>Ga0116229_10001551_pt1 | contig 36282 bp, 28 predicted proteins | sample S1TSphgellanicum_3_FD_87313 | JGI IMG/M metagenome (GOLD analysis project Ga0116229, IMG submission 87313) | Host-associated microbial communities from peat moss isolated from Minnesota, USA - S1T2_Fc - Sphagnum magellanicum MG | ecosystem: Host-associated > Plants > Peat moss > Unclassified...
CTTTTTCTGCGCCTTGGCTGCGTTTTTCCGGGCCAGCGCCATCAGCTTCTTGTCGTCCATTCGCGTCCCTCCTGATCAACCGGTCGATGCGCTTTTCCATCCACCCACCTACCGTCACGACGACCAACACCATGACGGTGGTCACACCCGCCAGAAGATACAGACCGGCACCGCAGGCAGTGCCCGCCGCGGCGGCGACCCAGACGACGGCGGCCGTCGTCAGCCCCTTCGTGCCATTGCGGCCCGCCGGGTGCAGGATCACGCCGGCGCCCAGAAAACCGATCCCCGTCACGATCCCCTGCACCGCGCGGATCGCCCCCGCGGGGTCGCCGCCGGCAAGCGCCAGCGACCCGTCAGTGAACGCGGCCGCGCCGAGTGCGACGAGCGCGTGCGTGCGGAGCCCGGCGGGCTTGCCGTGGATATTGCGATCGAGGCCCAGCACGGCACCGCAGAGCGCCGCCGCCAGGATCCGCTCGAGCGTGACTTGCCACGATTCGATGAGCACGTCGAGCGGATATACGCGGCTGCCGTTGCGCTGTCAAACCGCAATGACGCACCCGTCACCCGACGGTCCGGACCCAATGGTCGCACGCGACTTGACGACGCGGGGGCGGCGCTCATACCATGCGGGCGCGGCCACGGCGGCACACCAGCCGTAGTGGCCCGCGCCACTCCGTTGGCGATTCCGTTAGCGCAGGGAGCACGTCCGTGATCCACCCATGGCACGACCTCTCCGTCGGCAAGGACGCTCCGCGCGAAGTCTCCGCGATCGTCGAGATTCCGAGCCGAAGCCGCAACAAGTATGAGCTCGACAAGGAGACCGGCATCTTCTCGCTCGACCGGGTCCTCTACTCGGCCGTGCACTACCCCGGCGACTACGGGTTCATCCCGCGCACGCTCGCCGAAGACGGCGACCCGTGCGACGTCCTCGTCCTGATCCGCGAGCCGACCTTCCCGGGCTGCCGGATCGACGTCCGCCCGATCGGTGTCCTGCAGATGCTCGACCGCGGCGAATCCGACGCCAAGATCCTCGCCGTCCCGGCCGAGGATCCGACGCAAAACGAGTTCTTCGACCTCTCCGACATTCCGCCGCACACGCTGCGCGAGATCGCGCACTTCTTCGAGATCTACAAGGACCTCGAGGGAAAGCGCGTCCAGGTGCAGGGCTGGCAGGGCTGCGACTCGGCGTTCCTCGAGATCAACCGGTCGATCGAGCGCTACGCCGCCCGATTCCCGGTCAATCCGACGAGCGTCCCCCTCATCGCGGACTGACGCACCGCCCGGCGCCCGCGTGCCTGTCACGAGCGCCGGACTCCTGATGTACCGACGACGTGGCATCGTGGTCGATGTCCTCCTCGTCCACCCCGGTGGCCCCTTCTGGGCTGGCAAGGATGCCGGGTCATGGTCGATCCCCAAGGGCGAGGTCGAGCCCGGCGAGGACCGGCTTTCCGCGGCGCGCCGCGAGTTCGCCGAGGAGACGGGCTGCGACGCCCTGGGTCCCTGCGCGCCCCTCACGCCGCGGCGCCAGCGGAGCGGCAAGTTGATCCACGCCTGGGCCGTCGAGGGAACGTGCGAGGCGGTCGCCGCGCCGCGCCTCACCGTCGCCATCGAATGGCCGCCCCGCTCCGGCATCACGCGCCATTTCCCCGAGGTCGACCGCGTCGAGTGGTTTGACCGGACGCTCGCCCGCACCAAGATCCTCCCCGGGCAGCTCGCGTTCCTCGACGAACTGGACGTGCTCCTGGGTAGCGCGCCCTCGACGCCCTAGTCACCGTCGGCAGAGATCGACCACGATCTCGCGCGCCGTCGGCGGCGCCGGCTTCGCGGCCCACGCCACCTACGGCGGCCACGCCCCGAGCAACTGGCGCGTCGTCACCAGTTCGCCGACGTGGTAGGCCGTGTGGTCGGCGACCATCAGCGCCTCCCGCAGGAGCGTCTGCCCGCTCCCCCACGGGAACGGTGCGAGCAGATCGCGCGTCGCGTCCGAGACCAGCGCCTCCATCGCCTCGCGGTCGGCCGCAGTCGCGGCGAGACTCGCGACCCACGCGTCCTCGGACGGCGGCGCCGGTGTCGCCGGCCAGTAGCCGGCCGGCCACGGCGGGGAGTGATAGGTGCCGTCGTCATTCGTGCTGAACCGCAGGATGTCGTGCTGGGCGATCCGGATATGCTCGACGAGCTGCCACGGCGAGTGCGTGCCGCCATGCGGCACCGATCCCCGAAGCGCGGGTGGCAGCGCCTCCGTCGCTCGCTCGAACGTGGCGTGCGCATGCCCGCCACGCAGCAGCTCGAGGACGTGGGCGCGCACGGCGCCATCGCGCGGCTCGGTCACCGGCGAACGCTCATCGACTCGTCGCCACGCCGGGGCGCTCGAGCGCCGCGCGATCCCACCCGCCGCACGTCGCGGCCGCGAGATAGGTCGCCTCGGCGAACTCGCGCACCAGGCGGGCCGGGTCTGGCGCGGTACGAACGGCGGCGTACGGCAAAATGAACTCTCCAACTGCCTTGTTATAGCCGGCCGAAGCGGGCCCGGCCTTTGCGTCAGCGAACCCGGCCGGTTCGGGACTCGCATATGCGTAGAAGGCGGGTTCGGCGACGGCCCCGCTCCCCGGCCAGAACCCAACGCTCATCAGTTCGTGGGAGTACGCCTCTCGAGTGATCCGATCCGCGCCCGCTCGTGGGGGCGCCGCGCGACCCGTGAACCGACTCTCCGCCAGATCGAAACTGCCCCAGAAGAAATGCACCGGACTCGCCTTGCCGACATACCCGCTCCGGAACTCCTGCAGGACCCGCGCCGTCCCCGCCACGACCCGCCACCAGCGGCCGATCGCGGCCGGGTCATACGCGGCATGCGTCGTGTCCTCGGGGAACGGGATCGCGTCCGGGATCTCGCACGGCCTGGGCGTGATCGTCACCGCGATGCCGAGCGCCCGCAGCACCGCGAGATACTCGGCATGGAACGCGGCGACCGACCGCGGCTCGAGCGGCAGTACCCGCTCGACGCCCGCACTCGTGCGGACAACGAGTTGGTGCGTGACGAAGTCGAACGCGACTGTGAACGCGCCCCTGAATGCGCCGCGCCCGCTCCGCATCGGGAGCGTCGTGAGCCCGCACGGACCGATCTGCAGCGCCGTATGCCACCAGTGATTGAGCGGCGGGGCGAGCGCAAGCGCGGTCTTGCCGACGATCTGCGTCCAGCGATGCAGCGTCGCGTACGTCTCCGCCCACGACGCCAGCTCGAGCGCCGGCCACTCGTCCGCCGCGGGGTCTTGCATGCCCGATAGATACGCGGCGCTGCCGGTGTCCGCCAGCGACGACCCGCCGACCGACGACTCGCCGACCGCCGACTCGCCGACCGCCGACGCCCTGATCGATCCGCGCCCGTCGCGCGAGCGTGCGACGACCCGGACCAGCGCGCGGGTCCTTGCCGTCCTCGCGATCGGCTACACGCTGCACGCGGGCGGGGCGTTCATCGTGCCGATCGTGATCGCGCTGCTCATGACCTTCCTGCTCGGCCCGGTCGTGCGGCTGCTCGCCCGCGCGAAGATCCCGGTCGCCGCGGGCGCGGCGATCGTCGTCATTGCGCTGGTCGCTGCCGCGATCGCGATCGCCGTGAGCGTCGCGCCACCGGCCGAACGTCTCGTCGCCAACGCACCGGCCACGTTGCACGCCGCGTCGAGCCGCCTCGCCGGCCTCCGCCGGACGATCTCCCGCGTGACGCAGACCGCGCAGGACGTGGAGCGCGCAACCGGCGTCGCCTCGACGCCGGCGACCGGCGCGCCGGAGTCGCCACCCGTCGCGGCGCCGGCCGCGCCGGGGATGGAGAGTCGCGTCGTCGGGATCGCGGCGCGCGTGATCGGTGGGGCCGTCGAGGTCGTGCTCCTCCTCTACTTCCTGCTCGCCGCCGGCGATCTCTTCCTGCGCAAGCTCGTCATCGTGCTGCCGCGGGTCGAGGACGGGCTCGCCGCGGTGCGGACCTCGCGCGCGATCGAGCGGTCGCTTTCCAACTACCTCCTCACCCAGACGGCCCTCAACCTCGCGCTCGGCGTCGAAATCACGATCGCCCTCTCGCTGCTCCAGATGCCGAACCCGCTCCTCTGGGGTGCGGCGGCGATGGTCCTCGCGTTCGTCCCCTACATCGGATCGCTGCTCCTGATCGGCGTGCTCGCCGTCGTCGCCTTCGGCGCGTTCCCCGATCCGGCGCGCGCGGCGGCGGTCCCGATCGTCTACTTCGTCCTCAATTTCCTGTCGGCGAATGTCGTCACGCCGATCATCATGGGCCGCCGGCTCACGCTCTATCCCTACGCGATCCTCGTCAACCTCGCCTTCTGGTGGGCGATGTGGGGGATCCCCGGCGCGTTCCTCTCGCTGCCGATCCTGGCGATGTTCAAGATCGTCTGCGACAACGTCCCGTCACTCGACAACATCGGCCAGTTCCTCGGCGGTCGCTCGCCGCAGCTCGACGAGGACTGACCCGCGCCCGTGCGCGCGGCGGGATGACGACGGGCCCCGGACGTTGCACGGTCCGGGGCCCGCCGGGTTGATCAGCGTGATTCCGTCCGTCGTTACGGCACCGTCGGATCGCAGGCGACGTAGTTCGGGTTCGGATTCGTCAGCTGCGGCGTCGGGAACTCGAGCGTCGGCGAGAGACCCGCGCCCGTGCCGTAGACGTCGTCCTGCACGAACGAGTACGGCGCGGCGTTGTACGGCGCCCGGAGGACGCGCCGCATGTCACCCAACCGGTGACCGGTGACGTACATCCAGAACGCGCGCTCGCTCAGTACCTGCAGGATCTGGTTCTTGTCACCGACTGCGGCCGCCAGTGGCGGCAGCCCGACGGTCGACCGGAGGTTGTCCATGATCGTCTTGCCGGCGGCGTAGTTGCCGTTGAAAATGTCGCCCTCGGCGAGGATCAGCTGCGCCTCGGTGTAGTCGGCGACCGTGAAGTTCGTCGTCGCCGTCGGGTACTTGAGCTGGTTGTAGAAGACCGGGTTGCCGTTGTTTGCCGGCTGATCCGAGAGCACGTACGGCACGCGCGGGTCGTTGGCCGAGCGGAACGGAAGTCCGGTGTTGTTCTTCCCGTCGGCGACGCTGAACGCCTGGATCTGCGTCGGCGCCGTGTAGTTCCAGATGCCGTTTTCCTGACGGGGGGTGTTCGACGAGGTGTAGATCTGGTAGATGAAGCCGGGCGAGACGGCATTGGCGGTGTCGGCGGCCGCCGTGATCTGGCCCAGGTCGAGCAGGGCCCGCGCGATCCCGACCTTGGAGAGGCCGATCTGCGTCGGCACCTCCGGCGCGTCGGCCGACGCGGTGTCGCTCAGCGCGACCGCCTCGCCCTCGCCGAGCTCCGTGATCGCGGTATCCAGCATCTGCACGGTCGTCAGGAACGCGCCGTTCGTGACCTTGCCGGTCGCGATGTCGATCGTGCTGAACGGGACGCCCGAGCAGAAGTGCTCGGCGATGTAGATGTAGATATACGCGTCGATGTTGTACATCTCGGCGCGACCGATCTGCGTCGGGCCGTAGGTGGCATACTGGCCGAGCGCCCGGAGTGCGTCGTTGTGCGCCGCCCCGAGGTTCTCGAAGACGCCCGCGATCGACGAGTTGGTGTTCGTCGCGTTGCGCGTGTTCATCGCCGAACGCGTGGGGAACGTGTCCTCGTCGTCGAACTCGTCGGTGAATATGCCGCCGAAGTTCGCGATCCCCTCGTGGCCGTTGTTCTGCTGGTCGGCCGCACCGGAAACGGCGACGGCGAAGTCGGCGAGCGCGCCGGCGCGCAGCAGCGGCAGCGCTGCGGCGCCCGTGGCGAACCCCGGCGGGGCGACGTCCGGATCCTTGACCTTGAGCGGCTGGTGCGCGTCGCAGCCGACGACACCGGACGCGATGAGCGCACCGAAGGCAGCCGTGCGCGCGAGGCGCGGCAACAGTTGTCTATTGGTTGAATACATGGATCACCAGGAGATGTCGATGCGGCCGACGAACGTCCGCAACGGCGGTTGGGTGAAGAACTGGGCATTGGCGAGCGTCGGCGCACCGCCGAACTCGCTGACTTCCGGATCGACACCACGATACGGGGTCGCCGTGGCCAGGTTGCGGCCGGAGACCGTCAGTGACGCAGTCCGGCCGCGGAGGTAGCGATGCACCCAGGCGTCCGGCGCCGTGATCTTGAGCGAGACCTCGCGCAGCTTCCAGAACGAACCGTTCAACAGGTAGCCGTAGTCGGTCCCGTTGAACGCCGCCGCAACGGCTGCGGCCTGATCCTTGAGCGGGGCCGTCGGGTCGTTGCACTCGCGGCCGTTCTGGAACGCCGCGCAGCGGAACTCGTCGCCACCGTCGTAGACGGTGATGCCGTCGCGCCGATCGAGCACCGCGTTGACCGTGAAGTACTTGAAGACCGTGAAGGTCGGCGACAGCGTGAGCTCCTCACGCGGCCCCGGTTCGCCGACCGTGACCGGCTTCGAGCCGTACGTGATTTCGTTGGGCTCGATGACGCCGTCGTGGTTCAGGTCCTTGTAGGTGTACGGGACAGACGTGAAGACGCCGAGCGGCTGGCCACCGATGTTCTCCTGAATGATCGCGCCGGTGATGCCGTTCGCCACGACGCTGGTCCCGACCGAGCCGAGGTTGACCAGCTTGTTGCGCGCGACGTTGAGCGTCGTGGCCAGGTCGAACTTGAACGGATCGGTCTCGACGAGCCGCGTGATCACCGTGAACTCGAGGCCGCGGTTGTCGATCTGCCCGATATTCGTCGTGATGCTGCCGGTACCGGTGGAGATGTCGATCGGCTGCGCCTGAATCAGGTCGCGCTCGGTCCGATCGTACGCGGTCACGACGAGCGAGAACTTGTCCTTCCAGAACGACGCGTCGAACCCGGTCTCGTACTCCGTCGACCGCTCGGGCTTGAGGTCCGCGTTGCCGATGCTGTTCGGGATCAGACCCGTGACGTTGCCGGCGCCGTTGACGTTGTAGCTCGCGCCGGTGTACGACCCCTGCGCGAGCCGGAACGTCGGCTCGCGGCCGGACTGCCCGCCCGCGATACGAAAGCGCAGCGACGTGATAATGTCGTTCTTCTTCCAGTACGACTCGTCGCTGATGTTGTACGAGATGTTGCCGGCCGGGTAGAGCGCGGTGCTGTGCTCGGCACCGAAGGCGCTGTTCCCGTCGAGTCGAGCCGACCCGGTCGCGAACAGCACATCGCGCCAGGCGAACTGCTGCTGGACGTAGCCGCCGATGTTCACGATGTCGCTGTTGAATTCGCCAGCGGCAAAATTGCTGGTGGCGCCGGCGACGCTGTTCGTGCCCGGAATGAGCGATGACCCCTCGCCGTACACGCCGTGGATCGACTGGTCGACCCACTCGCCGCCAATGGTCGTCGTCCCCTTCAGGGTCGGGACGATCGGGTAGTTGGCCGAGATCGACGCCGCGCCGGTGTATTCGTAGATCGCCTGGTCCTGCGCGCCGGCCGGATACGTGAAGAGCGACGCCGCGACCGGTGGCGCGACGAAGTAGTCGAAGACGTCGACGTAGTCCATGCCCGCGTTGCCGCGCACCGTCAGCCACGGGAAGGCGCGCAAGGTCCCGGAGGCGCCGATCGTCACGCGATCGACCGCCTCGTTGTTCCTGATCGACTCCGTGTTTTCCGGCGACAGCAGGAACCCGTCGAAGAGATACCCGTTGGGCGCCGCGCTGCCGAGCAGGAGGCCGGAAAGGACACCGCCGACCGCGTTGTCACTGAGCGGCAGGACGATGCGCCGCTGGGTGTACAACGCGGTCAGGCCGATATCCAGGATGCTGTAGGGGTGCGCCTCGAACCCGCCGTTGACGTGCGTGAAGCGGTCGGAGTTGTTGGAGACGTTGCCCTGCTGGCGATTCCAGTTCGCGCCGGAGTTGTACGTGATCGCCTGCGATCCTCCGTCGACGCTCAGGCCCGTGCCCTCGGTGTAGCCCTTGTCGAAGAGCCCCGGCGAGTTCTGGAAGAGATTGTAGTGCGTCGAAGGCGTCAGGCGACCGGGGCCGGTGACGCCGACGCAGGCGCCCGCGTATTCCTCGATCAGCGAGCAGCCTTCCGATGTATCGGCGCCGAAGATGCCGACGCGGGTGTAGTTCGCCGGGTAGCGCGTCTTGTCGGCGAGCTGGCCCAGGCTGGCGAAGAAATCCCAGCGCGGTGACTGGGCGACGTCGCCGTGCTTCGTCGTGATGACGATGACGCCGGCCGCCGCCTCGGTGCCGTAGAGGGCCGCGGCCGCCGGTCCGCGCAGGACCTCGACGTTCTCGATGTTGTTGTAATCGAGGTCGTCGAAACGCGACGTCGTCTGGCCGCCAAGGCCGAACGCGTAGCCATTCGTGTTGTTGTAGGCCCGGATGCCGTCGATGACGATCAGCGGGTTGTTGCTCAGACTGGCGCTCCCCTGGCCGCGCACGACGATACGCGAGCCGGTGCCGACGTTGCCCGAGTTCTGGATCACGGTCAGGCCGGCGACGCGGGAGTTCAGCAGGTCGGAGAAGTTCTGGAGCGGGGCCTGCTCGATCGAATCGGGCTCGATGACGCCAATGGAGGCACCGTTGACCCGCGCGAGTTCGGTCGTCCCCGACGTCCCGGTGACGATCACCTGGGAGAGGGTCAGGGACACCGGCTGCAGGTCGAAGTCGACTTCGGTCTCGCTGCCGGCGGTGATCGTCGCGCTCTTGCTGATCACGGCGAATCCGAGGCGGTTGACGATCACTCGCGTATCCCCGACGGGGACGCCGGTGAGCCGGTAATGCCCGGTGCCGTCGGTGCGGGCGGCGCGGGCCGGCGTACCGGCGCGCACGATGGCGTCAGCGACGCCCTGTTTCGAGTCCACATCGGTGACGCGGCCAACCAGCACCCCCGTCGGCCCCGCCTGTTGCGCCAGGAGTGTGCGCGCGCCGGCGCAGATCGTCAGCCAGCTCGCCAGCAGGGTGATGCGCGTGGCGACGCGCTTGCCTATCGTCATCGATCGTCTCGCGCCGCCCGAGACGCCCGCGTGCTCAAACGAGGCTTGCATCCATCCTCCGTCCTCCTCCAGTGGTGAAACTCGCCGCCGGCGACGGTCGCGGGTCTCGCGCGCGTCGGACCGGACGGGTCCTGCAGGGGTTGGCACGGCGGCCGACGCGACACGCTGTGACGCGCCACGGGCCACGCGGCGATCCCGAAATCCCCGTCTTGGTGGTCCTGCTCGCCCGTCTTTACGCTTTCTTCATGACGTTGGAGGCGGCCACTGTAACGTCGGCACTCGGCGATGTCAATAAAATTCTGGCGCCGAGCGTTCGCGGCCAGCTTGGGGCCCGCGGCCTGGCGCCCGGATGCCGCCAGTGACGCGCCGTCCGACGCAGTCCGCGACTCAATGCGCCCCCAACGCGACACGAGCCGGGTCCCCGCATTGGGAACCCGGCTCGTCACTCGATCTCGCCGACCTCGTGCGCGGTCGCTGCCGCGAGCGATGTCCAGCTGGTACCGCGACTTGCTACCGCGACTTGCTACCGCGACATCGCGCGGTCGCTGGTCGACTTGGCTGGACGCTTGGTCGCGGACGTCGCGGACCGACGCGGGGCGCGGTCGGCCGGTCCATCCTCGTCCGACTCCGCGCTCTCGCCATGCATCGCATCGACGTTGACCGTCTGCTCGGCGAGCTCGGTCAGCAGCTCGTCGGTCTCACGCTCCTCGTCCAGCGTCTGCTGAAGCAGCGCGACCTGCCGATCGTGGCCGAGCTTCGTCGCGAAGGCGATCACCGTCGCGTACCCCGCCATCTCGTAGTGCTCCACGCGGTGCGCGGCGCCGATCAGGCCCGCGTCGAGCACGTCGGCGTCCGGCTTCTCCTGGATTACCTCGGCGCCTTCCTTGATCACGCCTTCCATGCCGGCGCACTTCTTTCCCTTCGGCGACACGCCGAGGTCGTCGCAGATCTGCTCGAGGCGCTCGACATGGCCCTGCGTCTGCTTGAGGTGCGTCTCAAACGCCTTCTTGAGCTCGGGGTGGCTCGCGGCCTTCACCATCTTCGGCAATGCCTTCAGGATCTGCGTCTCGGAGCTGTACAAATCCTTGAGTTCGTCGACGTACAACTGGCCCAGCGTCTCGAGTTCCATCCGTCAGTCTCCGTGTGAGGAATGCCGGACCTCTATGCATGAGATGCGCCACCGGACCGGCTCGCCGCCAAGGACTTGGGCAGCGGCGGCCGAGCTCGGCTCGGACGGATGGACAACGCCCCGCACCGGGATCCTGCCGGGTGCGGGGCGTCCACTGTCGATCGATCTCTGACCCGAGAGCCGGCGCTCGGGATTGAACCGAGGACCTTTCGATTACGAATCGAGTGCTCTACCACTGAGCTACGCCGGCGTCGTGCGGTCCTGCCTCAACTATACGAAGCGCACAAAAGCAAACAACGAAGAGCAAAAAAGCAAAAACCGGGGATGCCCTGGCGCGGACTCGAACCGCGACGCCTTGCGGCACCACCCCCTCAAGATGGCGTGTCTACCAATTTCACCACCAGGGCAACTCATCCTGCCGTCCCGCGCACCTGCAGCCGCACCCACGATCTGATCCACGCATCGGATCCCAGCATCTGACGACTCGAGCGCTTCCAACGGGACTGACGGGGCTCGAACCCGCGACCTCCGGTGTGACAGACCGGCACTCTAACCAGCTGAGCTACAGTCCCAACTCCTGCACTGCAAAAACCCGATAGCCCCAACGGGAATCGAACCCGTCTCTCCACCGTGAAAGGGTAGCGTCCTAGCCGATAGACGATGGGGCCAGCACTTCTCTACCCGATAGCCCAAACCCGATAGCGGTAACGGGATTCGAACCCGTGTTTGAGCCTTGAGAGGGCTCCGTCCTAGTCCCCTAGACGATACCGCCGTGTCCAACCCCCGTCTCCCAGCCGCTCGCACGTCCTGCCCACTCCCTTCGCCCCACAGGCCCGGAGGGACTTGAACCCCCAACCGCTGGTTTTGGAGACCAGTGCTCTACCAATTGAGCTACGGACCTAGTCGACCAGTTCCGTACGGATCCTTACGGAGGGTGGCTGAGGGGACTTGAACCCCCAACCCCCGGAGCCACAGTCCGGTGCTCTAACCAATTGAGCTACAGCCACCATGCCCCCCGCCCGCCTTGCACAGCCCCGGATTGTAATCGCCGCCTGACCGCGAAGCAACGCCGCCGAACCGCCCCGCGGGCGCTCCCGACGCGACTACTTCGCGCGGTCGATGTACTCGCCGGTCTGCGGGTTCACGCGCACCTTCTCCCCGGTCGAGACGAACTCCGGCACGTTGACCGTCACCCCGTTTTCCAGGGTCGCAGGCTTCGTCGACGCCGTCTTCGTCGCGCTCTTCATCACCGGCGCCGTGTCCGTCACCTCGAGCGTCAGCGAATTCGGCAGCTGGATGCCGATCGGCCGCCCATCATAATACTCGGCCTGGATCCGCATCCCGGGCTGCATCCACTGCGCGCTGTCGCCCAGCATCTCGGCGTCCATCTCGAGCTGGTCGTAGTTCTCGGTATTCATGAAGTGCCACGTCTCGCCGCCCTGGTACAGGAACTCGAGATCGTGCGTCTCCATCGCCGCCCGCTCCACCGAGTCGGCCGCGCGAAAGCGGTGCTCGAACGTCGAGCCCGTCCGGACATTCTTGAGCTTGGCCTGGACCATCGCGCGCAGGTTGCCGGGCGTGTGATGCCGAAACTCGATCACCCGCACCGGTTGACCCTCGAAGACCAGCACCATGCCTCGGCGGATCTGCGTCGCCGGCATCGCCATACATGCGTTCCTTATCTGGGGACAGCCTGCAAATTTACCGGCCGCCCCACAGGGCGTCAACCGAACCGCGCTCTGCCAGCGAGCGACGGCGGTCAGTGCCGCGCGAGCAACGGCTCGAGTGCCCGCCACTCCGTCGCCGCCGCGATCCGCGCCCCGGCCGCTGTCGGATGAATGCCGTCCGCCTGGTTGAGCGATGGCACCCCGGCGATCCCCGTCAACAGGAACGGCAGCAACGTCGCCCCCGACGCGCGCGCGGCCTCGCCGAAGACCGCATGAAACCGCGTCGCGTACGCGTGCCCCAGGTTGGGCGGCGCTTCCATCTGCACGACGGCCAGCACCGCCGACGGGTACCGCGCGCGCACGGCGGCGAGGATCGCCTCGATGTTCGCGCGCAGTGTATCGGGGTCCAGCCCCCGCAGCCCATCATTGGCGCCGGTCTCCAGCACAAAGACGTCGACCGGCCCCCGCAAGAGCCACGAGACGCGACGAAGCGCCCCGGCCGATGTCTCGCCCGAGAGCCCCGCGTTCACGACGCGCACCGCGAGCCCGGCCGAATCGACGAGCTGCTGCAACACCGCCGGCCACGCCTCGTCCGGGTCGAGCCCAAGGCCCGCCGTCAGGCTCGTCCCCTCGATCAGCAGCGTGCGCGGCGCCGACCGATCGCCGACTCGCGCGGGCCCATCCTCGGCCGCGCCGGGGATCCCGGGCCGCGATGTAGCTTGCGACGTAGCGCCGGACGATGCGTCACCCGCTGTGCGGCCGGACGCGCCGCCCCGCCCGCACGCCGCCCCGAGAGCGAGCGCCGCGACACCCATCCACCGGATTCCGCCGCGCATGCTCGTCGCCCGTGATGTGACCAGGGAATACCGGACCGGGGGCCGCGCCCTCACGGTCCTCGAGGCCGTCTCCTTCGAGATCCCTGCGGGGGCGTTCGTCGCGATCGTCGGTCCGTCCGGCAGCGGCAAGACGACGCTCCTCGGTCTGCTCGCAGGACTCGACACCCCGACGCGCGGCACCGTGCTCCTCGACGGCGTCGATCTCGGCCCGATGAGCGAGGACGCGCGCGCCAGGCTCCGCGGCGAGAAAGTCGGTTTCGTCTTCCAGGGTTTCCAGCTCATCCCCACGCTCACCGCCCTCGAAAACGTCGCCGTCCCGCTCGAACTCCGCGGCGACCCGTCCGCGACGGACCGGGCCCTGGGGCTCCTCGAGCGCGTCGGCCTCACCGGACGCGCCGGCCACCTCCCGGCCCAGCTCTCCGGTGGCGAACAGCAGCGCGTCGCCGTCGCCCGCGCCTTTGCAAACCGACCCCGTCTCCTCTTCGCCGACGAACCAACCGGAAATCTCGACGGCGTCACCGGCGCGCGCATCGTCGAGCTCCTGGAGTCCCTGAACCGCGAGTCGGCATCGACGATCATTCTCGTCACCCACGACGCCGACCTCGCCGCCCGCGCCCACCGCATCATCCGCCTCGCCGACGGCCGCGTCGTCAGCGATACCACGACCGCCGCCGGCGCCGCGATCGCGTCGACGCCGGCCGTCCAGACCGCGTTCGCCGGGTGAGCGCCGTACCACCGGCACCCGCGACCCCAACCATGGCGACGCCGACGAGCGAGACCCCGACGGCGAGCCTGCTCCGACTCGCATGGCGCGAGAGCCGCACCACGCGCCGCCGGCTCCTCCTCGCGATGTCCTCGATCACGCTCGGCGTCGCGGCCCTCGTCGCGATCGACGCGTTCGCGGCCAACGTCACCGACTCCGTCCGCGACCAGTCGCGCGCCATTCTGGGCGGCGATCTCTCGTTCACCAGCCGCGGCCCGTTCCCGCCACCGGCCGCCTCCATCCTCGACTCGCTCGCGCGCGCCGGCGCCCACGCGGTCCGCGTCACCAGCTTCGCGTCGATGGCGATCGCGGGCACGACCGGCCAGACCCGCCTCGTCCAGGTGCGCGCCGTCGGACCGGCCTACCCCCTCGTCGGCGAGGTGACCACCGTCCCCGCCACCGCGTGGGCGCGTGTCGCGGACACCGCGGGCGACGGCGCAGGGACCGGTCACGCCGTCGTCGACCCGGCGCTGCTCGTCACCCTCGGCGCCCACGTCGGCGACACGCTCCGACTGGGCTATGCCCGCTTCGTCATCGCCGGCACCCTCCGCGGCGTCCCCGGCGACGCCGGCCTCGCGACCGCGATGGGGCCGCGCGTCTTCATCGCCGAGCACGATCTCGATGCGACCCGCCTGCTGACGCTGGGGAGCCGCGCCGAGTACAAGACGCTGCTCACCCTGCCGGGCTCGGGGAGCCCGGCGCTGGCGGCGACCCGGCTCCGCGCCCGGCTCGACTCGGTCCACGTCCGGCTCCAGACGGCGACCGAGTCCGACACCAACCTCACCGGCGCCATCGGCCGGCTCCGCGACTTCCTCGGGATCGTCGGACTGGTCGCGCTGCTCCTGGGCGGCATCGGCGTCGCCAGCGGCATCCACGCGTTCGTGCTGCGGAAAGTCGATACCGTCGCCGTCCTGCGCTGCCTCGGCGCGACCTCTCGGCAGGTCCTCACCATCTACCTCCTGCAGACCGCCGCGATGGCGCTGGTCGGCGCGCTCGCCGGCGCCGCCCTCGGCGTCGCGGTGCAGTTCGCGCTGCCGGCCGCGGTCAATGGTCTGCTCCCCGTGAACGTCGCCCCGACGATCGCGCCCGGACCGGTCACCGGCGGCGTCCTGATCGGCCTCTGGGTCGCCATCCTCTTCGCGCTGCGCCCGCTTCTCGCCCTTCGCCGAGTCTCGCCACTCCAGGCGCTCCGCCAGTCGGCCAGCGACCGCGCGCCGACCGCGCCCGCGGCCGCCCGCCTGATCGACCTCGCGCTCGCTTCGAGCGTCGTCGCACTCGCCGTCACGCGCGCGCCATCCCATCGCCTCGGGCTCGGCATCGCGCTCGGGATCGGCCTCGTGCTCGGCGCACTCTGGCTCAGCGCGACCGCGCTCTCGGCGCTCGCGCGCCGACTCGTCCGGATCGCCTCCCCGCGCGACGCGCGCCGGCTCGCCCTGCCCTACGTCGTGCGGCAGGGCGTCGCCAATCTCTATCGCCCCGCCAACCAGACGCGCGCCGTCGTCCTCTCGCTCGGCTTCGGCGCGTTTCTGATCTCGACGCTCGCCCTCGTGCAGTCCAACCTCCTCGCGGAGCTCGGCACGGGCGCCGCCGCCTCACACGGCAACCTCCTCTTTTTCGATGTGCAGCAGGACCAGGGCGCTGGCGTCGACTCGGCGATCCGCGAGGCGCGACAGACGATCGTCGAGCGCGCGCCGCTCGTGACGATGCGCATCGCCGAGATCGGCCACCTGGGCGGGGGCGAGGGCGGCCATGTGGATGCGCGTGTGCGAGACCGCGGCCCGGACGGCGGCGACCGCGCGGACAGTGGCGCCGGTCCGCGCGGGCGGCGCAGCGCATCGTGGGCACTCCGCCGAGAGTACCGCTCGACGTATCGCGACACGCTGGTCGCCTCGGAGCGACTCGTCGCCGGCCGCCTGAGCGCCGCGCCAGCCGCGGGCGCGATCCCCGGACTCTCGCTCGAGGCCGACCTCGCGCGCGAGCTCGGCGTCGCCCTCGGCGACACGATCGTCTGGGACGTCCAGGGGGTGCGCGTCCCGACGCGGCTCACCAGTCTCCGCACGATCGACTGGGCGCGCTTCGAGCCGAATTTCTTCGCCGTCTTCCCGACCGGCGTCCTCGAACAGGCCCCGCAGCAGGTCGTCGTGCTGGCCAACGCGCCCGACGCGGGCGTCCTCGCCCGGCTCCAGCGCACGATCGTCGATCGCTACCCCAATGTCTCGAGCGTCGACCTGACGCTGATCCGCCAGACCGTCGAGGGGGTGCTGCACAAGGTGACGCTCGCGATCCGCTTCATGGCGCTCTTCAGCATCGCCCTCGCGCTCCCCGTGCTCGCGAGCGCCGTCTCGGCGACCCGCCGCGAACGCGTCCGCGAGGGCGTCCTGCTCAAGACGCTGGGCGCGAGCCGCGCGCAGATCCTCCGCATCATGACCTCGGAATACGCGATGCTCGGCCTCCTCGGCAGCCTGACCGGCATGGTGCTGTCGTTTGCGGGTGCGTGGGCGCTGATGCGGTTTGCGTTCGACGCGCCGTTCCGACCGGCGCCCGCCCCGGCGCTGGCGATCGCCGCGATCACCGCGACGCTCACGATCACGATCGGTCTGATCGGCGGCCGCGACGTCTTCACGCGGACCCCGGCCGCCGCGCTCGGCGACGCGTAGCGCGGGGCGCCGGGCGCGACCTGCCCGGCGACTCCCTCTCCAGACTACCTCTCTAATAGACGCGCAGGAAATAGAGCCGGGCGCCGGGAAACGAGACGGTGCTCGAGTCGGCGTTGAGCATCTGGAAGGAGACCGCCGGCGTCGGCGCGGAGCTCGAGAAGAGGTAGTATGCGCCGCCGTTGGCGTGGAGCGTCCCGCCCGAACCGAGGCTCCCGGGGACGATCGGGACGTACGCGAGCGGATAGGTGCCCGGGATCCCGTCGCCGCCCAGTGCGCCCGAGAGGAAATCGAGCATGTTGTAGCTCGAGTACGTGTACTTCGCGGGTATGACCGCGACGGAGTCGCTCCCGGAGATGAAGCCGGCGAGCACCCAACCCTCGACGAGCGAGTCGAGCGGCACCCCCGTCGTCTGCTGCAGGTTGAGGATCCCCGTCGTCGGCCCCAGCGCGAGCGCACGCGTCACGTTTGCCGGCGTCCCGCCGCTGTACTGATCGTAGGCGTAGCGCAGCAGCGACCAGGTCGCGCCCCGCCCGGCCTGCGCGGTGTCGACGTCGCCATACGTCGCGCCGGAGGATGACGAGGCCGCCAGCCAGTCGGCGTACCGCAGCGCATTGGGCTGGAAGAACGCGCTGAACGTCCCCGAGTCGGCCGAGAGCTGCGCATAGAGCGCGAGCTGCGTGTCGGTGAAGCCGTACTCGCCGCGGCCGACGAAATCCTCCGCCGACTCCGCGAGCCCCTCGTCGAGCCAGGCCTCCTCGAACTGGCCGTCGGAGACGAAGAGCCGGTTGCTGGCATTGATCAGATGCTCGAGCTGGTGCGCCTGCGCCGTGCGCGTCAGCGTGCGAACCGTCGCCACCGGCAGCGCGGTTCCCGTCGTCGCCGTCGGATCGGGCGTCAACAGGTAGAGAATCTCGGCGACGTTGCTCGCCGCGCACGCGTTGGCCGGGTTGGCCGCCGTGCGTGGAAAGAGATCCCCGGCGAAGAAGTAGCCCGGGACCGCGCCGCCCGATGAATCGTAGGCGGCCGAGATCGCGTTCACCTGCGGCGTGTAGTACAGGATCACGCGGCCGTTGCCGTCGACGTCGGACGGCCCGCCGAAATGCACCGTGTCGCTGGGATAGATGTACTGGTCGAACTCGGCGGCGATCGCCGCGAAGTCGCTGGCGGCGAACCCGCCCGAGGGCGCGGCGACGTCCTGCACGATGATCGAGTGGAGACCGACCAGCTGCACGACGCCCGTCGTCGCGACCGCGGTGTCACATCCGCCGGTCGGCACCGTGATGGCGACCGTGTCGCCGACCGCCGGCACCGCGCGCACCGTACTCCGACCGCCGGCGCCGACCCGCCCCACCACACCGAGCGCACGCGCCGCGCCGATCGGCGCCAGGCGTCGCCGCTCGTAGGCCCGCATCCGCGCGTCGAACCGCACGTTGGGCAGCGAGCGTGTGCGGGCGGCTACGGCCGTTGCGGCCCGACGCGCGGCGGCGCGCGACGCGACCCGCGCCGGATGGGGTGCGCGCGCGGCGATCTTCGGCGCACCGGCGGTCGCGCCCGTCGCCGTGCCGCGCGCCGCGCTCCGGGCGTCGCTCCACGGATAGCGCGTCGTCGACGCCCGCATCGCGGCGAGGCGCTGGACCCGGGCGGCGGCGGCGAGTTGCGCGGCACGCACCGCCGCACCGGCCGACTTGCGATGGATGTGCCCGTAGCCGCCGTACTGCAGCGGCAGCAGTCCGCCTTCCTGCGGGTTGAAGACGAAGCCGTTGTCGGCGTCGATCGAGCTCGTGACGTTGCCGGCGACGATCAGGTATTCGACGGCGGTGTCCTTCGCCACGAACTGCACGCAGTTGATCGCCGGCGAGGCGAGGGCGGCCACCCCGCCGGGCCGCAGTACCAGCGGTGTGAGCGTCGGCGCGACCGACGCGGTGTCGGCGGCCGCGCTCCCGCGCGCGACGATGCCGAATGTCTGGATCTGCGCCGGCACGCATCCCTCGGCCGGCACGACGAGCTGCACCTCCGTCGAATCGGCGGCGGTCGGCGTCACCGTGTCGGCACCGACGGTCACGACGTTGCCGGTCGGATAGGCGCTGAAGTTGTGCCCGTAGATCGTCGCCGCCTGGCCCGCGGTGAGCTGGCCCGGTCGGATCGAATCGATCGCCGCCGGTCCCGACCCGGGGACGTCGACGGTGATCGTGATCGTGTCGGCGACCGCACCCGACTGGGCGATCAGCGGGGTCACGCCGGCGCCGACCGCGGTGATCACGCCGCTGTCCGTGACCGTGATGACGCCGGCCACGGCGGCCGTCCAGGTGACCGGTGCATTGGGAATCGTGACGCCGTTCACATCGGTGACCGTCGCCACGGCCTGCGTGATCGCGCCGACGAGGAGGTCGGGCGTGGCCAGCGTGATCACGAGTCCGAACGCCGTCGTCGTCGGCTGCGTCGTCGACGTGCTGCTGCCGCAGCCCGCGAGCGCGGCGACGAGGGCCAGGACGGCGGCAAGCGGCGCCGTCCGCCGGCAGCGCGCGATGCGCGCGCGGCGCGCGCGGCGCGCGCGGCGCGTCAGCGCGGCAGGACGTGTGCCGAGCACGCGATCAGCATCCCCACCACAAAGGCCGTCACGAAGCGCTGGTACACCGCGCGTCGCGCAACGGTCGTCCGGGAGGGGATGACGAATCGCAGCATGGCAGACGATGGACGACACAGGGGCGATCCGGGTTACGGCCGACTCGGCAGAGAGTCTGTACCTCTAAGGAGACATGCGAATGCCGACCGAGACTGCGGTGGTGGCGTGGGAAGAGTATAACGAGCGCGGGCGGCGACTGGTCGCCGACGGCGATCCGGCCGGCGCCGAGGCCGCATTCACCGCGGCGATCGCCGCGGCGGAACAGCCGGGCGCCGATCCCCTGCAGCTGGCCTCGAGTCTCAGCAACCTCGCGCAGCTCAAGTATCAGCAGAAGGCGCATCTCGTCGCCGAGGATCTCTTCCGGCGCGCACTCGCGATCCGCGAGCAGACGCTCGGCGCCGACGACAAGAGCGTCATCACGAGCATCAACAACCTCGCCGCCCTCTACGTCTCCCGCGGCGCGCTCGATGAGGCCGAGCCGCTGCTCAAGCGCGCCACGGCCGCGAGCGCGAAACGCGTCGAGTCGTCGCAGAGCGATCTCGCCGTCAACCTGAACAACCTCGCCCGCCTCTATTTCAAGCGCGGCGACTACGCGAAGGCGGAGCCGCTGCTGCTGCAGCTGTTGACGCTCAAGCGCCCGATGGGCCCCGAGCACCCGGAAGTGGCGACCGTCCTCGGCAGTCTGGCCAAGGTCCGCCAGGCCCTGGGCAAGGTCGATGCGGCCGAGCGCGTCTGGCGCCGCGTCCTCGCCGTGCGCGAACGGACGCTGCCGCCGAGCGACCCGGCGATCATCCAGGCGCAGGAAGGCCTGGCCGATGCCCTCGTCGCCCAGGGGAAGCTCGCCCCGGCCTATGACCTGCGCGAGCGCGTGCTCGCTGCACGTACCGCGGCGCTCGGCGCGGACCACGCCGTCGTCGCCGGTCTTCGACGGAAGCTCGACGACCTCCGCATGTCGATGGCGGCGCAGACGGCGTCGACGACGATCCCGATCCCCCCGCGCCGCCCGTCGACCGGCGCGATGACGATCGGGGCGGCGACAACGATCGAGTCGGCCCGCGTCGCCGAACCGACGATGCCGACACGCCGGTCGCGCGTGAGCGGGATCGTCGAGGCGATGGACCGCGCCCCGATCGAAATGCTGGGCGATGACGATGCGACGACCGGCGAGATCGCCACGGCGATCGCGGCGGCGATTGCGCCGGTGCCGCCCGCGGCCCGCCGCGCGCCAGCCGAGACGCCGGTGCCGACTCCGACGCCAACGCCGATCGAGGAGCTGCCGGCCGTCGAGTGGATCGAGCCGACGAGCACAGCCCCCGCCGCGGCGAGCCGCCCGTCGGCCGCGATCGCCCGCCCGTCGGCCGCCGTCGCCCGTCCGTCGGCCGCCGTCGCGCGGCCGTCCGCCGCCGTGCCGCGCACGTCCGCCGCGGTCGCCCGCAAGTCGGCAGCGCTCCCGGCAACGGTCGATGCGACGAGCGCGGAGCGCGCGGCGATGTCCACGACCGACGGCGACGCGACGCGGACCGAACCGGCGTCCGAGGGCCGGACCGGTCGCACGCGCCGCCCGATGCAGTTCGGGACGCTGGAGAAGCTCGGACGCTCGCGCGGGAAGTTCGCCCTGATCGGCATCGCGCTGCTCGTCATCTGCCTGCTCGTGGTCGGCGTCGTCGTCGGTCCGTCGCTGATCTCGGGCCCCGTCCCGCCGCCCCCCGGCGTCCACTCGATCCGCCGGGTGAGCCTGCGGCCGCGCGTCGACGGCGGCGCAGCGTCGTCCGCGACGACGCCGGCATCCTCGGCGCGCGCCGAGGGTGATTCGGCGCACGACGCCGGCTCGGCGCTCCCGACGGCCGCGGCAACGACTGTGACGCCAGCGGCATCGCCCAGCCCGTCCGGCGCTCCGTCGGCCGCGGCGTCGGTCGCCGCCGCCTTCGCCGCGACCGGGCCGACGAGCAGTGGGCCGTCGGGTGCGTCGCCCACCGCGAGCCACGCGGTGGCGTCCAGTCACGGACTCGCGCACGCCGTGTCGATTCCCGCGCCGGCACCCAGCGTGGCCGCGACGCGCCCGGTGCAGGCCCCGCTGCCGAACCGCCCGCTGCCGCCGGCGAACACGTTCGCCGCGCACATGGGCCCGACGCCGGCGGCGAGTACCCCGCCCGCGGCCGACGACTCGCTCCCCCTTCCGCCGGCCCCGGTCGTCAACGTCGACAACGTCGGCAAGACGCCCTAGCACGCAGGAGCAGGGGCACCGTCCGCGCGGCGAACAGACCGCGGCTACGAGTACAGACCGCTGACGTCGTCCGCGTGCAGGGTGAAGCGGGGGATCTGGGCGTCGAAGGTCGTGCCGTCGTGGCGGACGAACCGGTAGTGCCCTTCCATGTAGCCGCGCGGCGACCGCAGCTGACATGAACTCTGGTACTCGTGGACGTTGCCGGAGAGGATCAGCGGCTGCTGCCCGACGACCCCGTCCCCCTCGACGACGCTGTCCTCGCCCTCATTGATGTCATCGTGAATCAGCCACCGCCGCCAGACGAGGCGTGCCGCCTGCGGACCGACGTTCTCGATGCGGACGAAGTAGGCGAAGAGAAACGAGCCGTGGGTCGGATTCGACTGCTCGCGCAGATAGACGGGGCGGACCGTGATGCGGATGCCGAACGACTCGCGATAGAAGAAGGCGGCACCACGCATGTCGCCAAATGTACCCCTCACCATCGACGGAGCAATCGCGACAGCGCGCCACTAGCTTCCGATCCTATGCGGATTGCTACCTGCCTCGTCCTTGTCATCCTCCCGATCATCGCGGCCTGCGGGTCCAACCCGGCGGCTCCCGCGCCATCGTCCGGCACCGACTCGCTGACCAGCGTGATCCCGCTGACGGGGACGGCGGCGCGCGGCCCGTACGGCGACGTGAGCTTCTTCGGCGGCGATCTCCTCGTTGGCGACAACGATGGATACCAGCCCAACCAGCTCCTGCGCGGGCTCGTGACGTTCAACATCAAGGCGGTCCCGCGCGCGTCGACGATCACCTCGGCGATGCTGCAGATGGACCAGTGCCTGGTCCGCGGCAGTCCGTTCGCGACGCTTGGCCAGGTGGTCGTCGACCACGTGCCGGTCGAGACGACCCCCGATACGTCCGTCTTCGACACGACGGCGACGGCGCCCGGGATCGCCGTGCTGTCGTCCGACACCAGTACGGGCCTCAAGCTGGCCGCCGTCACGACCAGCATTGCGGCCGACCGGAGTGCCGGCGACACCCTGACGTCGTTCCGCCTCCGCTTTTCGAGCGCGGACGGCAACGACAACGGCACCTCGGACAACGTCGTCTTCCGGCCGGATTCGACGGTCAATTACGCCTGCCAGCCGTTCGTCAGCGGCCACGCGCCGCTCCTGATCGTGAGCTTTCAGTAGCTCACCAGGCGCCAAACAGGCGTATATTGCCTGGGGACGTCGCGCGCCGGTCATGCGGCAGGAACGTTTTGTCCGGTCGATAGTCTGAATGGATAAGGCGGGTCGCTGGCCCCTTCCGCCCGCCGAGAGTCTATGCCCAGCCTGAGTCTGCCGTCGGTCGACCCTTTCTGGTGGTATGCAGGCGCCGCGGTCGCCCTGCTGCTGATCGTCTTTGTCGCGATCGGCGTCGGTCGCGCCCTGCGCGCTCGTCGCGCCGGTGAGCTGCTCGATGCCGCCGACCCACCGCCGCTCGTGATCCCGGTGCACCGTCGCGGCGTCGCCGAGGTGCCGCTGCAGCCGTTGCAGCCGTCGCGCCGCCCGATCACGGAGGGGCCGACGTTCCCGCTCCCTCCCGCGCACCATGGCGCGCGTGGCGGTGCGGTCGCGGCCACGGGGACGACCGCGGGGTCGCATGCGCCGGACCGGCACGGAGCCGGCGAGGCGATGCTCGGCGGCGAGGTGATGCTCGGGGACGTCCTCGCCGGCCCCCCCGAGCGCGGCGGCGCGCTCCACGCGGGCGTCCCCACCCCGCCGAATGGTACGACGCCACATGGCTTGACGCCCCATGGCACGACGCCGAACGGCACGACGCCGAACGGCACGTCGACGAATGGCGTGCACGGTGGCCGGAGCGGCTCGAACAACGGGGCCGGCGGGGCCTCGAAGGTCTTCCAGGAAGTGGCGCCGATCGAGGGGACGCTCCAGTTTCTGCCTGGGCGCCTCGAGATCGTCGACGGGGATGTGCCGGGACGCGACGTGCGATTCGTGCGCACGTGGGGCGAGGTGCCCGAGGTGACCTTTGGGCGCGTCGCCGGGCCGCCCTACCGGCACGTGCAGCTCCGGTCGCAGACCGTCAGCCGGCAGCATGCCCGCATGCAGTTCATCGAGGGCCGGTGGCGGCTCACGAATCTCTCGCAGACGAACCCCGTCGTCGTGAACGGGCAGCCTCTCGACTCGGCCCACGGCCAGCGCCTGCTGCGCGAGGGCGACGAGATCGAGATGGGTGACGTGCTGTTTCGCTACCGCGAGCGCTAGCGGTGGCCGAGGAGGCAACGCTGCCGGAAGTCCGCGAGCTGGAGGCCGACTACGAGATCCTGGCCGAGCTCGGCCGCGGCGGCATGGCGATCGTGTACCTCGCCCGCGACCGGCAGCTCGGTCGCGACGTGGCGATCAAGGTGATCCACGCCGCGATCGGCGTCGACGATGCCGTCGTCGCGCGCCAGCTGCTCGAGGCGCGGACGGTCGCGCAGCTCCAGCACCCCAACGTCGTCGCGATCTACGCCGTGAAGCGCCTCAGCACCCGCGGCCTCGCGCTCGTGATGCAGTACATCCCGGGGCGGAGTCTCGATCGGGCGATCCACGAGGACGGCCCGTTCTCGCCCGAGCGCGCAGAGGCGGTCCTGTCGGACATCGCCGCCGCCCTCGCCTACGCCCACGCGCGCGGGGTCGTGCACCGCGACGTGAAGCCGGAAAACATCTTCCTCAACGACGAGACCGGGCGCGCGCTGCTCTCCGATTTCGGGATCGCGCTCTCGGCCGAAGGCGGGAAGCAGGAAGCGACGACCGACCTGCTCGTCGGCACGCCGGCCTACATGTCGCCGGAACAGATCGACGGCATCGTCATCGACGGTCGCAGTGATCTCTTCAGTCTGGGGATCGTCGGCTACGAGATGCTGACGGGGATCCGGTCGTGGGTCGACGAGCCGGTCTCCGACGTGATGTACCGCCAGAAATTCGAGTGGCTGCCGCCGCTCGCCGAGTGCCGGCCCGACGTCCCCGACCGCGTGCGCATCGCGCTCGAGCGCGCGATGCAGAAGAACCGCGACGCCCGCTGGGAGAGCGCCGGGGCGTTTCTCGCCGCGCTGACGGACGACGAGTGGGTCCCCCTTTCGACGCCGGTCGGTCCGGTGACCGGCTCGACGAACCGCGTCGCCGCGCACCTCGCGACGACGACGCCGCGGCCGACGCCGCTGGCGAGCACGGTCGCGCCGCTCGAGACGGTACAGTTCCGCCGGAGCGAGGTCGCCGCCGACGGCGAATCGCACGCCCCGCACCGGGGGATGTTCGTCGCGCGCCGGAGCACCACGACGCCGGCGAGCCGCGGGAGCGGCCGGTGGATCGCCGCGCTCGTCGGCATCCCGCTGCTCCTCGTCGCCGCCGCGGTCGTGCAGCTCCGACGCGATCCGGCGCTCCAGGCGCGGGCCAGCCGCTGGCTCGCCGGGACGCCCGACGGCGCCCCGACCCACGCCGACAGCGTGCAGGCGGCGCGACTCGAAGCGCTGCGTGACTCGGCCGCGCGCGCCGAGTCGCTCGCCGCGCGGCATGCGGCCGACAGTGCCGCCCTCGCCGTCGCCGCCGCCGACTCGGCGGCCGCCGCGCGGCTCGTCGCGGCACGCGATTCCGAGTACCGCGCACTCGCGCGGGCCGAATCGACGCGCGTTGCCACCGCGCGCGCCGCCGCGAAGCCCGTCGTCGTGCCGCCCCCCACCGCCCCGACCCCGGTCGCCGCGCCCGCCGCGGAGTCGACCGTCGTGCCGGTGGCGATTCATCCGCCCGCGCCGTCGCTCGTCTCGGCGGGCGGCGCCCACACCTGCGAGGTGACGGGCGGCGCGGTGCTCTGCTGGGGCGCCAATGACCGCGGACAGCTCGGCGATGGCACGGCCGTGCGGCGCACGGGCGTCGTCCACGTCGAGAGCTCCGTGCCGTTCACCCAGGTGTCGGTCTCCGTCGACCATTCCTGCGCGATCAGTCGCGCGGGGACCGCCTACTGCTGGGGCGCCAACGACGACGGGCAACTCGGGACCGGCGACGCCGAGAGCCACATGGTGCCGACCGCCGTCACCGGCGGCCGGACGTTTCGAGTCGTGGTCGCGGGCGGCGCGCACTCGTGCGCGCTCACGGCGTCCGGCGAGGCCTATTGCTGGGGGCGGAACAGCTACGGCCAGCTCGGCACCGGGTCGACCGCCGGATCCGACGCCCCCGAGCGCGTCGCGACGGCGGTCCGGTTCGTCGCGATCGCCGCGGGCACGAGTCATACGTGCGGGCTCGATGCCGTCGGCAAGGCGTACTGCTGGGGGCAGAACAGCTACGGCCAGCTTGGCGACGGCTCGGTGATCGTCCGCACCGTGCCGGAGCCCGTCGCCGGCGACACCCACTTCAGGACGATCGCCGCGGGCAACGCGCAGACGTGCGGACTGACCGTCGTCGGCGACGCCTGGTGCTGGGGACGCAACAGCTACGGGCAGCTGGGGACGGGGGACACGCAGCCGCACGACACGCCGACGCGCGTCCACGGCGACGTGACGTTCGTCGCGATCACCGCCGGGAGCGTGCATAGCTGCGCGCTGACCGCGGCCGGTGAGGCGTTTTGCTGGGGACACAACAGCTACGGGCAGCTCGGCGATGGCACGACGACGGACCATGTCGCCCCGGTGCACGTGCTGTCGACGGCGACGCTCGCCGCGATCGACGCCAGCGGCTCGCATACCTGCGCGACGACGACCGCCGGCTCGACCGTCTGCTGGGGCGACAACAGCGATGGACAGTTGGGAGACGGCACCACGACGCACCGCTCCTCGCCGGTGGCGGCGGCTGGCGGTCGGTAACCGATGATACCGCACGCATGAGACGACACGCGATGAGACGGGTCCGACGGGTCACGTGCGCCGCCCTGGCGCTGGGCCTCGCGCTCGGCGTCGGCGCGTGTGGCAGCAGCGGCGACGGCGGCGGCTCGACCGGGGGCGGCGGCCCGACGCAGATCGTCATGGCGCCGACCGCCGCGACGCTCGCGATCGGCGACACGATCACGATCGTCGGGACCCCGGAGACGGCGAACGGCGCCACGGTGCCGGGGGTGACGCTCTTCTGGTCCTCGGATTCGACGTCGGTCGCGACGGTGACGCAATCGGGGAAGGTCAGCGCGGTCGGCGTCGGGACGGCGACGATCGCCGCCAGCACCAACGGCGTCTCGGGCGTCACGCGGATCACCGTCACGCAGAAGGGCGTCGCGTCGATCACGATCTCGCCGGCGACCGTCGCGCTGACGGTCAATCAGACGCAGCAGCTCACGGCGACGCTGAAGGATTCCTCCGGCAACGTCCTCACGGGGCGCACCGTCGTCTGGAAGAGCTCCGACTCCGCGGCGGCGACGGTCGACCAGTCGGGATTCGTCGTCGCCCGCGCCACCGGGACGACCACGATCTCGGCGACGTCGGGTGGCACCACCGGCACGGCGAGCGTCACGGTGAGCAACGTCCCCGTGGCGTCGGTGACGATCACGCCGACCAATCCCACGGTCGTCGTCGGCGCGACGACGCAGCTGACCGCCACGCTCAAGGACGCGAACGGGAACGTCCTGTCGGGGCGCACGGTCACCTGGTCGTCGAACTCCGGCAATGCGACCGTCGATCAGACCGGCACCGTGACGGGCGTCACCGCCGGGTCGGCACAGATCTCGGCGACGTCGGGCGGCGTGACGGGCAAGGTCACGATCACCGTGCAGAATCCGCCGGCGAGCAGCGTCGTCATTTCGCCGAGCGTCGCCAACCTGCTCGTCGGCCAGACCGTGCAGCTCTCGGCGGTCGTGACCGACTCGAGCGGCAATCCGATCTCCGGCGCGACGGTCACGTACACGAGCGGCAATACGGCGATCGCGACGGTGTCGACCGGCGGCCTCGTGACGGCCGTCTCGCCAGGCACGGCCCTGATCACGGGGAAGAGCGGCGCCGCGAGCGGCGCGGCGGCGATCACGGTCAGTCTCGTCCCGGTGAAGACGATCACCATCAGCCCATCGCTCGACTCGCTGACATCGGGCGGGCAGGTGCAGCTGACGGCCACGGCCTACGACAGCGCCGGCAACGTCCTCACCGGCCGCACGTTCACATGGACGTCGGGCAATACCGGCGACGCGACGGTCAGCAACACCGGCCTCGTCACGACGAGCAGCTCGACGTCGATCACGTCGGCGCGCTCGCTCACGATCTTCGCGACGATCGGGTCGGTCCAGGGGACGGCGACGATCGTCGTGCGCCCGGTGCCGATCGTCAGCGTCACGGTGAGCCCCGCGCTGGACACGGTCCAGCAGGGGAGCACGGTGCAGCTCTCGACGACGATCGTCGACTCGCTGGGCCGCACGGTGACGCGCACGGTCACGTGGACGAGCGGCAACACCTCGATCGCCAGCGTCAGCGGCAGCGGCCTCGTGACCGGCGTCGGCCCCGGCTCGACCCAGATCACCGCGACCGTCGGGACCGTGCAAGGGACCAACACGACCGTCGTCATTCAGACGCCGGTGACCAGCGTCAGCGTCTCGCTCGTCCCCGATACCCTGGTCGTCGGTGGCGTCGAGCAGGCCGTGGCGACGACGGCGCCGACCGGCCGCGCCGTCACCTGGTCGTCGTCGAATACGGCGATCGCGACGATCACGGCCGGCGGGCGGATCACGGCCGTCAGTCCCGGCGTCGACACGATCACGGCGACGGCGTCCAATGGCGTCTCCGGCTCGGAGGCACTGACGGTGACGAACGTACCGGTGACCAACGTCACGGTGACGCTGACGCCCGACACGCTGGCGATCGGCGCGACCGAGACGGCCGCCGCCACGACGACGCCGAGCGGCCAGTCGGTCACCTGGTCGTCCTCGAATACCGGCGTCGCGACGATCAACGCATCGAGCGGACTCGTGACGGCGGTCGGTCTCGGCGCGACGACGATCACCGCGACCGCCGCCGGCAACGTCAAGGGCTCCGAGGGGCTGACGGTGACGCTGAACAGCGTCGCCGTCACGCCGAACCCGATCGTCGATACCGTCGGCGGCTCAGCGCACCAGGCGACGGCGACGGGCCTCGACGTGCACGGCAATACGGTCGCGGGCGTCACGTTCACCTGGACGACGAAGTCGGGCAATACCGTCGCGAGCGTCAACGCCGGCGGGCTGGTCACGGGCGTCGCCGCGGGGAATGACACCGTCTACGCCACGGGCGGCGGCAAGACGGGCGCCGCCGCGGTCTCGGTCGCGCCGGCCGCGCCACCGGCCGTCGCGAGCGTCGTCGTCACGCCCTCGTCATCGATGACATTCGCAACGGCGCCGAACAACAGTGCGGTGACGCTGACCGGGACGGCCTACGACGCGAGCAACAACGTCATTCCCGGCGTCACGCTGACCTGGGCGTCGTCGAACACGGGCGTGGCGACCGTCGTGAACGGGACCGTCACTCCGACCGGCAGCGGCGCGGCGACCGTCATGATCACCGCGACCGCGCCGAACAACGTCCAGAGTGCGCCCGTCAGCGTCGTCGTCCTCGGGCATGTCGCCACCGACACGGTCACCGTCGGCGCGACGCAGCTCAGCGTGAGCGGGACCGGCTCGCCGACATCGACGACCGCGACGGCGTCGCTCCGCGATACGTTCGGCAACCTGCTGCCGCAGAGCGAGACCGTCACGTGGGCGTCGAGCGACCCGACGAACGCGCCGATCACGCCCGCGACCAACCCGCAGCCGCTCTCGTCGCCGGTCACCATCACCGCCGTCGGCGTCAACGGCGGCGTCAGCGAAGCGGTGACGATCACCGCGACGTCGACCGACGGCTCGGTCGTCGGCAGTGTCACCATCACCCTGGTCCCGTGACCCATCTGACACGTCGCGCCGACACCAGCATCACTACCGCGACCGCGCGCCTCGTCGGCGTGCTCGCCGCATGCGCCGGGCTGCCGGCGCTGACCGCCGCGCAGTCGCTGCCGCTCAAGCGCACCGCGCCGGCACCGACCGCGGTCGCCTGCCCGATCTTTACCGCGCCGCCACCGCCCGTGCGCGAGCAGACCGAGGAGGCGAATCGCCTCGGAACGCTTGGCCGCGAGTCATCGCTCGAGGGCGATCACAAGGCGGCGCGCGAGCTGTTTCGACAGGCGGCGCAGCTCAACCCCGGCGATGCCGCGCTCGCGTACCGGCTCGGACGCGAGAGTGACGAGTCGGCCGACACCGCGACGGCCGTGCACGAGTACTGCCGCTATCTCGCCCTCGCCCCCGATGCCGGCGACGCGAGCGCCGTCCGCGATCAGCTCGCGCGGCTCCTGCCCTCGGGTGCGATCGAGCGCGGCACCGCGGTCGCCGCCCAGTTCCAGACCGGCGCGGCGCGCTACGACGCCGGTGACTGGGATGGCGCCGCCGAGTCGTTTCGCGCCGTCACGACCGCCGAGCCGGGCGACGCGCCGGCGTGGTACAACCAGGGCCTCTCGCTGGCCCAGGCGCATCGGCAGATCGACGCCGTGCGCGCGCTCGGCCAGTATCTGACGCTGGCACCGGACGCAGCGGATCGACCGGCGGTGCGCGAGGAGATCCGCCGGCTTCGCGGCGAGCTGCCGCATGCCGGGACGGCCTTCGCCCTCGGACTCCTCCCGGGCGGTGGGCAGTACTACACGGGGCAGATCCCGCTCGGGATCGTCGTCACCGCCGGCGCGGCGGGCGGCGTCGTCTGGGCGCTCACGACGCAGACCGTGACGAAGCTGCACCACTATGTCGACGAGAACGGCGTGCCGTACACGCAGCCGTATCAGGCGTCGGAGCACTCCTATCTGGGCGCGGGGCTGGCGATCGCCGGCGGCGTGACGCTCTTCGGCGCGATCGAGGCCGCGGTCGTCGCGCACCACCGCTCGTCCGAGCTGCCGCCGGCGGATTCGACGACCAGCGCGTCGATCGATCGTGCGCATCCGGTCCTCGCGTGGACGCTGCCGACCGTCGATCCGTCGCGGGACGGCCTGCACGTCGGTCTGCCGGTGCGCATCGCGTTCTGATCCGCGGCTGACGCCGCGACGGCGTCTCGATGCGCGCCGCGCGATCAGCCGCCGTCGGCGATCAGCCGCCGTGGGCGACGCTGTCGCGTTGTGCGGCGGGGGGCAGCGCGGCCTCGCGCCACGCTTCGCCGGGCACGAGCGCGCCGATCACCCCACCGACGACGAGCCCGCCTGCCCCGGCCCCGATGCCGTACTTGGCCGCGTTGCGATGGCTCGCGTCGCCCGCGATCACGCCGGCGATACCGCCAGCGAGTGCGCCGATGCCCGCGCCGATCAGCAGGCTTCGCCACCGCGGGCCCGAATTGCGGCCGGCGCTGACCTCGACGTGACTGATCCGCGTCATCGGGATCGAAACCGCGGGGATCGTCCCCGGCGGCTGGAGCCGCAGTGAATCGACGCCCAGGAAGCGGACGGTGCCGACGAGATCGACCGCCGATTCCCCGCGGATGCGCTCCCAGACGCGCACCCGCGCGCCGTCGCGCACGGTGTCTGCGTTCGGAATGAGCGGCGTCGAATACTGCTCCAGCGAGACCGTCTGCGCGTCGACGCGCGCGACGCCGGCGGCGCCGCCAAGCAACAGCAGCGCCGGCCCGAGCACGACCCGCGTCCATGGAGCCATCACCCGAAACATCATGGCCGGCCCCGCCGCGGTCAACGCGCGAGCGCTCCGAGCAGCGCGGCGGCGAGAAAGATCCACGCCGGGTTGATCGTCGTCCCGACCGCGACGACGAGGCTGGCGAGCGCGACCCCGACGGCGAAGGCGTCGACGAGTGCGGCGCGGGCGATGACGACGAGGGCGGACGCGAGCACCGCGATCGCCGCGGCGTTCACGCCGTCGAGTGCGCCGCGCGCGACCGGCGAGCGCTGCACGCGCGCGAGAAAGGGCGCGCTCGCCGCGACGTAGCCGAACGCCGGCAGAAAGATTCCGACCGTCGCCGCCGCCGCACCGGGCGCGCCGCGCAGCAGATAGCCGATGAACGTCGCCGCGGTGAAGACCGGACCGGGCGTCACCTGCCCGATCGCGATCGCATCGAGCAGCTGCCGGTCCGTCAGCCAGCCGCGCCGGACGACGAGCCCACCGTGCAGAAACGCGAGGAGCACATACCCGCTGCCATAGACACTCGCGCCGACGCCGAGGAAGAAGAGAAAGAGCGGCAGCACGCCGACCAGCGGAGCGGCACCGCTCGCCGCCGCGCCGATGAACGCCGGCGCCGCAAGTCCGTGGCGCCCGACCGCGTCGCGCTGGCTCGGCGTCATCGCGCCGAACGCGCCGGCGAGTCCGCCAGCCACGAGGATCGCGACCTGCAGGCTCGCGCCGTCGGCGATGCCGAGCCACGGCGCGAGGACGAGGACGAGGAGCAGCAGGACACCGATCAGCGCCGTCCGACGCGTCGCGAGCGCCGTCGGCGCGAGTCGCCAGAGCGCGTGGGCGACGACGGCGACGACGACCGGCTCGACGCCGGCGAGCGCACCGCGCACGGCGCGCAGCGGCCCGTAGTGCACGTAGAGCGCCGCCGCGGCGAGGACGAGCAGCGCGGCGGGCGCGATGAAGCCCAGGCCCGCGGCGAAGAGCCCCCGCCACCCGGCCAGCCGGCGGCCGATATGCATCGCGAGCTCGGTCGAGTTGGGGCCGGGGATCAGATTGGAGGCGCCGATCAGATCGACGAACTCGGCGCGCGTCAGCCATCCGCGCTCGCCGACGACCGTGCGTTCCATCACCGCGATGTGGGCCGCCGGTCCGCCAAACGCGGTTGCGCCAAGAATGAGAAAGTGCCTGGCGATCGCCGAGACGGCGACCGGTTCCCGATCAGCCATCCCGTCCGGCAGCGACGATGCGCGCCGTCGTCACGATCTGCCCCGCGTGCCGCTGCGTGTGCTCGCCGATGTGGAAGAGCAGCCCGAGGACCGTCGTCGGCAGCGCCTGACGTCCGACGCCGCGTGGCTCGGTGAGCGACGCGACCGGTGTCGTCCGCAGGACGTCGAGCGCGCGCGCGACCGCAGCGCGTGCCTCGGCGACGAGGGCCGCCGCGTCGGCCGGCGGGTCACCGGGTCGTGTCTCGTCCTCGAGCGCCGCGACCTGCCGCGCGTCCAGCGAGCCACCGCGCGCATAGGTGAGCAGGCGGTCGATGCTGCCGGCGATGTGGCGCAGGTGATAGCCGACCGAGGCGACGCCAGCCGGTCGCGCCCAGAGGGCCCCGGTCGAGAGCGGGCTCGCCGCCGCGTCAAACTCGTCGGCGGCCTGCACGAGCGCGTGCGCCGCGGGCTGCAACCAGGGGTCGATCCCGGGGAGCGGACCACGCAGCCACGCCTCGGCGCGTTCCGCGCCGCCGCTCCCCCGGGTCCCCGTCACGCCGACTAGTGTAACGCGCGCCAGCGCGCGGCGCGCCGTCGTGGCGCGCCAGCCTGGCGCGCCAGCGTGGCGCGCAGTTCTGGCGCGCCGGCGATCGTCAGCCGCCGCCGGGCAGGTCGACCTCGTCGTCCTTCGCGGGGCCCTGATCCGGCAGCGTCTCCCACGTCGTCGAGCCGGTGACGTTGCGATTCGTCTCCGTATCGCCAAGCAGTCCGTCCTTCGCCGTGCGCGCCTGCCGTGCCAGCTCGTCGGCTACCGCTTTCTCGTCCGGTTCGCGCTCCATGGTCATCGACTCCGAGGTAATAGTGTCACCACCTTCCGTCGCACGCTTCGTGCCCGCCGAATAGCCTTCGCCGCATGGCGCACGACCCTGGCGTCGAGGCGTCGACCGCGCGCGCCCTCGCCCTGCCACCGCTGCCGGCGCAGACGATCGGCGACCCGCCGATCTACGTCGGCACCGCGGGCTGGACCGATCGCACGCTGACGGCGCGCGGCGTCTTCTATCCCGATGGCGTGACGACCGCCGAGGCGCGGCTCCGGTACTATGCCACGCGGTTTCCGATGGTCGAGGTCGACGCGACGTATTACGCGCTCCAGCCTGCCTCGACCGTCGAGCGCTGGCTCGACCGCACCCCGGCCTCGTTTCGATTCTGTATCAAGGCGCACGCGCTCCTCACCGGCCATCCGAGCGAGCCGTCCCGCCTCCCGTCCGACATCCGCCAGGCACTCCCCACCCCGCTGGCCGAGCGCACCCGGCTCTACTCGGCCGACCTGCCGCTGGAGATCGTCGACGAGGTGCGGCGGCGCTTTACGGCGACCGTCGCCGCGCTCGAGGCGGGGCACCGGCTCGGCGCGGTGCTCTTCCAGTACCCGCCCTGGTTCGGGCCGACGCGCGCCAACGGGCGCGCCGTCGCGGCGCTCGCGAGCGACTATGCGGCGCTGCCGGTCGCCGTCGAGTTCCGCAACCACACCTGGGTCGACGACGCCCTCCGGGGCCCGACGCTCGCGCTGCTTCGGCGGCACCAGCTGGCATATGTGATCGTCGACGCGCCGCCCGGCATGGCGTCGAGCATGCCGCCCGACGTCGCGGTGACGTCGCCACGGCTCGCGATGGTGCGGCTCCACGGCCGGCGGGTCGAGACCTGGGAACGGGCCGGCGTCTCGGTGGCGGACCGCTACCGGTATTTCTACGATCGCGCGCAGCTCGCCGAATGGGTCCCGCGCGTGCGCGAGGCCGCGTCCGACACGCACGAGGTCTACGTCGTCTTCAACAATTGTTACGGGAACTACGGCACGACCAACGCCCTCGAGTTCATCGATCTCCTGCAGGGATCTGCTGCGGACGCTGCAGGCTGACTAACTTCCCGGCATGCCAGAGGAGATCGAGGTCGACACCGACGGACTGCGCGAGACGATCGACAGGGAGATCGAGGAGAGCGGCGGCGGGAAGTTCCTCCGCCTGACCGCGCTCACGACGGCGATGCTGGCGGCGCTCGCCGCGGTCGCGTCGCTCAAGGCGGGCGCGACGGTCAACGACGCAATCCTGCTCAAGACCGAGTCGACGCAGCTGCAGGCGCGGGCGTCCGACGAGTGGACGTACTACCAGGCGAAGGGGATCAAGGGCGCGGTCGCCAGCGCGGCCGAGCAGGCGTGGCAGGCGGCCGGCAAGCCGGCACCGCCGGCGCTCGCGGCTGCTGTCGCCCGATACACCGCCGAGCAGGACACGATCACGGGCAAGGCGCACGCGCTCGAACACGAGCGGGACTCGAAGATCGAGGAGGCCGACCGGCTGCTCGAGCACCACCACGCCTTCGCGAGCGCGGTCGCCCTGCTGCAGGTCGCGATCGCGCTCGGCGCGGTCGCTGCGCTCACCAGGTCGCGCGCCGTGCTCGGCGCGTCGTGGCTGGCGGGCGGCCTCGGGGCGGTCTTCTTCTTCATGCACATCTTCGCGACGTAGCGTGGCGCGGTCGGATGGCGCGGTCGGATGGCGCGGTAGCTTGCGCGCGCGTCGGCCGCGCACGCGGCGGACTTCCGATCGCACCGCCATGGCGGTCGCCCTGGCGATCGCGCTAGGCGCGCCGACGGGCGCGGCCCGCGCCCAGGGCGGGCAGCCGAGCGTCACCGGCGGCCGGATCGCCTTCGAGGCGGCGGGCAGCCTCGTCGCGCTCCCAATCGGGTTCTTCGGCGGCGGGCTCGCCACGCGCTGGGTCGCCCATCGCGTCGGCGTCACCGACGCCGACAAGGCGGGGACGATCGCCACCGTCGGGGCGTACGCGTTTGCGGCCGCAGCGGCGGCGCTCCCCCCGACCCTGATCGGCAACGCCGCGCCCCACACGACGGGCTCCTACGCGGCCGCCCTGGGCGGCGCCGTCGTCGGGGGACTTGGCAGCTGGGGCCTCGTCCGCCTCAACCAGCCCGCGGGCCGGCGCGATCAGCCGTGCCACATCGCGTGCATCGCGAGCACCGTCGCGATCTTCCTGCTCCCGAGCGCCGGCGCGACCCTCGGGTACAATCTGAGTCGCCGCTCCGCGGGACCCCGCCCGATCTGATCCCGGCGATATTGCCGGGATGGAGACTGTGGGCACGATCGACGAGGGTCGAGAGACAGACCGGACGTCGTCCGCGCAGGACCGCGCGGCGCTCTTCCGGACGCAGCCCGGTGACACCGCGCCGGTCGCGCTCACCGTCACCGGTCGCCTGCCGGCCTGGCTTACGGGATCGCTGATCCGCACCGGGCCGGCGCGCTTCGAGGTCGGGCCGGACACGGTGCGCCACTGGTTTGATGGGCACTCGATGCTCCACCAGTTCCGCTTCACGGACGGGCGAGTCACCTACGCGGGCCGCTTCCTCCGGAGTCACGCCTACACGTCGGCGACCGCGGCCGGCCACCTGACGTACCGCGAGTTCGCGACCGATCCGTGCCTGACGCTCTTCCAGCGCGTGCGCACGCTCTTCGCCCCCCGCATCACCGACAACGCGAACATCAATGTCCTCGCCCTCGGCGGCCGCACGGTCGCGATGACGGAGACGGTGCTGCCGGTCGAGTTCGATCGCGAGACGCTGGCGACGGTCGGCGTGCTGCACTTTCCCGACCGCATTGGCGGCGCGCTCACGACCGCGCATCCGCACGTCGATCGGGACGGCGGCGTGCTGAACTACGTGACGCGGTTCGGCCGACGGTGCGAGTACGCCATCTACCATCTCGACCCTGGGACGCTCGCGCGCACCGTCGTCGCGCGCCTGCCGGTCCGCGAGCCCGCGTACATGCACTCGTTTGGCGCCACGGACCGCCACGTCATCCTCGCGGAGTTTCCGTTCGTCGTCGACCCGCTCTCGATCCTGCTCTCCGGGAAGCCGTTCATCGACAACTTCCAGTGGCGGCCGGAGCGCGGCACCCGCTTCACGATCGTCGACCGCAGCGGCGCCCGGCCGCCGGTCGCCTGCGAGGGACCGCCGTGCTTCGCCTTCCATCACGTCCACACGACGGAGATCGCCGACGCGCTGCTCGTCGACGTGATCGCCTACGACGACCCGACGATCATCGCCGCGCTGCAGCTCGCCCCCCTCCGCGATGTCGAGGCGACGATCCCGACGAGCCGGTTCCGTCGCTACCGACTCCCGCTCGCCGGCGGCACCGCCGTACTCGAGTACGAGCACGCGCCGTCGCTCGAGCTCCCGCGCGTGCGTGACGAGGTCAGCGCGGGGACGCCGTATCGCTACGTCTACGGGCCAGGGCCGGCGGCGGCCGGCGAATTTCTCACGCGACTCGTCAAGCTCGACGTCACCGATGGCAGCGCCCGCACGTGGTCGGCGCCGCGCCACTATCCGGGCGAGGCGATCTTCATCGCCACGCCCGGCGGAACGCGGGAGGACGACGGCGTCCTCCTCTCCGTCGTCCTCGACGGCGCGCGCGACCGCTCGGCGCTCGTCGTGCTCGACGCGACGACGATGACCGAGCTCGCGCGCGCCGAGGCGCCCCACGCGATCCCGGCCGATTTTCACGGACAGTACTTCGAGGCGTGAGGATCGCCGGGGCGCGAGCCCTCAGCGCGCGAA
>Ga0116229_10001552_pt1 | contig 36249 bp, 32 predicted proteins | sample S1TSphgellanicum_3_FD_87313 | JGI IMG/M metagenome (GOLD analysis project Ga0116229, IMG submission 87313) | Host-associated microbial communities from peat moss isolated from Minnesota, USA - S1T2_Fc - Sphagnum magellanicum MG | ecosystem: Host-associated > Plants > Peat moss > Unclassified...
ATTCAAATATGTAATCTATGTTTCTAGGTGACAATAATATCCAAATAGCCATCGATACAAGCACCATTTCAATTCAAATCCATTATGGGAAAATTGTGGACATTAAAATGTTTTACACATGTTTAGCTTGACAAATAATCTACTTTCAATGTGTCAAGGAATTCAAAATGAAGTTTCTATTAAGTTTCATCACACATTTTGTTCACTTAAACTCTTTACACCAAGAGGTGAACCAATTCGCTTACAATGTCCTAAAGTGGACTCCTTATATTTAGTAGGCATTGGACTTGATGCCACTCTTCCCGGTACAAGTGAAAACAATTATTCTTGTTTTATTGTTGGAATAAATAAAAATACACATGAAACTATCCAATGGCACCATATGTTGGCCCATCTCAATATATTTTGTACGAAGGAAATTCAAAATAAAAAACTTGCCATTATACCCATCACCAGACTTTATGGAACTTCCATTTTGTGAAGGTTATGGGCAAACACTACAAGGATTCTTACTTTCCAATGAGACACCATTTCATGCCATTCTTGATTTGATGCATTCCAACATTTGTGGACCCATGCAAACTTTTTTTCTTGGGGGTGCCAAATATTTTATTTATTTCATTGATGACTATTCAAGGTATACATATGTTTATCATTTAAAACAAAAAACAGAAGCCTTTGTTATGTTTGAAGTGTACAAGGCCTTAGTTGAAAAATAAAATGGTTAAGTTGTCAAAGCGTTACACATTTGACCATTGGGGGGAGTATATTCCCTTTCATTTAAAATTTAGTATTGTTCAAGGGATATTGCACCAATTTATAATACCATACACACCTAAACAATATGGTATTGTTAAATGGAAAGACCAAACACTTGTCGAAGTTGCATGAAAAATGTTTCATATTGCCCAATTACCCCAAGTCATTTTGGGCATAAGCTACTTCTACAACATGCTATATTCAAAACTAGATTCCCATATCTACTACAAAAAACCGTCCTTTATGAGGTTTGGAAACATCATAAATCAACATTGACCCATTTGTGTGTCTTTGGATGTCCCTACTATGTTCAAGTTTTAGAAACTTGAAAATAATGAGACAACAAATCTAAAAAGTGCATTTTCATTGGGTATGGAAACCAAGCCAACATTAAAGGTTACAAATTATATGATTGACATGCACACATATCAATTTGTAATCAAAATGTTGTATTTGACAAGGAAGTAATTTTCTTTAACCAACAATTCACACACATTGGTGTTCCAAGTAATTATTTTGGTCACATAGAGGAATTAATTTATTTGGATGACCCAAAAGTGGTCCCACCACTACTGCCACCTATAGCCACCTATAGCCCCACCCCCACAAGTGGTCCCACCATTTTAGTTACGATTCTATAACCAAAAACAAATCATGTTCGTCATGCTCAAAGTATGAGTCCAAATACACCAAATCAAACCCCAGAAAGTTCAAATTCTTCACCCAAAAAGGTACCTACCACATGCGCCTACCATACATCAAACTCCTAATGCATTTATGTTCAATCCATGGAAGGCTAGAAACCTCAACCCTTTCAAAATAATTTTGTGCATTCCTAGTTGTTTCAATTTGATGATATTATTTTCATCTTAGGCATTTGTTCAAATTTGGAGGCTCCCCAATGGTGAAAAGCTATGGACCAAGGATATGATTCCCTTGTTAACAATAACACATGAGAGTTTGTTGGCTTACCACCCAATTGCATTGCAATATCCTATAAATGGATTTTACGCAAGAAATATAATGTGAATGGTTCCATTACCCAACATAAAGCATGATTTGTTGCTCATGGTCTTTTTTAGAAGCTCAACATCAATTATGACAAGACTTTTTATCTTATCATCAAAATGATTTCTCTTCAAGTTTTGACTACATTAGCAGCCATTTACAATCTTGGAATCCATCAAATGGATGTAAAAATTGCATTTTACATGGTGTTTTAACTAAAGAAATTTATGGGAACTAGCCCCCTGTTTTTGAACAACTTGGAGTCAAACATAAAGTTTATTGATTGTTATGCACCATATATAGTTTTAAACAATCCCCTTGCATGTGGTATGAATGTTTCAATGAATATTTATTACAAGTTGGCTTTCTTAAAATAAAAATTGATCCCAATGTGTACATTAAATGTTCCACCCACATGTCATTTTGGGACTTTATGTTGATGACCCTATCTTAATTCTCAATAATATTACATTTTTAAACACTACAAAAATGGAACAACTTCAAACTTTTGACATGATAGACAATAGGGAACTTCATTATTGTCTTGGCATTCAAGTACATCAAAATAGGTCAAACATGCCTACTCATATTAATCAAGAAAAATATATCTTGGTAAAGCTCTAACAAATTGGGATGGAAAATTGTAAACCAAGTTTAACACCCATGCTAGCTAGAATAAAAATTAACTTCTAAAATGTTTTTTCCATTTGACATTGAAGTTTAAAACACGGTTTTGATTCCCTATGTTAGTGTAGTTCATTCATTCGACGACTTGCACTCACTTTGACATTGCATTTGCAATCAACAACACAACCGAATTTATTGCCAACCCTCAACCAATCCACTAGTTTGATATCAAGCGTATATTCCACTACTTGCAAGAGACCTCCAAATATGACATTCATTATTGTGTACTAACATCCTTTCCATTTGGTTGCATCATTGGTTGGTGTGATGCAAATTGGACAAGTGATGTGCAAACCCAAAAGTTCATTTCTAGATATGTTTTTATTTTTGGAGAGGGAGTTATTTCTTTGAAGTCTCAAAAGCAACAATTGATAGCTTTATCATCCACAAAGGTTGAATATATTGTTGTTGTTGTAGTTGTTAAAAAATCAACTTAGTTACATCAACTTCTTGATGACCTTGGCTACTCATAACCGCTACCTATGATGATAGTTTGTGACAATTAGTTTTGTATTGCTTTGTCCAAGGATCCAAAATTTTGTGATTGCTCCAAACACATTGAGATTCAATATCATTATTTGCGAGAGCAAGTCAAAGCGAAATCAATGTCTTTGGTTTATATTTCTACTAAGTCCATGCTTGGAGATGTCTTGACCAAGGCTCTTATTAAGCCTAAACATTGTTATTGTTATCATATGCTTGACCTTACAACCCTTTTAATTGAAGAGAGGAAATTACAAAATAAAAATAAAAATCAATCTTAGTTTTCATTAAGGGGGAATATTAGACAATGCATTAACTTCTAATGAGATTGATTAATCACATTTGAAGAGTTGTGATGGTTCACCCGAACCTACATAAAGAACTTTCTTGTATTAAAACATCACAAGAAAAACAATAATAAATGCTTAAGTTTTTCTTATCCTCTTTGTTGGCCTCCTCTTGACTTTGCATTCTCAACAACGGTTTCAAAGCCCCTAATAAAAGCTTTTTTATTCCAAGGACATGTTTCTTTCAAGTTATGCAGATCAGAGTGCACCTATGATGTTGTAGGCTATATTATGCCTTTGGCAAAAACCTCTAATCATTCTCAAAATCAAAAACCTCATGCTTGGAATTAAAATGAGTTGCACACAAATCTACAAAGCTTGAAGAAACCCCCTTGTCACAATAAAACACTTCATGCCGAAAATAAAAAACCCCTCACTTGAAATCAAAAACCTTGTGCCAGAGGCTTTGAAATTGTATGCTCCCAAAAAAATATAAGAGAGAGAAATATGTCTCATGCTAATGGAGTCTACCCTGAGCTAATAGAATGTTCCCTAAAGCAAGGGTATGGTAAATGTATGGCACTTTTGGTTTTCCATATTCATATTACATCAGAGGTCTCACTCAAGAAGGTGAAAGCTGGTTCACTGTGGCTCTGGATGGATGGAGTGTGCCAAGTGTTTTTTATTTTTTATTTTTTCAATTCTCTGGTGTAGCTGAAGTGATGATCATCCACAAGCCAATTTAGCCAAATCTGGTCGTTAACAAAATATGAAAGGAAAATTTTTAAACATTCTTTTTTTTTTTTGGGCTAAATACTAGAATCATGTATAGAAATCTAGTGAATTTCATTTTTTGATTTTTCTCAAATTTTCGGATTTTTTAAAATCATAGAATTTGTGAAAAATAAAAAATTCAAAGAATTCTCAACAGTGTGAAATTTTGCATGAAAAAGAAAAGACTGTATGATGGACAAATGTGGAAAAGTAAGATTGTTATTACCACTGGGCCTAACCAGGGGTATGGAACATCTAACCAGGGGTATGTAAACCCCGGGTGGTTTCTAATAATGGCCCCACACTGGATACCCCTGGTTTAGATCCCTTTACCCACTAGAGGCTGAAATGCAGATAGTCCTTTGCTGTCCAAGCTGAGTGTACTAAAAGCAGCCTTTTACTTCCATACATCCTCTTGAGAAGCAAAGGCGAGCAAAGAACTCATTTAAAATGTGAAAGCTGAGCATTATTGTGTACTTGAACAAGTACTCTCTATCCCTGTAATTGTGACAAAACAGATTCCAGACTTTTTTCTGTGCGACAGTTTGATCAAGATATCTGTTGGGAGACAAGACAACAAGTTTCATGATAGAACTGTCATGTCACATGTCTCTGCATATATTTTGTTTTGAAATTTGGGATCATTTGTTTTTGCATGGCCAGCCAATTGAACTCCGTAGGACACATACCTAATGTCAACATTTGCACTCAAGAGATTCTCTACTCTACAAATGGTGTAACATAGTTTTAGTCCAATAGGACCGCCTGCTATTCACAAAGAAAAAATGAAGCTTCAGTTCTATTAGTTGATTCATAAATCATTTTGGGTGTTTTCTGCTCCAAAATCCTCAATCCCAAAAACAACAATGAGCAGGAAAGACAATACAACACTCAAAAGATGTCCTCTGCAAGGAAAGAAAAGGAGACAAATCTCATGCCTTCTCTCATGCTTAATCAGCAAACCACCGTGTCATTCTTCTTTCACAAGTTGCAAGAGGCTTGTATCTGTTGTTGATGGAGTGGGCAGAATTTTTTTTAGAAGTGTGGTGTTGGCTTTTCTTAGGTGTAACTGAGATGCTTTGAAAGACAATCGAGTTATCCAGAAAGTCAGGCTGTCTTTCGGCCCTAGTTTGGTCCTCTTGGCCCTGTTTCATCCCCAATTTGAGTGTATCATCCCCAAAGTGAGCGAAATTGGGTACCATTTCATGTTACTGGATATCAGTTGAGAAGTTGTACAGTATAGTGAAGACTTAGTGTTTGGGTTTTAGTTAATTTGGATGCCACATTATGGGATGTGGTTTTGCATCCATTTCTTGTGTGGTTATTACGATTTTCACAATGCCCACTTACTCTCTCCACGGGCTTTACAATTTTCTTCCTCAGTGTTCTTGCTGCCACACCATGATATTTAGGCACTATGGAGGGCAGAGAGCTTCACATGGAATCAGGCCTGTGGTCCGCTCTTCCTCATGCAGGCCATTATTCCAGTGAAGCCCACAGGTATTGGCTTCCACCTACCACTTATTCTGATAAGGCTTGACTTAAAGAAGAATAGTAGTCAAGCAGTAGTCAAGCCGCAGGTAAGGCAAATCAAAAACTGTACAAAAAAGGTGAGAGAGTTTGAGGCAGATACATTCTTGAAGATCTGAAGATGTAAGACAGAAAGCACATGAATTGAAGCTGAGCAATAGTGTCATTATATCACAATCTTTCATTTCATTCAGTGTGACATCTTAAAAAGAAGACTCCTACTTGATGCATAGTAAGCGCTAAGTGCTGTCTTCCCTGGAAAATGATTAGAGGTCAAGGTAGATCACTTATCTATGCACACTAAAGACCTTGACCCCTCTCTTCCAAGGACCAAAATCAGCAAATACATCTTGTAACAGTTCTAAAGCACCAGCTACCTTCACGTAATATTCATCCTCTTATAGCCTGCCTTTTTACACCTTCAATATGCATATCTCTGCAAGCTTTTCAGATGTATCTAGTCTTTTCAACTTTTCTTGTACAGTTTCTGCCTCATCTATAGTCATTGGCCAACTAGGTTACAGTAAGCATTGGCTACTCACATTCCTTAGGCACCCTCTGGAGTTGTACAATACAGTGCCTGAAGACCCTGTCCTGTTTGCCACTTGAAAATCATGATAAACCCACAAAAGCAGTAGTGGTGTTTGGTTTTTACCATTCAGAGCAGCCTCCATTCATGCGTGCAGCAACTGAAACAGGCCCACCTGTGATGAAGCTGGGCTATGAAAAATTGTGTGCATCAGTTTACATCATCACTGGGCTCACAGTCTGAGAAAAGCCCACAGAGCTTACTACATGTGCAATATCAACAAGAGTAAGCAATGGCCAGAAGTTGGTGGTGGTGCTGATGTGCTCTTGTTCTTGGAATGAACCACCTGCACTCCAGACATTTACCTGTCAGCTCAATATCTGTCTTATGCACCCAGATAAGCTGTCAATGTAGAAACTGGTCCTTGCAGGGAAAGATCTGAAAATATCTGCCTCCCTTAGAGCTCCCAAGGCTTGGTTTCCTCTCTGGGGACTCTAATAGCTGGAAATTTACTGTATTTACAGGGATTCACCCAAAATTTAACATCAAAAGCATGTGGAGAGGTTACCTTGACAACTATAACAGCAATTACACTGGCAACATGCAAAAACAAAAGGAAAATAATGCATTGGTCTGTTGCCAGCTGCACATAATCCAACATCAAAATGCATCAGTAGATTACATATGCTCCAGTCAGATTGTTCCATGGGAACAAGCTTGGACAGCAGTATCCTCCTCTTGCTGCTTCCAATAATGCTCAGAGTGCAGAATCTTTAAATCTTCAAGCCTGGGCGATAATATCCTCAAACCTCCTCATTAAGTCTCACCCTACTTATTCAAATGTTTTTACTAACATGGGGACTAACCTACCCTTGTGCAGCGGGTTTTCCAGCAAGACAGTTGGGCATATATATGCCTCATTCTTCACTGTAGGATAGAAATTGGCTTCAACTCAACTTGCTACTACCATCTAGAAAGGGCAATACACCAAAGTCATAGAATCAAGCTGTGAAGATGAAATACCTGACCAATTGTGAGGATTTTTTGACTGAAATATGGATGGTATCCAGTTCATTTGTGATCCATCCCAGTTGATCTGTCTGCAATGGAAGCAAGAACAATCATGGACATTTTGTAAAGATTAAAAAACCCACCAGATCTGAGAACAGAACACCTCTACAACTCTTGAGAATTGAAGTTAGACTAGATGATTTTTGATCAGGAAAGTGTTCTGATTCTGAATCTCTTACCTGGCCTTTAAGAGTTGATGCTGTCTCTGCACCAATATTGATGGTATCTTCCACAACCTTCTTAAATACAAACTTGTGAATGTGTTTTCTCCAACATGTACTCTTTCCAAATCTGAAGGTGTTTTACGCAACTGCTCTAGCAAGAGTTCCAATATAAGTGATTGTGATATTCAGAGCAACTAATCCACCTTCGTAACAAGAAAGGTTGAGCTATTTGCACAAAGGTGTGGAGGGTTTTACATACTTTCTTTGATCTCTCAATAGTTTGGTCAGTTTCATCCATCTGCTTTCTCCCAATTTGCACCAGCTCTTGATTTGACATAGCTGCCACATGCCAAGTAACTGTAAGAAACAAAGATGGAGATTACCCATCCCACAGTGAGTGTCTGCACCCCCACAACAATAAAACAGTTCACCCACTTTGAAAAATATCAATGTGGTAGAAGAGAAAACTCCACAAAAACATGCAAGGAAAAGATGTTATGTCAGTTCCAGCCAAACCAAGACAAACACAAAAAGAATGAGTGCTGTTGTAGTTTCGAAGTATCACACACAAAATATCAGATTGTCACCCTTCATCATGAACAACAGTGACTAACCCCCCACTGGCATCATCAGCTCCAGACCTCACAGTGGGTGTAGATAAGCGTATTATAATCTGCTCAAAACTTATGGCAAACAATCAACTTGTGCACTGAGTTTCTCTCACATCTGAAAGCAAGGGGAAGACTCAGTCATGATGTTGGCCAGACCTCAAGAGGTGTTTCCAATCAAAAAAGTCAATAGCATCCTCATTCAAGGTGAAAGAAGCTTGTGAGAGTTCATTTCATTCTAACTTGGCCCCATATCTGCACGTATCTAAGCCATGGCATTAAAGGCTAAAGAATGGTCAGTGGCTGGTTGCCTACAGCACCCAGAACATTTCCTTGGTATCACTGTTGGTGACTACTTGGATGCACTATATCTGCTTTGACGATTGGAAAAGTATGAAGAGAAAACTCCACAAAAACATGTAACGTAACCAAATGATGTGCTATCAATTCCATCCAAGCCAAAATTGTGAAAAGAATGAGCGGTGCTCTCATAACCCTCTCCCATTGCCATGGTAGTACAAAGGCTGTGATCCTCTGTTACCCACAAGCTCATGATGGAATGCAGGGAATGGAGGAGGCACACATACCGCTTGGCTTCCCGCATCTTGGCAGTCAACTCATCCATGTGCTTGCTCTGCTTGCAGACATCCTTGATCTTGTCTAGCTTTTGAAACCCCGTCCTGCACAGCTCAAAAAAAAAAATCTCTTACACAGACAGAACCCATGTGTGCAAGGCAAGTAGTAGTCTTGCATTCGAACAAGATCTTGAAACATCCCAACGGAACAATAACCAGCACATTGCAATTCAGCAGTTGGAGCCCGCCCGCCTAATTGCACACAGACACAGAGAGAGAGAGAGAGAGAGAGAGAGAGAGAGAGAGAGAGAGAGGAAAGGGCAGAGTGACATACGAGAGGTTCTTGAAGCGATTTTGTACTTCTGTCTCAATGCTGGTCAGCTGCGCTGGAAGCTCGGACGCCATCGCCATTTCCCCCGAACTCCCCCGGGTCGTCGTTAAAGTTCCGACACCACAGCAGTCGCTACTGCTCCCAGACCTGGTTCAAGTATCTCCTACAAGCGCGACAAATGCCGCACTTTCGGCTTGGGGAAACGCACGAGCCACACTCAATCCACACAGCAGGTGAAGAGAAAAACCCGCAGCAACCGAAACTACTAATAACTTTTCAAAAGACAAACGTCCACAAAACTTCTTGGCTGTTCCGAGAGAGAGAGAGAGCGCGGGCACGGTCCGAGAAATGTGTGTCAGGATGTGACTCTGAAGATCAAGAGGATTCTCAATGATGCAATTCTTCTGGCTACGACAGGTCCGCACAAAGCTGCTGCTGCTTCTTCTTCCCTGTTGGACCGCGCACATGAACCGTGGTGCTGGTGGCGAACACCAGCATCTTTTTTTTTAATGCGTTTCTGACGCTGGCGCAGGAGTGGCGATCGTGCACATGCAGTAGCCAGCGTTTTGGCGTGCTGCCCTCCGCCTGCCCAGGTTTTCTCTCACCATTCTCTCACCAGCTCCCCAACCAGCATGCAATTTTTTTTTTCAGATTTTAAAAATATAAAACGATTTCAAAAATTAACGTTTCATGGGTGGTATGTACTATTTTATCAAAATAATTATTATTTTTCAAAACTTTCAAGCAACAAGATATGTTTCAAATATTTTGAGAATATTTTATTTTCTTAGTGGAATGTTGAAAATTAATCAATAGGGGATTTTTTGCACTATAGCTACAAAAATATTTGGAAAATATTGGAAATATTTGTTCTTTATTTGAATAAAATTAACCCTAAAATAATAATTGGGAGAATTGGTTCTTTTAGCGTTAATCTGAAAAATAAATTTCAATAAATTTAGAAAACTTCACTAGTGTTTTCATCTTCTTTTGAAACCAACCACCAGATTGAAAATAAAAGCACTTGACTAAATGATCCTTTAATTAAATTTTAATGCATTTTTTGGGTACAATCCTTGCTTTCATTTCTTGGCCTCTTTTATTTTAGTTTTCTTTAGTCTACTAGGGTGGATTTGAGATTAAAAAGTTGAAGTGCCATTTAAAGAATTTAGTTAAAGCGTTATTTTTTGAAATTTTTGATTTTTTAATTGATTTGGAAAATATTGGAAATCTTTGTTCTTTATTTGAATAAAATTAACCCAATTTTTTTTTGGGAGAATTGGTTCTTTTAGTTTTATCTGAAAAAATAAATTTCAAAAAGTTTAGAAAACTTCACTACCTAAAGTTTTGAAACCACCAAATTGAAAATAAAAACTCTTGTTGAAATCATCATTTAAATTTTTTAATGCATTTTTTTTCAATCCTTGCTTTCATTTTTGGACCTTTTTTCTTTTAGATTCCTCTGGTCTACTAGGATTATAATTTACCACTATAAAATGGTGGCTTATTGGAAATGAGGATTATGAAATTAATTGAAAGTTTTAAAAATAGTGGATGATTAAGAAGTTAATTTGAGGTTAAAAAAGTCTAAGCGCCATTTTTTTGGGAAGTTTTTTTAAATTTTTAATTGATTTTTTAATAAACAAGGTAAAAAAGATAAATAAATAAAAAGGAGGGAAAAGACTAGAAGGCACGGAAAGATTTGAGGGGTGGAGGAGAGGATTTCGGGTAGGATGGAGGAATCGTAGGAGGAGTAGCAAATGAGCTTCACTGGCGAAGGCGAAGTAACAAATTTCACTTTCACGGTTCACCAATGGAGAGGACTTACATCGGCAATTTGCACCATGGGTCTTGGCAAAAATGAAGGCGTATGCCTTCATGTGCATAGGTCTTCTATTACTCTTTTTTTGGTCATCTATCTATAGTAGTTGCAAAAACAATAACAACGTATTGCAAATCGGAGACTTACATTCTAGGTTAGATCCATAGTGCTAGCAGCTCTATTATTGTTGTCAGTGTAATCCACTTGTTAATGATTGTGCTACTAATGCAAGTAGCCTCGGAGGATGTGAAGAGAGAGAGAAAAAGCACAACAGAAATACGATTGTGAGCGAGCAAGAGAGGGAGGTATCTGAGATATGTACGCAATCATTACTATTGCATTTGAAAGATCGATAAGATGGCGACACAAACTTGCATTGTCATGGCATCATCATCTTCGTCTACTACAAACAATTCAAAGTAAGTGGAGATTTTCAGCCTCTCTTTTTCTTCTCACAAGTTCTTTTTTTCCTTGTGAAGAAGCAAAAGAAGGAAGGAGAATTGTAAGACGGAAAGAGTGTTAGACACACCTGATTTTTAATATTGATCCTAAATGTGTTGTAATTGCTACAATATAGATAAACATTAAAATTACTACAATGATCCTTTGCATGTTACAATGATTTATGGAAGTATGAAAAGGCATTAGATCACTATAGTTCTAAATTAAATGTAGATATTATTTTACATAGATCTTAGATAACCAACTAGATATCAACCACTCCACTTTCATCGTTATTTTTATTATATCCATCATGTGTATATATTTGCAACTTTATATTACTTGTACACAATTTTGTACAATTCTCAAATGATGTAACAATATGCATATATTTTTACATAGTATTAGAGCAATCAATTTGAAATTTTATTTATTCATTGATTAACTAGTGTATTTTTTGAATTGTGTCCTTGTCTTACTTTGAGCATGGAGCATACATTCTTTAACATGGCAAAGCTTCATAAATTAGGAGTAGCAAATTATGGTGTTTGGAAAGTAAAAATTAGAATTGTTTTCAAGTGTGAAAAGTTTTAAAAGTTAGTATGTCTAGTTGAAACATCATAGGTGGCGACTCAAGCATCTGAGGTGGTTCAAGTGGTTGCCGGAAATGTGGCAAAGATTATATAGCAATGCCTATAGAAGAAAATGCAAGAGATTTGCAAAGTTGAAAAGATAAAACAATGTTTATTATCATCATGTTTATTAAAAATTATCTAATTGCATATGTTGTGATGTTATAGGATCAAAGGAGTGTTAGAAGATCTTGAAGGATCTCTATGAATCTCAAAATGTTGCAAGAACCTTATATCTCAACAACAAACTTCATGCCTTGAAGGTTGGTGAAATAGGCTTAGTTTAAAACTTCATCAAGAATGTGAAGGAGATCGTCACCCAATTTGCAAGCATTGGAAATGTGGTCCCAAACCAAAAGATTGTGCACATTATGTTGGGAGGACTATCGAACTATTTAAAGAGTTTTGTTCAAGCTATCTGACGTGCTCCCAAGTCCCTAATTAGCCCCAAGTTGGAGCTAAATTACTCAAGTTGCGGAATTGTGGGGGACTCGAGGCACGCTTCCAGCTTTCAACACTAAAAGGGGTAGAGGGGCGTGCTGGAGTTCTGCGATGGGATTAAGACGAAGTGAGAAGTTATTCCCTTACTCGAACTTGCATCAAACCAACCAACAAGTTGGTTAGTTCACATTCTGGAGCACTCTTGGTGCTAGGACAAGCCACGGGCAACTTTGGACTCACTTGACTCACCACGGCCCGGACTTAGGGGAAGCCACCACCTTCCCCCATATAGTATTCTCTGTGCCTCTCCGCCACGCTTACATCCGAATGGCACTTTTTTCCGAGACTCCCAAAGTGGAGTCCCGAAATTATCTCAGTTCAAACTCCTAGGACTTTGAGCATTCATAACTTCTCACTCCGACCTCTGATTGGGACGAGGTCTGAAGCAAACTTCTAACTCTCCGTGTGTCTCAACTGTGTGTCTCACTCCACCTGAACACACCGGGATCGGGTTGATTCCTGACTTTTAGTGGTCGGGAGTCAAACTGCCAGTTTGACTCCCGGCCCTTCTTTCAACCATAACTTGTGTTGCAAATGTCCAAATGGCTCATGCAAGGCCATTTTGGACATCTACACTTCAAGGCCTTTCCAACAATATAAAAAACACATCAATGCAAGGTGTTTTGACCCCTACAATTGCATTTTGAGTTTTTGGGAATCCCGAAGGACTCCCAAGTCCCATTTTTGGGAATGTGAGTGATGACCTCACACTTCCCTCAAAGTGGGTTGCGACACTATCACAGCTCAAGATGAGCCTCCAAGTTTTGATAAACTTGCAAACAAATTGTTATTGCAAGAGCAATGACATGATGCCTTTAATGAGAAGGGAGTTGACAACAAAGTTTTATACATGCAAGCTAACATCAGAGCTTTTGGAGGTGGCCAAAACTAAAATCGAAATCAATGCAAGCAGACCAATGGTGAATTTTTTAACTATGGATATAAGGTGGTTGTGGTGGACGAAGCTGGGGATGTGGCGAATACCAGGGCCGACTAGGACAATGTAATAATTATGGTGAACAAGGTCACCAGTTGCATGAACCTTTGAAGGAGATTCCTAAATTCGACAAGAGCAAAATGGCTAACACCATAAAGGAGATCAAAACCAATGAAAAGATTGGTGTAGACAACAAAAACGTCTTTGAGGCAATTGTGTTAGCCTTGGACTTAAACAAAGACAATGATACCAACTGGTATCTAAATTCTAAATCTTCAACTCATGTCACATGAGATTTTAGCCATTTCAGTAAGCTCAAAACAAACATAAATCCAATTATTTTCAGGTTTATAGGTGGACATACCCATGTAATTTGTGGCAAAGGGGACATTGTCCTCTCCCACAATGGATCAATAAAGCTTGTGCATGACATTCTCTATGTGCCTAACATTACAAAGAATCTATTGTTTGTTGGTGCTATCATAGATAAAGGTTGCATGGTAATTTTTGGACAAAAAATTGTTAGGTTATTACATCCACCAAACCTTCCAAAATCATAGCAAAAGGAGTAAGAGATAATGTTAATGGCTTATACAAGATCGAAATGCCAACAAGTCATGATTCATTATATTTGCTTGAAGGAACTTCAACATCAGGTCTCTGGCATTGACAAATGGGACATATGCACTTCCAAGGGTTGCACACATTGTCTAAAGATGGTATGCATATGACACTATCAACACCCAAATCTGTGGAAACTGTCAACTTGGAAAACAACACAAAACAATATCCCAAAGCAAAGCACTCGAAGGGCTTCATCAAATAATGAATTGATACATGTTGATTTATGTAGACCCTTGTTGCACATGGTTCATTGTTTAGGTCCAAATACTTCATTGTGTTTGCACTAGACTATAATAGCGAATCATACCTATTTCATGAAAACTAAGAATGAAAGTTTTGAGAAATTCAACCTTAAAAAAAGATGTGTAGAGTTTGAAACTAACATTAGGATCAATACACTTAGAAGTGGTAGAGGTGGTGAATTTTTGTCAAATGATTTTATTTTATTTTTTGAGGAGCATGGAATACAACAAGAACTTGACACAACATACACACCACACCATAATGGTGTGGTTGAGAGAAAAAATAAGACCATTTAAGATAGAACTAGAAATATGTGTGTTGAAAAAAATTATCCACCTTTCTTATGGAGTGAAATTGTTGACACATGAGCAACTTACCTCACAAATAGATTACCATCTAGGTCAAACAAAGGATTGTCTCAAAACACATGTACTTGGGCAAGCCCCCTCAGTTTAGTCACTTGAGAGTTTTTGGTTGTTTAGTCTATGTACACATCCTAAAGGAGTAGAGAAACAAATTAGAGCAAAATCAAAACGTTGTTAGTTGGATATGATGAGCATTATAAGGCTTATTGGTGTTACGAACTAGAACCCATAGTCGATGTACTGGCTATAGTCGCCAACTATCTACATAGATAGTTGACTAGATTACCAAGCAGTGGCCTTAGTCGACTATTAGTTAGTCGTAGTCGATTCAATAAAACCTCAAAATAAACGCAACTTGCGACTTGTGAGCACAACGCACTACAAACTACAATACGCACTACGCAGTCATTGTCATCAATTTATCATGGAGTCCCCTGCACCATCGGTTAGCATCTCAACTATGGCCAATGGCGGAGAGGTCGATGAGGCGCTTTGTGAATTGATCGACTCGTAGCTCATGCCGGTCAGCACTAACAAGACATTGCCGATGTGGCAATACTTCGCCATGGTCAAGGACGGGCTAATCATGCACAATAAGATCCAGTACGTTTATTGTTGTTTATTGTGTTTGAAGAAGCACCCAAGCAAGTTCCTGGATAGCTTGGTCACCATCTATAACGGCATAACCGGCAACGCTCACAAGCACATTGCTTCTACGCACCCAAGCCTACATCTGGCCCGTAAACACCAATCACTCGAGCCTAAACATCTAATATCAATTTCAACTTTCGCATCCACGAGCGCCAACAACATTCACGCCTTCATCGAAAACGACAATGACATCGTCATCGAACGTGTTCATGCTCTAGTTGCATGGTTGGTCGTCAATTGCAAGGCACCATTGTCACTTGCCACTGATGTCAACCTGAATGAGGTCATCCAACCAACATCGTACCTAAAGTCAGGGTCATATTTTTCAATGACACCTGGCAAGATCGACCGCACACTCATCTCCATGTTCTCCAAGTTCATTGTGTGCATCAATGCGTTTATTGTCAAGGCACGTGCAATGTACATGTTACCTGGCTACAACAAGCTTGCCAACGAGTATGCCGGTTCCAGCTGTGGCTGGCTTGTGGTCTGCCATGATAGCTGGGACTCTGTCATCAAGGAGTCCTTTAGTGTTTCAGTGTACTAGATTGACTTATAGTCGTGGATTCGGTACAAACTAGCGCTCGGCTTGGCCGTGCCAAACGAGCACGATGCCCAAGCATGCAACAACGTGGCCATGGCCGTCCTAAAACGCTATGACATCCGCCACAGCAACATCATCATGTCGATCAACGACATGATTAACGCATCCATCGCAACTGGCCGACTAATCGTCGATGTGGACAGCACTTGCAACATGCACTTGGCGAACTTGGCCTACGACCACGCAACCGGGAAGTGGGAAGTGGAAGAGGACACTCAACAAGGAGATAATAAATTCATTTGAGGAATGCGAGGACCTGCGCATGGCCATGCGCCGAATGATTGAATAAGTCTGGAACAAAAAGGCCAAGTCACACAAAATCAACTATGAGAAGTGCAACACGCAGATCGGCTACAATGTGATCAAGGTCGATGTTGATAACAACACGTGTATCTCAAGCTACGCATGCATGTACTAGTAAGCGCTACATTGCAAGTGGACGCTGCACCAATACTTCGCTCATGAGAAGTCATTGGTGCGCAACACCTACGAGCTGTTAGACGAGCCTTGGTAGTCCGTGGCTAAAGTCAAGGCCATCATTCGATCAATCTACGCCTTGTTGTTCATGATGCAAATCGATTTGCAGCTCGTCACCAATGCGAACTGGCCTAAAGTCATCAAGATTAAGATTGTCGCCAGGCATATGACTTATTCAGTTGTCGACGTTGTGCCGTCGTCTCGTTCTAGTGAATAGTTGGATGAAGAGGACGGTGGCAGCGGTGACGGCCAATGGGATGGCAAAACACGTTGGGACCACCTCCCCAAGGTCAAGGTCAGAACCAAACAGCTGGGCGTGATCGGTAGCAAGTTGCGTGACCACATCTAGAAGGAGCTGGACTTGTATTTCCCATTCCCTAACAATCAACAGCTGGTGGCCATGGTATGCGACCCGATCATGTTGACATTGGCCCTACCGTGGCTATGTGCAGCCGAGTACAAGGATGACGTTGACAATGCCAAAAAGCTCTTCAAGTCCGCTCTCGTCGACGAAGCTACGTGCTCATTCTGGCCACCCGAGCCCGACACGATGCTTAACGTGTCGCCCAACGACGATGACAACGTTGATGTACATGTTTGTGACAATGACGACATGTTCGGCATGGTCAACATCTGTTCGCCCGACCAGGACATCAAGACTGGAGCGAACCCTACTCTTGACATGGCAACGTTGAGTGATCTGGCAAACGAAGCCTTCAAGGGGTGGAATTCATTGAAGGTAAACTAATCGACATGGCTTTTGAACGACCAAAAGCTGGATGAAATCGACAAGAGCAAGGTCTACGCGAGCAACTAGATTTACATCAGCAAGGTCGTCGACATGTCACAGTGGTGGTGCAAGAACAACGTGCATCATTGCTTCACGGAGCACATCGCGGCACGACACTTCAGCGTGCCTGATTTTAACGATTTGTAGGAATGCATGTTCTTGGTTTATAAGCACATTGACAACGCGCTCCAGCAGAACCTGGGCAACGCCAAGTTTGAGATGTTGTTGATCTTGGCGTTCAACACAACATTTATCAAAGACATGGAAAGCAAAAACCTATTCATAGTTGATAACATGATTGCGTCATTAAGGTCGACAGTAGATGCAACTGAAGCAACTATGAACATCATCAAGTACTTTGATCTTAACGACGATGTCGAGGATGACAAAACGGATGAAGGCATGGAGATAGTAGCGATGCTGAAATCAACAACCCGTGACATCTAACAATAGCATGATGCGATCGGGTCTGCCATCGCTCGGAAGAGGGCTCGCAATGAGTAAATGACAATAGTCTGCAGCCGACTAATTCACAACCAGAGTAGTCGACTCTCTATTTATGGGCTGGAAGATAAATAGTCACGACTTTGACTACATGTAAATAAGGATCGACTACAAGTCCGTGCATGGGTCTCTCAACATTACCCCCCAAATAAGTAGCTGATCCAAATAATATGACTTTTTTTTTTCATTGATCCTTGAAGAGGTACCTCAAGATGCAGAACAAAGAAAGCCAATTCCAAGTTCAGTTAGGAATGAAAAGCCCATTGAACAACCCATTGAGATGGAACAATTAACTAAATACTGAAGTTGAGGTGCATGAAAACATGCCTTTTGTGAGAGCTAGATGTTAAAAGGGTAGGATGAGTACATGATTTTGGATTAACAAGGCATTTAGGATAGGGATTGATCAAGGAACTTTGTTGGTTTGAATTTTGAATTCTTGTTAGTTTTGAATCATGATGAGGATTAGGGACTACCCAAAGGGGAATTTTTAGACATAGAGTTTTGGGAAGAGTAAGAGGAGCTGTAGATATGTGGAGTATAAAACCATGAAGTCTACTTTGAGATACCACATATTTTAATTGTTGTTTTGGGATTTTTTCAACAAAACATGGGATTTTGTTGTATTTTGATTCATGTTTTCAATAATACATATAAGCATAGACTTTTGCAATGAATTCTATGTATATATTGTTGTGTGAATTTTTGCAGTGTTAGAATATGATGAAATGAATTATAGTCTTGTATCTAGAGTTTTTTTATAATGTATTTTAACGTGCAAATTCTAGTTATATGAAATAACCATGAATTTGGTGTTTTAATGAATGGTAGTGTTGAGTATGCCGCAAATTAAGGTAGGAATAGTGAATGTATGCATGTGAAATGAAAATTTGTTATTATAATAATATGAAATATTTTGCAGGAATTAAATTTCATTTCTACCATTTAGCGACCATGCTGGGGAAATTTATATTTTCTATTTTTTCTTTCAGCAATGGGAAGGTTTTCTACAAATTTTGTTGTATATTATAGATGAAAATGTTCAGACAAATAGTCTTGTGTTTTATTTTGGAATTTAAAGGGGTATGTTAAAAAGTATCAAAGGTTTAAGCGATTGATGTCGTAAGGACTATAGAAGGATCTATAGATTCTAAAGGTGAAAATTTGTGAAACAAGATGAATTGGATGGTGACCCGAAGTTTACAATGACAATTGGACTTGGAGGCAAATCAACAAGTTATTGAAAGACAAACAAAAGACAATCTTGAAAATGGAGAGGAGTATGCAATGCTTACAAAAATCCCATATTGAAATCTAATGCTAGATAGACGAATTCTAAGAACAGAAGAAAGGCCTACGGGGCACAAGTCGTTTTTACCACAAGAGGTGGTATGACATGAAGTATGGACTTGGGGTCTTCAAAAAAGGCACAATTACAGATGATGATCTCCATGGAGAGAGATGTAATCAACTATTCACCCAAATGAGTGGGTGTAGTATACTTCTCAATTGTAATCTATGGTTCAGAGTTGAAGAGATCAAGACGAAGCAAGAATTTCTGCAACACTTGATCAATCGTAGGAAATCTCAAGTCCAGAATTAGTGAATAACTGAGGAAGGGATGTTACAAGAAGTATACAACCCAAGTTTGTGTATTACTTTACATCTTTAAATTACTATGAACTAGTGGAAGACTAGGAGGTGGAAAAAAACACCAATATTGATGTGGTTGAAGAGATTAAAAAAAATTACCTATAATCATCTGATTATGCAAAGGTATAGGTGAATGTGTTGGATGAAGTACCACAATCATACTCACATCAAGAGAATCCAGAATTGGATCACACAAAGTACACTACCGAAACACGAGATCATGAATTTGTGGATTCAAAGATGGTCAAATTACTTTCAAGGGTCTATGCATTCTATGAAAAAGAAGGACATGTGATCATGGATTGTCCTTTTGTGCCTTTTCACATTAAAGTAGGTATTGTTAAACATGTGGAATTACAGAATGTGGCAGGAACATTAATGGATCAACCATAAGAACAAGAACCAATAATTCCTATAGTTTAGAACAGATTAAAAGGCATGGAGTTGGGAAGCTAATTGGGACCACAAAGTCGACATATTCTTCCATTTATTCAAACTAGGAGTAAAGAACCAGAAGTGTATTTACATCCCCATTCTGTGCCATAAAGGATACCAATGGGTAACCACATAATGGAACATCATCATTTTCGAATCAACACAACTTCACCAATTGTGTTAGAAGTGACAATTGTTGAAACTTGGAGACAACATGTTGGAGTAATAGTTACCCAATCACTTGATGTGGATATAACAACCACAAGAGTTGAGACGGTTGTTGCGCCCACCATGGATGTTGTCAGAAAGGGAGTACTAATTGGATCTACAACAAAATTGGGTAATGGATTGGGTGGAGTCTCGGCAAGAAGGAAACTGAGTGGGAGTATGGCATTATCAACAACAACTACTAGAGTTGTTGGGACATCTCAAATGATATTTACCAATTTGATAATGACTACTCATGTGAAAAGGACTATAGATCGACCACCAACGAACTCAATGGTTGTTGGAGGTTACAAAAGTGCAGATGCAATGAATCTGACAAGAGGATATTGAGAAAAATTGTTGTAATTATACCAATTCTTGATCACAAAGATGCCCATAATGTTAGGCCAAACAGGGTAGCTTTTAAGTATCCTAATTTCAAAAAAGATGTTGATTCATATGCTCATGTTACAATGTTCAATTCTATAGTAAAAGCAAATGCAGAGACTTCTAAAAAGTATATCATCAATGTGTTTAGCTATACACTACGAGATATAACATTATATTGGTGTCATAATTACATATCAGAATTCCCTAATTATTATTTTTTGGAGCTTACACAGGCATTTTGCAAACATCATTAGAAGATTTAAAATGATAAACAAATATACATGGAGTTAAAGAATATGAAGCAGGAGGAAATTGAGAGGGTGGAGGTTTTCTATGAGCAGATTTAAAAGTTGGCTCATGGTTTACAAGTACCAACCATAGATAATTTTTTGACTACTGTGTTTATAATGGGTTTGCAATTGTACCTTAGAATTACGACTCCAAGGATGAAGCGGTCAACACTATAACACAAGGAGGTGGCAATGTTTTGTGAAGAAAGCATGACTATTGCAAAAGCAAAGAGTGCACTTTCAGTACCATCGAATACAAAACAAGCAACACCTATGAAAACATAGAGTAATACAGGGAAGATTGACAAACATTGCACAAATTGTGAGATGATGAATCATAATGTGGAGACATGCAAAAAGAATAAAGAGCAAACCATGGTGCAACCACAAAAGCAGCACAACTAAATCAAAAACCATTGAAGACATCTTCATATGCATGTGACATCTATGGTTTGAATGGACATAAAATGACATATTGTGTTGAGATGCAGAAAATGTTTCATGGGAAATATGTGGTAGTAGTACAGGTTCAACCTATTGCTGAACCACAAATAGTCATTGCAAATGTGAATGTGGTGGATGTTAATGCTACCACAAGAAGTAAAGTAACTAAAGAACATGTGTTAAAGGATAAAGAGCCAAGAAAAGCAAAAAGTGTTGTTGACTAGGAGAAAGAAGATGGATTGAAGAAGTCAATGGTGGAAATAATTCAACAAATTCAGAAAACACAAACCAAGACAAAAAAGCCATCCACATCCATGGAAGGATGGAATATAACCTAGACAAGTATGCCAAATACTACTCTAGTGCAAACACACAAATTTCAAGAAATAGTGAATTCATAAGAGAAATTGATCATAGTTAAAAAGATTTTTATGGACATTGGTAAGCAAATGCTAGAAACAAGTTATATTTTGAACTTGGGACAATTGTTTTAAATAGCTCTTGAGTTAAAGAGATTTCTTTAGCAAAAGCTAAAACCAAAAAAAATTCAAAATTAAGTAGAGCAACCATAGATAAATAAGTTGGTTCTTTAATACCAAAGGTAGGGACATTTGTTGTAGCAATAAATAATCATATGGCAGTTATCCAAGTACAAATTGGGAATAATACAATAGAAGATGTGTTGCTAGATGGAGGTTCTGGAGTTAATATTATCCCAAAACAATTGAGATTAAGGTTGGGGCTTCCAAAGCCTAAACTTACACCATATAATTTGAAGATGGTAGATCAAACAACCACAAAACCCGTGGGGTTGATCAAAGATCTAAAGATATATGTTCATGGCATTCCTTACATAACTACATATATTGTATTTCAAAATAATGTGGTAGATTCTAGTTATTCCATGTTGTTGGGCAAACCATGGTTGAAGGATGTTAAAATGACACATGATTGGGGGAGTAACACTGTTACCATACAAGGGAATGGGACAATCGGAACAATTATAGTCACCAAACATTTGGGAGGTGAAGTAAGAAGACCAGAAGTGTTACTATGCTACGATTATCAAAATGGCATCATAGATGAAAAAGAAGATATCACCTTTATTATAGAATCAAAATTGTTTTCAATAGGAACAATCAGTTTATCTGAAACAATTCAATCTATGAAAACCATAGATGTGGAGATCATGGATACATATGTGAAAATTACTATTTTAGAGTAGGAATTTGAAATACATCACAAAAAAAAAAGATAACTGGTAACATATATGAACTAGAAATAACTCTAGAGGATAAGGTGTATCCAAATATGTACTACCGTCATCAACCAGGGAGTGTTGTAGTGGATGAAATTCCAACAAAAATCAAAGCACACGAATTGTAAATAATTGGATGGACGCTAATTGAAGATCAACAATTCATGAAGTTCAATCTAAAAACTGATGCAGAACCACAAATGGTGAAGATTAATGCACAATTGGAAACATGCAAGGTGTTGGAACTATAACAACTATTGAAAAAATTCAAAGATTTTTTGCATGGACATACAAATATTTGAAAGGGATTCCACTAGAGTTGGTATAGCATAGAATTGAGTTGGACATTACTATACCACTAGCACATCAGGCCATGTACAGATTATATCCAAACTATGTTACAATAGTCAAACAAGATATAGACCAATTATTAACATCAAGATTTATTCAATATGTAGAGGAGGCTATATGGTTGTCACCCATAATAATAGTACCTGAGAAAAATTGCAAACTAAGAATTTGTATAAATTTTTAAAAACTAAATGCAGCCATAAAGAAGGATCCATACCCATTACCTTTCATAGATGAAGTGTTGAACATAATAGCAGGGTATGAGGCATATATTTTTTTAGATGGATATTTAGGATATCATTAAATCTCTATAGTTCCAAAGGACATATACAAGACTACATTTGTTATGGACTATGGGGCTTTTATATGGAAGGTGATGTTGTTTGGAGTGAAAAATGAACCTCCAACATATCAAAGAGCTATAACTAAAGCATTCAAAGAATATTTGGACAACTTTATGAAAATGTTTTTGGATGATTTTATAGTGTATAATGACATGGAGAGTCATCTACAAAAGCTTGATTTATGTTTTCAAAAGTGCAAAGAATATTGCATTAATCTAAATTTGGACAAATGTGCATTTATGGTATTTTCAAAGATGATATTGGGTTTTATTATTTCCAAAGAAGAGAAACTACCAGATCCAAAGAAGATACAAGCAATAGTAAACATGCCACCACCCAAGAATCCACAATAGATTCAAGCATTCAATGGGATGGCATTGTTTTACAGATGTTTTATCAAAAACTTTGTTACTATTGTCGCACCTATCACTAAATTAACCAAAAAAACAAAGACTTTTCCTTGGACAAAAGAATGTCAAAAGGCTTGGGAATTGATCAAACACAAGTATATTGAAACATTGATATTGATATCACCAAAATGGCAAGCGGAGTTTCATGTTCATACATATGCATCTTTATTAGCTATGGGGGCCATGTTATCTCATAATGTAATAGGGAAGAGTGATCAACTAGTGATGTATGCTTATAGGCTTCTGAACAAAGTAGAACATAATTATAACACAACAAAATAAGAAGCTTTAGCAATGGTTTTTGTTTTACACAAGTTCATACATTATTTGTTGGGCAATAAGTTTTTTTTATGTAGATCATATGGCATTAGTTTATTTGGTCAACAAACCACAAGTTACACGAATAATAGCTAGATGGTTGTTATTGTTCATAGAATATGACTTCACAATAGTGTATAAACCAAGAAAAATTCATGTAGTTGCAAATGCATTATCAAGAATACTAAATATTATAGAACCCACAGGTGTGTTTGATCAAACTACATACGCAAGTTTGTTTTACACAGAGCTTGAATGGTTAAAGGATGTGAAAGAATTTTTGAAAATAGAACAAATTGAGGGCACATTATTGGTACAATAGAAGTAGAGAGTGGTTAGGAAAGCAAAACCTTTCACACTAAATAATGGTGAATTGTATAGATTGGGCCAAGACAATAGACTACACTGATGTTTGATAATTATAGAAGCACAGATGGTGATGAAAGAACTGCATGAAGGACCATCAAAAGGGCATTTTGCAACTAAAGTAACACATAGAAAGATATTGGATGTTAGATATTGGTGGCCAACTATGTATAAAGATGTGCATGATTACCACAGATCTTGTGATGCATGTCAAAGAACAGGAGGATTAGTAATTCAAAGTCTTGCAAAGCCAGTGATAAACCTTCCAAAGGAACCATTTATGAAATGGGAACTTGATTTTGTGGGGCCAATTAAGCTAGCTGGAAGATATACATGAAATAAATATATTTTTATAGTCATAGATTATGTTACCAAACGGGTGGAAGAAAGAGAGCATTGAGAACTAATATTGTAACAGTCACATCAAAATTTCTATATGAGTGCATATTAACTAGGTTTAGATGTTTGTGAACCATGGATTATAGCTCAACAATTAGTTAAGCTTTTGTTCCGTAATTTTCCTTAGTACTAATGATTTGAATGCTTATAAGCCTCCAAGTAGTGATTATTAATAGTTGAATCAGTTTTTGTGATATTTCTAGGCATATAGTACTTCTTTATTTTAGTTGATGTAGCGCTTAATCAGTTAAGCACCTAGTAAACCTTTTAAAGTACATTATCCCTTTTATGTTGTAGAGAAGGGAAAGGGGATGTAGAATTAGATATGATTTATTGATATATAGGGAATACAAGCCCATAATTAATAATAACATTCCGCCATGATAAGGTTAAGTTAGTCTGTAAAAGAATCTTCAAGCACTAATGATGTACTTGTAAGATTTTTAGGATGTAGTCTTAATACATCTTTATTTAGTTTCATTTCTATCAAACTTTTAAATAGAATCAAATCAAACTTAAGTATTAACATTTCCGCCTGAGTAGCCTCAGGTGAATTATAACTTTATAACCGACTTAAAGGATAGATCACAATTGCAAAAAATCTAGAATGCAACGAATGGTGCGAGCGAGGTACTCGGCTCGGTGCTCCATGGGAAGGGGGTTTATTGGCCTTCGTAGCCAACAATAATCGCCATCATCGGGAACCCACGTTCAACAATGGAAACGGACATCATCATCTTCACATTGACACTCTTCAAACCTGTCTGGCGCGGCTCCATGAGCAGGAACGAATTCTAAATAGATTGCTAAAACATGTGGGTTAGGAGACAATCGATGATCCCATGCCGAACGATCGACTTGAGTGCGCACCATTCGCTTGGGCGGTTCTTCTTCGCGCGATCGTTGAGAAACAATCACGTCGAGTGGTGTTTTTTCAAACTCTTCCTGTTCTACTGGTGCAACTAGAGGATTCGAAGGCATAGCGACATCATCCGCCATGACTAGTTTTCACATGCATCAACAAAAACCAAGAAAGTAGTACAAACAATGTGGTACTTGCGTTCAGAAGGGGTCGAGGCCTTTTTAATTAACAAATTAGGGTAGGCGTAAGGTGTGGGAGTGACGGCGGAACCTCATGAAAACTCGAACATCCTAGATCTAATGGATTCATCAAACCCTAATTTCGACGGCAAATCTAGAAGTATGTGGAGGTTTTTTGTGATGCAAATTTTACTTCCAATTTACTATGTACTACATAGTTAACTAGTGCATGGTAAAATAAATAGGTAGGGGATATCAAAAGAGTAAATGGTACAAGGGAATGTTAGTTCAACCATTGAATTAATCAAGTAAGAATTCAAGGACGTTACTGTTACTACCGATAAACTATCATAGTAGTTAATTACTTGAAGTAATTAGGATGAAGAAGTAGGATGTGAAGGTCAACGGACGAAAAGGATAAGGATCAAGCTCAAGAGTCCTCATCAAGATATCCAAAATAAGGGAAGGGATGAATCCTCTAATCCCATTAGTCATGAGGATTGTCATCCTATTTGATTGGAGGATGGAATATTTTTTGTGTCTCATTAGGCCCAAGAATTCTCATCTTAAACTCAATTGGATGGCAATTTATTCTCAATTCTCATTGGCTCTAGAAGGATGAGGAGGCCATTGATTGAAGCAAAGGATTTCAAAGCTTTCATTGGACAAGGGGAACAAGCTCAAGGAAGGTCATGGAGGCTTACCAAGGGAGAAGGTATGGTGTGTATGGAAAAAAGAAGAAAGAAGAAGAAGAGGTGTGAGGAAGAATTTTTAGTTCTTATGTGTGGAGAGGTGTTCATGGAAAAAGGTGTGTGCAAGAATCAAACATGGAAGGAAGTTGTGTGTAACAAGTACTTGTAACAAAGCCTCTGGATTTTTTGTTCAATTAGTTGTTCCTCCCAAATCCACCGTTGGATTTGTGTCAAAATGAAATCAGATTTAGTTTGGAAGGTGTAAAAGGTTCTCCCCAAATTTTTGCATCATCGGGTTTGCTGTCAGGGAGCTACACTGGTTGGAAGTAGAGGGTGTTATAGTGGAGTTCATGGAAGGATTTCCATGACAAAGCCTCTTGATTTTTATTTCAATTAATTGTTCTTCCCAAATCCACCATTGGATTTGTGTCAAATTTAAATCAGTCTTAGTTTGAGAGGTGTTAAAAGTTCTCCTCAAATTTCAACATCATCGGAGTTGTTGTAAGGGAGCTACACTTGTTGGAAGTAGAGGGGGTTGAATTGTCTGTTTTTTTTCCTTCAATCTAAACAAAGTGGTTTCTAGTTCAAAGCTTAACTCTTGATCAAAAAAATAAAAATAAAAATAAAAACTTATGAGATTTTGTAACATGGCTCATTTTATATTAGTTTTCCAAAATTTCAATGCATGTTATATTAAGAGGTTATATGTAGATGTTATGACAAATGGAACGGAAGGGTTCCAACCATCAAACGTGACATTGGATTGAACATCAACATACGGCTCCTTCATATTCCATCATGGTGAGTTACGATTATCTCACAATGTCTTTGTATCTTCAAATTGGACACAACGCATTAGATCTTTAGCGAATTTCATTACTTACTTTGAACCACCTTACTTGTTAGACTATAACTACGTAGTAATTCCAACTGATTTTTTTGTGAGTGCATATCTTAATGGTGAAGGTGTGCAAGAATTCCTCACAATGTCCTTTGACTATAGTCACATATCAAGGAATTCATTTCATTAATAACGCCATCAAGTATTTGACATATCATTTTTTGTTGAAACATGTGAGTTCTACAACCTATTATCCTTAGGGGAATGGGCAAGCTAAATATATTAACAAGGTATTTGGGACATTGTTGACCAAGTTAGTGAAAATAGAACAGATTGGAATGAGCATATATTCACAATGTTATTTTCATACAAAATTGCATACAAAGTAACAATAGGGTATACACCATATCAATTAGTGTATGGATTATATCCATTGATGCCCACATAGTATATACTTTTAATTACTAGTGGAAATGAAATAAACAATATTTTGATGAGAGTTTTAACTAGCAAAATTACAAAGTTGGGGAAGTTATAGGAAGCTAGAATGCAAGCCGCAAAAATTACAAGAATTTAAGAATGGAATAGAGCATTATGGAAGTAATAAAAAAATCCAAAAAAACAATTCAGTTTTGGTGATTATGTTGCGTGGTTTCCAAAGGGCAATAAGTCACACCTAGGAAAGTTTACTAGGAAATGGTTTGGACCGTGTAGAGTACAATATGTGTTGCCAAATAGCATTGTGTTATTGGTGACAATTGAGAAGTTTGAAACTAACTATGTGCTAGTTAATGTGAATAAACTCAAACCTTACAAGTACATGGAATTTGAAGTTCAGAATCAATAGCAACAAATGCTAATATATTGGGAACAGAGTGCAAGTGGAATTTAGGCGGAGAATTTTGATATGGAGGAAGAAAATGAAGATTATGAAATATAAAAACCACATATGTAGAGTACAAAAAATGAACAATAGATGGAAGATCTTGTGGTCAACACAATATTGATTTTTGATCTATAAATGACTAATAAGTCTGTGAATAATAATTGTAAAAGCGAAGGATTTGGGATGCAAAGATCTGAAGATAATCTATCAAGAATATTGGTTGAATCGATAACAATATTCACTTAGTCATCAAGGGTATTTGCACAATCATCAGATGAATTGACACAGTTAGCAAATGTGTGGTCATAGTCAACAAATGAATTAACACAATCAGCAAATGAATGGGCATAGTCAACAATAGAGTATAGGGTGAACAAAATGGAGTCAATACAACTAATAAAGGGAGATTAGTGATGTGGAATAGTCGGAAGATGAAATCTACGGTGTTCATTCATAATGATGATGTGAAGTGCTTCCATGCAACTGTACAAGAAACACATAAACTTGGAGTGATGGGCCATATTAATTTTGAGGATCATGCATTAATTAAAGACGGTAAGAAGTTTAAAAAATGAATGTGATGGACAAGAGGTTCAAGGATGAAAAAAAACAAGGTAATCATCAAAAGCAATTTACATTTGTTGCTAGAAGTTGGGCATGTTTTTGAAGTTTTGAAGTTCACAATAGCATGAGTGCAAAAAGTGCCATTGAGAAACTATAGAAAATAGCAAAGGAAAAGGAAGTGTAGTGGAGTGAACACAAACGAAGGCAAGAGGAGGAAGCGGAATTGTTGATAACAATATAAATAGAAGAGGAGTTGAAAAAAATAGAGAGAGAAGGCATGTTGAATATTTAGCCGTTGGTTGAAAGGTCATCATCGCATTCATCATCATTTTCAAAATGTGTAGAAGGGAAGGCATATAATGAGAAGATACAATTTGCACAGATGATAATTCAAGACATAAATACAATTGGAACATTTGCAGTTGAGTTTTTACACAAAAGCAGAAGACGTTAGCATGCAAAAGAGTAAACAAGACCAAGAACTACATTCATAGATCCAATGTTCATTGAAGAATCGAAGGAAGACGAAGCTGTGGAGCAACATTTTGTGGAAGCACAAACAATGCAGAAGGATGCAAGGGAGGAGAACATTATTGAGGCAGAAGAACAAATATCCACAAAAGTGCAAGTGGAAGTACAACAAGCCACAAAGGTGCAAGTGATGGCAAAAACGCAACGAAGGGCAATGGAGATGAAGAGGCATGAATCGAAAACTATAGCAAAGATAAGACATGCAATCTTGGACATAATTACACTTCTAGAAAAAGGTATTAAAATTCCAAACCCTAAGTGATTTATGTGGACATAAACGAAACAAAACTATGACAAACATGTTGAGCAAATGGAGAATTGGAAGGATATTGTTAAGGAAGAAGACTAGGCTTCTAAAGCAAGGTTAGTTACTTTGTTTCTGATGGATTAACAAGCATCGATGCCCAATGTAATGTTGGAATTTTTGAACCTATTTGTGATCAAGGGTGCATATATCTACTTTGGGCATAAGGATAAGGTGTATGTAATTAACAAACAACTAATTGTAGATGTCTTTGGAGTGTGTGTGGAAGGGTATGTAGAGGAACTAAAAGGGCAAGTCAGTAAATCACTAACAATTCAGACATTACAAAGTTGTAGACTTGCACTTGCAAATTCTTCTGTAGATCAATGGAATGCAAAGAGTCTAGGTTTGCCATATTTTGTCAGATATCCTACCATTATATCTATCATTTATTAGAAGGATAAAGTATAATATTTTAGCAACAAAAATGTTATTACATTGATGAGAGCAGAAAAGGGGCAGAAGGTAGATTGGGCACATATTATATTCAATAGTTTGTGTAATGAGCTAGATATGTGGTACAAATATGTCAAGGAAAATAAAGGGGATAAAAAAGATACCTGTTGGTTTGCATTTGTATTGGCAAAGATCTTTTAGTATATGTTTGTGCATCGAAAGGAGAATCCACAAAAACCACCAACCAAGGTTAAAAGAACTAGGGAGGAGATGCAAATAGCACTAGAAAATAAAAAGAAAGTTGTAGTAAACTTTCCAAAAAATGCTCTTAAAAGGAAGAACGAAGTTTAAGAAGGAGGAACTTCAGGCTCAGGAATGAAGAGGGAATAGGAGAGCATAGATTTTGAAGGCATTGAAAATGATGAGGAGCATAATGGAACCATCTACAATGCCAACAATGGTACATGCAACCAAATAGACTACAAAAATACCATAGATGACAACTCCACAAGAGACACAACAAAGGGAGTAGAGGCATGAGGTACCACAGATGACATCTCCATAGGAAAGATAGTTGAAGGAGCAGAGCCAGGAAGTTAAGAGGGAACATGACACAAGGTTTCCAAAGGGTGAAAAGCATTTGCATTTTGATGTAAACGTATATGAAGATTGGATGGATACCACTACAAGTCCACAACATTTGTGGCATTTGGAACAACATTTGTAATAGCAATAACAATAGACACATGAAAATATACATGCTATTAAATTACAAACAAAGATAGTGGCAACACAACTTGCTTTTGAAGAGTTTAGACCAGTAGAACTACAAGTACCACCTAGTAGACCAAAATATGTAGAGGGATTCCCATTTGAATTTGAACTAGGGAGAAGAATGGTGCAAGAGCGAGGATCATTTGCAGAAAAATCTAAAGATACTACCACATAAACAAGTACACCAAAGTCTGTGGAGGAGGTAGCTACAGAAGTAATGAAAGTAGATAAAATAATTGAATTATTTAAGACCATGGCAATTGTGAGTCTAAATATGGGGAATTTTACTATGGAAATAAACATTTTGAAGAACAGATTAGCTATAGGGGAGAAGGAGAAGGTAACATTATAGGAGGAATTGGATAAAGAAAGAGATTTCCATAAGGGATATAAGCACAATTTGGAAATTTGGAGGAAGAACAGGGCAAAGGCTAAGTAAAAGATTAAAATGCTCATTAAGAAACTACAGGATGAGAATGAGAAGCTTAAGGGTAGCACAACACAACTAAAGTCATAGGATGAAAAACTACAAGATTCAAGGTAGAAGGCTGAAATTTGGGAAACCATAGAGAGGAAGTGGACAAGGGCATTGTTTCTTCATAAGAAACAACAAGAAGCTTTGGATAGTCATGTGAAAGCATTAAGGAAAAAAAAAAAAAAAATGTTCTGACAGATTTGGAATTAATAAATTTGAAAAATGTATCTATGTTACAATCTGAGGAGCTTAAAAGAAAGACAACAAAGGCAAAAGAGAGAAGTTAATGGAGAACAAGAAGGAGTTTCAAAGAAATTTGCAGCATTTGTAAGCATAATTAGAAATGGCACGAAAATAAAGGAAGAGTCTGAATCTAACTGGTGTCAAGAAAAGACTAGAGGATTATGAATAGATGTTCCAATACTATACCTTGATGAGGACAAAGAACAAGATGAAGGATTCTGAGGTAGAATTTGAAGAATGGTGGGAGGTTGCAAAGGAATATTTTACAAAGGAATTAAAGAAGAATTTGGCTCAGCATACAACTAACAAAAAAATTATGAGGTATAAGTTGGAAGCTTATCAAAAGAATTTTCTAGATTTCATCTATGGTAATCCAACAAGTATAAAGGTATCAAGCTAGGATGAAGAGACAAAAATAGGGCCCAATAGAACAACTCAAGAAGAGGAAATGCAGACTGAGGAACCACAAGACCTCAAAAGTGGAATAGCTCAAGAGAAGGATGTATAGCTAGAGAAACCACAAGACTTTAGAAGAGGGGGTCATGAAGAAGAAAAACCACACAAAATTTAGGAACAAAAAAAGGTGGAGGCTATTCCAACAGCAGAGGAAAAGGTATCCAAGATACAACATCTAGAAATAGAATCACAGACTAAATTAGTGGGGGAGGAGCCCATTGGACAACCCATTGAGATGGAACAGTTACCTAGATACTGAAATTGAGGTGCATGAAAACATGCCTCTTGTGAGAGCTAGATGTTAAAAGGGTAGGATGAGTACATGATTTTGGATGAACAAGGCATTTAGGATAGGGATTGATCAAGGAACTTTGTTGGTTTGAATTTTTTCATTTTTGTTGGTTTTGAATCATGATGAGGATTGGGGATTACCCAAAGGGGGAGGTTCTTAAAAAGAAGGGGATTCTTCGACACAAAGTTTTGGGAAAAGTAAGAGGAGTTGTAGGTACTTGGAGTAGAAATCCATAGATTTTGCTTTGAAATACCACATATTTTAATTGTTATTTTGGGATTTTTTTCAACAAAACATAGGATTCTGATGTATTTTGATTCATGTTTTCAATAATACAAATAAGCACAGACTACTATAATGAATTCTATGTATATATTGTCATGTGAATTTTCTATTGTATCAAAATATGATGAAATGAATTGTAGTATTGTATATGGAATTTTTTACAATGTATTTTAACATGTAGATTTTGGTTATATGAAATAACCATGAATATGATGTTTTAATGAATGGTAGTGTTGAGTATGTTGAGAATTAAGGTAGGAATAATGAATGTATGCATGTGAAATGCAAATATGTTGTTATAGTAGTATGAAATATTCTGCAAGAATTAAATTTCATTTCTACCACTAGTCAATTTAGAGTTCATGATCTAACAACAAGAACACCATTTGACAAGTTGCGAAATGTTCCATTCTACTCCAAACATTACATTTACTCAACAAAACTAGATATAAAAGAACCATCTAGCTTCCCTGTAGTTATCCAACATGCGGGCTAAAGGAATGCCATGCAACAAGAATACGACTCAATCATCAAGAATTATACTTGGAAGTTGGTTGAATTACCACTTGGGCAAACACCCATAATTGCAAGATGGGTTTTTAAGGTGAAAAAGACCATTGTGGAAAATGTCGCATGCAACTGCACATGTTGCATGCAACTCCAAAATAGTTACATGTGAGATTTTTTAGTTGCATAAGACAAGTTGCAAAAAACAAAATTTCTAGTAGTGTCTAGTGAACTTGTGTACTTGCCTAGCTATGCCATCAAGAAAAAGGTTGAGTTGTTAACCTTCCTTCTAGTATTTGGCTCTTGTGAAGATGTAGTGCCTAGTCTTGGCCATGTCTTGAAGTGCTTACAAGCACCTTCAATTAAGAGTTATAGGTGTTGCCATAAATATCTTAATTCTTTATTCAATATTGGTTGGTATTTCCCAACCATTGTTCTTCCTTACTTTAGGTTAAGGATAGGTTTCCAAGCAAACTTAGTGGTAAAAAAAAACTAGTTTTCAAGCAACCTTAGTGGTCAGAAAGGACTGGTATCCAAGCAACTAGTTTAGTGGTAAGAAAGGATTGGTTCCCAAACAACCTTAATGGTTAGAAATGTCATTTGTAAAACAATCATCCTAAACTCAAAGAATAATCACAATTCTTGACAAAACTTTAAATCACCTAATATTTGCACAAATAATAAATTCTTCAAAATTTATTTTGATGTTCTTGTTCAAAACATTGTGGGAAGAAACCTTCATTCAGCCCATGCTTGCCTATCCTTTCATAACAATGTTAATTGTTACAATTTGTACAAAAAAATCTACCTATGGACATATGTATTCAATCATACATCTTAATTATGCAAAAATTATTCTCTGCTTGAGCATAAAAGATGGTTTCACACATTGTGTACAAAAAATGTGCCTAGGTTAGGAGTCGCCAAGTGTTTACTTATACCTCCTCCTAAATTCATAAAAAATATGGCTTAAAATAAATGCTCAAATCACTTATACATCATGTGCCCATCTTTGTAAGCATGTTCCATGTGTATGACTTAACACATACCTGACACATACTTGAATCAAATCTTACACTATAGAAAGTAGGTTTTAAAAGCTACTTACATTTAGAAAAGTCTATTTGAAACCTACTTTTACAATACAAAATTAAAAAGTTAATGCATAATAATGAAGAAGTATCTTATTATTTATAATTCAACTAAAAAGATTAAATGCATAACAATTTTATGATGGGTTTTGGTCCTACTTTTTGTTTAGTTGATAAGTAGACTTACAAGTACTTTTAGCTATACACTTTATCATGCTTTCACCCAATTATTTGCTTCTTCTTTTTTGCATGGTCCTTCTTTCCATCATTCACTTTCCCTAATGCTTCTACCATGTACTTAAACAATGGCTTGCTATTAGATCCATCATTAGAGTCTAACATCTCCGATTCCAATGATTCCTTTGAGATGATGGGCAATTTCTTCCGCTTCTTGCTTGGTTGTCTATCATCAATTGGCCCATGGATGACCAATTTTCTTCTTGGACTACCACCACCACTATTATGTGATGCCTTCTCCTTACCCTTGAATGCTTGTGGTGCCTTGTTAACTACATTTGATGACATTGTCTCCTTAGTTGGGGTGTGCTTGATTGCTTGGGGTGCTTCTACTACTCCTTATTTTTGGTGTTATTGGTTGCTTGGGGTGTTTTCTCCTTAATTGGGGTGCCCTTGGTTGTTAGGGGGGCCTTCTACTTAATTGGTGTCCCTTTTTTTGCTTGTGTGCTCCTCTCAATGATTCCAGTGATATTTACTTTTATTAATATCAACCTTGTAGTTGTGTTGCCCTTGCATACATCAAGGGCATTGCTTTTATTATATGTTGTTTGCCCTGCATGTGTAAGCAAAAATTACATTATCAAAACAGTGGTAAAAGTTAATTTTAATACACCAACATTTAATTGAACCTCATATTCATGAATTAACAATTTGCTTTAGAACCACAAGGAATGTCAACTTATAAATAACCATCCAAGGAAAAGAAAAATCAACCAAAAAAAAAAAGATCTGCAAATACAACATAATGTAATTTTAACATTGCACCTTGGACATTCATTGGGGCTTTGGATGGGCAATTGGGTTGTTCACTAATAGTGGAATTTGAAAATGTCAAACATATGGTCTTTTATTTTGAAACCTTTTTCTCTACACCATCATGCTCGCAACACACATGTTAATTGTTTAAGTCAAAGTTAAATGACAAAACTGATTAAATTACCTGATATGCATGTAATAGTTTGTGTCACAACCTAGCCTTGGGCTTGCGATCAAGGCAAAGGCTTACAAGGGTGCGGGTTAAAAATGAAACCCGGGAGTCACATTTCATGCTCCCAAGAGTGTAGGAGAATGTGAGGGAATGAACCTTATAGTCCCAAGTGAACTCCCACTTTGGGAGCTGGAGTCTTGATGGACTTCTGAATTTTTAGAGAGCGATTGTAGGGGTCAAAACTCATTGGATTGAAAAGTTTCTTATATCATTGAAAAGCTATTGGAACTTAGATGTCTAAAATGGGCTTGCATGATTCATTTGGGAACTTAAAACACAAGTTATGGCCAAAAGAAAGGTCGGGAGTCAAATTGGCAATTTGACTCCCGATCATTAAAAGTCGAGAATCACCTTGATCTACTTACATTCAGGCGGTGTGCCACATATCTTTGAAAAGCTCTTGACGAGGACTACAACTTTGCTTTAGATCTCACCTCAATCGAAGGTTTACACAAAAAATTATAGGCTTCCAAAGTTGCAAGAGTTTCAATTTTGGGAATGACATTTCGGTGCTAGCCCAAAGAATATTATAAGGGGGAAAGTGGTGGCTTCCCCCAAGTCCGGGCCGTGGTGAGTCTTGTGAATTTGTCTTTGTCTGTGGTTTGTCCATACACCAAAAGTGCTCCAACTATGCATTAACCAACTTGTTGTTTGGTTTGTAGAGGTCCATGTGAATAATTAACCCACTTGTCATTCATCCTAGTCCCCATCCCGAAGCTCCAACATGCCCTTCTACCCCCTAAGTGCTACGACCTAGGGAGCGTACTTCAATTCATTATCCTTCCGTTATTTTCACCTTTAGACTCGTAGTTGAGTCTATCAAGGAGTTTGGGGGTGTGTCAGTTTGCTTCAAAAAATATTAAATGAATAATTAAAAAGTAAAGTTCATAAATATCACAATTCAAGCATACCTTGGTTTTTGGGGGGGGGGCTTGGGCAATTGGCATACTCTTCATCAATAGACCTCTCAATTGTTGCTTTAGCTAGGCTCTTGAAGGTTCTTTGGGGATTGACCAAAAAAACTTCATATTCATTTTCATCCATCTTTGTTGGTTCAATAAGAGAGGTGACCATGTTAACAAAAACAGTACACGTAGTTGTTACTGTTGGAGAGATAGGTCCTTCATGGGGTAGCCTTGGGCATTTTTCAAATTGAGGTAAAGAAAAGTCTTCTAAGATGCTTGTGGTAATTGAACATGGACAATCTTGAAATTTTATAAGCATATACAAAATATCCATTCAAGGATAAAGATGAACATGTTGGTTTGCCATCCATGGAGAAATTTTTGGAGATGGAAGAAACCCTAATGAATGAAAATGAGGATGTAATTGCATCACTTGGACTTTTGGACTTGGAGAATGGCAATAATAGGCTTTAGATAGA
>Ga0116229_10001555_pt1 | contig 36206 bp, 22 predicted proteins | sample S1TSphgellanicum_3_FD_87313 | JGI IMG/M metagenome (GOLD analysis project Ga0116229, IMG submission 87313) | Host-associated microbial communities from peat moss isolated from Minnesota, USA - S1T2_Fc - Sphagnum magellanicum MG | ecosystem: Host-associated > Plants > Peat moss > Unclassified...
AAAATTTATAGATCAACCAGTGTAATTTGGTAAACATTCGCAGGTAAAGAATGTTATGACAAGGTGCTAAATGAAGAATTTTAAAGAATTTTAATGTGCAAAATGAAGAATGTCATAACTATGATGGAGTTTTAGGTACCAATTGTGAAAACCAAAAAAATCAACATCTCCAACTTGCCACCCTGACAACACATCAAGGTCAAGAAGTAATATCAACCACTTATGTAATGCACCAACAATGCCATCTTCCCACAACATCAATACAAGGCCAAGGAAAAGTTAATAGATTAACTAATACTTCAAGGGCCACATGGATAGATCAGCAACTAAAAGATGCCATAAATGTTGTGGATAAAGGACACACATCTTTAAAAAAAGCTATGAAATATTGGAACATACCATTGAGTTCACTTTCAGATCACTTAAATGGTAGAGCTAGATGAAAGAAAATGGGCCCCTGGGCGTGTAAACAAAATAAGAGGATGAAGCAACATGATTATCTGGGTTTTAAACATGCAAAAAGCTAGTTTATATATCACCCTTCAACAATTAAAAATGAAGGTTGCTAAAATCACCTAGACTAAACCAACCCCATTCTGGAATGGTGTTCCAAAAGATATAGGTAACAGTTTTGGTTTTAAAAAAAGAATCCAAAAATTAGCATACATCTTGCTAAAAAATTGGAGGTTTCTAAGGCAAGAGGGTTAACTAGTCATGCATGCCATACTTTTTATTGCAACCTAGAAAACATGTACACACAACACAAATATCAATCAAATCACATATGGAATTCATATGAAACAAATGTTCAAGCATGCTAATAATTTGGTGTTAGAATTATAACCAGGTGAGGCTCACGAGATGTTGTTAAGTCATGGGAGTGGTTAACTATAAATTGTGTTGTCAATGTAATAGATGCAACCCTTTTCTACCTTTTACGTTTTCAAGGGTTCAAAGATGCAAAAAAACTACGTAAAGTTATGCAAACTAGGAACATGCATGGGAATGCAGAAAAAAAACTTAGGTGACAATTTAATTTTTCATGAACTAATGGTTTACTTTTTTTTACAAATTTGTTTTAGGGGGGTTTTTCAAGAAAATAGACATCTCTTGATCTTCGATGGGCATGGGTCACACGTCACTGTATAGGCATTTGAACAAGTAGCAAAACTTGGATTGGACATGGTGATGTTACCTTCACACCTGTCACATGCGCTATAACCATTAAATGTCACTTGCTTCAAGCCCTTCAAAAATGTTTTCAAAAAAAAAAACACACAATGGCAAGTCTTGAACTTGACAAGGTCACATTAGCTGAATGAGTGGATAAGGCCTTGCTACGGTCCTTGAAAAAATAAAAAATAAATCAAGGTTTAAGGTTTGCAAGATTTGGTCACTAAATCTTGTAGCTATGATTAAAAAGTTTAATCCCAACAAGGTGTTCACTACAATAAAAAAGGAAGGAGCATAAAATGCATACCAATCAAATGCAACAGAGGACTCTAACAATAGTGGAGATAAGGTTGAAGCTATTGGTAGAAGTGAAATTTAATCCTTGTAAAATTATTTCACATTATTGTAAGAATATATTTGCACTACAACATGCACACATTCATAATTTTTTCCGTGATTTTAAACACACTTGACTTTGTAGTTCATTAAACACCAGATTTGTGGTCATTTCATATAACCTGAATTTGCAATTTAAAATACAATGTAGAAAAATCCAAAAACAAAATTACAATTCATTTCATCATATTTTGATATTACAAAAAAATTCACACAACAATATGAACGTAGAATTCACTACAAAAATCAATGTTTCTCTATATTACTGAAATTAAATAAGACTCACAACAAAATTCCTTGTTTTGTTGAAAATATTATGTGGTTTCCTACTACAAAGTACCTACAACTCTCCTTATTTCCTCAAAACTATGTGTCTCAGAACAATCCTCCTCTTCCCTAGATCTTCCCTTTGAGTAGTCCTAAATCACATCATCATGATTCAAAACCAACAAGAATGCAACATTCAAAACTACAATGTTCCATGAGTAATCCCTATCCTAAATGCCTTGTTCATCCAAATCATGTAATCATCCTACCCCCTTAACAACTACCACTAATTTGTTGAACATTGCAAGTACTTTTCAAGCAATTCCTACACCTGCTTCTATGACATCAACAAGCCCTCTAAACCCTATATTCGTTTCTATGTGGAAATGCCACATAGTCTTGCCACCCCAACAAACAATCAACAAAATGAGTTAGTGGTGAATTTGGAAGATTCTAACCTTGAATTAGATGACCTAACTATTCCAAATTAGACCCAAGGAGTTGCAGAATTAGGTGACCTACAACACCTACCAAGATTGCCAACAAGGAAAAGACATGGCAAAAAGCCAATAATGGACTATTCCAATTCACATGTGGTCACATCAAACCAATACTTGGTAGTGTCAAAACAAAAAGCATTGGAGAAAGAAATTGTTGATAAAATCAAGAAGGAAAAATCAAGAAAGGTGAACTTTGAAGGTAGACATGGTATAGATAAGAAGGTTTAGTGTTTAGGTGAACTTTGAAGGCAAATAGGAAACATGAAAATTTAGAGTTTGGGTGCAGTTTAATGTCAAACAAGAGACAAACAATAAGGTTTAAAATTTGGGTGAACTTTGACGGCAAATAGGGATAGACAATAAGGTGTGAAGTTTCGGTAAACTTTGATGCCAAACAAGGCAAGTTTAAGTTTTGGGTGGACTCTAATGCTAAACAAGGGAAAGACATTAAGACTTATTGGGTTATGGTTTACATTTTGCTGGCAAACAAAGGAGAGAGTTCCAAACTTAAGGTGAACTTTAATGGTCGACATGGGAAAAACCAATATGTGAAGAATGTAATGTTCGATGAAGGATAAAATACTAAAAAAATGTGATGGCATCAGGTTCCAGTGTGATGGCACCATCTACATCAAAGCCCCAAGCTTTAAAGCATAACATTGCTTGCATCAACGCTCGTCATTCTAAAGTTTGGTTGTGTGCATTAAAGCTCCAAGTTTTAGAGCTTAGTTGTCTACATTAAAACTCTGACCTCTAGAACTAAACTTCAACCTTTGGAGCCAAGTTCTAGAGCGATGAACCAAGGAGCCACATGAACTAAAGTGACAATGGTGTTGGGAGCTACAAAAATCAAGGTACAATGGTGTCAAAACATGAAAGCATAGGAATCGAAAGAAGCCTAGTCAAACCTAACAACTTCAAGGCTAAACTCATTGAACTTTGGAAAGTCAAACTCCAAGCTACAAGTTCTGGAGTATTGGCACTAAGAAAAGCCAAGGTCTAGAGCCAAATTCTAGAGTGATGGCGGCTTCTAACATAGATTGACACACATGCACACAAAAACATACAGAAAAAAATAGAGAGACATATGGATGGCATTGATCGCATACTTGAGATATCACAAAAAATACAAAGAGATGAAGGCTCGAAGCTTGGATTGATGGCACACAATTTCCTATAGTAACATGAGAGAAAGGTCGAAGGAAAAAAAATAAAGGCCTTACATGTTCTATCCAATTATTTTTTAACAACACCCCACTAACTTTGGGGGGTCATAAATTTTTCATTCAATGTCAAAATCAACTTATGTCAAGGCTATTAATGCTCTAGCTCAAGGGGCAACTAATCTTTTTGAAGACCATGAGCAAAAAAAGGTGAATTATTAAACCCTTGGAATTTGAACCCTTAAATGTTCGGTCATCGGCCGATTTACCCTATTTATTTATTGTTAAGGGCAACAATTGAATGTACAAGTCACTTATCAATGACTATTGTGTACATACATGTACACTTGTAATGGATTATTTTGTAACCAAAGGGGACACACAAATATGTAAATGTACACATTACATACATATTTGATGAAACTTAAAATAACAATTCAGTAAGTGCCCTTATTACATTAATTCAACTATGATGTGAGCACATGAATGTGAAGGTGACTTTGTGAGCAAAAGAGAATATTTTTTAAGGTATTCTTGCCATGTAAACAAAATGTTATTATTAATTAATGAAATTATTATTGTCATGTCAAATCAATATTTCATCCATGTTGTAAGATGATTCCTTTGACTTGTCATGGCATTTTGCCACAATGTCATTTTATTCCATCTCTTTGCAACATGCCATCCTTTAAAGGTTTCATTCCTCCACTTTTTTTACTATTACATGCTTCTTTAAAGGAAACTAGTATTTCATGTTTTTATATATATGATGAATGTGGCTTGGTACATGGTTTCTTCAATCATGTGATTAGATCTTTTTGCATGATTAGTTAATTGAATATACCTTTGAACAAACTTGCAACATGGTGGTTGCAAGGTAGGGTGGTTCACTTTTTGTGTTGTAGTCTAATTTTTTCCAGAGTGTTGTGCATTTACATGTTATTAACATGGCATAAAAACAATACTTTTTCAAATTTGTGGCTAAATTTTGATTGCCAACTTCAAAAAAAATGCATCTCATAAAAAAATTACAACATATATACAACAAATATATAATAATTGACTTTTGAAGTTGAAAAAATGGATTGGTTTATTACTTGTGCCTCTATATATACATGCATTTTTTGTGTATGAATTTTATTTGGGATATATTATAGTGGTTCAATATATGATTTTTTAAACAAAAAAACATATTTAAAAAAAATTCTAAAACAATTTAACCAAAAAAAAGTTATGGACTTTTGAATGGCTTAAAATGAGCCATATTTTCATAAGTTCATATCATAATCATTCTTGGGTGGATTTCAATTTTTATTTTCTTAATATGCACATTAAAATAAATAAAATGGATATTTTTCATATGGGCTTTTTAGTTCATTAACCACCATGTAATTTCCCACTAAATTAATGATATCAAAATAAACTACCATTTTAACACTACCGTATGGACTTTTAGGGAATGGAGCATCTACTAGAAATGAGCCACCTTAAAGTGCATACATTCCCTTTGTATCTACTAAAGTCAAAGGATTACATTTACTACACACAATATTTTGACCATATCTTCATCAACATTTAACTAACATATTATATTCTATTTCCAAATTTTCAATTACAATCCATATTGCCATCCATATATATTCATATTTCAAACACAATTTATGCCAACCAAACCTCTACATAAATATGAATCCAAACTTTTACTAGGTCAAATCATTTACATGGTATATATTTCATAATACAAGTACTACACCTCCACATGTTATTTCTTAAAAGTTTGGATCAATAATAATTCCTTGAAACCTATAACATAAGTCAACAAGTGTTGAATTTCATCACAACTCCAAATCAAAAAATGAATGAAATCTTCAAACTCCTCACAAAACATGACATGTTACAATAGATAGGATATGTGTTCACAAGGGACCCACTATTCCTCAAAGTACGCCTTTAGGTAATCTTGGTATATGAATTTCCACGTTGTATTTGGAATTAATTGGGTCACCTACTTCTTGCCAATGTTAAGTGGCAAAATGAACATTGTATAGGATGTTGTTAGTGTGTTGAATGGCATGAATTTTATAATTTGTCAATGTATTTTTTTTTAATGAGGTTGTTTTGCCTTATCCAAGGCAATGGACTCAAATTTTTGAACCTTTGCCATGAAATTGCCAAAGTTCTTGAAAGGTGGTTGTTTAAAAAAAAACATGTGCAACACTAACACTTAGACCTAAACACATTCAATCACTTGAAAATTGTCATTATAATTTTTTTTCTATGAAATCAATTCTGGAAAAATTGTGTCACTAGAACCATCCTCTTTGGATTTCATCCATTTTGTTTACTAGATTTCCATACAACCAAACAAGCCCATCTAGGACCCCCTAAAAGGGATGTAGACCTACCCAACATGGTTTGAAGTTCAAATCAAATTTCCAAATCATGAATTGCATTCTGTGCAAACTTATATTTGAAGAAATAATGACCCAATTAAGGTTTATAGATCATAATCAAAATGAAATCTAAATCCAATAAAAGTTTCTAATTATAATCAAGATGCCAAATGAATGACAAACTTATAAACACATATTCAAATTGAAATTTAAACCCAATTTACCTTTCTCAATCAAGATGCCAAATGAATTGCTAACTTGTACACACATATTCAAATTGAAATCTCTCCCCAATTAGGGTTTCAGGATCAAAACCAAGTTGCCAAATGAGTTGTAGACTTGTAAACACATATTCAAGTTGAAATCTTAACCTAATGAAGGTTTCAAAATCAGAACCAAGTTACCAAATGAGTTATGGACTTATAGACACATATGCAAGTTTAAATATAAACCTAATCAGCCTTTCAAAATTAAAACCAAGTTCCTAAATGAGTTACAAACTTGTAAACACAAATGCAAGTTGCATGAAATCTTTCCTCAATTAAGGTTTCAAGAATAAAACCAAGTTGCTAATTGAATTGTAGGCTTGTAGACACATATTTGAGTTGAAATTAAAACCCAATTAGCCTTTCAAGATCAAAACCAAGTTGCCAAATGAATTGCAAACTTGTAAATGCATAGTCAAGTCCAAATGTAAACCTAATTAACCTTTCAAGATCAAACCCAAGTTGCCGAAAATGAATTGCAAACTTGTACATATTTTTTCAAGTTCAAACAAGATGCCATACTTGCATTTATACATGGTTGTATTTTCAACCAAAATGTCAATTTTCCTCTTCATTTAGCAAACAACATTTTGGATAATTGATTTCAAATTACAAATGTTGTTTAAGAAACCACCTCAAAAGTCGTTGGGGTGCAATTATGCAACAATAGGAAACATGATATTTCACAATGTTTAGGGCATATCATTCCATGGATTCATCCACAACTTCGTGCTAACTTGAGTTTCCTCAACGGAAACTCCATATCATGGAAAGGTCCATAGGCAAATTTTGAGACTATGTTCAACCACAAATGCATCCATTAGAAGAGAGAATATATTGTTTTGGTATTTAAAAAGTTGTTCATAGTTTTGAGGCATATGGCAATACAAGATTTGGAGTTTATGGAAGCAAAATAAAGTTTTTTTTTAAAAGGAAAAAAAGGTCTTCTATTTATGCTCATAGAGGCTTAGGTTCACTATGCTTCAAGGATCCTTTAAGTCATCTGCCAATTAGGGTTTGGAGAAAATCACAAACCTTGCAACAACATACAAAGAATGACCACATTAACAAGAAGATGGTAGCTTGCCAAAATGTAAGCTCTTCGACAAAATAATAAAAAACTTTTTGTGCTTTTGCATACTTTGGGCTATTAAAACCATGGTTTCTTATGTTGGAGGTTAACCTCACCTTTTTTGAAAATTATAGAAATGAGGTGTTATTGCAAAGTTTGATTTTTTGGGGTTCAAACAAATTCCTTTTTAGTGCACTTTAGGTTCAAACTCTTTAAGCTTTTGCTCCTTTCCAACACTCGATCACTCCAATGTCGCCTTTTTCAAACAACATGTGAATTCCATTATGCATGAACTCCTTAATGTTTGTTTTGTTTTGCTCACATCAATCGTCTCCTTCCTTTGTGACTACTAAACCTTGTGATTACCAAATCTTGTAGAATGTGCTAAAGGAATAAAAACAACAAGAAAATATGAACACGAACATTCAATGCAATGTGGGGTTTGGCTTGCAAATGGAATGCAAGTTTTAGGTTGCACACATAAGTAGAATAATTTTGAGTTCATGATGAACAAGGAACATGTTTTAATTCAGGGCCATGTTTGACCCCTTTGTTTATTTTTTGTGCCATAGTGTCAATATCATCCCAGGAATTCGGCAAACATAGGGTTTTGACATTGTGTTTGCTTTACTTTATGGAAAACTTTAATTATAAACACCAAAGAAAGTTATTAAAACTTCCAAGTTAAATATAGACCCCAAAGAGGTTGATGAGGAATATCTAAAATTAAGTACATAATGTACCCCCAAAAGCCTAATTCAAAATTTTCAAGTTACTTGTATATACCCCAAAAACTTACTTAAAGGGTCCAAGTTAAATGTAGACCCCAAAGAAGCTAATGTAAAATTTTCAAGTTACTTGTACATACCCCAAATAGCTTACTAAGAGGTTCCAAAATTTCCAAATTAAATACATATCCCAAATAGTTTCATTAGAGGTTCCAAGTTAAATCTAAACCACAAAGGGAATAATGCAAAAATTTACAATTTAAGTACATACCATGTAGAGCTTCATTAGAGGTTCAAATTAAATCTAAACCCGAAAGAGGCTAATGCACAATTTACACATTACTTGTAGCAATCATCCTTTAGAGTTCAGAAAAAATTAGGTTTGTGTTCCTCTTTGTAAGGCACATTTGGATTGGTGAAGCACCCTACACTATAAAGAAATAAAGGTTTTTACAACTGGTTTTTGTGATTAGTTTTTGGTTGCAAACAACATTTGCAACTATATTTCCTTTAGTTATGTTGGACAAGTCACAAACAACATTAATTGCAAATGCCAAGCTACTCCACACTTACAGCTTAAACCATCTACCTACCCATTTTTCTTTATTTGTTCCAATACATTTAAAACACACATTTTTGAGAATACATAAAATGCAAATAAAAAACCATTAGATTTATTTATTTCATATGATATTATTTTTTTTCCATATTTATATATATTGACTTAAACAAAAATCATGATTCAAACCTACTAATAATAAAATAAAAACGTGATAAAGGATTGAGGAGATTGCAATATTGAACATGAATATTCATTCCCAGTTTTTCTTTTTAAAGTTACTAGTACTTTAATTACTATTTGTTTTCAACCTCAATTTTGAAGGAAAAAATAATAGCTCAAGGACACTATGCCAAAACATGGCATCCATGACTTGATCATATATAACTAGAGTCTCAATTTAGTCATGGACTAATATATGTCTTGCAACTATGCCATCTTTATGATTGTAGTCATTTTCATGACTACACAACTCTCTATCACTATAGTCATTTAAAAAAAATTACTAGGTGTACCATTAACCTTGTTTGTCCAAATTTTCAAAATTAGACACCATGATGAGGGACTTACATTTGCAAATTGAAACCTTGGCTCACCCTTGAAAAAAAATACATTGCTATTATCATGTTTCTTGGATCTAGTGGGTTTTGTAATGTATTAAAAATTTCATATATATAATTTGGTCTAACATTAAATCCACAAATTTCATCCTACCTTTGATCTAATGATATGTCCAAATATATTTTAGAATAATAATTACATATATTTTCATAACATTGAATTTATGTGAAACTTCTTATTATGCTATGGTTTTCTTAGGGTCTTTTTTATTTCAAGCTTGTGGTTTTTAAGACTTTAATGAATTTCCCAAAAAATTGATATTTACTTATTTATTTATTTATTTTTAAACAAAAAATGTTGAAATTATTCGAATTTTATTTGAAGCCACATTGTGAAAATTCATCCTGAAAAAATCATTAAGGGACATTGACTCAAAGGTTATTTTGATGAATATCTTCCTTGAACTTTTTTGACATTAATAATGATATATAGTTCTTTATATCCAATATATCTATAAAACAATTCACAATGTGCCCCAAAATGGAAAGTTGTCATATAATGAGTAACCAAGAATATGGAACTTGAAATTTATGAAAAAATTTCAAATTATTTTCTTATGGAAAATTATTCCACCTTCCTTTTCACTATTTGTGAGAAGTGAAAAAAAAATGAAAGAAGAAAATGCAAAAAAGGAAGAAGGGTCAGTTCTAGGGTTAAAGTGAAACTTATTTATTAAATTATTTGCTAAAAAACTTATCAAAATTACTACCATAAAAATTGGGGAAAATATTATAATATATATTAAATCACACTTAATAAAATGAAAACACTTTTTAAAAATTACTACTCATAATAAAAATTAATGAAATCTTTATGATATTAAAATATGTTGTATGTGTGTGTGTGTGTGTGTGTGTGTGTGTATTAGTAATTATGAAATTTACATAATATGTTAATATTTTATATAATATTTTACATACTATTATATATTTTATAAAATAAATATCATAAAATAAATATTAATTTTAATACAACATTGATTGATTCAATATATCTTTAAAAGGTGGGGAGATTTAATATTTTTAGATATTATTAATTTAAAAAAATTATCCCCCAAAAAAATTTCAATGTTGATTTCAAATAGGCTTATTTACAAATCATTTTGAAGAAAAAATCTTCAAGACCTCGTTATTGTACTTATTTTTGGTAAACGGTTATTCCTAAAACCATGGCTTGTTCATTTTCTAAAGTTTATTGAATAATATACTAGTGTTTGTTAATGGGTTTGATGTCATGTACAAAATCTATACTTGGAAAGGACATTCAAAACGTTCAAGTGATATTTTATCATTAAATTGCAAAACATGCATATTTTCATTCTTTAGCAAGACACAAGTGGCACAACACATGGCAAAAATAAACATGATTTTGCTTTTGTAGAAGAAAAATTCAATTAATATTATTTAGAGTAATTTGTAAACACAAAAACCAATGCCCAATGGGTAATCTATTTGCAGAAATGAGAACAATTTTAAATTCATTTTTTATGTTTTGGAAAATGCTAGTGAATTTTGCACTTCATACAAGTATTTCATATCTATTAACTGCCTCCAAATGTACTATGTGAAAATCCCTTTATTGCATGTCGTACAACTCAACAACAACACTCCAATTATTCTAGAAATATCACCCTAACATGATTCGTTAAGCATTGCACTTCATTCCAACTCCATGTCGGGAAATGAACGACAAGTTTTGTTTGGCCATAATACATTACATTTTGTAGGATGAAATAAAAATGTTTGCAATGCACCCATTTCCCCTAACCACCCAAGGAACTTACCATCATTTGTATGAAGTCATCACAAGTGCAATTAGGGAAATTCCCAATCATCACCTAATATTGTTTTGTGCTAGGAGGTGGATTGGAGTTGATGATGTAAATTTGTCCATACCCTAGTGGAGGAACTTCAGTAGGTGGCAAAACAACAGCCTCCCACTTATTTGTCTATTTTGTTGAAAGCTTGAGCATTGTTGCTAGCTAAATGGGCTTGTTATTGCGAATTTTTGGCCAAGCTTCAAGATCTACAGGTCAATTATAAGGTGTTGTACTTTCATTCGCAAAAAAGGTTTGAGGAGCACATTTGCACACTTCACACATAACAAATCTTGCCTCCTCCAAAACCGTCACTTCAAATTGAGTCAAGTTGGTCCCTATTTGCATTGGCCATGTTGATGGGACCACTGGCCTATCGACACAATAATTCCTTCTAGTTCCTCCAACACAACGAATCAAATCATCTACACAAAACCAAAACTTGTGACAGATTGGTGTAGACCCTTTCAAATCACACCACAAACCATCGTAGCATGGACTAGGTATGCCATGAATAATTTTTCTAATAATGATTCTAACATCACAATGTTTCATCGAGTCTCTTTGAATTACAAAACAATGAGTATTTGACGATGGTGGGCACTTCTCAATTCTCCACACACCATCCTCGCACACACTCTTGAACCTTCAATCCTTGAAAAATCAAAACAAATGCCTCATCCCTAACAATCCCACTAGACTCACCAACATCAACATTTGAACTAGTGAAGCCATTTGACATTGCATTAACTATTGGTCAAGAAAAATTCACACAATCATGCTTGTGTGAATCGCCCTCTGACCCTAGGGCTATGTTAGCCCTCCGTTTTGTGGATCCAAAAACTTCTTGACCTTCCAAATGAGGTATCCTAGTAATGAAAAAGGACTTGGTCTATTTAGCGATGGTGTTGGCCATTTACAACAAATCACTATATTGGATTACTTGCTGTAATTTCAATTCATCCCTACCAGGACCCTTTCCACACCTTCCACCATTCAAGTATGCCTTATAAGTGCACTTTGTCTGAATGCCTTAAGATAATCATCAGAAGTTGCAACAAAAAAACATCCGACATTTTTCTCAAATTGTTGTAGCCAAATATTATGGAATATTTCATACATGTTATAAGTTGACATGTTAGTAAGCTCCTCCAAACTGAACTTCTACAAGTGTTTTCAAAGGAAGACAAATCATATATTAGAATCATGAAAATGATTAAATGGTTTCACACATAAAGTCAAGGTGTTTCACATCTAGCATGAAGCCCCCCCATTGTCTCACATATAAGTGCCAAAATCCCAACCAATTATTGAGCTTGTGAATTGCACAATTCGGGAGCAACCCTTCAAGAACACCATTAAGACCAAATTGCAGCATATCAAACATCCATTTCTTCCAAAGATGTTGTGTTCTTATATTCAAAACACAAGGCCTTGTGTCGTTCTTGTAATACTAGTGCAATCAATTGTTTTGTGTGTCTATCAAACAACTAAATCCAATGGAACAAGGAGGTTTGTTCCTTGTCAACCATCTTCACAGAGGCATTTCCAGAATCGTACATGAAACGGACAAGATTCCAATTAACTTGTGCATTATCTGCCATGAACCTTTTGAAATTGGGGTTTACAAGACCAAACATGAGCATCATGTGGTTCGATTTTGTTCATATGACACATTAAGCTTTTGTGGATTCATATTACATGTCACAAATTGCAATGGTGAACACTTTGTAGTACACCGGGTCATAAACATGACAAACCATGGTGATCCATTCCTAAACATGCTTGACATGATCAAACATCAACCAACAATTATGCAAATCACCACAAGGTTGCATGTGCCTCACCAAATCAACCCCACTTATTAACCCATAGAACAACATTTTAAACAAGAACAACTTTTGCCTAGCCATTTGTCTAAGGAAACAACTATCTTGGATGTAGTCATTAAGGCTATTCGATTTAAGGAGAAGTATGTTCTCCATGGGGCCTTTAGTATTAGCACTATGCTTAAAGGATGTAATGAAGTTTCGAATGTTGGGAGAACACAAGGGCTAGAACTTGTCGATCACCTTGTTAAATTTCTCACCTTGAAAAATTCCCATCGGTCCCTTGCCATTCTCATTGAACAAATGATGTGCCAAGAAGGCTTTACTTGCATTCAAAGCAATTGCAGAGATTTTGGTGTCAAGGGTACGAAAAACTTGACCTTTTACCAAAACCTTGATTTCTTCCAAAGAATCCCTACACATATGTTTTGCAATAGGGTGTTCATGCATGCCAGGGTGAATTGTAGCTCTTGAAAGGGATTGAAGTTTATGGATTACATAGTACATCTAATAGGGGTAAGTATTCATACACAAAGGACTTGCAACACAAAACTTGCACATAATTATACATATAAGAGGTCTTGGTGCAAACTAGCTAGCTAGGGGAATTTGGGTAGAATCACTAGTCCAACTTATTTCGTTTTGGACAACAAAGTAGATAAAATGCTCACAAGAATCATTATCGCAATGCAAGTGCCCCAAGCACTTGGTGTTTCTAAATCCCAAACCAAAATTGTTTTTGATGTTGGAGGTTTTCACCTTGCACCAACTAGGTACTTGTGGTCCGTGCCTTGCATTTGTCCATAATGGCTAGTTAGAATATGGATGGGCGACAGTTCAAAGATGATGTCTTTGTTGAATGTGATGGGCAAAAAGGAAACATATTCGACTTTAATCTTGTTGTAGTCCAATGACTTCAACTCATTTGATGAAAATGGTGCAATAGACATTGCTTTCAAACAATCTATTATGGTTTTGAAGTTTCGACCTTAAACTTAATTTAGATTTGAAGACACATCTTCAACATGGTACACATCCAAAATCAAGGCCGAAAATGAACCAAAAACATTCATGTCAAAACTCACAAGTAGGGAAACATCCTCATCAAAAGAGTCATTGATATCAATAAAGGTTGATGAAGGGAAATGTGAAGATGAAATTGGGATATCCTCCTTGTCTAACATTTCTTGCTTCACAATGAAAACCTCGGGAACCACATTTTCTACATATGCAACTATCCCTGGGGTGAGGATTGTGCCTTGAGGACATTATATCAAATTATTGTCAACAATCCTATACCTCCTTGTAAATTAAAAATTTCATTACTCATAAGCAACCATGATCAAATAACCAAACACACATAGACAAATACACATCATGCACTAGTTCGTCTAAATCATTTAATGTTGGTTCATTTCAAGGTCTTACAAATGACACTCCTATAGTTCTCTAATATTTTTTCATGGTTTTGAAATGTCATTGATGTCAATGGCCTCATCTATGGTAGTATTGTGGAGAACCATTGACATTTGGACCTAGTACACCATCCACTCCCCTAGATGATTTTACCATAACTTTTGGCGTTCTGACATCATCATCATTCCAAGATCCTTGCATTCTAGGTGGAGTCTAAAGGTTTTTTTTCACTACTGGCACCATTGCATTTGTCTCTTTGCAATAAACAAGTGTCAGTGATTTGCATTCGTTTTCCCCCAAATCGCTTTGGTTCTCTGGCCACTTTTTGTTGATGGCAATTTCAAGGGAATATTTATTTGGAGACACAAATCCCAATAGATAATCAGACTGCTTCAAAAATTGAGTTCTGTAGTTTTGATTTGTTGGGTGTGTTAGCCATGGATTGTCTTTTGGAGGCTATACTAAAATGTTCAAAAAGTCCTCATCAAACATACAAATCACTGTCACATAAATTTTCTATCCTACAAATGGTTATTTGATGCCCAATATCCAACTTGTAGTTGATATTCTAAATCAATGGACTTCATTTCTTTCTTCATGACAACAAGGTACAATCTAAGTCCTGAAGAGTTTGAGTAGCCATGTTTTTTGTCTTTTTCAAAATGGAACAAAGCAATTGAAAGCAAAGAAATTGTGTAGAAAACTCACGACATCGCAAAAAACAACTAATATTATTAGTTGTTTTTTGCATGTGTGCATGAAAACTCACGAATTAAATACCCACCTTTCTAATAATTAGAATGTGGTTTACATTACATTATAATAATATCTTAACATGTGTAACAACGGCCACAAACTTGTTGCATTTAATGACAATGACAATTATATTTTATATGGAAAGTGGCATTGCTAGGTTGAAGATAGATATTCATAGTAATGTACTTGTCAATTTCTCGCATTCTCTTCTTACATTCTTATAGTGATGCCTATAGTTACCTAACCTTTTGTAGGATACATCTACAAACTATGCATCAATTTTATAGTGTGTTTTAAAAATAGGTATTTCACAAGAATGTTATTAGAATGGTTGAAATATCTTTTATCAAAAAAAAATTGTATTATATAGAAAATTATTATATATAACCACCTATGTTTTGTTGTCAAGTTCATGTTACAATTATGTTTAACTTGTCTCCCATTACAACGACTAGGACGACAATGGCCATGAATGACATGGCAATGCAAAATATGCTTTTATTAATAGATAATATTTTACCACATAAGACATGTTTGAAACCAAGGGGTAGGATTCTTAATAAAGGTGCCAAAAAACAATTTGCTTCAACACATGGCGCACCAACCTTGGTAGATTTCTATACTTATGTTTAATTGAACAAAGAAACTATTATCAAATGTCCACATGAATCAGTGGCATATAAGGTAATAAGAGGAATAAATGCAAAGACATGGTAAAGGTAAAAAGGATTTAGCTAGGTAATATAGGTGGAGTAAATGCAACTTTAAATATAGATTGGGAAAATTAACAATAGAGGGGGGAAAATGTAATTTGATTTGTTGCCAATGTTCATTTGAAAGTTCATCCATTTTATTTCTTATCCATTTTTTCATCTAATTTTTTTCATCCATGACAAGTGGCAAAATATTCTTCCACATCACCAAATATTTTTTCTTCTATGTCAAATAATATTCCGTCAACATCAACATGATATTCTAGAAAAGATTCCCTTGGGCTCATTTGTTCATGCTCACGCTCACAAGTTCACAAAATAACATCCCTATATAATTAATATGATAATAAGGCCTAAGATGTTAAATATCAAAAACATGAAGAACCACAAGAACAAAGGCTAAATGAAAGGTCTAAATCTTACTTTCAAACAAATAACAAAGCAAGATTATGTGATTCAAAAATAAAAACACAAGAATTACGAACAAAAACACAAGATGTGTAAAACAAACATAAAAACAAATCTTTATTATGTTAACATATGTAAACATGAACATGAAAAAAACATGACAAGGCTATGGTATAAGATCATGCCTATACTAATGTTAAACAAATTAAAGAAAATGAAGGGTTTTACTTTTATTTATACCCCTTTGGGAACCTAGCTCAAGGTATATTAGCACTCAAAAGTTTCCATCAAGTTAGGGTCTATCTATACAAAAAATGTTTTTGAAGTAGATGGGTAGGGTCTTGGTACCCCCCATCAAATATTCCTTTTTGGGGTAAAAATTAAGTATGTGTATATTTATTTATTTAGTTAAAAATGAAAAAAAAATCCATATTTTGGAATTCAGAGGTCAAATTCAATGTTAAAATGTAAGAATCAAATTGATTCATCCTTGACTAGGATAAACATGCGTATGAATAAACACTTAATGTATTGCAAAACAATGGTTTCATGGTTGATGTTTGATCAATGATTGAGCCAAAAAGTAAAATTTAACTCAACTTTGGGTGTTTTAGTAGCTTTTGAATAATTTAATTCCATTAAGTAACGTGGAAGTTGTGGCCTTCCAAAATAAGGGGGGTTTTCCATTTGAAATATATCCTTAACACACCTATCACTCGTAACATGTCCACTTTTAGAACATGTTAATAGTCCTCAATTTTATCCCATGTGGTTTGCCCAAAGGTCTCACCTTTTCATATTTATATACTTGGGCCAAAATGGAATGACATCACATCCTCACATATAAACTTATATTTTGAGGACCTTTCAAAGTTTCAATTTTTTTTGTTTTTTCTTGTAATGGGCCAATCCAATTGGTTAATTTCCAATAAAAAAAGAACTTGGGAGCCACCCTATTTAATTAATTAAACCAACAAAGTTTAGGGTTTAAGTCATATTTATCCTACTTTTTTTTTCTTCGATGCCAAAATATATCCAATTTTGGGTACATATATTTTTTACACATATATAGGGTTATAAATAGGGAATTTTTTTCAAATTTGCATACCCTTGGGTATCCATTTCATTAAGATGTGTTAATTTATGGAAATAAATTAAGATAAATAATATACCTTATTCATACCTAGTGGGTATATTTGGTTAAAGATATATGAGCACACAACATTGTATATGACATACATGCAACTACATGACTATGTGATTGAATAGGATGTGTCCCATAGAACATATAGTCATGTAGTTGCGGACATGGATATATGATTATGACTTTTTTGACTATAGTCACGAAGGACATCAATATCAAACAATTCTACCATTGAATCAAATGGGTTATATATGAAATTATATATGTTTTTGACCCATGTCATGTGGAAATGTGCAATTGCAAATGTGTTCATAAGATGCCACACATGTCTACCCTAGCCTATAAAGCCATGTACCATATGTGACACCTAGTTTAGGCCGCCTATTTTATTTTAGGTGGCATTTATCATAGTTGAAGGCTAAATTGCCTAGGCTACCTAAGCAACCTAAGGCCCCTTGGGTGACCTAAGCTAGGTTTAAGACTAAGGTGTAAGCAAAATAAACTAAACAACTAATTACCATATCAAAATTGGAACAAGTAGATTTAAAATAACAACAAAACCCATTATGGAACATTGAATGTTTTCATTTCAATGACTAAATATGATATATGTTTATTCTAATGTGCATTGATTTTCATATTTCAAACCATAAAAGTAAGTTTTACGTAGGATTTTCAAAATACAAGTAGCTTTTGACATTTACTTTTCATTGTGGGCTTTTGGTTTCAAGTAGGTGTCAAGTAGGTTTTTACAAAAAGGATATATATTTTTTGATGACTTGCTAAAACATATATTGATCTTCATTTCCTAACTTATTACATATCAATTTCATTAACTTTTCTAACTAAAAAGTAGGTTTGAACACATATTTTTTTAGTCAGTTTCAAATGTACTTTCTATCTACTTTTTAAATTCATTTTCTCTTAATTTTTTAAAAATTAGATTCTTATAAACTTAATAGAGCCAACTAATGCTACTTGACACATACTTTCAACTAATTCAATGTTATTTTATGATAGTTATATGAATGGCGCAGGGTTAAAGTGGAAACGTCTACTTTTTTGGTATACTTTATCTTGCTTTGACCCACTAGGCAACCTAAATCACCTAAGATGAACCTAGGACCATTGTTTTTTTAGGAATCTTGGAATATCAAAGGGGTGGCTTTTATTAGTTCAATTTTGGTGCTTTTATGACAATATTATAAATGCCAAAGTGTGAGGCCTTTGGTTAATTAAAGTTTAAATAAGTTGAAAATTAGTTACATGCAACAAAAACAATCCATGGAGAGGTGGTGAAAACTCCATTTTTTAAATAGCAAAAGTTGGTTACCTCTACAAAATGAAAATATAAGTCTTGATGTACATGGCCTTTAGTGTAGGAGGCTTTTTAGCAATGCACCAAAATGCCAATGTTTTTTTTGAAAACTTGAAACAAGGCCTTGATGGGTATTTTTTTCACATAAGATCATGATTATTTGATTGAACCAAAAACAAAATTTAAGAGAGAAAATAATTTAACAATAAAATAGCCCCCAAGGCAACTAAAAAAACTTATCGAGAACTAAAACAAAGTAGGAAAGAAAACTCAAAGAAATTTTTTTTGAAGAAGAAATGTCCTCCCAATTCAATGAATTAATTGTTCAACTTTTTAACCCTTGAATTCTAGCAATGGCAATAAGGTCCACATAGAATGAACTTAGAATATACTTCTTCAACCCAAAAAATGTTCTGAAAAGGAAACCAACCAAGGTATTTTTTAATTAAAAGTGTGGGTTACACAACTCTACACCCAAATTTCACTTGTTGCCAATATTTCCTAGAATGTGCATTTTTCATGTTATAAAGTACTAGTCTTACATAGTGTGCACAACAAAAGTAAAATAACTCAAATGCTAGCTATTTACATAGAAATCATTACAAACTACAACAAAAATCTATAAAGATCCAGAAACAAACATTGTCATTTAGGTGTTTGAACTAATGCATCCATACGTTAAAATGTTTTGCAACTTGTAAATTCTTGGAGGACTGCCAAAAAAAATTCCACCAAAAGCCACGTTATTAGCATCCATAAGTCTTGGGAATCAACAAACAAAAATTAACAACATGGTCCACCAAAATCCACATTGCCACACGTCCATAACTCCTAGGAATTAACAAATAGAATTTGGCAAAATGTATTGCATTTGAAAACATTTGTCACAAAATAAATGTCAACTACAAAATTGCATTCCATAAGTTGTTCACCATTAAGCTTCCAATTGGCAAACCTTGGCCTCCTTCCATTCTTCAAATGTGGCATCATATGGAAAGCTTTTTAGTGTAAAAAAAGGTTGGCAAAACATGCCCACAACAGTTGGGAGATGTTCACACAACCTATTTCATAACTTTGATATAGAAATGAAAGGGTTGAAAATGTGTGTTCATCCTCAACACTCCTTAATACTTGAATTGTAGCAATTTCCACCAACTTGAAAAACTATGGAAAAAAGTTTTTTAGTACTTGAAAAAGGGATAAAGTTTTGTCATAGTTGAATAAAGGGGTTCACATGAAATGGAGGTTCCATGGCTACAACAACATTAACTTTCATGGTGCATTTGAAAATGCTTTGTTGCAAGTTCATAACTCCAAGCGATAAGATCAATGGAGACACTACATAATGACCTTACAAATTGCCCTCATAACAATAATGACTTTTGATCAACAAGAAATGTCGTTCAAAATTTTGTTCAACATCATCATGTAACCAATATTGAAGGTAGCAAAACCCCCAATGCATTTGTTGGTTATTTGTAGGAAATCGATTTATTAGTTATTTTGTTAAGGATTTTGCAACACGTGCAAAATAATTCAACACAACAATTTAGTAAATAAAAATTTAAAAAAATGTTTCGAATGAATGTTTAAAAAAGAGGAACATACATGCACAAAACTATTTCAACTCCTCCATTATGTTGTTGTAAATATCCAAATTGACATGCCCAAGTCTTCCAGTGAGATGATCTAAATAAATAACGTAGAAAATGTGTTTTGCACATTGAAATGCCAGATATTCAACCCTAGGAGTATTCAAGTCAAGTTCGGAAGTAATCGGCATTAGTGACACAATGCCATGTTTGCAATCCAAAACATCTTTGAAGTCCTTGAATGTTTTTGAAATGTAGCATGTATTGGGGTTAATGTAAAGGCCATAAAGTTGGCCTTGACACACTTTAACGGTTGCCACGAAATCACAACAAACATGTATCTATTTGTTGTGAAACTTTTATGAGAATGTGAATTGTTTGAAGCAACAATAACAAGTATGCAAACCCAACAAGCACATAGATGTCAAATAACAAATCAAAATTTGTCCAGGCCATTACAATTTCCTTTCAATTTTGAGCCATCCTTGATAGTAAAGGTTTGTATTAAGAAAAAACCCTTTTAGCACATGATTCAACATTCTTATCCATCAGATTTTGACATTTTTCAAGATTTTGTTACCCTTGTTTCCCATTCATTTGGCCAATTTTGTGAACTCCATGTGCTGTTTGGGACTATGAGAAAATAAAACATACATAAATTGTAACAAAATTTTGATATGGGAGACCATTAGTAAATGAAATAATGTTTGTACAACAAGGTTTGTACAATGGTTCATACAATGAATTCTTTCATAATGAGGAGAAAATTTGTCTTGTATTTGCTTTGTCACCCCATTCCTAGACCCTTGCCATGAAAAATAAACTATTGCAATTAGATCAATGAAGGAAAGAAATTTAATAATTTTCTAAATAACCAAAAACTTGAATGTGAATTAATGTATTTGGGCTCAAGAACTAACTTGAAACACTAAAACACCATCAACACTAAATGACAAGAGCTTGTTTGCAATTTCCTTTACAACATTGCCATTGTGTATTGAAGCATCCATTATTACTTGAATAAAATTATTTGCAAATCCTCCTTCAATCACAATCACACATGTAATAGAAATCAAAATTGGCAACCAAGTCTAATCTTATAGAACATAAGCATGCACTAAAATCCACAATTGGTTGTCAATTGTTGTGATTTCATTACATGTCAATGCAAGGAACTATGAATCAGCAAAAACTTCTTTTGTTTTGTAAAACATTTGTGTATACATAAATTTTGCCATACCCCAACCAAGTGAATCGCTCCAATGTTTCTTTACTATCATTGGAAAACCCAAAAATAAAAACAAAGGCCTCAAGCTTTCATATTCTAACATTGACCTACCTTGCTTTAAAACAAATGAAATATTGTTGCAAATTGTTGCCTCTTCCTACCCCTCTTACCCTTGAAGTGCCCTTACACTTGTTTGATCACTATTAAACGGTGAGTGCTTGTAAAAATGACTTAATTTTGCACATGTTGACATTTTTTTATTAGTATACTATTTATTTTTCATAACCCCAATATGTGGCAAATTCTTTGTGGCCTTCCTATTTTTGGCATGCTTCTCAAGTGTGTCAAACTTGGGACCCAAAAGCATGTCATTCCCTCAAATTGAATAACACACAATGCACTTCACTTGGTGCATTCCCCATTTTGGCCTCGTTGCATTTTAGCCCAAGGAAAAGTTGAAGTCTAGGTATCCTAGCATTTTCTTGAAACCTCATAACTTTTCTTGATTTTTTTCTTTGGAGGTTCAACGACATTGAGAATGTCTATAATTTCACAAACATCAAGAAGTGGGGCAACATAATATGGTAAGCCATTGGGGCAAATCAATGTAACTACATGATTACTATGCATAGATGTTGATAACAAATCATCCTTGTTGTCAAAAGAGCTTGTTTCGGAAAACAAGTGCAATAAAGAATGTGATACATGAGAAGGAACTGAAATTGGGTTTTCATCATTAGCATTCAAGCTAGATTGAAAATATTTCTCCAAGGTTGGTATTGTCTTTCTTTTTGACATTTCGACAATTGATCCCTTGCACTCATAACCCAAGATTATTAGGAGAATATGCTAAACTAACCCCAAAAACAATGAATTAAACTTAGAACTTCTTGTGAAATTAAAATATGGAGTAGACAATTAAATGAAATAATACACAAACATCAAGAAATCCAGTGCCCACAAAACATCATAACCAAGGTTTGGAAGAAAAGAAATTTCCATTTGATGTCGTAAGTTGCCACCAAGCCAACTTCTAAGTGTTGCACCATTGTGTTATGCTATACCACCAAGTTAAAGAATGTGACCTATTACTAGATTCCCCACTCTTTTGAATCTCCAATGCCCGCTACTTTGAATCATTTTTTTAGGTAACTTCCTTTGGAAGTCTTGATCATCATAAATTATCATAATCTTCCCATCATGATTTACACACTTAGCAATGGAACCCACTACTTAGGAGCTAGGACTTAGGCGATGAAAAAGTGCAAAAAAAAGAAGTAGTCTAGCAAATGAAGGGTCTAGATTGTTCATATGACAACAAGACCTAAATCTAATGACTATTAAGTTATGGGCATGGCAATAAAGCATTTAGGTTATTGAGGAAGTAGTGACAAATTCAAGTTGTCATGCCTATGATCTTACTAGAGACATTTCACTAGCCTATTTTCTATGGTGTAATTTGGCTACATATCACCAATAAAAATAACATAGCCCAGGACTAGGTAGCTTAGCCTATAATCTAACCAATATATATAGAGGTTAACATGTAGTTGCAATTCAATAGTCATGTAGTATTGCAATTTGCAATGTAATTGCAATGTAGTCACAATGATGATTAAAAGTATTACAACTAAGGATGTATGATGACATGACTAAAAGTAATATATTGTTGTTAAATGTTTTAGTCATGAAGGACAAGTTTTGGCATTATGATCATATTGTTCAATATCAAAATTATATTTGAAATGGGAATTGCACAATATAAATAATTCATTTCATAGTTTGTGTTGTTGTTTAGAATATTAATTGGATGTGATGATGTTGATCAAATGAATTTATTAAATGTCTATTTCAATGTTGTCTGATTTTTTATTACAAAAAGAACCTTTGATCCCAATTATGAATTTTTTTTTGTTTTTGATAGACCTTTTAGTCTAATTCTAAGACTAATTCTTTGGGTTTTTGAAACCTCCAATTCCAATTTTTTCTTAATAAAATTGGAGTTTGGTCCAGTTTCATCTCCATTGCACATAATTAAACTTTTTCTTGGGTTTATTCTTAGTTTGTTCAACCAATCCACGCAATGCAAAATATATTTTAAATGTACAACTAATTGACATTAATTGCTTGCATAAAAATTAGGGTTAAATTTTTTTTCTTAAAGTTATACTTATGTATTGAGAGGATTCAAAAATGTTGAATGAGGGACAATGCCCTTGGTTTAGGTTATAATTTTTTTTAAAAAATGGTTGGTTACCCAATCTAATTTAAATGGTGGTTCAAATAAAATGTGAAACCTTCATTCTAGAGCCCCTAGAACTTGACCTCTAACCTTGATTTAAACCTACATAAAATCAAGAACCTATCAACATTAATGTATTCCTTTTATATTTGTAATTTAAATATGGTGTTTTGTAGTTCAAAACATGTTTAATTGTAGAAATTCCATCATATAGTTGAGAATATGTATCATGCCATGTGATATTAGTTTAAGTTGTAAAGGTGTAAAGTTTTAAATGGAGAATACAATAGAAATTGTTCTCTTGACAAATTTTCAATGTATTTATATTTATAATAATTTACAAACCTAATAATTTTGAGTTTGTAACATTTCAAATTTTTATTCTTTTTATGTTATAAAAAGAACTGAACTTTGAATGCTAAGGGTGCCAATTCTTTAGGGTGGACAATATATATATATATATATATAATGGTTTGTGTATTTTGGAATCTTCATGGGTTAGTTACAAAATGAAGGTCATAATTGGGAAAGAGGTCATTATAGCGAATTCACATATACTTGTATTTTATATAATTATCAATTGGGGGAAAGTTATATGCACAATTCGAAACCTTGGACATGTGGCATGGGGTGAAACTATGATCGGGAAGTACCCCAAAGAACCCTGTCAAGAAATGGTTAAGGAATTAAAATTGGCCAAATATTATTTTTGGGCATTTCCTTTAAGCGTTTTTAATATTCTAGATTATTTTTGTTGTGTTTATTTATCACATGCCAAAGTATACCCAAAATATGCCAAAATAGATGGGAATTGTTAAAAATTTGTATTACTAATTTCCATGACCTTTTTAAGAATCATGAACCTAATTTTTGGAAATTCATAACTAAATTAAAATTACTCAATCAATTATCTAATAAGAAATAAAATAAAATACCATCTAAAATAACTTAAAAATTTATGTGTTATAAAAATCCTCCTCTAAAATATGTGTCAATTTAGTGTTATCGACAAAAAAATTCAAGGAACATAACCACTATTACTTTCTTGAAGGAATATCAAAATTCAAAATTTTTTAATTTCAAAGTCTATACAACCTAAGTTAATTTATTAACTAAAGACATCAATGAAAACATTTAAAAAGTGTTTCTTATATTTTTTCAAAGTTTGAAGGGTCGAGCAAAATGAAAATGTGACATTTTTTGTGGTACCAACTATTCATATTTTGACATGGTGCCTCTTATTATCTCCAACAAATATTTCATAGTTTTTGTTGAAGAATAAGGCAAACGCCACACATAAGCCAACAAATTGGGCATTATTCCATTTGCTCATTAAAATTTTCACTTGAAATTTTTATAAGCCACTTGTACAAATCATTTCAAATAGATAAAAAGGTGACACAATGTCATAAACAAAGAAAAGGATATTTTGAATAGTGAACAATGTTTTTCAATTTGATAAAATTGTAAACATCCTAGTGGGTGGTTATTGATTATATTGGGGCCAATACACATATTAAAAGATATGCATAAATGTTACCTATACATGGCCTAATTTTATGCTTTAAGTGGTGTATGTAATATATTATTTTCACATGGTGGATTAAAGAAGGTGTGTTGCTTGAACAAACATAGAATGCTTATAAAATATCATGCAAAATTTATTACATTTAATCCACCTTTTGAAATCATGATATTATATTGCTTAAGAATATTTTCCATTTATAACAATGTTGTAATCATTTTGGGTAGAATGTAATTATGATGTTATTTATTTATTTATTTATCTTTTTCATACATGATGTGCAATATGTTGTAGCTACATATGGGTCCAAGATAAATCAAATATCTATATTTTCAAATCACAAATGAATAACATGTACATTATATACATGAATTTTTATGTTTATATGAATTTTTTGTAATAAAATGTTCAACTTTGTTATATATATATATAATTTTCATTTGAATAATTTTTTATTAAAAAAAATCAATAGATCTTCTTCTCATTTGTTTCTATAGGTTGTAAAAATTTTGTTTCATGCACATGGAAAACAATGGGTAATGAAATTTATAAATAACATGGTTTTTGTTCTTACATGAATGCATATGTTAATGTTGTTGAACATTTTGCAATTGATTTGTTATTGTGATACATCATAAGAAATATACATACGTACAAACTATTCAATTCTTTTGTTCATGTTCATTCCATATGTACTAGTGTAGCCTACACCATTAGCCCAAGTGTGAACACATTGAAGACTCAACCAAAATTTCCTCCCAAACCCAATTTTTGCAATTTGTTTGAATTTCTAACAACCAAATGCACTCATAAAGCAATATCTTCAAAACTCTATTAAATCTAAGTCATCGAAGGCTTTCCAACAACACCAAGAATGCCCCCATATTCCAATACAAATTTTGTTGAAATTTCATAAAGAAAATGGTTCAATTTCCAAAAAGTCTCAAACAAAGTCAATGCACCCCTAGTCATTGAGAAATTTCCAAAGATACCAAGAGTGTGGCATGAAATGTTGTGGTCTAGGAGATTTTAGTTTGACGAAACAAAACAAAACAAACTACATTGTTTCATAGATAGGTTTGCATTTTTAATCCATAAAAGTCCATAATCATGTTCATTATTACAATTTTGAAATTATATGACTAAGAATTTTTTAAAAATGAACCAAAAAAATTGTATTTTGTCATAAGTTTGCAAATTGAAAATGTTTTATGATTGCAATCACTTGCAAATGTGACAAGAGGGTCAATATGTATCAATATGTGAATGGATTGGAGGTCTTTTATTTTGTTTGGAAAATCATTCAATCTTGTAGCATGTAAGGTGTGTCAAACCTTAATGAGAAGATCCTGCAATCTTTCAAGAAATGTATAAGAATGTTGGAGGACCAAATTGTTGAATCATTGCAAATAATTTTTGTGTAACCTCCCACAATAATTAGGTGAATTGTGCAAGCCTTCCATATCATGACAACTTATGTATGGTTTAAAATATTATCCAATTTTGCTTATCATGTATTTTATAAGCTTTAGAAGTCTATTACATAATTTTCCATCTCATATTTGCACCCAATTTGAACCTATGGATTTTTTTATGGAGACTTTAGAATTTTAAATAAAAGGTTTGAAAAGTTAGTTGAAAAAACCTATAATTTATGGAGCAATTTCCCATTGACTTATTTAGTTATATGAAAAACCTTAGAAAATTGTCAAGGTTGACCATAAAACAATGTTGGAAATTTTAGTTGCTCTAAGTGTTTATTTTTGGGTGTGAGTATAGAGATAAGACCCTAAAACCATGTCAGATAATGGTGGAAATTGTGAACTTTTTTACATGTTTTTTTCTTGACAATTTAAAGTTACATTAATCAATCCAAGTTGTGCTAATGATTAATAGGAATGTTCAGGGATTCAAATTACAAATTCATTAGATTAAATATTGTGTTTTGGTTTTTAAAAAATATTTTTGAACTTGAATAGGTGCTACGTAAAATTGTGGTTAATTTTACAAAGGACTAGATAAAGGATTATTGTATAACATAATTTTGATGGTAAGAAAATTTAGATGATAGTAACTTGTTACCCAAGTTCAAAAAACATTCACAATTTAAAAAATATGGAATTTTAAATTTGTGAAAATTCAAAGTATTTTTCAAAATTTTGAATTTTCAAGAGTCCTTTACCACATGTAAACGGGGTGTAATGTGCATGTCATGCAAAATAAAGTTGTAGTTTATGATATAAGAAACAAAAACCTAAAGTAATTAACATATTTTAGTATGATTCAAAATTATGATAGATTTTCAAAATGAAATGCAAAATTTGGCAAAATTTACACACTTTGAAAAATTCATATTTATTCAAAAATGATTAATACAAAACATGTGTTCTATTGGGAAACTATTTTTTAAAGTAACAAATTGCAAAAGATTTCATTCAAAAATTCTTTCATATGAAAAAATGAAAAAGGACTAAAAATGACTCATAGTCCTTTTGTAAAGTAATCACGTTGGCTCTTATTTGCGTACTTGCACCTTTTAAACTAAAGGATGAGAATTTTGACTTGGAAAAACAAAGTATATAATATTTTCATCTAATCCATTGTTTTTGGAACTTAATTCAATTTGTTGGCTTACAATATTTTTCTTCATTTTAAAAATTAAAGTTATTAGATAATTGATTATCATAATTATATACAAAACAAACAAACTTGTTGGGATTGAAAGTGAATGTCAACATTCAAATCTTGTTATAATGGTGTTTTAATTAAATGTCATAAATTGAACATGATCATGATTAACATTTTTTAATATATAAAACAATTTATATTCAAACCATTGTTTTAGGAACACACCAATTATTACCTAATGATTTGGTAGATACATGTGGTTATATTGATTGTGTTTGATTCACATTTGCAAAAACATTAATGAAATTACCATGCATTTTATATTGTCCATAGTCGTAAAGTTCATAAATTTGAACAAATGTAAAACATATTGAAATAAGACACTTTTTTAATTGTGTTAAATTTTGGACTAATGGGGGTGTTTGCACATTACGGTAACCTTATATGGACGTCAGAATGGTAGTTTTTCATGCATTTCTTAGATACAAAATAAAAATAAAAATAAAATTTATTGAAATAATAAAAAAAACTCACTTATTTAAAACTATCATAATCAACCTTTCAAGAATGAAAAAGTTAAATTAAAATCATTGACTGCTAAGAAGTAATGGACCTTTGAATTTTGCCCACACTTTTCGTCACACCTGCAAAACTTATGGATTTGGACTTTTATTTTACAATGTGTTAGTTTTATGTGTTTGAAACTTTAGGATATTGGATGAATTATGTTTAAAAAACTAAAGATTTATTGAATGAATGGAATGTGATTTTAATTTATTATGCTATGGACTTTTTTAAATCCCAAAAATCGTAATAATTTAAAAAACCATTTTGAACATCTAAAAATAATTATTAAATTTTTTTTGTGATATTTGTGATATGTCTTGTAGCATCATGATTTGAAAATGGAAATGGAAAAAAATGTTACTTTCAATATCATCGAAATATTCATATTTTAAGCCAATTTTCAACTTCGTTGTAAATATGTAACCAAAAAGAGAGGGTCCTGAAAACACAGCGCACTGATTGCCTTCAATGAAACCAAGCGTCCATGTTCTCCTGAGTCACTCGCATACAACTCAGACCTCCAAAAACACAACACACAACCTACCTACTAGCTCTTTCAGACGAGCATCACGAAATCACAGACCTGCAAGCATTTTTCTTCCTACACAACAGCAAAACAAGATTTCAATGGATCTATCTCTTGCCTTACACATTCCCACAGATGCTGGCAAGGGAAACTCTCTTGTTTCATTACAAACTCTGTACATTCCCCGAAAGCACAAACTTGCTTTTCGTCTGAGATGTTCACAGAAACATCAGATTCCTAGCACTCTCTGAGCTCTCTCTAATTCTCCTGCAGTAACTTGACTGATTTGTCAGGCGCAGCGGAAGTTTCTAACCTTCAACCAAGCTACCCACACACTAAGCTTTCTCTACCTTTTCATAATGATTGCTCCTCCTCTTCCTCCTCCTTTTCTGTTTGTGCTCTCTAATCACCAAAAATCTGCCTCTCTCCTTCACTAAGCTCCTTCTTCTCTCCAGAACTCCGTCACACCCAAGCGTCCTCCCGTTCTGTTCTACACCAAGCTTCCCCATCAAGCTGTTTCCTCCTTTTCCACCTTTCGGTGCATCAATGCAGCTCCACTCCTTTTCATCATTCGCGCCGCCTTCACTCTTGCACACCCACTCACATAAACGTCCCATGCACAGCCATGCAGCCGTCATGGAGAAAAACATCCGCCGCCAAAATCAAGACGACTTAATTATACCAAAGCACACCCTCAATGCCCGGGTGTTCACATTGGGTGGAAACCCACTTTCGTGTTACATATGTAACCCTTCCCTTCTTAGACAGTTGAGTCCCTCAGCTTCATCTAGTCTGGTGGAGCATAAAAGATTTGGCGGTCTTGACGAGATCTCTCCCATTGGTGACCATCGGCATCTTGGACGATGCATAATGGACAGCCTTCCTCAAAATTGAGGTTGCCCTTCTGATCTGAATGTCCGATGAATTGGTAGGGTCCCTCCCAACTTGCAGTCAGAGCTCTTCTCTTCCCTGGCTTCTTCATCTTCACCATCGTATGGCTTGCAATCAAGCCCTTAAACAAATGTTTACCTCTTCTGGCAGCATATACTTTCTTTTGTTGCTGCTGAGCTTGCTCCACATTGAGTAGATTGTTGTTGTGGATACTCGCAATTAGCTCCACTTTCTGCAGAAACTAAGCTGCAGCAGTTTCCATATCCACACCATCGTCAGTTTCAGCAGTCAGGGCTTGCAAGTAGTTGTCTGCCCTCAATCGTGGTGTTCGACCAGTAAGGATCATGAATGGAGAAAACTTTGTACTTGTTTGTATTCCACAGCGGTACCCAAACAGAACCTTGGCTAATTGCTGGTCCTAACAATCCATGTTGGCAGGAGTAGCAGCAAGCATAGTTATACCATGCTTGATGGTCTTGATCATGCGCTTAGCCATCCCATTGCACTGAGGCCATTGAGGCGCAGTGTGTTGGTGCTGAATGGCATAATCCCTACACATTACATCGAACTCTGCAGCCCACTTCCCCCCATTGTCAGTCAACATGAATTTGGGAACCCCATACCTACAAATTATCTCATCCTCCGAGAACCTGGCTACTGTCTTTGCTCCATGGTCAGCAACCGCCTTTGCTTCGCACCACTTCGAGTAGTGGTCGATGGCCACCAAAATATACTTGTTGCTCGACTTAGTCTTAGGTAATGGCCCTGTAGTGTCCAGTGTAACTTGATGGAATAAATCACAAATCAGAATGCTTTTCAATTGTTCATCTCTAGATCGGATGTTGCCTGAGCATCTCACCAATTGGCATTGTTGGCACCCCTTGACCACTGCCTTCACTTCTTCAGTTCGATTGTGCTAGAAGTACCTTCGTCAAACTTCTGCCAACGTCCGTTGTTCCCCAAAGTGCCCCAGGTCTTCATGCATCTGTCTCACTAGAGACACCCTCTCCTCAGATTTGGGCACGAGTAACGCTTTGAAGAAAAGCTTCTGCTCTTTCCAACAATAGTTGCTTGCCCTCTTTTTGATCCTCTTGGCTTCTTCATAGTCTATTGCATCAGGCAGTGCGCCTTCCTTCAGAAACATTAAACAATCTGTGTCCTCCCATATGTCAACGCAACTTGACCTTACTTCGTGATCTTCCTCATCCTCGGATTGTGTAGGACTCAATTCATGGTCCCCAAACTCAGACAATTCCTGAGCTGCCAAAGCCAACTCCAATTGTTGTCGCTTGTCAAAGTACTTAGGCACTCTTCTCTTCAGTGCCGCTCGCACTCCTCCGCACTGCTCAGGTTTGTCTCCCGTTGACACTGCTCCCTCTTCTGGAAGAGGTTCCTCAAATAGATCTTTTGTTGATGCAAAGTCGAGCATATACAATTGATGGTTGCCGACACACATCCAGTCTGTTTCCTCCCCTGCTTTAACACAGAGAAGCTCTCCATCTTCCTTAGGCTCATAAGCTGGAATACCTGCAATGTCTTGGATCTCTGCACCAAAATCATCGTCATCTGCAGCTGATCCAACAGGGTTCCTGCTCAAGGCATCCACATTTGTGTGCCTGAGTCCTAGTCAGTGTACTATCTTGAAACTAAAGTCTTGCAACATGCTGACCCATCTGCCTCTCCTACCATGTGCATCAGATACAGTCTCTAACCACTCTAATGGTTTGTGGTCTGTGCGTAGGATGAAGTGCTTCATGTGCAAGTATTGCTTGAAATGCATCACGCCCCAGATCAGAGCGTAGCATTCTCCTTCCATCGGATGGAATTTCCTCTAAGCCTCAGTCAGGCTCTTGCTGGCATACGCTATGACTTTTTCGAACTTCCCTTCCTTTTGTGACAGAATGGCTCCAATTCCCTTGGTCGACCAATCCACGTCCAATCAGAAGGTTTGCTTGAAATTCGGTCTTGTGAGCACTGGCGCATCCACTAGTGCTGCCTTCAACGCCTGGTATGCTTGTTCACAGCGCATATCCCATACAAATGCAACGTCCTTCTTCGTTAATTCAAACAACGGACCTGCCAAGTTCGAGTATCCTCTAACATACTTGCGGTAGTAATCTTTCAGACCTAAGAATGATCTGACGCTTGGGACATTCTTCGATGTTGGGAAATGCAACACCACTTCTATTTTCCGAGGGTCGGGTCGGATACCTTCCTTACTCACTACATGACCCAGAAAGGTGATAGTCTTGGCAACAAAGCAACACTTGTTTGGGTTGAGTTTTAAATTCACTTCCCTAAGTTTGCAGAGCACCGCATCTAGATGTTGGAGGTGCTCCCCCGAGCTTTCACTATGCACATTGAGGTCATCAACGAACACCTTCAGGAATTTGCTCCCCAAATCCTTTAAAACCTCTGACATGGTTCGAGTGAATGTACTCGTTGCATTCTTGAGTCCAAATGGCATCACTGTCCAATCGTATAACCCAGTCTTGGTGATCAGAGCTGTCTTTTGGAGCCATTCGAATTTGCCAAAACCCAAACTGCAGGTTTAGATTTGTAAACCACGTTGACTTGCCCAGCTGATCAATCACATCCTCCACGAGTGGCATTGGGAACATATCTCTGCGCGTTTGAGTATTGAGAGGCCGATAGTCCCCACAGAAACGCCTGCTTCCATCCTTCTTTACTGGCAGAGTCACCCAACAGGCATATTCGGAGATACTGGGCTTCATCTTACCCAAGTCTACCAATGCATCAATCTGTCTTTTTACTTCAGCTTCCTCCCAGTAAGATAGTCTACCAGGAAATGCTTTGCAAGGTGGAAATCCTTGCGTGTCGATGCTATGCTCCCCAATGGTGCAGCAACCCATTTCGCCCTTGCTCCAAGCAAAGACGTCTTGGTATCTCTCTAGGATTCCCCAGAGTTGTTGCTGCCCAATTTCACCCAAATCGGCGTCGATCCTGATTCACTCACAAATCTCCTTCCATCTGGTTCCCGATTCATGACGATTGGGTGACATAAACTTTTCACTGGGCTCGTAATCAGAGTCGCCACCTCTTACCTAGATGGTTTGGAGTATCATCGGAATTGTAAAGTCGTGTTGGGGACAGTGTTGTTGCAACAACAATGGAACAGGTACATTATGTGTGGATTCATGCATAATCTACTTGCTCTCCTCCGCATCAGCCACCCATTTGATCTAGTCGGCATAATCATCCCCATCTGTGATCTCTTCTGTCATGATCCCGTCAGCCTGCTCCTGTAACATCAGTCGCAACATTTCTTATGGCCCTTCTGAGTTGACCAGCTCCTCAAATTCTGCATCCACAAATTCATCCTCTGAGTCGATCTGTTCTATTTGATGAGATTCCGAATCATAGTACTCACTGGTATCGCTATCATCATCGGAATCTGAGGTGGATACATTGTCCTCCTCATTGACCACCTCTCGATCCTGATCAGGTATTGCACAACCATCTTGGTGGGCAAGTGCGTCCTTCCAAGTGGTCGACGTTTCTCGCACCATCGTACCCACACTCATTCTATGCAGTAAATTCACCACAGTTAGTGGCAATACCTCCACATTGGTCCTAGGCCCATGTCTTACTTGGATCAGACTTCGTTCCACATCAACCACCGCTCCAATCTTCATTAGAAAGTCCAGACCAAGTAGCACGTCGTACCCATCCGTGTCTACTACCATGAAGGTCATGGCACATTGTATGCCCCCAATTCTCACTTGGATTTCATCAACCCGACCCAACGCCCGAGTGATCACTCTTAATGTAGTCTTGTAACTCTCATTTCCTGTCACAAGATGCATTATCCCCAACTCTCTTACTACAGCAACAGCTAGTACAGACATGGATGCTCCTGTGTCTACTAATCTTTCAACAATGCAGTTGCTGATCTCCATAGGCAGATGTAGAGTTTTGCTCCGATGCGTCTTATTGATGCAGATCTTCCTTAGTGATGGGAGTGCAGAGACCACTGACACTTGATTTTCGGTGGTCTCCGAATCCCTTCTCCTTCTTACCAGCTTTACCAAGCTTTCAAGGTGCTCCAGCTCTCCAGGAATCATGATAATGGTTTCCATGGGAGATAGGGGAATCTTTCCCTTTATGAAATGTGACAAAATTTTGGACCTCACAGAAGCATCCCTGTTCGCACCAACTCCCTCTCTTTCAGCTTCAGGGATTGGCGCAACTCCTCCTGGTCTTACATCAATCGGAGTTCTTCTCCTCGGCACTCGAGTGTAAGAAAATAGATTTTTATTTCCACATAGCTCATTGAGCTGCTGCTCGATCGCCGCTCCATTGTCAAGCAACACTTCTAAGAAATTCGTAGCTTCAGCTGGTGATTTCCCATCTTTGGGCTTCTTCCAGCATTTGTCTTCAGAGTGCCCCAGTCCCGCACAGAAGGTACATTTGGTTCCACAGTTCTCTGTCCTATGCGGCATATGGCACTTTGCACATTTCGGCCGTGCTTCATTTAGCCTCGGACAGGCAGTGGCCATATGGTCCCCACCTTGACAGAGCTGACATGCTCCAAAGACAACGGAAGAGGATGATGATTTTGGATCATGCTAATTCCCCTTGAATAAATGGATGATTGTGTTGTTCAACGTAGCAACCTGCTTCTCTACATTGCTCTCCGACGCCTCTTCTTCTTGTTCCTCTGGAAGAGACTCATATGGTGTTTCCCCGAGTTCACCTAGGACTCTCTCTACCTCTGTTGCAGCTCCGACCAGTTCTTCGATGTCTGTGAATGTCCTCACCACGCAGAACTTTCGGATCTCTGGCCTTAGTCTGGCCAAGAACCTCCTCCTCTGCTCTACGTCTTGTATCTTGCCCTTCCGAAACAACTTGTCCAAGTGTTCAAAATATTTTTGAACCCTTTCTTTGGGCTCTTGCTTGATGATGTCCATCCTCATTCGGATGTCATCAGCATCTATGTTTTCGTACTTCTGCACCATCAGCGTCCGTAATTCAGTCCAGTCGGTCGGCACTGGCTGGAGCCTCCTATACCACTCCTTGGCTCGACCCCACAAATTTAGCTTGGCGATCTTGAATAGTTTATCAGCAGTGAGATCGCACACTTCGGCAACCATGGTGAGTCGCTTCGCCCAATCGTTCACATCTTCATGATCACGACCCCAAAATAACTCATCCATTCCCTACGGGCTCGTCATCTCTACAAAAGTTCAATAACACAACAAAAATGTAGCACTCCTCTATACTCAGCCTAATTCAAAATAGATGCAAACAAAATTGCTCAGAAACTCAGCTACTACCACATAGTTCTAATTCTTGAAAAATAAATGTTGTCCGAATCATTCATCGAACTCGGACTGAACCCTCGGCTATTGGTTCCAGAGGTGCAATGTTGGATGGAACAGTGGTGAAGTTTTGCTCATACGTAGACTCTTGCTGGAATCTCAATTCTCCTTCATTGTTTCGCCACAATCTCCAGCTAATGAGGCGGGATCGCGATCCGCCATGCTCCACCCAAAGTAAACGATCTCCTTCCTAAAATAAATCCTCCATACCGGGGATGTACAATCTCACAAAATGGTTAGGTGACACCGCCGACTTAGGAATCCAAATATCCCCTAGTCTTGGTACTGCACGCTGTCTCTTAGCATATGTAGGAGCAACCCTACGCAAGGTAGGAGGTGAAGCAAAAGTTGGCCTGCAAGTCTGAGGTTGATGCCCACCCCTTTGCTCCATTGATGACCTTCAACCAAACTCGTGCACGAGTGTAGAAACCACTATGAGTTACTTCTATAGCGATGTTTCCTACACGAGCTTCGTCAGGGTTTATCCCTACAAGTCTCACCACTCCAAAACTTAGAAAGCGTAAAATCATAGCTCCTCTCTGTGGTCTGTTCTAAACAGTAAGGAAATCAAATCTACCAACAAGCTGTTGCTCACAGATTTCCTGAGTCACCTGCTCGATAGGAATCCCCTCGTCACTGGACGAAGACATGATTCTCAACTATCATTCTATCTAAACATCTACAGGTTCTACCAAGGTTGGAAACACGGAACCATGTTCTGATACCAAAAAGAGAGGGTCCTGAAAACACAGCGCACTGATTGCCTTCAACGAAACCAAGCGTCCATGTTCTCCTGAGTCACTCGCATACAACTTAGACCTCCAAAAACACAGCACACAACCTACCTACTAGCTCTTTCAGACGAGCATCACGAAATCACAGACCTGCAAGCATTTTCTTCCTACACAACAGCAAAACAAGATTTCAATGGATCTATCTCCTGCCTTACACATTCCCACAGATGCTGGCAAGGGAAACTCTTTTGTTTCATTACAAACTCTGTACATTCCTCGAAAGCACAAACTTGCTTTCCGTCTGAGATGTTCACAGAAACATCAGATTCCTAGCACTCTCTGAGCTCTCTCTAATTCTCCTGCAGTAACTTGACTGATTTGTCAGGCGCAGCG
>Ga0116229_10001556_pt1 | contig 36174 bp, 59 predicted proteins | sample S1TSphgellanicum_3_FD_87313 | JGI IMG/M metagenome (GOLD analysis project Ga0116229, IMG submission 87313) | Host-associated microbial communities from peat moss isolated from Minnesota, USA - S1T2_Fc - Sphagnum magellanicum MG | ecosystem: Host-associated > Plants > Peat moss > Unclassified...
CCGTCATAGATATGACGATTATTTGCTAGGTTCAAGAATGTCCATTGAGAAAGTTGTTGAAGAAAAATTGCTGCGTTGATACTATGTGCTACTGCTATGTTTGAGTTTATATTTATAATCATGGTATAATCCATCCGTAGTTTGCTGTGAGCTTAAGGAATAAAAAAGCCCCCAGCGTACACAGTTAAGCCAAATCCCTGTGTAGTTAGTTAGTTAGTTAGTTAGTTAGTTAGTTAGTTAGTTAGTTAGTTAGTTAGTTTTTGTGTTGTTATTATTAGAGTTTGAATGGTATCTTGGCGGATAATTCAAACCTTGTTCTTTAGTCGTGGTTTCAAAGGCAGGAAGCCTTTAAAACTTTCTAAATATCCTACCTTATAACCCATCAATCTGTAAATGGATTTACTAGTTTTCATCTGATTTATTTAAAAAATATTCAATTGATTCAAGTATTTGACAGACTATTTCATCAAGATTGTCCGTTGTGATTGTTTTGTTAGCATGACAAGACAAGTTGGATCGTAACAATGTGGCTAAAGTTTCATTATTTAACATTACCTTCAATTCATCGGTCATGAATAACTCCTAGTTTTTTGTTTTATCTTCAGTAAAATACGTCTGCAATGCTAAAAATAAATCTTTGCTTACATCATTGAGGGTATGTTGAATCTCATCAAATATTTCAAGGCGAAACTTCGTATTAATCGGGTTCATGATGTGGTGGGCTAGATTAGCGAAGATGTTCGCCGTCACCATAATGAGCATTTCGTGTGCCGGCACATCTGCAATTGTTTCGACATCATCGATGTAGTAGATTCTGATACGACGATCTACTTCCTTCACAATATCGAATATGAGGGTTTGTATGGGAGTACGCGTTGATTCATCGCCACTTCCTGTGAAAAAAATAATATTATCTTCATGCCCTATGATCATACTTTATTTCTCCTTGTCTTTAATATGCCATCTTATTATTTTTCAAAATAATTGAATCTCTGAATCTCATTCAATAAATCACCACAGATCATGGTTTTGAGCTTTTCTTTCATGAAACCAAGGTTGTGCTGAACCTCCAGTAAAGGTTTCATCATCAAATACCATGAACCAATTTGATAACAAATATGGTCGATTTGTTTGTTACTAAAAGGTGCCATTTTCCCTGTTTGATATTCAACCTCTGATACTGATTCACATAGCGCAGATTGCATAATAAATGCGGCTTGTGGAACATTTTCTTTGTTTGCAAAATAATGGTCGCTAAAATCCCATAAAGCCGTTGTGAGAGCTTTTTTAATTTCATAATGGGCTTGTTTTACTTCTTCGCTATTCATTGTTTTCCTTTATTAAGACTCTCATGCGTAATAATTTCGTCGACAAATCTACTAGAAATTGGCGCGCTGGCGACTTCAATCGAATAAATTTCTCTCGTTATTTTAAGGCACTTTTTCATCAATATAAGCATTATGCCTTGTACTATCATTAAGACGCCCAAACAAATCATTGCTAAACCTTCACTCATCGTCACTTTCCTTTTCTGCTTTAAGTTTACCTTCACTCAAGACTTCCAAGACACATTGCATCTTGAATGGTATTTTGTCTTTCTCCTTCCATGATTTCACCGTATCTCTAGCTATCTTTAACGCTCTTACAATGTTAATCATCTTATAATCATAAAACGCCATTACTTCACTGAACTTCATATTTCACCATATTTTTGACTAAAGGTATTGACAAAATATAGCGGATTAGGCAATATGTGTCAATGCCATTGTTAGCTATTTTAACCAGGCACCCAAGGACGATAACTATGAAAACGGATATTTTCATTGATTTACGCAAATTAACTAGGAGTCTATTATGATTACAGAGAAACAACTTCAGGAACGTAAACTTGGCATCGGTGGTTCTGATATGCCAATCATCATGGGATTATCATCCTATAAAACACCGTATCAACTCTACCTTGAAAAAACAGGACAAGTGGAAACGCAAGATGAACCTAATGAGCTTCAATATTGGGGTCATCAGTTAGAAGGAATTATTAGAGATGAATTTGCCAAAAGAAATAATGTTACTGTTGAAACTCCAGAAACAATTGTTCATCCTTTTCATGATTTTCTACGCGCTAATATTGATGGATTTGTTCCTGAGCTTAACGCTGTTTTGGAAGTCAAATGTTCGTCATCATTTATGGCAAATCTTTGGGGCGAAGACGGAAGTGATGTAATCCCAATGCAATACCTCGTCCAAGTTGCCCACTATTGCGCAGTCACGAACGCAGACTGTGCCTACATCGCAGTTTTGATTGGTGGCAATGATTACCGTGAGTTCAAATATACCCGAGATAGAGACCTTGAAGAACATGTCATTAATGCCGCTCAAACGTTTTGGGAATGTGTACAGAACAAAACCCCGCCGGCACCCGTTAATCAGGTTGATTTAAAGCTTATGTTTCCAAAGCATAAGGAAGAAAAGACCGTAACAATTAACAACGAGGTCGCTCAACAATTAACAACCTTGTCGAAAACTCGTTTTCAAATCAAAGAACTTAGTGATATTGAAGAGCAGTATAAATTTAACATCATGCAATTTATGAAAGACGCGGAAGTTTTAGTTGACGAGAATAACAAGCCCATTATTTCATGGAGGGCTAACAAGCGTGGTACACGCACATTCCTTATAAAAGGTGGCGCATGATTAATTTCCATTTCTCCATTGATTTCCTAGAAACCCAGGACGTATTTATCGCCCTGGTGTACGGGAATAGTGATTTATTGTCAACAAGTCCTCCTGTCACAACCAATAGTCAAGCCATTCTTTGGGCGGAAGGTTGTATTACAGGTATTAAGTTAGCTAGAGGTGAAGTATGAGTACTGAATTAGTAGAGTTGAAACAAGAGTTGATGATTGCAAAACAACAAACAGAAATCATGGAGCTTCGATACAAGCTTCAAAAGACTCAAGCTGAAAAAGCATCACGGTTAGATGATAGTTTATTGTCGCCTAACCTCTATGAACACTACCAAAAAGTAGCGGTTATGCTATCTAAATCTGGGGTTATCCCGAATATCTATAAAGGAAAACCAGAAGATATCTTTGTCGCTATGTCTATGGGATATCAATTAGGCTTTCCAATTGAGCAATCGTTGCAGGATATAGCGGTCGTTAACGGTCGTCCTTGCTTATGGGGAGACGGTCTTCTTTCTTTGGCTCTTAATCACCCTGAGTGTCAAAGTATTGATGAGCAACCGATATACGATGATAAAGGCAACGTTATGGGCTATTCATGTACTGTTATTCGTAAAGGGCATCAACCACATACAAAGCAGTTCACCTTACAAGACGCAACGCTTGCTGGTTTATTATCACGTGGCACTGTATGGAAGTCTTATCCCGAACGTATGTTACAGATGCGGGCACGCTCGTTTGCGATTCGTGACAAGTTTGCTGATGCGTTAAGAGGATTAAGGGTCGCTGAGATTGAAGAGGAAGATAACAAGGTGATTGAAGGTCAAGTGGTTAACCAAGTATCATCTTCGTCTAAAACAAACACTCAGAAATTAAAAGATATTTTAGGTATAGGAGAACAAAATGGTAACACGAGTGATAATAGGGATGTTGGTAGTGATTATACTGAATCTGTTGTGCTTGAATGTGACAACATACCTTCAGCACAAGACAGTGAAGGACGCATTGATAGGGGAAGCGAAGCTATCAGCATCGATAGTGCTGGACAATGTGACCTGCGAGTACAAGCAGGACAATTAGAAAGAATCAAAGAATTGTTTAAAGAAAAAGGATTTAGTAAAGAACGAATCAAGAAAGCTTTTGATTACTATAAAGTCGATTCACTTGAAGAATTAGATGATACGCAGACAGCAGAGTTTTTGTCACAATTGGAGAAAGCAAAATGATAAACGTAGCAATGTTATTGGGAAGAGTAGGAAAAAAGGACACAAAAAAACTTAAGAATGGCGGTGAAATAACCGTCATGTCGATTGCTACGAGCAGGAAATATAAAGACTCTACGGGTGAGTACCAAGAACAAACCACGTGGCACAATGTAAGCTGCTTTAATAAGCTTGCAGAGATTGCTAGCAAATATGTTCAAGTCGGTGACTTGGTTTTTGTCCAAGGCGAGATTCAAAATAAAAAAGTTGAAAACGGTGAACGTGCCGGCCAATACATGTATTCCCTACATGCCAACGATATAAAATTTATACCAAAAGGCACAAAACAAGCGACTCAATCAAAACCCAGTCAAGAAACTTCTCAGCGGGCTATGGGCTTTCAGGATGACGAAATCCCATTTTTTTAGGATTATTTCGTGAAAAGATGGAGCGAAGACGAGATTAATTGGCTCATAGAAAACTACCCTATATTAGGGAAGGTTTCGTGCGCCAATTTTCTTAACAAGAGCATCGCATCGATAAGAGCAAAAGCATCAAATCTGAATTTAAAACAAGATAGAGATTCTCTTTTTTATTCTGAATGGCAAGCAAAGGCTGCTCAATCAAAAATAGGAAAAAAAAGACCAGAACAAGCAAAAGTAATAAATCAACTTAGAGAACAAAATAAGTTGAAAATGACAAAAGAAGGCAAGCTAAGAAACGCATATAGCAGAGGCGCTCAAGGAAGAAGAGCGGATATAGACAACATTTATTTTCGTTCATCTTGGGAAGCAAACTACGCCAGATACCTTAATTTTTTAAAATCTAAAGGAAATATTTACAAGTGGGAATTTGAACCAGATACTTTTTGGTTTGAGAAAATTAAAAGGGGAGTAAGGTCTTATTTACCTGATTTTAAAATATGGGAAACAGAGGCTAGTACGCCTTATTATGTTGAAATAAAAGGTTGGATGGACGATAAAAGCAAAACAAAATTAAAAAGAATGAAAAAATATTACCCTCATGTTCGAATTTACGTTGTAGAAAAAAAACAATACACAGAGATAAAAAACAAATTAGGCAGAGCTATAGCCGGCTGGGAATAGCTCAAGCTTTAATGGTTGGGACATAAACCGCCCTATTCATCCATCCTTTGAGAAAGACTTGAAGCTGTGGATGGTCTTTAGCTAAGCTTTCATAAAAAAACGTTTGACCTTCAACAATATCATTCATTAAGTCCTGTTCACGACCATGTAGGCTTATTTCATTAAGAGCCGCAATCGTATTTGGACCTAATATCCCATCAATCACTAACTGATGTCCGTTGTAGTTGCACGCTTCTTGAGCAATTGTATGCGCTTGCTTTGGGCCCATATTAACTGACATATCAAATATCTTTGTGGCAACAGCAAGTGAGTTGATGGCTTCATAATTATATTTATCCCAAAAGTATTTTTTATAAATGTCAACAGCATCGGAGAAATGAATTTCCTTAATGTCGTTGATATCAATTAACTTATCATGATTAATATCAATACCAAATTCCTTCAAAAAGCGTAAGGATATTCCAAAATTTGTTTCGCCAGCCGGATCGTCAGGGTTACTTGAAAACCCACCTTCATGCTTTAATACCACATTCACAGCAAAATCGAATCTTTTCTGGGGATTCATAATCGCCATTCTTAAATCCTTAATATGATCCTATTATACGAGATAAGTTATTGAAGCATTGAAAACAAAAGGAGTTGCTGTAGGAAAATTAGTTATTGTTAATTCAGTTCCGTCATGACTACTTCCTTGGCTAAAAATATTCATTGCTATTGAATTTGGAGCTAAATACAATATTAATTGTGTACCTCCAGAATTAAAAACAACACCACTAGAGCTAGTGATAATATTCCCAAGAGATACATTATTAGTAGAGTTATTTGATCGTACTGGTAGTCCACTGATTATTGCTTGACCACTAGAAGTTGTATAAGTAGGAGTAAAAGATAAATAAATGTTTGCTATTACCATAGAACCTATTTGAGCGTAATAACCTAATTGAGAAGCATAACTTACAGATAAATTACCTGCGGTTGCAAATGTAAATGTAGGTGTAAATGATGATGTGGCTATATAATTAGCTAGTGAGCTTCCTCCAAAATTTACACTAGTAGCAGTAGCCGCTCCCAATACAGGAGTTATTAAGGTAGGTGTATTAGCACCTACAAAATTACCTGTTCCTGTTTGTCCTGATAAGCTTGTATTGACCGCATTATTAGTCGCCATTTTATTCCTTATACAATAGTTAATCCAGATGATTTAGGCGCACCTAAAACAGTCCACGTGGTATTAGCCACAGTACAAAGCAAGTTAATTGAATCAAACTGGTTTGTGGAAGCAACACTACCTGTGACCCCTGCAGTTGATGACACGTTACCAACTTGTACGTTTTGCCCGGCGTTTTGTGCAATTTTCCATCCGCCAGCACCAGCACCGATGATACTAAATGTCGTACCAAATGCTGCTGTAGTAGGTAATGTAATTGTGACCAAGGCAGCATTGTTTGATACATATCCAGAATTAGCCGCGCCAGCCTGAGTAGTTCCTGTAACGTTAGTCCAGCTAATACCAGAACCACCAGTAGAAGCCCATGTTCCATCGCCACGCCAAAATGTAGAAGCAGAAGCAGCAGTCCCTGAATTTAAATTAGTAACGGGTAAGTTTCCAGTCACTCCAGTTGTTAATGGTAATCCTGTACAATTCGTTAAAGTTCCGCTAGCAGGGGTTCCTAGAGCAGATCCTAATAAATATACAGTTCCAGTCACATCAGGAAAAGTTATTGTTTGAACATTAGCTGTATTAGCAAAATCAAAATTAGTTTGGTGTTGAGAAGCTGTACCGCTATAAATACTAAATGAGGCTCCAATGGTTGTGGCTTGTGTTATAATAGCTATTCCCCCATCGCCTTTAGCAATTAAGGAAAAACCTATATTAGTATCAGGGCCATTTACTATGATGCCTGGGCCGAATCCAGTCGCATTATTTTCAATCTCAAGGTAATTAACAGCAGATGGAATAGGTATAAATTCTAATATATTGTTTCCGTTACTATCTTTAAATCCAGCAAATACTGGCGTACTCGTTGTAGCTATATTCTGCGGCAGCGTCAAAGTGATCGCACCAGATTGAGGTGTTCCGCTAGTTCCATTAGCTAGTACTTGATTCGCTGTACCTGTAATGGAGGGTACACCGCTACCACCCGATGATACAATAGCATTCCAGCTCGCAGCACTCGTTCCTGTGTTTAGAATGCAAGTAACTATAGCGTTTTGTCCATTTGTCAATGTTGCAATCGTATTCAATCCTGACGATTGAATCGTCACCGTACCAGCAGAGGAATTAACAATACGCCAGGTCATTCCTTCAGCCAAGGTGCTTGTTACTGGCATCACCACTGTTTGAGTTGTGCTTCCAGTAAAGAACTGCCAATAAGTGCTCTGAACAGTAAGGATTGTGCTGCCTGCTGCGGTAACAGTGGTTGTATAACCATCATTGATATGCGCACGTGTCCAGACAGCAGTGGAACTTGTTCCTGAAGTGGTGCAAATCCATAAAATGGAATCTAGTGTATCCCACAGGAATTGATAAGTTGTACCTGCAACCACTCCATTAGGATTTCCTGCATTAAATAAAATAATATTGGATTGAAACAGATTATAAACTTGCTGTAAGGTTTCCTGTACAGATAGCCCAAGTACTGTCGGGCTTGTATAGCCTTGTACCGCACAGATAATATCAGTCATTTGAGCAGATGATACTGTGGGCAATGATGTAAACATTTCTTCAGTAGCCATTTTATTCCTTTATAAAGTGATTAAATTAAATCGTTGTGTACTGGAAAGACACTTTAACGTCGCAAGTCATGTTAGCCGTAATGAAGCTAATCACATTGCCAGCAAATACAGTACGTTGAAATTCCTGGGTACCCACCGCTAAATCTGAGGAAGATGTTGCAAAGCTTCCGCCTGCGGGTATGGCTGCTGTCGTGGTTCTTGATACCCAGCACCACCCATTAGGTTGTACAGTAACATTCATTATCCACTTAGAATGAGAAGAAGGAACCGTAATACTTGCTGCTGTTCCGGCAGCGAGAGTTGCTGTCCAAATATCAGTGGAAAATTGGGGTGCATCGGCATTATAACCTTGGACGTCACGCCCAAATATTAATTGTGTGCTCATCGCATGTCCTTATGTAAGTTCTTGCATTATAATTTAAAAAACACATTATAAAATACTGAAGGCTGTATATCAGATATTGTAAATGCAGCACCTCCGCCCTGGGTCGCTACAGACATATTATATCCACCATTGTTAATGATGCCCGCACCACCACCAGCACTCTGTGCTGTTCCTAGACCAAAACTTGGCGATACACCAGGATGAGTATGTGCCGGCATTTCATTTATAGTCAATGTATGGGATTGGGTCTCTGCGCCGGTATTTTGTCCCAAAGCCCAGTTAGTTAACCCCGCTCCAGGACCTACGGAACCTAATACTCTGCTCAATGTTAATGTTAATTGTATGGTTTTGTTTGCGGTGAAATCAGCATAAGCGCTTGCGCCTCGCCCTCCAGCTACGGGAGCATACGTATTACTTACTGCATTCCAAAGCAAGCTATATAAAGGCCATGTATCCGCATTTGCTCTTGTAGTAGCTCCAGAAGAATTGCTTCCAATAGTTCCATCATTTGCAGGAACCCATCCAAAAGGAGAAAATGCATTTAATGAGGTTCGTATGTCCCCCGTTCTAAAGCCATTAATTATGGGGTCAATTTGATCATAAGTCTCAAAGCTATTGGTCGGAACAATATTGTTCGTTAAATAAATACTTGGCTTGGTAAAATTAATTGTACAGATTGTATTTAATGGCATTTGGATTTGTAAATACCATCCGTCATCACTGCCTTTACCTAAGTTAAGTCCTGATGAAGATGTAAACAAATTGGATATGGTATATGTTTCCCAACTGCTGCTAGGGGTTATTTGGCCTATTTCTTTAGCAGGAACTGCAATTCCTCCTGTGCCTGGGTCTTGCAAAATAAATACGGTTATGACATCTTGCGCCGTGCCGGTGCCCCCTCCATTTTGTGCCTGAATAGAAAAAGTAAACGGAACACTGTCTAAGGTATTTACATGTAATGATATGGGGAATTGATAGCATTTTTGAGTTTCAGTATTTCCTGCAGCGCTGCAAGTATGGCTTAAATAATACTCAGGCAAGATGGAATTGTTGATAGGCTGTCCGAACCCCAATGGAAATGGGATAAAGGTAACGATATCTGTTCCTGTGAGGTTATTTTTTTGGAACTGAACATCCGGCATTCTGAAGCCATCATGTTGGCTTGGTGCTACAACAGCGGCATAATAGGTGCCACCGGGTGGTATTGCCATAATGTTATTTAGAGTTACGCTGGTATAGGGCGTTACATTGACTGTGTTAGGTTGAAGGTTACGCCAAAATGAGCCATTTACAATAAGATTATTGAAAGTATTGACGGCAGTAGCCCCTCCAGAACTTTCGCCCATAAAGGGGAAATTTGCCCGCGTGATTTGATTTGTTTGAGCATAATTAACGATGGTAATGTAATAAGGATCGGGCTCTTCTTCATCAAGCTCATCATAAGGATAAAAAAAGGGAATCGTATCAACACCGTTGATATCACAAATGGTGCCGGCAGCACTTAAAGTGAGCGGATTGGGTAATGTGATGTACGTATAATTGCCAGGAGTTCCAGACTGATAATACCAATTTTTAAGCGTAGTTCTGCTGTTGTCATGATAGCAAGTTACAGTACCTCCCGACATAGGCGTGCCATCTTTGTCTACAAGATAATCTTGCAAAACCGGAGCTGCAATAAGTAAATCAACATTTATTGGCATAGGAAGTCCTTTCTCTATATTGCTTTTATTGTAGCTTAAGTCTGCTATAATATACACCGCAAAACCTAGCTTGATGGAATAAAAAGCTTTCATATAAAATGGATAAGGTTTCTATATTAATAAATAATAGGAGTGGAAATCTTATGTATACAATACATTTAATTTATTTGTTCTTAATGTGGTATTTATTTTTTAACGATTAAGTTATTTATTTTTACCAAATAAAGTTCGCATAGCTGCAATTACGGGCAAATCTTTTTTAACATCATTTCCTAATAAATAAGTTGCACCTAATCCTGTACCAGCAATTGCTAAACCTTTTCTAAATGCTCTTTTGGATATTTTCTTTTGTTGCATTTTTTTAATAGTTTCTATTAGTTCAGGAATAATATTTTCTTTAGTATGTTTAATTTGATGTTGTTCAGATATTATTTTAGATATTATAGGATTCATGTCTTTATATTTATGTAAAAGCTCGTTTTGTTGAACTAATTTTTCTGGATTTGATGCAAATTTTTGGCCAACAATTACCCTTTGAAGCTCTGGATTATTGGCAACAATAGAATTAAGAGTTTCATTGCCAGCAGTTTTTCCATTTAAATATTTCATTATATGCTTAGACGTTTGTCCATGCTTTAGCATTTCTTGATACATTGAATTTTCGGACAAGGGGGCTATTTGTGTCGCATATTGTTTATCAATATTTTTTAAGCGCTCTAAATATTTGCCACCAATTTGGTTCTCTAGCATTATTTTCATGCGTTTTTCTAAATCGGATAGATGTTCACTTTTTTTAATCCACTCAGAATGTTCTTTAGGTCCTATCCCTGGTTCATAGGCGCTTTGCAACGCTTTACTTTTTTGTCTCTTTAATTCTCTATATGCTGTTAGTGCATCTGCACCATTCACAGTATGTAATCTACTGTCAGCTTGTGTCATTATTTTTAAAAGTTTTTCTTTTTCTTGGCCTGATACACCTTTACCCAATTTTGCTAAAGATTTCTGAATAGCTTTTAAATCTGGAGTTTGGGCAATTTGAACATTTTCTTTAGCCAAATCTTCAGTCAATTTATCATATTGGGATCCAACATGTTTTCTTAGCCCTCCCTCACGCTTACTTGTTTCAGGATTGATTTTACCTTCTATAGCATCTAAAAATTGTTGTGAAGCTCTTGCGGCATGCTCTTGCCCTTCCCCAAGAAATTGTTTATGAACTACGCCAGTTTGCTCAATTAAATTATTTCTTTTTACCAATTCTTTTTCAAGAGTCCCAAGTGATGCTGGGCCAATGAATTTTTTTACTCCATAACCACCTATCAATTGTGGAATAAGTTTTAATAATGTATCTCCTGGTTTTTGACTACCAAGGCCGATCTTTTCTTCTATTTCTAAATTAGGAATATGAGTAAAAGGAAGTTCATTGTATTTTTTAAGCCAATTAGGAATTAATTCTTTTTGACCAAGATAATGGAGCGCTTCATAAGGGGTATTCAATAGTCCTATACCCGCTTCTCCTATGCCGGATAGAATATTTTTTCCTATGCGAGATGGTTCATTATGATATTGTTGTTTAATCCCTTTTACCTCCTCAGGGATGGCTTCAATGGCATGTGGAATTCCTTCAATACCATGCATAATATCTTGACCAATTCCGGACCATCCAGTAGTTGTTTCAGGTATTTTATGCTGTTCTTCATCTTTAAATAATATTTTAGGCTGATATTGGTTATTAATTTCTTGAGTAGATTCATTGTCAGAAAATAAAATTTTTCCTTTAGGAGTTGCCATTATTGTTCTCTCCATTTAAGGAATTCTTTAAATTCTTTGGCTGTTTTAACGCCCATACTGAGAGCTTCAAGGACAATCTCGGGAGTAGTATTAAATGCCTTGGCAGTCGCTTGGGCATCGGCTCTTTCCTGATTATCTTTGTCAATTTTTTTATCAATATTTGTTATAGCTTCATCTTCATTTGGCGAGGAAGAATTCACGAATAATGACTTAATTCTTTTTGCATAAGTCTTATCATTTTCACCAGGAATTCTTTCTAATAATTGTCTAGCAGAACTATCTGAATAACCTTTCATTTTTAACCTTTGAATGCCTTCTTCAAGAGATTGGTCATATATAGCTTGTTCTTGCGAAGCTTTTGTGCCGCCTAATATTTTTGTTATAGATTCCGGTAACCCGAATTGTTCTCCCAAATTTAATAATTTTGCACGCCCAACCGATGACCTTTTCCCAGGACCAAATGTTTCATGTGCACCATGAGATAATCGTTCATAAATATCTTCATCGCTTGCATATCCAGCTGTTCCTGATGGCTCTCCGAATTGATTGGTATCTTTTGAACCGGTATTGCCATGTAAATAGCTGCCAATACGTTGGGCAATCATTTTTTGTATATCAGGATTAAATCCTGTGAAATTTGGACTAGAAGCCAATGCAGCTAAAGGTGAAATTTCTTGATTAAAAATATTTGCCTCTAATTGTCTTGGAAGATAAGCAGATTTTTGAACTTGGTTATATCCTCCTAATATTTTACTAAGGATATCTGGCATTGCTCCAGATTGTTCTTTATTTAGTAAAGGAGGAACATAATTAGAAAAAGCCATGTTTAGCTCCAAAAATTATTTTTGTAAGAAGAATAAATGCTTGGGAATGCGCCAAATGCTTCAAAAATATTTCCAAGCAATCCACTTCTTTGTTGATTTTTAGCGGCTCCACCAGCATAAGCATAGCCGGCTTGCGAAGCCAATTGTTGAGAAATCATATCTGCTAAATTTTGACCTGATTGCTGTCCTTGTCCTGACATGGTTTGGCCGCCACTCAAGCCCATTCCATAAAGACCTAACGCATTTTTCATGTAGTCGTTGTAGTCTTTGGAGGCAATGTTTTGAGCAAGCTCCATATTTTGTTGCTCATGCTGAGGGCTTCCAGCCATACCGCCTGCTGCTGCTGCGTGACCTGAGCCTTGTAGCGCTTGTTGCATCGCAAACTTAAATCCAGGGGACTCTTTGTAGCCAGCACCAATATCATTCAGCCTTTTGGAAGGGTCATTCATTAATTGATTGTATTGGTCTGATAGACCAGGAATCATATTTTTGCCCGCTTCATACCAGGGCTGATAATATTGATTTGTTTGTCCTAATATCTGGTTAAGATAGGGCATTGCGGCATCTGCCGGATTATTTCCGCCAAATAGGTTACTAAACCAGCTCATGATTCGTCCTTAAATCACTGTTGTTAATCTATAATACACCCCATTTGCATTAGGTTATAGTAAAAGTCCACCATCTTGCGCCGGTAACTTGACGCTGGGAGTTATAACTGATAATGAAAATTTGTGGTGCGCTTATTGTTGTATTGTAAATAGTCTGACCGCTTATATCTTGAACTCCTGGGGGCAATGCCACAGGAGACGGAATATAATATTTAGTGTAGAGGCTCGCAATCTGTGCTGCCTGCGCTGACGTCAATGGAGGAAATAAAATCCCCTCATTTTTAAAATTCTTTTGTAGAGCCTGGAATAAAGAGGAAAATCCTAAACTCCAAAGAGGATTGAAATTACCTTCTTTATTCACGGCGGGAATTTCCCGCGGGATGTCGGGAAATATGGAATTGGCAATTTCTTGTTGAGCCATTTTATTTCCTCAAATTCACAATGCCATCAGTGACAACAAAACGACCCATGCCCCAAAACTTAAATTGCGCTACAAAGTCATTCGCAATTCCAATTTGCCACCACATCAATCTATTTTTGCGCTGACCTATAGCCGGTAAGTAATAGGCCCACTCATTACCAAATGAGGCTCCTCCATCAGTTGAAATGGATAAATCCACATGTGGTAATGAAAGGTTGCTAAATCCTGTATTACCTTGTTGTTGTGCTATGAGCCACGCTTCACTTCCTTCGGCATTTTGCTGACTAACGAGCGCGACACCATCCTGAGTAATGAGTTGTTCGCTGTCTTGTGTCACTAACCCTAAAAAATTACCCTGGGTTATAAGAATTTTACCATCTTGTGTGATTAAAATAATCTCACCAGTGTCTTGCTGTTGGTAATCCGTCTCACCGCTTTCAATGGTAAAGCCAATATCATTAATAATGCTATAATCTTGGTCTGGGCTTCTGACATTACCGCAAGTCCTAATGCGTGGAATCTCATGGTTTTCTAGTTGACCATTTAAATCAACATCTTGATAGGTTGTATAAATTGTATCAAAAGAAAAAAGATTTCCGTTATTGCGTGTTACGAAATAGTATTGATTATTGATGTAGGCAACTTCAGAAGCAATAAAATAATTAAGGTTTTGATCGGACGCATGATAGAACTTTTTGGTTGAGAAATCGTAAAAAAGGGATAAGTTATCACTATAGAAATTAATATGATAAAACAAATGGCCATCTTGGCGATACAAGAAACCTTGCGAGTCTTGAGGGTTTTGTAAAGTTGAAAACAGGTAATCAATCCCATCCGTAGTAATCTTTTCAGGCATGCCTCCGCTTGAATAAACGATAATCGGACCAGACTTTTCATTCTGAGCAAGCCAAACCACGATTTCGTCCATATAAGCCACTGTTGCAGGCTGTAGACATCCGTAGTCAATGTTAAATTGATTATTACGCTGATAAGGGAATAGTTGAGCGCCTGTATCAAACCATGCTTCTGTGACAATGCTTCCCATCACAAAAATCATATTTCCTTTTGAAGGAAAACGTACTACTGTTTTTACGTTATCCGGTTTGGATTCTAAAAGACCCACATATCCCGCTGTCGATGGCCATGCGTTAATTCCCACGGTTCCTGTAGCATCGGTATTCAATGGATCTGTTGCGCTCATCGCATTAGCAAATGTGGCATAAACCTGAAACGTATTACCTGAAAAGTTGCCGGCATAATAAGTCGTGCCAGGTATTAAAATAGTCGTCCCAAGAAAATAGATTTCGCTTCCTACTGATATTCCAAGAGAAGATGCTGGCGTTAAAACATTTGCAGAACTTGTAAAGGTAGTTGAAGACAAATACCCTTCATTGCTTAATGATAACCGCCAAGTATTGTTTGCTGGAGGACTGTAAGTGGTATCATTACGAGCCGCTAAAATAAAATAAGTGTCATGAAACGTCAGATATCCTGGCGTAAAGTTTAGAGAAACTGTCACAAAAGTCGGATTAGGTGCAAGACTTGGATCGTAAATGTAAAAAGCCGTTCCATCAGAGATTCCAATTTGAGGTTTGTTGTTTTCAGCGATGTACACTACACCCGTTTGAGTCTGCAATGTTCCTATAGGAATCACTTGCGAGTAAACGATACGTTGTAGGCTTTGATTGTATTCTACCGTGGCAAGAAATACATTTGCCCCTACGACTATCACTAACTGACCGAATTTCGTGCTGGTGAAAACCGCACGACCTTCTGTTCCATTACCTAAGTCACTTGATTTAACAGCAATCGCATAACCAGCATAAGGAACCATGAAATTGTCAGACATAAACATATTATAGGTTTTCTCGATGCTAATCTTTGGGTATCTTCCAAAGGTGCTTGAGCCTACAATATTTAATGGAACTTGACTAAAGTTCTGTCCACGAGTAATCATTTTTTAGGCAAATCCTTTTTGCTAGTATCAAAAATCTTCTGTAAACGCATTCGTAATTCGCGAATCGCAAACAGCGAACATTCATCTTGTTTAGGCTCAGAAGCCCAACCTCGTCCTAATTTCATGATACAATCCAAAATCCTTTGATAACTACACCCAGTATCGTGCTATTTAAGCTAAATACCAAGCCAATTAACCATATAAGAGTCTTTTTGATATCTTTTATATCTTCATGAAGCGAAACCAGATTTTCTTCTGCTTTTGATACTCTGCGTTCAAGGTTAATTCTATCTTCTATTTGTTCCATTTAACCTTCCTTGGTTAATTTTTTATTCTATGTGTTTATGTGATTCTAGATACTGGATTGCTGATTTTAAAAACTCAATATTATCTTCAGCATAGCCAAGTAACAAATTACAGCCATAACAAATCAGACCTCTAACTTTTTTTGATGAATGTGAGTGGTCTATACATAGCTGCGTTAACTTTTCTTTCTTGCCTAAATTCCTTCTTTCTTCTCGATTACATATCGCACATTTATCATTTGATTTTTTTATCATCTCTATATATTCATTATATGATAAACCATATTTTCGAGCCGTTCTTCTGGCTTGATATTGAACATAATTTAAATGATGATACTTTTCAGCATATTTTTTATACCTTTCTGGATTTTCTTTTCTATCATTCTCTGTCCAAACTTGTCTTCTATCCCTAGTCAAGGCATTATATTTTCTATTTTTTTCGCTAATTTTATCTTTATTTTTTAAATTATAATTTCTTCTGTATTCATTAAAGCATTCCTTACATCTTAAAATTTTATCCTTACCAACCTCTTTTTTTTCAATCTTGTGTTTTTCGCAAACTTTTAGAGACTTCATATTAATCCTTATAACAGCTAAGGATAGTATAAAATACTTACAAATTGATCAGGGTCTCCACCCCTTGCCAATATTCACGTCAGCCCATGAGTAGCCTGGATTACTATCCGCATAAAGAATAGACAATTTCTTCCCGGTTAAATCAGGTGGATCCATATACATTAGTTTTCTTTTATAACTATCCAGAATCTTTTGTGATTGAGGATTAAATAGTATACCATATTCACTACAAAAATACGCTGCCAACGCATAACGAAGATATTCAATGTAGGATGTGTCATAGCCCTGAATTGAGTTATTGAGGAAGCTATAGGTAGTGTAATTAGGCACGTTGTACGTATTAACAAAACTTTCAGTGACATTTTGCAAGTCGGTTTGTAGCGTTACATCAACTAAAAATATTTTAACCTTCATCTTGATGGGGTAAGGCTCATCTGGAATGAAATACATTCCAAAGGTGCCTCCACCTACACTGCGTTCATAATTCCATGAAAAAGGCAGCGTATAGATGTTATCGACGCGAGAAGAGCCAAAGTAATTGGTTCGACTTGTAGAAACCATAGGATAACGCACCACATTGATATTAAATGTAGATGCTTCAATTTGGGCCACATACGGCAAAAAATAATACTCTTGCTGAGGTACTGCATTGAAGGTGATGTATTGCCAATAAGGGATTAAATCTACTTCAACCTGCTTAAAGTTTAATAAATCATTAAGCATGTGAAGACCATCATAAATTTGATCGCCTGTTGGAACCTGGAGATTTCGGGCTACAATACCAGATAAAAACCAGGAGCGAGTAATTAAATCCTGTGCTGTATAGGCCATAATTACCGCTCCTGGTTATATTACACTAATGTAGGGTAAGCACTGTTAGATACACCTGCCCATTCAACAACAGAAACGCTAACCGCATCGGAGGCTGAAGTCACTTTGTAGTCAATTTCAGGCCTTGGCAATGTGCCAATGCCGGCAATGACTTGGATGTATTGGCTTTGAGCAATACCAGCCACAGCGCCTGTGATTGTTGGAATTCCACTGGTAGCTGCAGAACCTGTAGGTCTAAATTGCACAGTGTCCCCAGCTGCTGCCGGCGTAAAAGTTACAAGTAAAGTAACGATTATGTTTGGAAGCGCACCAGCACCAACAGGAATTGCGCTATTAGTGGTTAGATCAATTGCTGTAAAAGCTGTTGCTGCACCGCCAGCCAATACAGAAACCCCTGGAGAATTGTAATAAGTCAACAATCCATTAAGGTTTTGAGGTTTGGTAGTGGCATAAACAAAGTGACTGGAAGTATCAGTTGACCAAAAACCAATTAATCGATAGGAATCATAACCTGCAGGCAACAGAGGGGCGGTATTACTAGTTAAGCTAAGTACTGCCGCTGTATTGTTATAATTGCGTGAATCACCAATTAAATAAACAGCATATTGGGTGCTTGCTGCAATTGTTCCATAGTCCAATCCATTAACCCCATTTACAGCAGAATTAATAAATAATCCTGGTTGGTAGCCATTGAATAATTGTGGTGGATTATCAATACCGAAGTAGTTTTGCAAACCTACAACCATATCAATACTGTTGGTTGAATCTCTTGCGGCACCTGGTGAAACAGCAATGACAGTTGCAGCAAGTGGTGTTGCGGCTGATAATTGCAAGCCTTGGATATATAATCGCGGTAACGCATATATAGCTTCATTTTGAATTTGTGGATTAGCCATTTCTATGTCCTCATAAATTAGTTATAGCGCCCTTTCGAGCGCTGCAAATTAACCTTGTGATAGTGGGATGATGTAACGCATTGAGTACTCAGGCACTATTACAGAGCCATGGGTCTCATCGTAAATCATGCCAGTCTGGTTTTGCCCAAACAAAGAACCGTAAGTCAAACGTAATGAAGCGCCAGTATCGTCGTCATATTCATTAGCGGTTGGGTATGGACTTTGTTCTGGCAATTGAGGCATAGCCAAGTAAAACGCATCTCCACCTAAAATCCCGCCGCAACGATGAGATGGCAATCCTAGGATTTGCATTCCAGCCACAATTGGGTTATTTAGGTTTTGGTTTTGTCCGCCGGCCCAATTTAGTGCAGGAGTAATGTTGATGGTTACAACACCAGCAGCATTAGCAGCAGCATTAGCTGTTGCTCTAAATTGAACAGGGTTAGCGCTTGGGAAATGGCCGATGAAGGTTAAATACCGCATGTTAGGCTGACCGCTCACGCCGTCTTGGAAGCTAAACAAATCGCCAGCAAACACTGCGTTAGCATCGCTTGCAGTAGCACCGCTTAAAGTGATTTGAGTAACAGATTGTCCACTTGGATCGTTAGTTGAAATTACAGTCAAAACGCTTTGATTTACACCAGTGTTACCTGATACGTGAATTGGCATTAAGTTTGACTGGTAGTAACTAACTAATGGGGTTCCGAAGTCACCCACTTCCCAGGACATTGCGATTTCATCGTTACGATGAGGTACGAATTGGTTTAAACCATTTCCTACAACGCTTGGTACCACAGTATCAGGCAAGTAAACCTTGATACCTTCAGCCACAGAGCCGTAGTTTTTGAAGAACATAATAGCTTGAGCTAATTGTTGGTATGAGCTAATTGCCGTAGTTCCATTACCATAATAACGGTAAGGGCCTGAGAACACGTTTTGTGTGCCATCTAATTGGCTCGTAACAGCAGATGCCCAGTTAAGAGCAATATTGCCTTCAACCAAAGCCGCAAGTTCTGCAATCGCAGATTTACCAAACACACGCATGTAGTCTTCTTCGCCTTTTTCCAAATTGAAGATACGTTGTTGTGAAGTAACAGCGAAGGATGTGTTGTTTGCTTGGTCGCACGCCAAAGATTGAACACGCTGAACAGCTGGCTGGAACGCAGCAACAAGGCCTGCAGTCGTTGTGAAACGAGGTGGCAAGTCAAAAGTCACTACAGAACCAAGGTTTGCTTGAATCTTGTCGAAGTCTTTGAATTTGGTGTTAGCTGTTGCAATGTGGCAACATAAGTTTTGTAATAGAGCAAGTCCAGAACGTTGGTACGTTTGTACTTGTTGCAAAATATTATTAGGGAAAACTGCCATGTTAAGTACTCCTAACTTTGGTATTTAAGTTAGGACTCAAAGGAGCGTTCTATGCCCGATATTTACGCTTTAAATCACTCATAGACAAAGAACCACCTGAATCCGTTCCGGTGTTAGAAGGTCTGTTTTGGGATAATGGTGCGTTGGCATTTTTACTTTGCGAGCTTTGATCGTTTGCCTTTATGGATTCAGATAAACGTTTAATCTCGTAAATTGCATCTGGCGGATTATGAGAGCAAGTAGACTCAAGTTCATAAAGCTTGGTTCTGTTTTTAGCTAGGTGATACAGCACGTCGGCAGTATTATCAACGTTCTCTGCTAGAAGCTGGACAACGTTTGGATAACATTTCATTGCCACGTTACCGGTCACAGACTCAAAATCTTCGTACTTATCTTTCCCAGCCATCACCTTGTCCACAAACATGCCGACAATTCGATTAGCAGCCTCAATATTTGCGCGTTCCTGAGCTTGTTGCTCCATCTCGCTAAGGTGACGCTTAATCTCATTACCTGACACGCGCTTAATATCTTCTTCAGACATTCCGCGGTAATCACGTGGCTCATGCTGTTGTGTGCTAGACGTTTGCTGAGCTTGTTGACGCTTATAGGCTTCAATCGCTCTTTCTGCAGCTTCACGTTTAGCATTACCCACAATCTCATTTACCTGTGACTGTGGAACCATCTTTTCAGTTGCCTGAACAGGAGGTTCAATCTGGGTCTGACTCATATCAGACGCATTATCCATAACACTGTTATCCATAACATTCCCTCTAGCTATTGCCCCGCTACGGTAATTCCTCTGCCTATCGAACAGGTCTCGGATTATTACGCCATCACGCTATAAAGCATTCCCCAATTCACGCATGGGTCTCGTTTATTTTGTGGGCCGCAATCCATTGCGAAACATCCTTTCCCACAAGGTTAAGTTAGTTGATAAATGGGGATGGAACAATACAAAGTAGTACAGATAGGCTGTTATGAGCACAGAAACACATTGGCGTATATTTATGTTAAGGTTAAGATAGAAACGTGAAGAAATGTGTAGTTATGATGATTAAGGATGATTATAATGATTATAAATGGGGTAAAATATGTAACTGAAAAGGAAATAGCCGCCCGTTGTGGCCTTACGGTAAGCTGGCTTAGAAGAAATCGTTATGAGAACAAAGAATTACCGCACTACATATTGAATCGGAAAGTTTATTATAACGAAACTGAAATGGATAAATGGCTAAGCGAAAAAATGAAAAAAAAATAGGGGTATGAGTCGAAGGAAAAGGAAGTGGGAAACCCTCGACTCATATGGGAGATGCTACTTTTCTAATTTAACACTGTTATTACTGCTCTGCAATATAGGCAACATAGCTTAATGTACAAGTTGCACCTGGATCAGCAGTTAATAAAACACTAAAGCTACCAGCCCCAGGAACCCCGGGAGTTATTTTAGCCACAGCTACGGTATTGCTTGATGTAGCAACAGTAGCAACGATCACAGATGTTGTTGTAACACCTGCTAAAGTAATAGTAAGTGGGCCTGCGCCAGCTCCACCAATATTGGGAGTAATACTGGCTTTAACTTGTGTTTTTAGTTGCACGTTGGTTGCGGCAACTCCAGAATCAACCATCAATCCGCCAGTTCCACTTGCGGCTGGAAGATTTCCTGACACAAAAGGAGTAGCGGTAGCACCAACTACAAATCGTCCCACAGCGTTACCCGCATCTGGGATGGTATAAGTTACAGATTGACCCATAGTGCCATTGCTGATTGTAGTATTAAACGCGCCGCCCGCGGCTGCTGCTGCCACAATTAAACTTCCATTAGCCGCTGTTGCTGGGAAAGAGGCTAAAGTACCTGCTGTGCCACTTAATCCTGCTTGAATGTTGCCTGCATTAATAACGTTAGCAGGACCAGAAGAAATAGTGCCTGAGGTGTTGGTGAAAGAAGCAATGTAATTTGCAATGGTTGGCAGAATCACCCCGCCTGAACCATTTGACCAAGACGTTAATGTAATCTGGCCGTTGCTTGCAGCAATGCTTACAGTGAATATACCAAAACTACCGGTGGTAGTTTGAGTATTGAAATTGTAAAGTGCCATAATAACATCTGCATTAGACAAAGGAATGCCTGCCGCAATGCTTGCTGAGTTAAGGTAGCCCGCGGTCGTGACCGTTGTTAAATTGTCGCCAAATACAGCGAATTTAAACTGAGGATAATTTCCATTAGTCACCGGAATTGGGACGGGAAACTGAAGAATGTTAGCCATTATAATAGTCCTTTATTAAGTGGTTATTATGCTTTACGGGGAGTCAAAGAATCGCCGCGTCTGCTCCAATGGGATAGATTAGGCTTTTTATTACCCATCTTGCCATCATGACCTTCTACATTACGTTTATCATGTTTACGTTGAATAACGCGCTCTATTCCGCCTTGATGATTGTCATTAACCATGCGGTTATCAATCATCCCATCTTTGCATTTATATTCACTCATAATAATGTCCTTATTATAATGGTTAAATTAGATATTACTTTCTAAAATTTTTCAACGTTTTGGCAAGATTAGCTTCACGCCTTATTGTTGGGTTTTTGCTATGCTCGGCTTTAATAAGCTTTTTAGCAGGAATCTTTTTACCTTCTGGAACCCCTAACTCACGGTGCAATTTACCTTTGGATGATTTTGGTAGAGCTTTTTTTATCCATTTCTCACTCATTTTCTTATCCTCATCTATCGATGGAACAATGTTTCTTATCCATAATAGCACTTTTTACTTTGCTACATCACTAGACGCATCAGCCTTTGGTTCTTCTAGCTTTTGCTCAACCCAAGTTAATAAATCAGAACCGATTGATTTTAACTGAGAAAGAACTAAAGCAGCAATTTCAGGTTCTAAAGCTACTAATTCTTTTTCAAGTTTAGGTAATATAATCGAACTTAATAAACTCATAATATTCTCCTTAGCATTTTCATTTCATGGGTTTTTTCATATCTTTTTTAAGATTTGATTTAGGCTTAACCGCTGGTACTGTATCTCCTACAATCCGCGCTTTAGTTTCTTTTCTGCGAGTCTTGTTGGTGTCCTTAGCTACAGGTTTGACCGATTTTTCGACAGACTTAAAAGCCTTTTTAGTAACCTTTTCTTCTCGTCTATCATAGGGGTCTTTGTCTAAGGCTTCTGCGGATTTTTTTGGTTTTCTGTTATCCATTGCTCTATCCTCTCTAGGCGTTTATGAACATGCGTCAATGCGTTAGCAATAAGTTCTGTTGCTATGTAAAATTCGCTTATGGACTTGTTCATAGCAGTGTTTAAGGTTTCTAAATCTATTGTTTCACTCATTTCAGGCAATCTTTTTTAACTATTTTTTTAACAAGTTTTTTGTCTTGTGCGGCGTCCATGTGTTTTGACATTTTCTTCTCACGGGACTTAATGTCTTTTTTCTTCATTTTCATTTTTCATCCTCCAATACAATGGCTTTTTTTGCCCACATAGTACACTGCTCAAGATTGGTCATAGCTAATGACATTTCTCTGTTTTTTACATTCATCATTAAAGACTGAAGTTCCTCGGCTTTTTCTTTAATATCCTTAATCAATTTTTGGTTTTCTTCTGTTAATGGTTTATAAAATTTTCTGAATGTATCTTTCAATTTTTCTTACCCTTCTTTTTTGATTCAGCTTCGTTATAAGCTATTGCTATACTTTGATTACGAGGATAACCAGAGCGTTGCAATTCTCCTATATTCTCTGAGATAATTTTCTTACTTTTCCCTTTCTTCAATGGCATGATTACCTCTTATCCCAAACTGTTTTGTACATATCACGTCTTTCCTGAGGGTTTGCACCATCAAGATGCTTGCGCACTTGATTCTCAAGTTGAGTATCATTGAGCTTATATTTAGTTTTTAGCTCTTTGAATGTGGCATTATGCAAGTCATTCCATGTTACCTTCATGATTCTCTCCGTGAACTAAAAAATCTTTATAAACTTTATCAAATGGTACCCCTGTCAGTTCTTTGACAAGCTCACCAAATGTAATATAACTCATTTCTTCGCCCATTTTGAATTCATGCTCACTAATGGGCGTTTCTTCTGTGTCTGTCATGTGATTCCCTTATCTTATGATGAGTTTCTATTGACTCTTTCATGTAATTACTTATCGCTTCTTTTTTCCAAATTAACTCATGTTTTATATTGAAAATAGTTTTCTCAGAAACATTAAATAATTTTGATATTGCCAACATACTCTTACCCATAGATAATAATTTACGTATTTCAATAACCTGAATACAATTTAATTTAGATTTTGGATGCTTATCCAAAATATATGATTTTGTAGCGTTAATTATTTTGCCCTTTTTCGCAATAGGATGTCTTCCTTTTGCAATCATATCTTCCATATTTTCTTTTTGACTACCTAGAAATAAATGTTTTGGATTCACACATTTCCTGTTGTCACATTTATGAAGTACCAATAACCCGGAACTAATTTTTCCAAAATGTATTTCATATGAAAGCCTATGGCCTCGTAAATTTTTACCCCTTTCTGCTATATGCGCATATCCATGAGAACCCAAACTTTTTATCCAATCCCAACACCCCGTTATTTCATTTATTTTATATCCTTTATGAAATCTTTCTTCAATCGGAAGACATTTAACTAGCTCCGATGTATTTCTTCTTGAAATTCTTAAATAATGAATATGACAATATCCTTTTGCTCGATGCTTTCTTTCACAATTTTCAATTGAACATATCTTCATGAATTACTCGATTTATGGTTTAATTTATCATAATTATACTGATGTTTCCTATGCATATCCATGTGTTTAGCATTCATATCACGATGCTTTAATTCTAAATCAACTTGCTTTGCAAAGCGTTCTGTGAGGGCTTTGACTAATTGTACATTTGCAGATTCTTTGCCCAAATGCAAGTCAGCTATCACTTTTTGCTGTTCTTGTTGGAGTTTTGCCATATCAAGCTGAAAATCCATTTGGTTTTTCTGTGCTTGCTGTTGAAGCTTTGCTGAGTCAAGTTGCATCTTCATCGCAGCAGGATTTTGTTGGGCAGCTTGTTGTGCTTGAGCCTTTTCTTGCTGATATTGTTGCACCCATTCATTGGTTAAAGCTTTAAGTTCTTCAATACCCTTACCATCCATGTTATCCAATACAAAGTTCAAGCCTTTCTCAGCAATGAATTGAGCAAACAATGGTGACATGCCCATCATTTCTTTGACCATCATAATGGTTCTGGATTTCTGAACTTGGAAGCTTGCTCCAGCTTTGACGACTACATTTAACACATTGGTGTCAAATTCCATCGGGATACCATTTTCCTGATTAATTTTGACATAATGACGTTGGCCATCTTCATCTACAATCGGGATTGTTCTAGGTGTAACCATATATTTAGGCATCAAATCGACATATATTTGAGCTAATCGTTGGAAACCTTGTAAGCAGCCAACAATATAAGGCATAGCAGTAGCATTTGATTGGCTGGCACCTTCAACGATTGCAATACCAGAAAGCTGATTATTATTAATACCAAGGCTAGCATCGTATGAACCCAAAACATTCTGAATGAGGGAATCACTTCCTGTAAAAGCTTGCGCAATTTCAGGAGGTGCCGGCACGCGTTGAACTTCACGTATTGGATTACTAATCGGAATTTCGGGATTAGATTCATGAACGGAGTTGTACACCAAAACAGACTCTTTTTGCACATCCTTGTAAGCGTCCAGAAAATTCTCTTCTTTCGGAAGGGCTTCTTTTGCTACCATGAATTTATGCTGAACCGTATTTTCAATCTCATTCGCAAGCGAAATACCGGCATAATTTTTAAGACGTTGTGCGCCTTTAGCATGATAGACATAGGGGCGTGTAACCTGACGAATATTGCCATTAAGTGGCGTTTTAATCATCAGAGAATTGCCATCTATAAACACAATAGGCAAGAATGAATAATCAGTTTCTTCATATTCGATAACTTGATTCTCAATAAGTCTATAACGGACAATCTTATCAATTAATGTTTTACGAGGCTTACCTACGGTCGTTGGAGGCACAGTGATATCATCCCATGTATCAACCATCTTCCGATATTCCGATTGTGTCATCACTCGGCCGTCACGCACTTGGACAATCGTTTCTTCTTTGCGCTTTTTCTCATAGTAATCGGCAACTACTACAATCTGGCTGTTGTCATTTTGGTAAGACCAATTAAAGCCAGCAAAATCACGTCTGAAACTCAATGTATTGATTGGGGTATCGGGATATTCGGCTAGGAATTCGTCTTTTGATTGAGGGAATAGCTCAAAACAAAAATTACCATCGCCTTTATGGCTAAAACGTGCGAGCTTATCAAATCCTGTAAGGGTAGGTTCACACTTGCTGAACTTAATGACCTGATTCATGGACATATGATGTTCATATTCAGTGTACACTTTGACAGAAGAGAAGCCACCAGAGAGCAAATCTTTGTAGACTTCGTAGCGAAGATGATCATTATCCATGTCCATGAAGACATGTTTCAGATGTTGCTGAACGACTTTGATGGTAATAGGGTCTGCTCGTTCTTCATCATAAGCATTGACTTCAATATCTGGTTCTTGCTTTGAAAACTCACCCAAAAGTCTGCTAATATAGGCTTCTAGTACGTTGAACTCCAATTGAGGACGGTTCATCGTCATAAGTAGTGTGATTTCATCTTCGGTTAATGATGATTCAAAGACAAACTTTCTAAATTCATTATAGCGGTCGTAGTTATCCTTAAAATAATCGTGCGCATTACGTACTGTTTTTTTAATGCGCGCAAGATTATCCTGATAACGTTTTGCTACATCCTTACTCATTGTAGCTCCTTACAAGAGAAATCCTTTCCCCGTGACGTTACATTTTAAGTGTATCTTAATCAGTTATCGTGTATAAGCACTTTTCCTCAATCTGTTAATTTTGTTCTGCGTACTGGTAAGTGTTTTGGCAATTTCATTGTAACTTGCCCCATTGACATGTGCCGAAACGAGAGTTTTTTCTATTAAAGCTATTCGTATGGCATCGGCTGCCGTATCAGCAATATCGTCCCATCGATGTGTTTCATTGGCAGTAATTTTGCTCATGTGTTCTACGCATAGCTTAACATGCCTGCCTGTAGTTGGAAACGACACACGTCTTTCTGCGATATAAGATTGTGATGCTAAGAAACGCTTTGTTTTATTACCTTGCTCTCTGGTTCTTGGGATATCCATAAGACGAATTGTCCTGATTTCATCTAAAAGACTTAAAAGTGTACCGCCTGTGGACTTTTTCTCAATTGCAACCATTTGCGGTGTTTTCTTATATCTCATACATTGTGCCCAGAACTGAAGAAATGTGTCCTTTAAATCTTTAGGTTCTATGCGACATTCTAGTGTATCTATCCAATGCAATCCATATTGTCCTGTTTTAACACCATATGATTCAATTTCATATACACCCCAAAAACTAAATGCTGTCGCATCATTGTAGCTTTTTGAGGTTTCCGCTGTATCGCATGTGATAAAGCTATAAATAACATCGGGCTCTTCGTCCAACATAACGAACCATTCGGGTTTAAACAAAGCACCACCGGCGGGAATTGGGTTTTGTTGATATTGGCTAGCAAATACATAAGGGTCAGTTTCTTGCTTTTTTAAAAGTTTGTCGAGCGGGTCAACTTCTGGGTATAAAGCGTTGCCGGCATCATCAATACTTTTCAGAATCACTTGATGCCAATCATACCCGTCTTTTCCAGCTATAAGATAAGCTCCTAAGTCGTCTTCGTGCAGTCTTTGTCCAATGAAGATGAAGGGGACGTTGATGCCACGGGCTCTTTGCTGGATTGTTTCCCTATAATTGTCAATAACAGAGAGTCGAATTGTATCACTATGAACTTCATCAGGTTTATGTGCATCGTCAATAATGACAGCACCTGAAAATCGGTCAAGTCCCGGGAGGCCAGCGTCTTGTCCAGTAATTGCGCCTCCAGAGCCAAAAGCTGCCACTGCGCCACCATTGGTTGTCTGGAAATACTCTCTTGCTTTCGAGTCATGCCTAATTTTTACGTTAAATAAATGCTGATAATGTGATAATTGCATAATGCGTTTTATTGTCTCAGTGTGCTTCGCTGCCAGCACCTTTGAATAGGATATGTAAAGAAAACGTGAATCAGGGTAGCTTGCCATAGTCCATGCTACCCACATAGCTAACATGGTAGACTTACCAGAGCCCGGGCTTACATTGATAAGCAGTCTGTGATTAGGGATTTCGAGTCTACAAGCTTGCGTTAATGCTTTTGCAATAGTGACGTGATGTGATTCTCGTCCTGTTGGGCTTGATATAATGAATTTTCGTCCAGTTAGAATTGGGTAAAAGAACTGCGTAAACTCAAGGAAGCTCGAACGTAGCTTGGATGCTAATTCCTCTGTTTTTATATCAGGCATTGGGTTGCTTTTCCTTGTGATCATGCTTTGGAGGCACATCACAAAAATATGCTTGACTAACCCTAACCCAGCTACCAGAGCGCACAAGTTTTTCTTTTTCTTCTGGGCTTATTTTTCTTCCGCACTTGTTTTTACAATTCGGGGATGCGCAATAAGTTTTATCATTGAATGACATAGTTAATCCTTTAAAATAATATCCATTTTTTCTGCTCATTTGTAGGCTATCTTGTCGCTTTTACGACTTCCGAGTGCCAATTCTCACGGCTTGCTTCCATAAATGGCAGGGCTATCAGGGCTCCAACCTGAGATACCAAAGTCAAAGTCTAGTGTGATACCACTTCACCATAGCCCAATAGGTACAATCGATACCTTTCTTTAACGCTAATCCACATCATTTTTCAATCCCTGTAAATTTGCTATTCTGAATTGTAAAACTGAAATCTGCCTATTAAGGGTATTAAAGTTTCTGGTAAGTTGCTCACTATAAGAATTTTGCTTTTCAATAATCCTAGTCAATGCTTTAATATGAGCAATCATTTCTTTTTCATTCATGTTATAGCCTTACGTGCTACACCCTTCAAGAAGTCACAGAATGCCTCAATTTCGACACACTGATCGTCCACGTCTTTGATAGGTGTTTGTACAGTAAACAAAACGCGGGCAACGAAGCTGTAGACGGCCATAAGCTCGGCACGGTCTATTTGCCCATTGCTCTCTTTTTTCTTCTAATGTTTTTTTATTGTAAATTCTTCTAATAGAGTAATTGCATTTACTATGCGCAAATGTAATGTTATCTAAATTAAAAAATAATTCTGTTGGCGTATCAGAATCTAACCATGGAATAATATGCTCTATAGTAAAGTCTTCCCTAGTCATATCATTATTACAATGGAAACATTTTATATTTTCTTTTTGCACAAAATTAAATAAGATATTTCTTAATAAGATAGCGCTCGCTTTTCCATGATTCATACCAAGTTGACTATCTTTTTTATTCACCTTTGCCTCAATCTTTCAAGAGCACAACCAAACTTTGCTTTCACACGTTCAATAGGTGTCATGTTTTCTGGATAACCACAGAAATATCCAAAGGACATAAAGCGGTCTTCACCCAGAGCATGAGCAAGTGTTCTGTCCGCATCACTTAACTTTCTCTTGCATTTGCCAACACAATTAGGTGAGCAGCACCATATTCCCTTTCTAAAATTCATAATACTCTGCCATATTGTCATGATAGATTGCCTTAAATTCTTTTGAAAGATTAGCATCATTCATGAATCGTTCAAGGTCTAATAAAGCAGTTTTATATCCTGTATTATAACCACACGAAAAGCTCCCAGGATTTTTGTAAACTAAAGTTGGAAGTTTGTTGGCGATGTCAGCTATTTTGCCGTCAATCCAATCATTGAGTAGTGGCATCAAAATACCTCGGGCTCATTTGGATCAAGTGGAAATTGTTGTGTTGGTTTGTTGTATGGGAATAACTTACAACATAAACCAGTGATAAGAGGCTGCCAATCTTTGACGTAACTTGACTTTCTTGGAGCAGAACATAGATATTGTTTCAAATAAGGAATTTCAAATTCAGAAACTATGAAAGATAAGCCATTGTTATCTTGTTTAAATGCCAAATAAAAGAATAGGCTAACATTATCAACATCTGGCATTGAGCCTATATAAATTTCCTTTGACCTAACATCACCCTCCCAGTAATTTTCGTATTTTGCAACACACCAAAAACAATGTTCTACAAATTCTCTAAGTCTTTCAGAAGACATAGGATATTCCAAATATTCGCAAGTTATTTCCCGATCTCTTAATTCCCAGAAAAATGTTTCTACTTGTCGCATTATCCCAAAAATATCAATCGGCATATCAGGGGCATAAACATACATGTCATCACTCTCCTTTTATTTCTTCCATTAAATGTTCAGCACATGCAACATAGCCGACAATGTCCACATAGCTATTTCGATGGTTGTTATTCTTGGCACGTGATATCTTCAAAAGTATCATAATGTTGTCTACAATTAGTGCATTAACTTTCTTTTTTTACCATATATACATCTCCCATATCAAAGACTTCTAATAAAAATTCTTTCATTTTTAAAGTGTCATCACATTTTGAAAGGTCATTAAGAGATTTAAAGGCACGATGAATATGGCATAAAACTTCAGCCATCACATTTTTTTCATATTCCTTCCGATGTTCTTCAAGTTCTGAATCAAACTTATTTAACATTATTGATCTATCACGTTCATGCCTCATTTCTTCTCTGATATAAAAAACATTTCCATTATCTATTTCTTCCATTTAAATTTCCTTGTTATTAATGGCAATGATTCGCTACGCTGGCTCGGTGCTGGCGTCGCTAAGTTCTTTAACGATAGTTAAAGGATGCCTTTCATCCGACAAAGGATGAGTTAAATTTGATAAATCTAGCCCACAATAAAATACACTTTCATGGTTAGGATCTTCTTCAAAAACACCCAATGAATCAGCATCAATATACCTAACATCGGTTACAATAGTTCCATCTTTTTCTAGAGTCTCAGTTAATGCTAAGCACGGAACTCTGCAATAGAAAAAAATATCTTCGTCTTTATAGGCGTAACGAAACCACATATTTTCGCATGGCATTATTTGTACAACACGTGGATAAAAATATTTTAATGGTTGCATAAGTATCCTCAAATAAAAAAGCGCGGGCAAAGCCGTTACTTAACTGTTTCCACCTTGGGTGGAAGAGATAAGTGCCCATTTCGCGCACTGTAGGGCTGACAGTTCAGGGATTATCGCGCTCTGGGGATGCCTCAACAAACCCGAATACTGTTTCTACGCCATGGTAGATCAGCTATACAACGCCTATGCTAGCTTCAGCGATGCTCATTAAGAGTAAATTGCTCCACATTTAAAGCACTTTCTCATATCCGTTTCTTCTAATGAACGATGTTCACAGTCTATAATCTTAACGTATTGATTATGACATGTTTTGCAGACTTTAATCTCATTTTTACCATGAACATAATCATCTAAGATTTCCATCCAACTCATTGGTTTGTCTAGGCCGCACTCACGACAGCTTTTATCTAATTTACATCCTGATATTTGGCAGTATTGTTCGGGGTCCAATGGATCGTCAATCACCTTTAGTTTTTCGGATTGTTGGTTAACGTGCTTCCATATTTGGCGATACCATATTTTTCTTATGGTAACAGCACTAACATTGAATTCTTTACTTAGTTCGTTATGGGATTGATTGCCTCTATTTTTCAAAATAACCAAAACATCTTCTTCGGTAGGAATTACAGCGAGCACTTTTTCTATGCGGTCACTTTGTAATAGCTCCTCAAGCTTCTTTTGACGTTTTTCAAGCTCAATGAACTTGTTATAGACATTCTGTATTCCGGCGGCATGAGCACGTTGAGCATTATCAAAAGAAACTTGCATATTAGTGATGTGCTGTTCAAATTTGCCTATCTCTTCTTTGAAGGCTTTATAATATCTTAGAAACCCGTCAGTCTCTTCGCGCTTAACATCGTCACTCATGCTGATTCCTTCTAGCTTTGTCTTTGAGGTAATAACAAAAATCATCTATCTCTTTACACTGGCCATCAATATCATTGTTGAGGATGTTCTTGATATTCCAAATCACTGTCCAAGCCATCATCAAATATCGCGTACTCTTCCATCCATAATGCGGTTTCACGCATTAACATTGAGTCTTGCAAGAAGTCATTAAACTTCCCATCGTCTTCATCATACTCGTACATCAACAGTCCTTTTTATTTCTCTCATCCATTTCTTTATAGCGTTTTTTACAATCTTCATCTATATCCGAGTTGTTAGGTTCAACAACTTTAGGCTCACCAAACTTCTTAGGCTTAAGTTTAGCGGCATGCCATTTCATTGTGTCCATCTTTAAACGAAGCATTGGGACATCTATTTTAGTCAATCCAGTTTCTGGATCTTCCCATTTATGTGGTTCACTCATAACTTCTTGCATATATTCAACCACAACTTCAGTCTGGGCTTCCTTGGCCTTTATGTATTTGTCATCAAACTCTGGGTATTTTCTACGCCAAAGAAAGATTACAGGTCTTTCCGGCCAATGTGGATTTTGATTGACTAAATGTACCAATCCAAGCTCAGATGTTGCAATGGCATTACATATTTCATCTGCAAGGTCTGGCGTGTACATAGTTGGCCTGCCTCTTTTTTTAAAGTCTTCTGGATTTTTCTTCTTGGTCATCCTTAACCTCGATTCAAACTAGTGTTATCAAACTTTAGCATAGGTCTTATCAAATAATTTAACAGCATCATTACGACTCATTTCAGGATTTATTGCCATCAGTTCTTTGATGGCATTTTGATATGATTTACTTCTGCGGTTAATTTTATCAAGCGCAGGAGGAACTTTCACCGGCTCTGGAACAGAACTACCATCACACAAGTTACAATCAGCCATCATCATGCCATTGCCTAAATATCTTCCAGTGTCATTACATCTAATACATTTACCCATTATAGCTATCCTTAGCTCTGAATTTAATCACCAAATACTACACTAACATAGTATCAAGGTTGCATAAATGAGTAAATAATATTTTTTGACTAAATTAATTGACAAATTGTAGCAAAGTAGTCATAATGACTTTTGTAGGTTATTTCATTTTACGCAGAGATAGGAGAATTTACGATGAATTTTGTTGATTTAGTAGACACAGATTACACGTTCACCTGCGAGTTTGCGGGTGATGCCTGTGAGTACTGGGATTACGATTTTTCCGTTGAAAGATGGGATGATAAATATATGCGCAATCTTAGCCGTTGCGAGATAGAGCAGCTAAGAGAGAATTGCAAACGGATTTTGCAAGCCACGGATGAAATACAAGGAGGGTATTAATATGAGCTACAGAGGAATGATGGATGGTTGGCATGATGACGAGGATAAATGTCACGGCCATTGTGGTTTATGTGAAGATTGTGAGCGCGCCTATGATGAACGGTGCGATTATGAGTATGAATTGTACCGTGATGAGGAGGCCGCATAGTGGAACAATACAGTTGTTACAAATTTGAGATTAAAAAAGCAATTTTCATGAAAGATATTGCTGAGCTTAGATATGTTTATGAGATTTACGGGACAGGTTGTTTACCTTACGATGATGGTGTAATCGAATCAAGTGAATGGTTCGATACGGAGCAAGAAGCTCGCTATGCTGCTATTGGACATATTACACTACTAGAAAACGGAGAGGGTTAAAATGGACTTAATCACTAAAATAATGGCTGTGCTATGGGCTATCAATTATGTTCTATGTTATGTGGTTTTTGTTTTTGAGAGACGTAAGTGAAAGCTTCGTCTCTTATTTAATATATAAAGAATATTAAATATATAGATTTTCAGAAACCCTTGTTGGGTAAGGTTTATAGAGGATTTTTGCTACATTGACCCCGTCACTTTGCTACATTGACCCCGTCAAAAATGGGGTAATATTTTGATGACTCCATATTTATATTGACATAATCAGGACATCCTGCTTTCATCCACACTTTGATGTGGCACTCAAGAGGCTCGATCGGCAAATCACCATTTCTCATGTCATTCTTATCATCTTCACTCATCAATCGTGTAACAATGAGCTTTGGATCAGCTCCTAGCTTCCTTGCTAGGAACTTGATAATGTCCTTACATTTCCTGTCGTCCATTTTTGGCATGTTCAACGTACCTTATTGGTTTTTTATCCTCATACTCTAAGTATTGGAAACTACCTGGGTCATACCATATGCCATAGATTCCTTCCCACATTCCATTGCGCTGCTTATCACACTTCCAAAAGCCATCAGGTAGATGTGTTTTTTCGAGCTCTTTATCTGTCAAGATGCTTCCTTTTGATTGCTTGTCTAAAAGAATTTCCTTTTCTTTATTTCTCCAAACAGTAAAACAATTATCCGCAGCATCTGTGATTGCCCCAGTCCCTTTCGCATCTAATTTTCCAGGCAACATCTTTTCATCTACACCTTTTCTGGGATGAACGACCATGTGAACCTGACAATAATTCTGGTTTTTAAACTCGCAGATTTGCTCAATACATTTCTTCTGGCTTTTGAAATCATCTTCATAGACTCCGTTCAACATCATGAACGAATCGATGATAAAAACATCAATACCATAACGCCTTAGCCCATACATAAACACATCAAGCAGTCGTGTTATATCAATCTTTCCAAGCACATCGATATACCAGAGCTTCCCGCTAAACCAATTCATGATTGAATCAATATACTCATTACTCGGATTTTCCATGGCTGCGGCTTGCTTAGCTAAGCGTCCGAGAAATATTTCTGGCCTAAGCTCAAGACTCGCAAGACAAACCTTAGCACCTTGCTTCATCATATCGAGAATGACGTGGCCTACAAATTGACTTTTACCGTGTCCATTAATGCCAGTCCAGACTGAAAACTCATACGGCCTGAATACGACCTGATTGAAAGTCTTAGGCCATGGAGCATAGTAACCATCATGTTTTCCTGATGAGGGGTTAATCCACTCTTTCACTTTAGCAGCAGCGATTAATGAATTTTTAAGCTCCATTGGGTCAATACTAATAGCTTCCCTGAATAGATAATCCATATCTGCTTTGGAGATTCCACTGGTAAGACACTCATTTGCGTCCTTCAATGGGAGCTCTACAATCTTGCAGCGATGCTGGCCAAGACGAGCTAGGATTTCCATCGTAGCTACTTGCCCTTCTTCATCATTATCCATACAAAGATAAATTTCATCAAAGATGCTCAGGCGTTCATATTCAAACTCAATCCATTCATGCTTACGGCCTGTTCCGCCGCCAAACGGAACTGAAAGAGCCTCGATGCCATACTGATGAAGTGACATAGCATCAATTTCACCTTCACATATAGTTACCACTCGGGTGCTCTTGGATAACGCCTGCCATCCGAACAAGCATGGCTCACAGTCCTTTTCAACATACATGGACTTCTTGCCGTTCTCTCTTTTCACTTTGAGATATTTGGCGGACACAAGCTCTTTGCCGACAAACGATGGAAATACAATGTCCGAGTCCTTCAAGCAGATTCGAAATTTGTTCAATGTTTCCTGAGTCAAGCCACGTTCTTCTTTCAAGTATCTAATGCCATCAGATTGCGCTGAAATATTGGTCAGCATCTGCGGCTTCGGCCTGGCGAATTTTAAGGGGCGCTGGCCGCTTAATTTGGCCTGCCCCATACCAAGGTAGCGGGCACACTCTTTAATCGCTTCTAGGAGGGTTATTGAGCGGTTTAAGGCCCATAAATCTAACAGGTCTCCACCATCTCCAGTAGCGAAGTCACACCAGACTCCAGTTTTATCCCCTGACAAATGAACCTTCAAAGAATCGCCGGCACTTCCTGTAACATCGCCAGCACACCATTCGTTTCCCTTTTTCTTTCCGTTTGGAAGCAAATGCCTTACGATTTCATCCACTCTTTTGGTCATAGCTTCAGAAACATCTTTTGCCATCAACATCTGTTTAACTCCAGTGACTAACGTCATACTCCATACCAGCTCCATTGGTACAAGTAGGCTTGTTTATTTCGGAGCTTCCATGGCTTCCGGTGGGTTTTGCAGAAACTATTTCATCATTCCATAACTCTCCATTGAGGTAAGTTAAGGGATTTGGGATATATCCTCTTTTCCATTGGTCATCGTTGGTAATCTGGTTCCTTAGCGCCAGCAATATCTCATCCATTCTTTCAACAAGATTCATTTTTTTCCATTTGATCTCACAATTCTTACGCGATTTTTTTATTGGATAAATAGACCAAAAATCATCAAACCCTTCACTTGAACCCAATGATTGTTTGTTTATAGCTTTTGGGTTAGTACCCATAGCTCTTGGGTTTGTACCTTTACTTCTTGGATTAGTACCTTTTTGACGAGGAGAAAGAGAAGAGAGCGCCGACATATCTCCCGCTTGCGGGTAAGGGGTATGTATATCTTTAGATATACTTTCTTTGGTTGTGTAATAGGTTGGTATAGGTGTCACATTTTCGTGATTACCATTTCTCATTTTCGTGAAATGGATTTCCATAATTGTGTTCCCACCAAAATCCGGTGTTTCCATTTCACATTTTTGTGAAATGAGGCCCAGCATGGCGTCTAGGAATTCTGGTTTCATTAATTCTGGGAAGAAATTTAAACTCTTATACGTTAATGCGTACCAGCACGTTCTATCGTACTTATGTTTGTTATAGTTTCCTTTGAGTATTAAACCTTCATTTACAAGGTTATTAATCAGGGTTTCAAGTTGTCGGCGATTCCAAAATGGGAA
>Ga0116229_10001557_pt1 | contig 36150 bp, 38 predicted proteins | sample S1TSphgellanicum_3_FD_87313 | JGI IMG/M metagenome (GOLD analysis project Ga0116229, IMG submission 87313) | Host-associated microbial communities from peat moss isolated from Minnesota, USA - S1T2_Fc - Sphagnum magellanicum MG | ecosystem: Host-associated > Plants > Peat moss > Unclassified...
ATCTAGCGATTTAGGCAGTAAGCTATAAAAATTATTTATATGAAATACCTACTTCTTGACATGGTGACGGTATTTATGGTATTTATATCTATTTGGAGCCACTTAGAAAAATTTCCTGCTCTGACAGTTTTTGGTAAATATTTAGTCTCGAAACAGCGCCAAAATAATGCCAAAATAATGCCAAAATGCAGTTATATTCAGCCTCTCCAGTAAATTGGCTCCCCTCAAAAATCAGACCTCAGTTGGTAATTCACTGATTAACCTATCTCAAGCGTGTAGTTGGATGTCTAATTTCTTGATACGGACACCCAAAATTTTAGCCTGTGCTAAAATCGGCATACCGGCACGACGCAGGTGATGGGAAAAATGCCATGTTTGAACGCTTCACAGAAAAAGCCATTAAAGTAATCATGCTGGCCCAAGAAGAGGCCCGCCGTTTAGGTCACAATTTCGTTGGTACCGAGCAGATCCTCCTGGGTCTAATTGGCGAAGGTACCGGAGTGGCCGCCAAGGTGCTGAAATCAATGGGTGTCAATCTGAAAGATGCCCGCATTGAGGTTGAAAAAATCATAGGCCGGGGTTCTGGCTTTGTGGCTGTGGAAATTCCATTTACACCACGCGCTAAACGAGTGTTAGAACTGTCTTTGGAAGAAGCACGCCAACTAGGGCATAACTACATTGGTACCGAGCATCTGCTTTTGGGACTAATCCGCGAAGGCGAAGGTGTAGCAGCTAGGGTGCTAGAAAACCTCGGTGTAGACCTCTCTAAGGTCAGAACCCAAGTTATTAGAATGTTGGGTGAAACCGCAGAAGTCTCGCCAGGTGGTCCATCTGGTCGGACAAAGACTCCAACTCTGGATGAATTTGGTTCCAATCTCACCCAAATGGCCACGGATAATAAACTCGATCCTGTGGTAGGAAGGGCAAAAGAGATTGAACGAGTCATTCAAATTTTGGGTCGCCGGACAAAAAATAATCCAGTGTTGATTGGTGAGCCTGGTGTTGGTAAAACCGCAATTGCTGAAGGTTTGGCCACGCGGATCGCCAACAAAGATGTCCCTGACATCCTGGAAGACAAGCGTGTGGTCACTCTGGACATTGGGCTACTGGTAGCAGGGACTAAGTACCGGGGTGAATTTGAAGAACGCCTGAAGAAAATTATGGATGAAATCCGACAGGCGGGTAATGTCATCCTCGTCATTGATGAAGTACACACCCTCATTGGCGCAGGTGCAGCAGAAGGGGCTATTGATGCAGCAAATATTCTCAAACCAGCTTTGGCTAGAGGTGAATTGCAGTGCATCGGGGCGACAACTTTAGATGAATACCGTAAGCACATTGAACGGGATGCAGCTTTAGAGCGGCGCTTTCAACCAGTCATGGTAGGTGAGCCTTCTGTTACGGAAACTATAGAAATTCTCTATGGTTTACGCGATCGCTACGAACAACATCACAAACTGAAAATTTTGGATGAAGCTCTCGTAGCAGCGGCTAAACTATCTGACCGTTATATCAGCGACCGTTATTTGCCAGATAAAGCCATCGATTTAGTCGATGAAGCAGGTTCCAGAGTCCGCTTAATTAATTCCCAATTACCTCCAGCCGCTAAAGAATTAGATAAAGAATTACGGCAAATCTTAAAAGAGAAAGATGATGCTGTACGTTCCCAAGATTATGACCGGGCTGGGGAATTACGCGACCGCGAAATGGAAATTAAAGCAGAAATTCGGGCGATCGCACAAAGCAAAACCAATGGGGCTGGTGGCGATGGCGTAGAACCAGTGGTTACCGAAGAAGATATTGCTCACATTGTTGCTTCCTGGACGGGAGTACCAGTCAACAAACTCACAGAATCTGAGTCCGAGAAGCTGCTGCATATGGAAGACACATTGCATCAGCGCCTCATCGGTCAAGATGAAGCAGTGAAGGCAGTTTCACGAGCAATCCGCCGGGCTCGTGTCGGCTTAAAAAATCCTAATCGTCCCATTGCTAGCTTTGTTTTCTCTGGACCAACTGGTGTAGGTAAAACAGAATTGGCTAAGTCCTTAGCATCTTACTTCTTCGGCTCTGAAGAAGCCATGATTCGCTTGGATATGTCCGAATATATGGAGCGTCACACAGTAAGTAAATTAATTGGTTCTCCACCTGGTTATGTTGGTTATAACGAAGGTGGACAGTTAACAGAAGCTGTGCGTCGTCGTCCTTATACTGTAGTACTGTTTGATGAAATAGAAAAAGCGCATCCAGATGTTTTTAACATGCTGCTGCAAATTTTGGAAGATGGTCGTTTAACCGATGCCAAAGGACGCACAGTAGATTTTAAAAACACCTTGCTGATCTTGACTTCTAATATAGGTTCCAAAGTAATTGAAAAAGGTGGTAGCGGTATTGGATTTGAATTCTCTGACGATATTAGCGATTCGCAATATAACAGAATTCGCTCATTAGTCAACGAAGAACTTAAGCAATATTTCCGTCCAGAATTTCTCAACCGTCTAGATGAAATTATTGTCTTCCGTCAGTTGAGCAAGCCTGAAGTTACCCAAATTGCTGACATCATGCTCAAGGAAGTATTTGGTCGCTTGACAGAAAAAGGCATTTCTTTAGAAGTAACCGACCGCTTTAAAGATCGTCTGATTCAAGAAGGTTATAGCCCTAGTTATGGAGCTAGACCGCTGCGTCGAGCAATTATGCGCTTACTTGAAGATAGCCTGGCAGAAGAAATTTTGTCCGGTCGGATCAAAGATGGTGATGTGGCGCTGGTTGACATTGATCAAAATGGCAATGTCCAGGTTAGCGCTGAACAAAGAAAAGAATTATTACCTCAAATTGTTGACTCGTAACTGAAATTAACCAAAGCACTGAAAAATTTCTAAATTACCCTCACTCCAAATTCTTCTGCCTCCGGGAAGATTTAGAGTGAGGGTAATATCTTTCAGGAGGTAGATCTCAAAGTATTCTAGATTTTGCAGTCATGTATATGTTTTAATGATTATATAAATGACTTAAATAGATTTGGCAAAAATAACAATGGCAGCAGATTATCTGAACATCGATATTGCGCCATTTATCGATCATGCTCTCTTGTCTCCTACTGCTACAAGTCAGCAGGTTGAGCAGTGGTGCGAACAAGCAGATAGATTGCATTTTGCAGCAGTTTGCGTTTACCCAGTTTATGTCAAGCTCGCAGCTGAACTCTTGCATAAAAAAAATCCGAAAATCTGCACAGTGATCGGTTTCCCAACTGGAGCAACCACATCAGCAGTTAAGCTATATGAGGCAAAAGAAGCCGTAGATTGCGGGGCGACCGAATTGGATTTGGTAATTAATTTAGGCTGGTTAAAAGCGGGTGAAACAGAAGCAGTTCATCGAGAAATTGCTACAATTTGTGAAGAGGCTGGACAGCCTGTTAAAGCAATCCTAGAAATGAATCTGTTGACAAATACGGAGAAGAAATTGGCAGCAGAAATAGCTATGGATGCAGGCGTAGCATTTTTAAAAACCAGCACAGGCTGGCATGGAGGTGTAACTGTAGAAGATGTGAAACTTTTAAAGGAAATAACCAAAGAAAAAGTCGGAATCAAAGCATCAGGTGGAATTCGCACCATTGAACAAGCTACAGACCTAATTTTGGCTGGTGCTACTAGATTAGGTACATCTAGAGGTATCGATTTGTTGCACGAGCGGGATAATCTAGGAAAGGATTAAATGACGTAATTAATCGTACTAATATCATGACTACTAGCCAAGCGAATAATGAACAGAACTTATAAGGCAACTGGGATTAATCTCAAAACTCAAGCCATAGGAGAATCGGACAGAATAGTGACAATTTTAACTAAAGAACTAGGTCTGATTCGCGCCGTTGCTCCTGGGGCGCGTAAGCATAAGTCCAGTTTGGGCGGTAGAAGTGGTATGTTTGTCGTCAATGAATTATTAATTGCTCAAGGGCGATCGCTTGATCGAATTACCCAAGCGCAAACTATTAAAACCTATCCAGGATTAGCTAAAGATCTGAGGAAATTAGTTGCTAGTCAGTATTTAGCAGAAGTAGTCTTATGTCAAGCTTTAAGCGAACAACCCCAAGCAGAACTTTACGATTTGCTTTTGCAGCATCTACATCGCTTGGAAACTTTACCTAGCATAGAGGGAGATAATGTGATCGCGGCTTTAACTCATGGAATATTTCATTTCCTAGTTTTAGCTGGACTGACACCACAAGTGGAATTGTGTAGCTTAACCCAATGTTACCTAACTCCAAATTTTACCCAACCTAATTGGCAAGTAGGGTTTAGCATTCCTAATGGTGGCATAGTTTGTTTAGAGGCTTGGGAGAAATTACGACAAGCTAGAGTTAAGCAATTGCAAAAACGACAGAGTAATCACCAGATGTCACGCTCAACTGCTGTGAAGTTTAATTCTCAACGAGTCATCCATCACCCAGAAGACCTACCCCCAATTTCTCACCGTTTAAATGCTCGACAATTGTTAATGCTGCAAAATCTCTCCCAAACAGAGATAATGCCAATAGATCCAACTACTGATGCTAACTGGTTGTCGGTTGAGCGGATTTTGCGTCAGTATATTGAATATCATTTCGGTTGTTCGATTAATTCTGCTATTTTGATTGATTCTTATTTTGCTGCCAACCATGATGCAATCGTCTGATATAGATCCAAAAATCTTGACTCTGTTAGCCAACCTAGCTGAGGATCAGCAGTTCTCGGATAATTTACATCCTGATGGATATCCTGCTCATCTTGCCCCATCTCATCTGCATCAAATCCAGGGTGATTCGCCTCTGGGAGCAGAAGATTCTGCCTCTGTCCAGCAGAATTCATCGATCCATGATGACGCAGTTGAACTGAATTCAACATATATTGAGAATCTTGAGAAGAATGGTCAAGACCCCAAACAGGCAGATTTACCAGCAGTTACTCCAGAAATAGAGCCAATAGAGTTAAGTGGTTCTGGCTCAGAGGAAACAGCATCGACTGATGATCTAGTTCCCAAACAAGGATTTTTAGCGGTTTTGCATAATCCCAACTTTCTGGCACTTTGGGGAGGACAGGTTTTCTGTCAATTGGCGGATAAAGTTTATTTGGTAATGATGATTGCTTTAATTAATACTCAGTTTCAGGCTAGTAATCAGAGTATTAGTGGTTGGGTATCGGCTTTAATGATGGCTTTTACAATTCCAGCCATACTATTTGGTTCTGTGGCTGGTGTATTTATAGACCGATGGCCGAAGAAAACCGTATTAGTCGCAACTAATGTATTGCGGGGAATTCTCGTTTTGGCAATTCCACTGCTTTTATGGTTAACCCACGGGTGGAAACCGATAGGGGTTTTACCTGTGGGGTTTTTGATGATTTTGGGCATAACATTTTTGGTCTCAACATTAACTCAGTTCTTTGCTCCAGCAGAACAAGCAGTTATTCCCTTGGTAGTTGAAGAACAACATTTGCTCTCCGCCAACTCGCTCTACACAACTACTATGATGGCTTCCCTGATTGTGGGATTTGCCGTGGGAGAACCTTTATTAGCTTTGTCAGACCAGATTTGGTTAAATTTAGTTGGGACTGGTAATGGCATGGGTAAGGAGATTATTGTAGGTAGTAGTTATGCGATCGCCGGTCTAATTTTATTTTTATTAAAAACCAAAGAAGTATCACATCCTCCAGAAACTGAATTCCCTAATGTTTTTGCCGACCTGAAAGATAGCTTACGATATTTAAATGACAACCATCGTATCCGTAATGCCGTGCTGCAGTTAGTCATTTTATTTTCCGTCTTTGCTGCTTTAACAGTATTAGCGGTGCGTATGGCTGAAATCATTCCTCATTTAAAAGCTTCCCAATTTGGCTTTCTCTTAGCATTTGGTGGCATTGGTATTGCTTTGGGAGCAGGAATTTTGGGTCAATTTGGCCAGAGATTTTCCTACAGTCTGCTGAGTTTTTGTGGTTGTTTAGGGATGGCAACATCTTTGGTTGGACTATCAGTATTTAGCACAAATCTCTGGATAGTTCTCATGTTAATTACCTCCTTGGGCATTTTTGGTGCTTTAGTTGGTATTCCTATGCAAACTACTATTCAAACAGAAACGCCTGCGGACATGCGTGGTAAAGTATTCGGACTGCAAAATAATGTAATTAATATTGCCTTGTCTTTACCCTTAGCCCTAACAGGTGTAGCAGAGACATTTATCGGTTTAAAGGCTGTTTTCTTGTCATTAGCTATAGCAGTCTTTTTTGGTGGTATATTGACTCGGTGTAATTATCGGGAATAAATAATCTAGCGGTTAAAACAACAATCATCTAAAGATTAGGAAAAATAGGATAATAACAAACAGATACTTGACACTTTCCTTTGTTTATAGATATTTAAAGAATGCATATAGCCTGGATTGGAAAAAAATCACCTTTTTGCGGCAATGTTACCTATAGCCGAGAAATTACCAACGGACTACTTAATTTAGGACATGAAGTAAGTTTCCTCCACTTTGCTCAAGATGAATCTGAACCAGATAATTGGCCTAATTTTAAGGAAGTTTCCTTACCCTTCATTTACAAGTCTCAGGTTTACACTCTTCCTACTTTCAACGCCACCAAAATTCTGACAGACGCATTGCGAGAAATTAATCCGGATATAGTTCATGCTTCCTTGACTCTATCTCCCCTAGACTTTTTCTTACCAGAAATTTGTCAGGAATTGGGTCTGCCTTTAGTTGCAACTTTCCACACTCCCTTTGCGGGTAAAGGAGCAAAATTAATTTCTGGAACACAACTTTTAGCCTATCAACTTTATGCGCCTTTCCTGGATAACTATGATCGGGTAGTAATTTTTTCTCAAATCCAGAAGGAACTGTTGTCCAGTATGGGGGTAAAAGAAGCCAAAATAGTTGTGATTCCTAATGGGGTTGATACAGTCAAATATTGTCCGGGTTTCAACCATGTTAAATCTCGCATCAAAACAGAATTTAATGCGGAGCGTTTATTTATCTACCAAGGTCGTATCGCTCCAGAGAAAAATGTAGAAGCCCTTTTGCGTGCTTGGAAACAAGCAGATATGGATAGTAGTAGTAAATTACTTATAGTTGGTGATGGGAATTTAAGGGCTTCTCTGGAACCATTCTATGGGTTAGAACTGGGGATAATCTGGTTAGGATTTATCGCTGAAGAAAGCAGACGTATCGAGTTATTACAAGGTGCAGATGCTTTTATTCTACCTTCTTTAGTCGAAGGTTTGTCTTTATCTCTATTAGAAGCGATGTCTTGTGGATTAGCCTGTTTAGCTACTAATGTGGGAGCAGATGGAGAAGTCTTAGCCAAAGGTGCTGGAGTAATTATCAATACTAAAACAGTTAGAAGTCAGCTAAAATCACTTTTACCATTACTTCAGGATCATCCTGAATTGACTGCCTTGTTGGGACAAAAAGCCCGCAAACGAGTACTAGAAAGATATACACTCAGCAATAATATTGATCAACTAGTACTATTGTACGATAATGTCTTAACAGGAAAACCTGCCCTAAGTGTTATTGGAGGATAGGATAGAACATAAGAGTAGGGGCGCAAGGCCTTGCGCCCCTACGAAGCTAGTTACCGATTGACGGGGTATTCCAAGAAACCTTTGTCACTTCTTTCTGAGCTGTTAAAGTTGGTACAGAATCCCGTAATCTGGATGTCAATTGTATGGTTGTAGAGTCATACATTTGAGTCAGCATTTTGGGATAAAGACCAATACCAATAATTGGTACTAGTAAGCAAGCAATTATAAAGACTTCACGAGGTTCAGCATCTATCAAAGCTTGGTGAGAAACTAATTCTGGGTTTTCTTCTCCGTAGAAAATTTCTCGCAACATTGATAGTAGATAGATTGGTGTTAAAATTACACCAACTGCCATGAGAAACACCACAATAGTTTTGAAAGTAGGGTTATAGGCATCACTAGTTGCAAAGCCGACAAAAATCATCAGCTCCGCCACAAAACCACTCATCCCTGGTAGTGCTAAAGATGCCATAGAGCAAGTAGTAAACATGGCGAATATCTTCTGCATCCGCTTACCTATACCGCCCATTTCATCTAGCATCAGGGTGTGTGTTCGGTCATAAGTTGCACCAACCAGGAAGAATAAACTGGCTCCAATTAATCCGTGAGAAATCATTTGTAATAGTGCGCCACTTAATCCCAGATCGGTGAAGGAAGCAATACCAATGATCACAAAGCCCATATGGGAAATTGAGGAGTAAGCAATTTTGCGTTTGAGATTTCGCTGGGCAAAGGAGGTTAAAGCAGCGTAGATGATATTAACTACGCCTAAAATTACTAACGCGGGAGCAAAATAAGCATGAGCATCTGGGAGCATTTGAGCATTCATGCGAATTAGGGCATAACCTCCCATTTTGAGGAGTATACCAGCTAAAAGCATGTGTACAGGCGCAGTTGCTTCACCGTGAGCATCTGGTAACCAAGTATGTAGGGGAATTATGGGCAACTTTACCGCATAAGCAATAAGAAAGCCAGCATAAAGGAATAATTGCAAGTTAAGCGCATATTCTTTCAGTCCGAGCGATCGCATATCGAAGGTGAAAGTATCGCCATAAAAAGCCATGGCCAAAGCTGCTACCAAAATGAATAAGGAGCCACCAGCCGTATAGAGAATAAACTTGGTTGCTGCGTACTGCCGCTTTTTACCACCCCAAATAGCTAATAACAAGTAAACGGGAATTAGTTCTAATTCCCATACGAGGAAAAACAGTAGCAGGTTCTGCACAGCGAACACAGCAATCTGTCCACCATACATAGTTAAAAGCAGAAAGTAAAACAGCCGAGGTTTTAGTGTTACAGGCCAAGCAGCTAAAGTAGCTAGGGTGGTGATAAACCCAGTCAAAATAATTAGGGGCATGGATATACCATCTGCCCCTACAGACCAATTCAAATCTAATTGTGGGAGCCAGGAGTAACTCTCTACCAACTGTAAATCGGGATGAGAGAAATCATAGCTGGTATAAAAAGCAGCAACGATTATGGCGAAATCAATCAAACCAATAATCAGAGCGTACCAGCGGATAGTCTTACCATCCTTATCTGGAATAATCGGAATCAGCAGTGATGCTAAAACCGGGAAGAGGATAATTGTCGTCAGCCAGGGAAAATTAGCTATGCTCATTGCCATTAATTAGGAATGAAAATACTGTTTAGTAGGGCAAAAGAGCGCATTTGCCAAGCATTTGGACTCTTTTGCCCCATACCGCGTTAGGTAATACCAAAAACAATCACTAAGCCTAAAACTGCACCAAACACAATCAAGGCATAGAATTGAGCACGACCATTTTCTAAATACTTCAAACCTTCACCGCTGACTAGAGTAAAAAAGCCTGTGAGATTGACTACGCCATCCACGACACGAAAGTCAACTTCCATTACTTGTCTAGCCAAACGACGTAAGCCGATCACAAAAACTCGATGATACAATTCATCAAAGTACCACTTGTTGAGAGATAGTTGATAAAGTGGCTGAATTTTCTTGGCGATCGCCGCTGGGTCAATTTTGCGAGCTAAATACATCAGCGCAGCTAAAATAATACCTACCAAAGAAATGGCTATGGAACTTCCTGCCATTAAGTAAAATTCTTTAGCATCAAATACTTCTGCTACTGGAATCGCTGAACTTAAGCCTGACTCAGGTACAGAAATGAACTCCCCAAAATAATTAGCAAAAGGAGTACCTACCAAGCCAATAAAAATTGAGGGTACAGCCAATACTAATAATGGAAAAGTCATTGTCCAAGGTGATTCATGAGGAGATTCACTATGGTGGTGATGAGCGTCATGATGATGTGCAGCGAGTTCTTCTTTGTGCGTTGCGCTCGGTGCAACGTTATGCTGAGATTCATCAGATACATCTAACTGCTGCGTGCGAGATTTAGCTGCTTGTAAGAGATTTGCTTGGATTTTTTGGTCGTTACCGCGAAATTGACCTTCAAATGTGGAGAAATACATTCTAAACATATAAAAAGCCGTAATTCCAGCAGTCAGCCAACCAATCAACCACAATATAGGACTAGCTGTAAAAGCAGCACTGAGGATTTCATCCTTTGACCAAAAACCGGCAAAGGGAGGAATACCAGAAATAGCCAAGCAACCGATAAAAAAGGTTATACCAGTAATGGGCATATACTTTCTTAATCCACCCATAAGCCGCATATCTTGGGCTAAAACTGGTTCATGCCCTACAACTAATTCCATACCATGAATTACTGACCCAGAACCTAAGAATAGCATAGCTTTAAAATAGGCATGGGTCATCAGGTGAAATAGACCACTTGAATAAGCGCCTACTCCCATAGCCATCACCATATAACCCAGTTGGGAAATAGTGGAGTAAGCCAGTCCTTTTTTAATGTCATTTTGGGTAATCGCAATAGAAGCTCCTAAAAATGCTGTAAATGCTCCTGTTAAAGCAATTACCCCCATTGCTACTGGGACATGTTGAAAAAGTGGATACATCCGGGCAATCAGGAATACACCAGCTGCCACCATTGTTGCTGCATGGATGAGAGCGGAAATAGGTGTTGGACCTTCCATTGCATCTGGTAACCAGACATGTAGAGGGAATTGGGCTGATTTAGCTACTGGTCCGAGGAAGACTAAAATTGCTAACAGAACAGCTAGGAAATTACTAATAGAACCGGATGCGACCAGCGCTGCTAACCGTTCTCCAATGACGTTGAAATCAAAACTGCCTGTTGCCCAAAATAGTCCCAAAATACCTAGTAATAATCCAAAATCGCCGACTCTATTGGTGACAAATGCTTTTTGGCAAGCATCTGCTGCTGCTTTGCGTTCATACCAAAAGCCTACCAGCAAGTAGGAACACATGCCTACCAATTCCCAAAAGATATAAATTTGTACTAGGTTGGGGCTAACTATGAGACCTAGCATAGATGAGCCAAATAGGCTGAGATAAGCATAAAATCTCACATAGCCAGGGTCATGGGCCATGTAGCCATCTGTGTATATCATCACTAGGACAGCTACCGTGGTAACGATCACTAACATCAGTGATGTGAGATGGTCGATAGTGTAGCCCATGCTGAGGTGAAAGCTTCCTGCTGATGCCCATTCTAAGGTATACAAATAAGGCTCATGTCCTTGGATTTGACTCCACAGCAAGGCAAATGAGAGCGCCATCGATGCTCCCATCAGAGAAATAATCAACAGAGCGTTTAACTTACGCAGATTATTTGTAATCTGATTTACTGAAATTAAGCCTAGTCCGATCAGCATTGCGCCTAAAAGCGGCAGTACTGGAATCAGCCAGGCATACTGATAGATTATTTCCATCACTAACGCCTACAACTTTTGAGAATTCTTCATGAAACTTGGGATGAAGGCTAAAGGATGAAGACTAAAACATTTTTTATAACTTAACTTATCTTTAACCTCCATACTTCAGCCTTCAGCACAGCCAGCATAAATCTGGCTGTCTTCCTGCGCAAACTGTCTATGCGGAGTATTGCTACCTCCGCTCAGAACTGTTAATAATTGTGACATACACCCTTGAAGATAAAATACCCCATACCCATCATCTTTAGGTGGGTGTTAAGCATGGTTTTATATTTGGGGAATTTTGCCTCTTAATCAGCGCCAAGCGGAGTGATAGTCTAAATCTGCTGCTTTTATGCTACTACTATAATCTTTATGGCTAGTAGCGAAAATAGATTTGGTTTCTTCTAGGGCTAGGCAGAAGTCTTCTCTCCCACGAAAAGCTTCTAAACGTCTGCGGACTATACCTTTTTCGATTAATAGTAAAGTTGGTAGTGACTTCAGCCGATAAGTAGTAGACAATTTAAAATTTTGGTCAGCATTTACTTCAACCAATTTAATCTCATTTTTACATTCAGCGTCAAATTTCAATAGTAGCGGATGTATTATCCGACAAAGTCCACACCAGGGAGCTGCAAAATTAACCAAGACGGGAATTGAGGATTCCAAAACTTCTGGAGTAAATGTCCTATCGCTAACCAACAATATCATGATGCCTCTTTATTTATCGGATTTTTATATACTGATGGCTATCAGTAGGGTTGAGTAATAAATCACCCTATACTGATATAACCTTGTGAAATACGCAAGCCTGAGAAAAATTAGGTGCTTTTATTATCAAAGTGGGGAACAGTCAACGCCATGTTTATCCTTACCCCTAGCTGACAGCTACTTAATTTCATCCTACAATGATCGTGTAGCATCTATAGCAGTTAATTAAGGAAATTGGTCGGAGAATTTTGTGTTTTCAACCACTAAACTCTGAAATATTCCTGTTGGGGATCGTACATAACTACCATCATATCCTACTAGCAGCTATAAACAACAGAGGATGACAAAACCAGAGTAAAATGATAAAGATTATCACTCCTAAATAAGCAGGACGGAAAAATTCCCCAAATTTTAGGGATTGTCGTCCATCGATAATTGCAAGAAACGGCATAATTGATGTCCTCTGTTTCACCAATGCAAAAGCTGCTCCATGACGATCGCTCCAACGCCGATCGCCATGCCAAACACCAAATAAATGATGCAGGATCAGTCCTATTGAAGTTACCAAAGTAAAGGTGGTACCGAGCCATAAACTATGGGCAACACACCAAATAATTTGACCAACCATTTGCGGATGGCGCGTAATACGCATAATCCCAGTCTCGTAAAGATGGACTTGGGGTTGTTTAATGGCAGCAATTTCTAGTAGATTGAATGTAGCAGGATATAAGAACAAAAACGATATTGCCGATAATACCCAAACTAGAGGGCGGATACCTGGTACATCTTGTACTTGCCAAAGTTGCCAGCCATCATAACGGTGATTCACAAAGTAAACTACAAGAATTCCTGCTAGTGGTAGGCTAACTAATGCAAACAAAATGCGATAAAACCTTGGACCAATATATTTTTCTGCCCAAGGGCGTATTGCGGCTCCTCCACTATGGGCGATCGCAAAAGTCAGCTGTAACCCCAGCATGACAAAATGACTGGAAGTTAACCAAGGACTCGGAATCATAGACACAAGTAAAGTAATCTAAAGAAAAACTCAATTCAGTACAACAAATACCACAAAGTGAGTAATAGCAGATTCTAAACAATATGTCTGACCTTCCTTTCACTTTAGATCAATTACGTATTCTGAAAGCGATCGCCATAGAAGGGAGCTTCAAGCGTGCCGCTGACAGTCTTTATGTTTCCCAACCAGCCGTCAGTTTACAAGTACAAAACTTAGAAAGGCAATTGGATGTCCCCTTATTTGACCGAGGTGGTCGCCGCGCCCAATTGACTGAAGCTGGCCATCTACTTCTGAGCTACGGAGAAAAAATTCTGAGTCTTTGTCAGGAAACTTGCCGAGCTGTGGAGGATTTGCAAAATCTTCAAGGCGGTACTTTGATTGTGGGTGCATCTCAAACTACGGGAACTTATCTTTTACCCAGGATGATTGGCATGTTCCGCCAGAAATATCCTGATGTGGGTGTACAACTGCATGTCCACTCTACCCGCCGTACTGCTTGGAGTGTGGCTAATGGACAAGTTGATCTGGCGATCATTGGTGGGGAAATTCCCCAGGAATTGGCGGAATCTTTGGATATCATCCCTTATGCCGAAGATGAGCTAGCCCTGATTTTACCTACGTTCCACCCCTTTGCTAAACTAGAAACAATTCACAAAGAAGATCTATACAAATTACAGTTCATTGCCCTTGACTCCCAATCTACTATTCGCAAGGTGATTGACCAAGTGTTAGCACGCTGTGAGATTGATACTAGGCGGTTTAGATTTGAAATGGAGCTAAACTCGATCGAAGCAATTAAAAATGCTGTGCAATCTGGCTTAGGAGCTGCTTTTGTCTCTACGGCTGCGATCGCCAAAGAATTACAAATGGGTGTGCTACATTGTACTCCCATAGAGGGTGTTGTCGTCAAACGGACACTATGGTTAATATTGAATCCAAATCGCTATAGGTCAAAGGCCGCCGAAGCTTTTAGCCAAGAAATATTACCCCAATTTGCGGCTCCAGGATGGAATCTAGATGTACTAAAGGTGACTCCAAAGAGTCTAATACATAGTAGTTTAGAAGTAGCCGAGACTGATACTGAGGGAGTTGGTTAAATCTTGTGTATACTTATCAGTAAGTACCGGACTTTCGTTGTAGAGGATTTCATGTAAAAATCACGAAAAATTAAGATGGAAATCTACTGCACTCGTCCTAATTGTCCCCGTCCCAAAAATCACTTTGCGGACTTAGATAATATTACAACACTAAAAACCACTCAGCAAAAGTACTGTATTACCTGTGGTATGGCGCTGTTGTTGGATGGTCGATATGTACCGACTCAGATTCTGGGTAAAGGAGGGTTTGGATCTGCTTTTTTAGCTAGCGATCGGCGAATTCCAGGAATGCGGCTCTGTGTAGTTAAACAATTTCAGCCACCAAGCAATTTGACACCAACTCAGCTACAAACAGCACAAAACCTGTTTGAAAGGGAAGCAGATGCCTTAGCACAATTAGGGCATGAGCATGAGCAGATACCAGAGTTATATGCTTTTTTTCCGGTGGTAGTTCCCAGTTTGCAGCCAGGACAACAAGACCAGTTTTTTTATTTAGTCCAAGGGTTTATTGACGGGCAAGACTTAGAAGCAGAATTATCCCAAAAAGGCAAATTCACTGAAGATGAAGTTTTGCAATTGTTGAGAGAGCTTCTACCAGTTCTGAAGTTTGTCCACGACAAAGGGATTATTCATCGAGATATTAAACCCTCTAATATCATGCGACGGCGGGATGGCAAAATCTTTTTATTGGATTTTGGCGCAGTTAAACAAATTACTGGTACTCCTATAGGTGAGCAAGGAGTTTCTACAGGAATTTATTCCTTAGGATTTGCACCACCAGAACAGATAGCAGGTAGCCAAGTCTTTCCATCTACTGACTTATACGCCTTAGCAGTGACTATTATTACTTTACTTACAGGCAAAGATCCTACCCAACTCTTTGATTCTTATACTAACCAATGGCAATGGCGCTCTGCGGTAACTGTTAGCCCTAAATTAGCAGATATTTTAGACAAAATGTTATTACCTGCTGCTAATCAACGCTTTCAGTCAGCAGAAGCAGTTATGGCTGCGCTGACATCCTCTCCCCCAATTACCAAAATTAGTCAAACAGCCCAAACAACCACAATCTCAACCCAAACCACAATCCCAAACTTTTCTTTGATCCAGATAATTTTGAGAGCTGCTTTTACTGGGTTTGAAGGAGCATTGATTGCGATCGCTCTGATGGCTTTGCTCAAAAGTGCCATAGTTACTGGGGTGATTACATGTGTGATTTTGACAGGTTTAATTTTTGCTCAAGTCAAACAATGGATAGGGAAGTTCAACTTGTTAATCATTCCCGTAATCACCTTAGCTATCCTCAGTGGACTGATTCAGATTGGCATATTTCAGGGGACATCTATTCCAGAGGTGATCATCAAAGCCATTGCTGGGGGCTTAATATCTGTGGCTACAGTATTATTATTTAGGCTAATTAATACTCTCTTATCTTTAATTTTTTAGTGGTTTACAAAACAACTATGATGCTTGGTGCTAGGGTGGTCGTTCCTCAATGTTCTATGAAACCGTTACCTTTAAATCAGATCCCAGGAAAGTACATTACTCCCTACCAATTATCACTAGTGACAGCTAGTGAGTGTCAAGGGAAGCGGCACAAATTGAACACTGAGGCTTGCCAAACTCGGAAATACCCGATTCCCATAACCTGACCGTAACCTGTTTACTGGGCTCAAAACCACTCTAGTTGATCAATCAGCAAGCATTGTAGGCGCGAATCCTATTACTGTCACAGGAGGGATAGGGACTAATTCCCTACCAGCTTTTGTTAAATTTCGCTAATACCTGCAATTTGTATTTGCAGAGCGTCAGATACCAACCTAGACGCCCTTCAAATTTTGTTTACCCAGCTCGATTAATGGACTCTGCTGGTAAGCAGATCAGATTATCTCCTTGTGTAAGAATCAGTCCACGTTGACGCAATTTACCCATCAATCGGGTAACGGTGACGCGAGTAGAACCAATTGCACTACCAATTTGAGCATGAGTTAAGGGGAAGGGTAAGCAGTAACCACGAATCACATCAGGATCGGTTTCGCTCATTGCCGGTTCTCCATATTCCTCAATTAACAAAGTGAGGAATCCTAAAAGTCGGTCAATTGTGCGTCTTTGTCCTAAAGCACTTAGCCATAAGAGCTTGCGCTGGTGCTGATATCTAAAAGCGTCCATCACTTCTCGGCGGAAGTGAGGCCAGTTATCTAAATCATGCCAGTACATCCATAGCACTGCTGTCTGATCCACATGAGCATAAGCTTGTAGTGTAAATGGTGACTGAGCAACAATTTCAAACGGTTGCCCTGCTCCCACAAAACCTAAAAATGCTTCTTCAGGAGTTCTGTTGATCCGCCTAGAGGTCAATTGGCTAGCAGTAGCACTAACCTGAGCAGTTCCTACCATACGAATCGCACCCCTTTGTACGAGGTATAACAACCCAGGTCTGGCTGGAATACGTTCGTCTTTACTAAAGGTACGACAACGATAGTGTTCTTGAGCCCAATCGAGAATACGTTGCCAAGTTAAGAAAGGCCGTGATGCCTCTGAAAATGAGGATGGAGATTGCATAAGTAACAAAGAGCGTTCGGCTTTATACAAAGACGTTAAAAGTTGCAAGGAGTGTCTTTGTGTTGACGGGGTAGGCTTAACGCCTAACAGCGTCAGCCAGATAAAGGATAGATGATGAATTCACCTTCTATACTTTATCTTATACATTTTACTGTACAATGAAGGTAGTAAAGTTTACTCATTATTTATCGAAATATTTCATCAAATTTTATCCTACTCTTATTTTTCCTCACCTAGATTAAACTTCTACCAAAAGACGGATGGAACAGGATAAAATCACTCACTTGGTAATTTTTTCACCAACAAGTACATGCAGCAGAAGTTACTTTTTACTAAGTATACAGCAATTAAGCAGCTATTAGCTAGTTGTCTAAAACTTGCTATAAGTGTTTATACTAGTAATGGTGAAATCTTAGATATAGAGAGCAGAAGAATACCTCTATACAAAGGTAGAGGAGACGGAAAATTTTTATATATTTCTAGTGTGGCTCTGTGGTTATCCAAATTTTATCATTTGCCATCCGCAGAAATTGCTCAGGTCATAGCCACTCAATTATCAACAATTCGTGATGGCATCTTAACGGTTGAACAAGTATTTCCAGGCTGGATTCACATAGAAATAACTCAACCAATCATAGCAGCCTGGCTACAAAATTTGATTGAAACTCCAAATTTAGGCTCTCAATCAGGTTGCGGACTTTATGAAAATGAGTTGAGTCTTGGCGAGAATTCATCAATAGCATTCTCTGTACAACATGCTTATTCAAGATGTTGTTCGCTACTGCAAATAGCTCAACAAGAAGGGTTGATTGAATTTACTAGCAACACTAATTCAGGCAATTTCATGCCTGTGCAGCCTATACCTTGGCTGGATAGCCACCAAAAGTTGAGATTCAATCATAAATCAGAAAATCATCTGATTCATCAGTTAGTCAAAATAATAGATAGCTATTCAGGCTCTGATGATGATCAAGCAATAAACTGGGAAAAATTAGCTATAGAATTAAGCCAAGCCTTTGAGGACTTTTGGCGACATTGTCGGATTTGGGGAGAAGTAAAAATTAAGTCGCCAGAATTATCCCAGTCCAGATTAGGACTATTAATAGTTACCCAATTAGTTATCAAAACCCTATTGAGTCAAAAAATGAAAGTTGTTCCCCTCTGGTTATGATCAAGATTAGATAATCATGATTAACACTATTGACGGAACTTTTTATCACTGCTATAGTATGTATTGTGTGAGGAGCGAACCAAGAAGGACACCGAGACGAAACACGGCCAGTCGTCGGTGTCCTTTTTGGTTTGGGTGTATATAATGTCGGGAAAAAATACCCTGTCTAAGCTTTTGTCAGATCCGTAGCTTGTAACTTTTCCAATTGGGCTAGAACTTCCTGACTATGCTGGTTTGGATTTACTCCAAGAAAAATTTCCCGTAAAATACCTTTTGGATCAATAATAAAGCTGTGGCGCATAGAAATAAACAGAACCCATGAGCCATAAGCTTTGCTCACAGAGCCATCTGTATCAGCTAATAAGGGAAATTTTAGTCCTTCGCTATCACAGAATTCAGCATGAGATTTAATATCATCAGCACTTACACCAACCACTTGAGCATTCTTTTGTTGGAATTTTTGTAAGTCTTGCTGAAATCGTCGAGCTTCGATAGTACAACCAGAAGTAAAATCTTTGGGATAAAAATAGAGAACTACCCATTTACCACGTAAATCAGAAAGCGATAACTTACCATCACCGGTGTTAGTTGGTAGAGTGAATTCAGGTGCGGGCTGGTTAATTTCAGGCAGTTTGCCACCTAATGCTTCAGCTAATGGGGTAAAGTTTAACCAGCAGATCGAGACCAAGCAGACAGCGAGCAAGATCTGCATTAAAACACGCCGTGAAACCATAGTCTTGTTTAAGAGAGTAAATTTAATATAATTTTACAATCTTCTGCTGCTACTTTTATCAGGTTGGTGTAACATCCAATCCTTCGATATACTGGCTATCCATCAGAAAGGTTCCTCGGGACAGACGCACACACCAGTATCCTCCGGGACGACGATCCACTACTATACCTTCTTCACCAAGGCGGATCACCTCAGATGGACGTAGCATAGGCATGGTATCAGCCGTCTTTACGTAGGGAGGTAATGCTACAATACGAACCTTGCTATTGATCGGAAATTCTTGTGACATTTGAAATTAAACCTAGTTGGCTCAAAATATTTCTAGGAACAGATACTAAATATTGTACAAATATTAAGACTAACAATTGTTTTATCCAATAATTCAGGAGATGGAAAAGATAACCCTATAGGCTCTCTCCCATCTCCCTGTAAAACCGTAAAATTACTAGCTCGCGCATATATCTATATAGATATAGCTTGATGCTTTATGAGACCTTTTCGTTTAATTATGGTTGATATAGGATTGAATGAAGCCTTATGATTGAGTGCCACCTGATGAATTATGCAGATTTTGGAGATATTGTCTAACTTGCAATTCTTCTTGGTAAATAATAGGTCCAATTTGTCCCCACTGATCTGGAGTAAGATTCAGTCTAGCATACTTCTCATACAGAGAAGGATGATGTCCATGTCTATGATGTTTATGACCATGAGCTCCCGGTGTTTGCGTAGATGCGCTATTGTTTTGTTGGTGCTGTTGTTGCCATTGTTGCCGTTTTGCTTGCCATTTTGCTTGCCATTGAGTTAATTGGGTTTGTTGGTCAGTAGTAAGAAGTGGTTGGATCTGGCTTTCGGCTGCAGTTCGATAACTTTTGATTTGAGCTATTTGGGCAGGTGTTAGTTTGTTCTTCCAATGATGATGTACACCAGTTCCATTAGTTCCACCAGTTCCAGTATCTTGGGCTCTGGTAAAATGGGGTGTCGCAGTGATGGTAAGAGCTATTACACCAGCGATTAAGGATAAATTTTTTAATTTCATAAATCTTCTCTTCAAGCTTCCTGATTGGGATACTTAAGAATATACAGATTTTTTATGGGTAAAGCCATGAGGTAATGGTCATAATTTAAACCATGACTTTAGTCACACAGCAACCATGACAAATTTAACTAGCATTTGGATAAGATCTTGATTTATCATAATTTATTCCAATTTTCAATCGGACATATTCTTATGATATACTAAATTATAAATAATATCCAGTTAAACATGGATAATTGGATTATAAGCAAATTTCTGAGATTATCTAAAAGATAATCTAAAAGATAATTTAAAACATCAACTTCTTATGAATCAGAGTATCACATTTAGTAATCATCCTTTTAAATTTTTACTTTATCTGGAGTGGATATTATTAGCGATCGCCATAGTTACAGAGATAGCATCCTCGCATTTTCCACTCCATCACTATGAATTATATGCAGATTCTACGAAAATAATAATTTGCGTTCAAATTATTTTTAGTATTATGGGATTGAGAATCCCCAATGGTAGCTTAAGAAATAAAATAATCTATACAGCGATAGAAGTAGGATTAATTTCCCTAGCAGGTTTTTTCGGGAGTAGATCGGCTAAACTCTTCCCCTTTCTTTACTTAATTTTGGTAACTCGTAGCTGTTTGATTTTTCAACTACCTGGTCGCTTAGTAGTTACTACTTTATCATTTACTTTGTTCCTAATCACACTGAGTCACCGAGTGAATCACATAGCATTATCACCATCAGCACGAGAGAAATTCGGGTTTTTCCCCTTAAATTTAGCCTTAGTATTCAGCTTGGATCTAATATTCATCATTCTATTGATGAATTCTTTATTAGCGGAACGCCAAATTAGAGAAAATTTGTCTATCGCTAATGAAAAGCTGCGGCGTTATGCTTTACAAATCGAAAGCCAAGCTACTTTAGAAGAACGTAACAGAATTGCCAGAGAAATCCATGATTCTCTTGGTCATTCCCTGACTGCTCTTAACTTGCAACTAGAGACAGGTGTAAAACTGCTTGGTTCCAATCCAACTAAAGCTACAGAGTTTTTATCCAGAGCCAAAGAACTAGGTTCCAAAGCGCTACAGGATGTCAGACATTCGGTTTCTACTATGCGCAATCATCCCTTGCAGGAAAAGTCTTTGGAACAGTTAATCAGGGAGCTATTAGAAGATTTTCATCGGTCTAGGGGAATTTTACCTATTAGCGTAATTTCTCTTGATTGTCCCTTACCCACAGAAATTGCTACTGCTATTTACCGAATCGTGCAAGAATCATTGACAAATATCTCCAAATATGCAGATGCTTCAGAGACTAAACTGGAATTGACTACCAAAATAGAATCCACAACAAAACTCAAAACAAAACCCAAAACAGAATATATAGAACTAATTATCCAAGATAATGGTAAGGGATTCGATTTAAATCAAAACACTACCGGTTTTGGTTTGCGCAGTATGAGCGATCGCGCCTTAACCTTAGGAGGTGACATCCAGATTAACAGTGCTCACGGTTGTGGTTGTGAAATTATAGTCCATATTCCCTTGACGAGACAGACATCATGATTAAAGTTTTACTTGTAGATGACCAAAACTTAATCCGACAAGGATTAAAAGCATTATTAGAACTAGAAACAGATTTAGAAATAGTAGGTGAAGCAGAAAATGGCGAAGTGGCTGTTGCTTTAGTCGAAAAGCTACAGCCTCATGTAGTGCTTATGGATGTCCGAATGCCCATTATGGATGGTGTAGCAGCCACAAAGGAAATTCAGCAACGGTTTCCTTTGGTAAGAATTCTCATCCTCACTACTTTTGACAATGATGATTATGTCACAGCAGCTTTGCAAAATGGTGCGATGGGTTATTTACTCAAAGATACGCCTTCAGAAGAGTTGGCTGTAGCTATTCGTGCTGTGGAAAAAGGATATTCCCAGCTTGGACCAGGGATTGTGAAAAAACTGCTGACTCAGTTTCCTGCTGCGAAATCAATTGAATCATCATCTATATTATCCAACTTGGCAGAATTGACACCCAGAGAAAAAGAGGTATTACGTCTAATTGCTCATGGTGCTAATAACCGGGAAATTGCTCAGAATCTCTTTATTTCTGAAGGAACTGTGAAAAATCATGTTACCAATATCTTAAATCGCTTAAATTTACGCGATCGCACTCAAGCAGCCATTTTAGCTAATACATTTATTTCCCATATCTAAATCGAGAGATAAGAAATTTCCATCTACCGGTAGAAGGCTATTTATATAGCTATCAATCCAGAAAAATTAAAGGGAACGGAGAACAGAGGAAGAGTAAGTGGTCTTCTTCAAAAATCAAATATGAGTCCTATATATATTCACTATTCCCCGTTCCCCCATTCTTTGTTCCCTCTTAAGTAATTGCACTCAAACTACTATTTTAGCTAATACATTTTCATCAAATATGTACCATAAACAGCCCGATGTCTTTTATCCGTAACAGTCATTTTTAGACATTGTTTTAAGCTAATGATAAAACCGCGAATATCTACAAAAACAGTTAAAATAAGCCTACTTTTGGCTAAAAATAAAATAGTTGTTTCAGCTTAACTTGTGAAAAATACAGCTACATTCCAAGGAAAAACCGTCATGAAACAATAAACTCTAAGTTTGTTTACATTAATTTACATTTTTTTTCCCATTACCTATTTACATTATAAAAATTGAGTGATACCTTATCTCTTGTAGAAGGTTAAGTCGCAAGTCTGAATCTTCTACAATAAACAACAATGAGTGAACGGTACAAAAACATGGCAGTTGAAAAAACCAATTCTTCCTCCAGCTTGGCAGAAGTTATTGACAGAATCCTTGATAAAGGTATTGTAGTTGATGCTTGGGTTCGTGTTTCCTTGGTGGGAATTGAATTATTAGCAATTGAAGCCCGGATCGTAATAGCTTCCGTAGAAACATACTTGAAGTATGCAGAAGCTGTTGGTTTAACTCAATCAGCAGCTGTACCTGCTTAGTTATTAAGTATGGGGGGGTTTAATATCAGAATTAAAATATTAATTTAATTCTGATATTATGTACGATTTTGAGATTATCGATAATGTTGAGAAATCAAAAATTTCCCAACATTATCACCAATAGGACAAGAATACTTCAACTATATTTCCTGGAGAAAAATTTCCAGTGAATGTGGTTAATATAAGGTTACTATTTTCTGGGGAAATTCATGACCGCTTTAATTGAAAGAATCCGGGACGAGCGTCGTTTAATATCTGAGGAAGTAACTCAGCTATTCGCACAGACGAATCAATTTCTGTCAGTGACCCGAGCTAATCGGATTGCTCAGACTCAAGAACAAGCACAAAGACTGCATAAGTTCCACGAAAACCTTAAACAAGAAACCCGTGGCTTCTTAGTCAGTACTGCGACCAAGCGGACTGCTCAAGCTCAAGCTCAAAAGCAGTATCTGCATCAATTCCGTCAGGATTTATTTGTGAGTATTTTTGGTAGCCGTTGATCAATACTCTTAATACCAGAGATATCCTCCGAGTAATCATATGGCTGAATAATAATACCCCCTCATCTTCCGGCTAACAACCTAACAAGACAAGGGGGGTGAATAATAAAACAACAATGAGTTTTGGTTTCAAAACTCTATTGGGCTTATTATATCAAACTTCTCTTTTGGTGTAAATAGCTGACTCAGCATCAAAGTTAAGATTCTTCTCTACTTGCTATGCTAAATTTCTTTGTCTTCTTTTAAAATCCTTACTGTATAATGACTACAACCAACGTTAATCATAAAAGATCTGTGCTTCGTGTTCGTCCAGGAAAGTTTGTCGTGACACCTGTGATTGAGCAAGTAGTAGTACGAGCGTTACGCTATCTCAATTCAGGATTTCCTATTCACTTACGCGGACCTGCTGGTACAGGGAAAACTACTTTAGCCCTACACTTGGCTCATTGTCTAGACAGACCAGTGATGTTATTGTTTGGAGACGAAGAATTCAAAAGTTCGGATTTTATTGGTAGCGAATCTGGTTATACCCACAAAAAGTTGATGGACAATTACATTCACAATGTAATTAAAGTTGAGGATGAATTTAAGCAGAACTGGATTGATTCTAGGCTAACTTTGGCTTGCAGAGAAGGATTTACTTTAGTCTATGATGAATTCAATCGTTCACGACCTGAAGTGAATAATGTTTTGCTCTCCGCTTTAGAAGAAAAAATTCTCAGCCTTCCTCCTAGCAGTAACCAGCCAGAATATCTCCATGTTAATCCATTGTTCCGGGCTATTTTTACCTCTAATCCCGAAGAGTATTGCGGAGTTCACGCGACGCAAGACGCTTTGATGGATAGATTAGTGACTATTAATATGCCAGAACCAGATGAGAATACCCAAACAGAGATATTAATTCAAAAAACAAATATAGAACGAGAATCAGCTGATTTTATAGTACGGTTAGTTAAATCATTTCGTCTAGCTACAGGAGCAGAAAAAACTTCCGGCTTGAGATCTTGTTTAATGATAGCTAAAGTTTGTGCAGACAACGATATTCTAGCGATCAGAGAAAGTTCAGATTTTCAGGAGACTGCTATGGACATTCTATTAAACCGCACTCATTTATCTCTGAAGAAATCGACAGATATTTTCTGGGACTTAATCAACCAATCTGCTCAAGAGTTAAATCAAGAGTTAAATCAAGAATTAAATCAAGAATTAAATCAAGAGTTAAATCAATCGTGACTTCTACTCCAATAGTTCCAATACGTCCTCAGAGTAATTCAAGTCGAGCTATTAACACATCTACCCAAGGTTCGACTTTAGCTGATATTCTCGAAAGAGTTTTAGATAAAGGAATTGTGATTGCTGGGGATATTTCTGTATCTATCGCCTCCACAGAACTTATACATATTCGCATTCGTTTGTTAATTGCTTCCGTGGATAAGGCGAGGGAAATGGGGATAAATTGGTGGGAAACAGATCCTTATCTCAGCACTAAGGCGCAGCGTTTAGTTGAGGAAAATCAACAACTTCAGCATCGTCTAGATAATCTAGAAGCACAGCTAAACTTACTTACTTCTAACACCACATTAGAAGAGCCAATTCCATTAGGAGAAAACGTCGCAGACGATTGAATTGTGTCCAAAAAATTTCAATTTTCATATGGTATCAAATAAATGGTTTGCACTCCTGTTGATAACTCCCAAGATTTATTTAACACCACTGGTAAATCTGATAAGTCCAACAAGGAAGCTGGTTTAGCTGGCTTATTATTGACCTTATTAGAATTAGTCCGTCAATTGATGGAAGCTCAGGTAATTCGGCGGATGGAAAAGGAGCTTCTCTGTGAATCTGACTTAGAACGATCAGCAGAAAGTCTACAAAAGTTAGAAGCACAAATCTTACACTTGTGTACCATATTTGCTGTTGATCCAGCAGATTTAAATTTGAGTTTAGGAGAGTTTGGTACTCTTTTACCACAGCCTGGTTCTTATTATCCAGGGGAAGTTGGTAGTCGCCCTTCCATTTTAGAGTTACTGGATCGACTGTTAAATACTGGAATTGTTATCGATGGTGAAATAGATATAGGTCTAGCTCAAATTGATCTGATCCACGCTAAATTACGGTTGGTTTTGACATCACAACCAATTAGTTCTCGATAATTGCATTTAATCGGTTAATTTCTTAATTTACTACAGCTTATGAATACTAGTCTTTATTTGTACGGTATTTTTCCAGACACAATCCCTGCAAATCTTGATCTTAAAGGATTGGATGGAGAATCTGTTTATAGTCAAGTAGTTGATGGGTTTAGTTTTTTATATTCGGCTGCTCGTCAAGAGAAATATTTGGCTTCTCGTCGGAATTTGTTAACTCATGAGAAAGTTTTAGAACAAGCAATGTATCAGGGTTTTCATATTCTTCTCCCTCTCCGGTTTGGATTAGTTATTCAAGATTGGGAAACTATTAATTTACAGCTAATTAAACCATATCAAGAGCAATTGCATCAGTTATTTGAAAAATTGACAGGACAAAGAGAAGTCAGTATTAAAATTTTCTGGAATCCCGAGTCTGAATTACAAGCTATGATGCAGTCCAATCATGAGTTGAAGCAGCACTGTGATGATAAATCAGGAAAGAATTTAAGTATGGATGAAATCATTCAGATTGGCCAATTAATTGAAAGTAATTTACTAGCTCGCAAACAATCTGTAATTCAAGATTTCTTTAATGAGCTACATCCTTTAGCTAAGGAGGTCGTGGAAAGTGACCCTCTCGTAGCAGACATGATTTACAACGCAGCTTTTTTAATTAATTGGGAAAATGAGCCTATATTTAGCGAACGGGTGGAAGCAGTTGACAAAAAATTTGGCGATCGCCTACGAATTCGCTACAACAATTTTACTGCGCCCTACACATTTGCCCAGCTAACTTAATTATATCAACCTATTCCCGACTCTAGGAAAATAATTGGGGGTTAAGACTATGCTGATGAAAATTTTACTATTACCGATTCTCGGACCACTGGATGGAATTGTCTGGATAGGTGAAAAAATTCAAGAACGTACCAATACTGAATTTGACGCTCAAGAGAATTTGCATAAGCAATTATTAAATCTCCAGATCTCTTTCGATCTAGGTACAATTAGTGAAGCAGAATTCGAGATTCAAGAAGAAGAGATTCTTTTAAGAATTCAAGAATTAGAAGCAGAAGCCCAAGAGGAACTATACTCAGAAGCAGAGTCAGATTTAGCAAATCAACCGCAATTTCCCGGGGAATTGGACAAAGAGCAACATCTCGTTTTATCTCCCTAATCATAGATATAGAGCAAAAAACCCGCCTATGCGGGTTAAGAGATTTATTTAGTCTGGGAATAAATTAGTCAAATTAACTACCAAATTCATCAAGATTTGCCAGATTAATAATTAATTTCAAAGGTTTGGTAGTTATTTGATTCAACTGGATTATTTCCAGAATTATTTCCAGAATTATTTCCAGAATTATTTTCGGTATGACCTGAGTTAGCTTGACGTAATTTCTGGATAGTTTTTTCAGTATTTTCTATCTGATTATTTAGGGAATTAAAGCGCTTTTGCAGGTAAATCATTCGTTCTTGAATATCAGATAATTCTCGCTGAATACGTTGCTTTTCATGTACGACTTTATAAAGTTCTAACTGAGTGGAAGACTCAGATTGGTAACGAGGCATTGTACTAATCTTAGCTCTGACAATATTACGATTAAGTAAGCTTTTCATAAAGTATTCCTGAATCTTTATCTAGTATTATAACTAGGAAATTATGATTGTAAACAAGATTGATAATTAAAGATTGATTTGATCGAGATGAAATATATGGAATTAGAAAAATTCTACACTTATGCTTTTTTGGAACTGCCTAAATCAACCTTGAATTTGCCACAAGGTATGGAGAATCAATTAATACTTGTTAATGGTACTGAAATTTCAGCTATTATCGAGCCATGTATAGATTTAGAATCGGACAAAAATCATGATGAAAAAATTATCCAAATGGCTTTAACCCATGATCGAGTCATTTGTCAACTTCACGCTCAAATTACAGTTTTACCTTTGCGTTTTGGCACTTATTTTAGTTCAATAACTAACGTGCTAAACCATCTAACATCCCATAAAAAAGAATATCAAGACAAATTGCGGAAAATTAGTGGTAAAACAGAATATACTTTAAAAATGAAACCCCATGCTATTGAAGAATTAGTCCCAATAATAGGAGGAGGTAGAGATTATTTTTTGGCAAAAAAGCAACAATATCAAAGTCAAAATAACTTTATGCTTGCCCAAGCAGCAGAAAAAGAAAATCTGATTGATTTAATTACAAAAGTCGATCAATTTCCAGTCTTCATTCAAGAACAAGAACAAGAAGAAGTACAAATTTATATTTTGGTTAGCAATCAAGATCAATTTCCCCTGTTAGAGAAATTCTTATATTGGCAAAATCTTTGTCCCAGATGGGATCTAATCTTAGGGGATAATCTTCCTCCTTACCACTTTATCTAAGGATTAAAAAGGATTAAATATGTACCAGTACGACAAACTTCATTTAGTAATGTTTAGTGGTAAAGGTGGAGTTGGTAAAACTACGCTTTCTTGTAGTTTTGCTCGTTATTGGGCAAAACGGTTTCCTCAAGAAAAAATCTTGTTAATTTCCACAGATCCAGCACATTCTTTAGGAGATATTTTACTTTCAGAAGTCACAGACAATGCTTTACCATTAGCAGACTTGTCTAATTTAAATATTCGGGCTTTAGATGCGGAAAAACTACTATTAGCATTTAGAACTAAATATAGTAAATTTTTAGAAATACTTGTCGAGCGAGGAAGTTTAGCTGATGGAGACGATTTAGCCCCGGTTTGGGATTTAAACTGGCCTGGTTTAAATGAACTGATGGGATTACTAGAAATTCAACGTCTACTCACAGAAAAAGTAGTAGATCGAATTGTAGTTGACATGGCCCCTTCTGGTCATACATTAAACCTGTTGCGGTTGAAGGATTTTTTAGATATTATAGTCAATTCATTGGAACTTTTTCAGAAAAAATATCAGATAATTACAGAAACTTTCAGTGGAAGTTATCAGCCTGATCAAGTCGATACATTTTTGGCTGATTTTAAATTTGAATTATCAGAAGGTAGACGACTACTCCAAGATAATCAGTTTACAGGTTGTTTAGTTGTAGCAATTGCTGAACCCATGTGTTTGTCCGAAACTGAGCGATTCCTAGAAAACTTAAAGACCATAAATATTCCCTATGGGGGAATAGTAATCAATCGAATTATCACAGATTCAGATATAGAGCCAGACCGCTATGCGGAACAGCAAAACTTGATCAATAAGTTTTTAAAAATTGCTCAAAATCAACCTGTGTTTACTCTAGCACAACAGCAATTACCTCCATTAGGAGGTTTAGCATTAGATAATCTAGCAGGACAAATTCAAAAAATAGAGCAAGTTAAACTTGCTGCTCCACCACCAATTCAATGGCCAAGTAAAATCTTACCGAGTTTTAGTGATTTTTTAGCTGAAGGATGTAAACTAATTATTGTAGGCGGTAAAGGAGGAGTTGGGAAAACCACAGTATCAGCAGCTATAGGTTGGGCTTTAGCAAATCGTTATCCTGAGCAAAAAATTCGCTTAATTTCTATAGATCCAGCACATTCCTTGGGAGATGCTTTTGGCGAAAAATTAAGACATGAACCAGAACTATTAGCCCCTAATTTAAGTGGACAAGAAATTAATGCTGACAAAATACTAGATCAATTTCGCACAGATTATCTTTGGGAATTAGCGGATATGATTAGTGGGGAAGGAACTGCTCAGGAAACCACAGTAAATATTGCTTATCTTCCACAAGCTTGGCGACAAATTATGTCTCAAGCTTTACCAGGTATTGATGAGATATTATCCCTCATCACCATTATGGATTTATTAGATAGTAACCAACAGAATTTGATTATTTTAGATACAGCACCTACAGGACATCTTCTACAATTTTTGGAAATGCCAACTGCCTTAGGAGAATGGTTATCTTGGATATTTAAGCTGTGGATGAAATATCAAAATGTTTTGGGTCGAGTTGATTTTATGCAGCGGTTACGTCATCTCCGCCAACAAGTTCTCAAAGCGCAGAAAAAACTAAAAGATCCACATTTTACCCAATTTGTCGGGGTAGTTCAGTCAGGTTCAGCAATTACATCTGAACACGTCCGGTTAACGGAATCTCTGAAAACGATGGGAATTGAACAGCGTTATGTGGTTCAAAATCGCTACAGTCAAGCATTAGAAGTAGATCCTAGTTTATTTCCTGAACAGACAATTATTCGCTTACCTACTTTACCCAGGTCAGTCGAACCCCTAGCTCGGATTAAATGGGCAGCAAATCTTTTATTTTAACTTGATAAATTCCAGTTCAAGTTAAAACTAAATAGATGGAAAAATAGATTTTTGTTATTTAATTAATAGAGGGATGTTATGAGCGATTTATTTAAGGGATTTGAGCAGTTAATAGAATTAGTCAAAACTTTAGAATCTAAAATTGAAAATGGGGAAATTAAAACTGATGTGCAGCTTAGCTCCCGACCTTTAAGCAGTATTCCCAGAACAGGGAATATTCCTCGTACTGCTAATATGGGTAATGATATTGGTAATAGTCGCATTCGCACTCCATCCCCAGCAACTTCTGAGGTAACTGCTCCTGAACCAATCGTACCGCCAGATCCTAGTTCGGCGATCGCTCTGAAAGATATTGGGGGACTGAGTGAAGTTCTCAAAGAACTAAAGGAACTAATTGCTATTCCCTTAAAACGTCCTGACCTGCTGTCCAAATTTGGACTAGAACCCACACACGGTGTATTGTTAGTTGGTCCTCCGGGAACAGGAAAAACTCTCACCGCCCGTGCTTTGGCTGAAGAACTTGGCGTTAACTATATTGCTATAGTTGGACCAGAAGTAATTAGTAAATATTATGGTGAAGCGGAACAAAGACTGCGAGGTATCTTTGAAAAAGCAGCAAAAAACGCTCCCTGTATTATTTTTATTGATGAAATCGATAGTCTAGCTCCAGATCGGAGTGCGGTGGAAGGCGAAGTGGAAAAACGCCTGGTTGGGCAATTATTGGGACTGATGGACGGTTTTTCCCATACCTCCGGGGTAATTGTCCTGGGAGCTACTAACCGCCCCGATCATATTGACCCAGCGCTGCGCCGTCCGGGACGATTTGACCGAGAAATCCAGTTTCGCATTCCTGACATCAAGGGACGCAAAGAAATCCTGGAAATTCTCACCCGCGCTATGCCTTTAGATGAAACAGTTGACCTGGATTTAATCGCCGATCGCAGTGTCGGATTTGTGGGAGCCGACCTGAAAGCAGTCTGTCAAAAAGCTGCTTATAGCGCCTTGCGCCGTCAAGTTCCCAACCTAGACCTACCAATTCCCGAAATCATCGCGGTGAATCAAACTGATTTTTTACAGGGACTAAAAGAAATTAAGCCATCTGTACTGCGCAGCGTAGAAGTGGAAATTCCCCATGTTGCGTGGGAAGATATTGGTGGTTTAGAAGCGATCAAGCATACCTTGCGAGAATCCGTAGAAGGAGCCTTGCTTTATCCAGAACTTTATCTTCAGACCAAAGCTATAGCTCCCAAAGGGATCTTACTTTGGGGTCCTCCAGGAACAGGAAAAACTTTATTAGCTAAAGCTGTAGCTTCCCAAGCCAGAGCTAATTTTATTGGAGTGAACGGACCAGAGTTACTTACCCGTTGGGTGGGAGCTAGTGAACAAGCAATTCGGGAGTTATTTGTCAAAGCTCGACAAGCCGATCCCTGTGTAATATTTATTGATGAAATTGATACATTAGCTCCAGCACGAGGAACTCACAGTGGCGATTCTGGAGTAAGTAACCGGGTAGTGGGACAATTACTGACTGAATTGGATGGTTTAGAAGTTGGTGCGACTATTTTAGTGATTGGAGCAACTAATCGCCCGGATGCTCTCGATCCAGCATTATTACGCGCAGGACGGTTAGATTTACAACTTAAAGTTGACTTACCTGATTTAGCTAGTCGGTTAGAAATTCTGCAAGTCTATACTGAGGGACGACCACTATTAGATGTAGATTTGCCATATTGGGCTGAGATCACTGAGGGTTGGAATGGCGCGGATTTAGTATTGCTGTGCAATCAAGCTGCTGTTGAAGCAATTCGCCGTTTTCGTGGACAAGGAGAAACAGACCCTGCTACCATCAGGATTACTGCTGATGATTTCCAGCATTCTCATCAGGTTTTAGTCCAGCAACGTGTGACTACTTAATTTAAAGTATGGAAACTGGTGCTAGTTGTGTAAAGTTAGGAGAAGCGTAGACGAGCGACCGATTTTCCGCAATATACGTGTTGATTGATTTCCAATCTGACAGAATAGGTTTAATCAACACTCCTTTTATGTAGAATAAGGAATTATGGCCAGAGATTTATTCCATAACATCGTAAAAGTAGCTTTAGTAAAAGATGGGTGGACAATTACTGACGACCCATTATATATTAGTTCTGGTGGTGTAGATATGCAAATTGATTTGGGCGCAGAGCGCGTGATAGCCGCGGAAAAACCTGGACAGAAAATAGCAGTTGAAGTTAAGAGTTTTGCCAAGGCTGCAAAAATATCTGAGTTTCATGGAGCCTTAGGTCAATTCATCAACTATCGTATTGCCCTGTGCACAGAAGAACCAGAACGAATATTGTATTTAGCAGTCCCGTCAGTGACGTATAACGATTTTTTCAGTTTACCCCTGACTCAAACAGCTATGTAAGAAATCAAACTTCTACTCGTGATTTATCATATTGAAACGGAGGAAATACTGTCATGGATAAATTAGATGAATATCGCTTAAAAGTACAGCAATTACTGGAGAAATATGCACAGTGTAAGCCTAGCTATGGTGATGTAGAAGTTGAAATTATATTTGATACACAACGCGTAGGCTCTTGCCCGCCCCCTTGGGGCATCGCTACCAAATTGTCAATATCGGTTGGAAGCAACAAACGCGGGTATATAGTCCTATTATGCATTTAGATATTAAAAAGGATAAAATTTGGATTCAGCAAAATACTACAGAAGTGGATTTAGCAGAGGAATTAATAGAAACAGGTGTACCAAAGCAAGATATTGTCATTGGCTTTCACACACCAAAAATGCGTCAACTAACAGGTTTTGGTGTGGAATAGTCTATTTCTGTCTGGCGATCGCCTATGATGACTCAGTTTCATTTATTACCTCACTTTCCAGGGTATTAATCGCGCTAATTTTTTGTAGCCAATTTATTTCAGTCATTATCTAAATCGATATTAGTAAGTTGGTCAGCTACCATTCTGATCAAGCCTATCTTCTACCCGTTTCATAATATCCTGTACATTGGATGTACTTATCCCACTATCTAACCCTTTCTGTATCAGAGAAAGTAAATCCTGTTCTGCAATTCGTCTGTACTGATCACGGCGGATCAAATCACGGAATTATTCACTATCATCCCTATAGTATCCGCTTTCAATCTGAGCCTTAATCCATCTATCCATCGCATTAGGGATAGTAATAATTTTACGAATCATAGTCATTGTGCTTATACTCCTTCTATTGCTGACAAAGTATGTCCAAACAGAGCTTATGTGAAAAATCAAATAAATCAAACAAATAATTCCAAGCATTCTTTTCGTAAAACGCCTTTTGTCACTTTAATATTTCTAAGTGACTTTGAGATAATTTCTTCGCAAGATATATTAATTTGTAATTGTTTTTTAGCAATCAAGTCTTGAATTGATACAGCATAAATAATTTCCGATACGCCAGCCCAAATACAAGCGGTTGCACACATAGGACAAGGTTCACCAGTTGTATATATAATTAGGTTATCCGGACAAGTATTGTTGATATTTTTTGTGTAACGACGAATCACATTGATTTCTGCATGAGCAGAAGGATCTTTTTCTTCTTGGACAGTATTATACGCTGTTGCGACCACTAACCCATTTTGTACTAATACAGCACCATAAGGCGCATCCCCTTTCCTGGCTGCTGCTAGTGCTAATTGCATGAAATATTCTTGGTTCATCATATATCAAGCAACTTTCCTCTATTTACCTCTGCGGACTGTAATTAAAGTTCTCTCATTAGTATGAGGGAATAGGTGAAAAAATTCATCACTCTAAAAGAATGATTTTTTGAATCAAGTTTTTCATCAAGGAGTCTAGAAATGACTACTATAAAAGGAAAAAACAAAATTCGTTACGCCGTAGTGGGTTTAGGCTGGTTTGCTCAAGCAGCAGCTTTACCAGCATTTACTTCTACTGATAACTCTGAATTAGTTGCTCTCGTTTCAGACGACCCGAAAAAACGTGAAGAACTCAGTAAAAAGTATGGTATTCAGCATACTTTTTCTTATGACGAGTATGAAGACTGCTTAACAAGTGGTAATATTGACGCTGTGTATATTGCATTACCTAATCACTTACATTGTGATTATACTGTGCGAGCAGCTAATCAAGCTATCCATGTACTTTGTGAAAAGCCAATGGCTGTAGCTGAAAAAGAGTGTGAGGCGATGATTAAAGCTGCTAATGACAATGGTGTTAAGTTAATGATTGCTTATCGCTTACATCTGGAACCAGCAAATTTACAAGCAGTAGAAATAGTGCGAGCTCAGAAAATAGGTGAACCGAGGCTGTTCAACTCAGTTTTTTCCCAACAAGTAGAACAAGGTAACATTCGTTTACAAGAGATAACAGGTGGTGGAACAATCTATGATATTGGCATTTACTGCATTAATGCCGCATGTTATCTGTTTCAAGATGAACCAACAGAAGTGTTTGCTGTAGCTGCATCCAAAGGGGAAGAACGGTTCAAGGAAGTGGAAGAAATGACAAGCGTTATCCTACGTTTTCCCAACGAACGACTAGCAACCTTTACCTGTAGCTTTGGCGCAGCAAAAGTTTCTAATTATCAAGTTGTAGGAACTAAAGGCGATATCCGAGTAGAACCTGCTTATACTTGGCATAAAGAAATTAAGCACTACCTGACTATTAATGGTGAAACTCAAGAAAGAACTTTTAAGGAGCATGATCAACTAGCAGCTGAATTTGCCTATTTCTCAGATTGTATTCTCCAGAATAAAGACCCAGAGCCGTCGGGAATAGAAGGAATGAAGGACGTTTGTATTATTCAAGCACTCTACCAATCTATTAAAACAGGTCAATGGGTGAAGGTCCAAATTCTGAAGCCTGATCAACGTCCGACATCGGCTCAGACTATTGAGCTTCCTGCTACCCAAAAGAAACCAGACCTAATTCATGCTGCTTCTCCTACTGGTAGTTAGGAGATACCCCTACCGTATAGAAATAATGACAGCCAGTATTAACAGTTGTAAAACAATTTGCTACACTACAAATACTAAATATTATAGAAAATGTCATGGCTTCTAAGGGTGTAGCGTATTTATTATGGCTGTTTTGGTTGGTTGGTTTAGGGGGTATCCATCGATTTTATGCTGGTAAACCACTATCAGGACTACTGTGGCTGCTCACTTGGGGATTTTTTGGCATAGGTCAAGTATTAGACTTGCTCCTTATTCCCAATATGATCGACGAGAAAAATCTGAAATACATCGCACTACACAGAAATACCCAGCCAGTCACACAACAAGTGGTAGTAAATATCGATAATACCCCAAGACGGAGAAAGAGCAAGGGTTTGTCAAAAGATTTGCCGCCATCAACTTCTAGCAAAAATGAGTTAGTACCAATATTGCAGTTAGCCCAAAATAAAGGCGGGGCTTTAACTCTAGTAGATGTGGTAATAGCTACTGGTAAACCATCATCAGAAGCTAAAGCTCTCCTAAAGAAATGCTGTGACGAAGAACTAATGGAAATGAATCCCTCTGATAGTGGAGCAATTATCTATAAACTAATTCAATAGCTATCAAAGCGCTATTTACAGCTAAATCCCCCTATAATCGGGGCTTAGGTAGCAACTATGCAAAAACTACGATACTGTCTGAACCCCATATTCAAAAATCACAATTCATTATTGGTTAATATCCTATTGGTAAAAATTTAGAAGTATTAGTAATTAAGTCTTTGCCTATTCTTGCTCCAATACCTGTAGGAATTCCATTAATTAAGAAGCAAGATAATTGTAGAATATATCTATCCTCTTGTATATTTATTAAAGGTAGGTCTACATATTTTTGGTATACTTTAACTAAATGACTGTATTCAGCCGATGGGTTATTGATCATATCTCCTTCCTGTTTGAATATGGCAACTTCTTTACCTTCACGCCCCCAAGTTGGTTTAGACACAAAAGGATAACTAATGTAATTTCTATTCATAAATGTAGGTAAAAAATGACTATAGCCAGTTACATTATGATCTAATTTTAGTTCTGTAATTAAAGCCATTAAAGCTTTGTTTTGGATAACAAATGAACTTATAGGATTAATTAAGGCTACTTTTTTAAATTTTACTAGTGGTTCTAGATAATCCCAAAGGCTGATACCTAGATTTGGGTCTTTGTCTTCTACCATCCATTCAGTAGGATATAAACGGTAAATTATATCAACGGGCCTGTCCATTTGGTCATATACTTGCCACTCATCCATTGTAATACTTTCTATTGGACAATATGTATATTTATAAGTGCATAAAGACCTTAAGTATTCTACTGTACCAACATCTTCATCAGCTTGGGACAATGATGAAAAAATAATATGGCATTCTTGCGGTGATTTACCAAGGTAATTAGCTGCTCCCTTAATATATTTTTCTAGCTCTCTTTTAAGAATTAATTCACTGTCTTTATTACTGGAGTTTAGACTAAGGCGCGACAAAATAACCCAGGAGTACTGAGTTTGTAAATCACATAGCTTAAATGAGAAAAACCAATAGTTTAAGCTGATTTAGATTTTTCTTTTTGAGGTCTAG
>Ga0116229_10001558_pt1 | contig 36139 bp, 28 predicted proteins | sample S1TSphgellanicum_3_FD_87313 | JGI IMG/M metagenome (GOLD analysis project Ga0116229, IMG submission 87313) | Host-associated microbial communities from peat moss isolated from Minnesota, USA - S1T2_Fc - Sphagnum magellanicum MG | ecosystem: Host-associated > Plants > Peat moss > Unclassified...
AAAAAAAAAAAAAAAGTGAAAAAGACAAAAAGAAGGGGGGCGGAAGTTTGAAACCTGTTTTGTTGGTTGGCATAAATGTAACAACGCCAGTTCCCTCGAACAAAACCAGCAGCAACATTAGTAGCAACTTATGCTCCCTCCAACAGCAATAACACTAGTAGTAGCAACACTAGTAGTAACAACTCAAGAACTCAAAGGCAAAAGAAATTTGTCGCTTTCAACATTAAGCAACAAATAGTAGAGTTTTTCTAAAATTAAATTGCAAAGAAGGACGAACATGTAATGTATGTAAACGGTGGTCATGTAATAACCACCGTGAACATCTAGAAATCCTATCTGATTATGGAAGAAACTTTCTTGACAAAAAAATTCTAAAAAAATTAAAAAGAGAAGAGAAAGGCTTGGCCTTTTATACAAGCACCAACAAGCTGAAACCCTAGACACCTAATAGCATACAATCACCTAAGAACGTACACTTACCCTAAAAGCATACATTAACCCTAAAAGGCATGATGGGCATGCCCGTAAATGGCCATCGTGTATGAGGCCATGTACGGGCATGACAAAACCCAAAGGTTACTTCAAACTGGAGGTTATGGAACTAAGAATTGGAACCAGCCTAATTGGAAAATGAGAAAAATGACCCTTTAAATTAAAAAAACTAGAATTGGAACCATGTCCAATCTAAAAATATTTATAAAACATTAAAAAAACCCAAAAAAAAGGAATCCAAACAAGTGCCTTGAAATTTGTTTGGAACTAAAACCAAAGGTTCCACCTAGAACCTAGGAACCGCCCAATGTTGATTCATAGCTCCATTAAAATTATCCAACAATTCATATACGGGCACATTTTGAGTTGGTGGATGCATGTATGTCAACATGGTTGGGTCTTCACAATGGTCCAAAATTCACATTGTTGTGGATCCAACTTGGAGTAAATGTACTTTGTGGTCCTCCAAGTCCATCCAAAGGGGCAGCCCTTCCAATTGCCCTGCAACCCCAAGGGAAGAGGCTTGAGTGAACTAGCACACCAATGCATGCAAACTTTGTCCAACTCCATAGTGGATGAACTCTAACCTGAGTTAATGAAGCTATGGTACCTCCTTAGCCCCTAATGCCTCAGTGCCAAAATATGAGTTATATATCATGCTTGCTAGATTTGAAGATGCCACCCTACCTTGATGTTGAGCTCTCATTGAGACAAATGCACAATGGATGGTGGGTTGTGCAAGATGAGGTGTGATTGGTAAACAAGTGATCTAGTTTGTTGTTGAGGGTTCTTAGGCTTTAACCTTGAACCTTAAACCCTAATTAATAGAGTGAGAAATGGCTTTCACTCACAATGTTGGGTCCATTGAGTAGCTTTTTCATTATGGACATTTTGAGCTACTTGGCAATGAAAAGGCTTTTCATTATGGATGTTTTTAGTTGGCAATGTGCAAGTTTTGTTGATGATGGTGGGATGATATGCATTTGTGATGTGAGAATAGTGGTTTCTTAAGGTTGGTGTGTTATTTGTTCTCCAATTCATATGATAGTAGAGGGACCTCTAGATGATTGTAAGGAGGAGAATTGAACTTCATCCCAGTTTTGTTTTAGTGAGAACTAGGTTTTTGCCTCATGTAGGTTGATGGCATGCTAGATGTCAGTAAACTTTCTGAAAAGCTCAACTATGGTGTGGCAATGACAGCATTTCCAGATCTATGAGGCCATCTCAGTCTACAATATGGTATGATTTGCACAATGTTAAAAGTAGAGGTGGTTGATTCAGCTGCCCCCTTGTGTGTTGATTGGCCCACAGAATTCTACCCCTGTGACATTCTTTGTGGGAATTGATGTCACCATTTGGAATGAAGTGTGATTTAAGTTTTTGCACAGGTTCAATTTGTGAAACAAAATGCATTGCATTTAGGTTCCTTGTTGAGAACTCAACATGGCTGGGCTACATGTCCGAGGTCCATTCAAACGGCAAGAATGCAAACAGCCCATGGGAGGCAGAAATTGAATTGCAAAGACATAAAACATTTTGAACTTATTTGCAGACATTTGGAATTATTTGCTCTCTTGTCCAAGTTAGTGCGCAGATGATCAGTTCAAATACAGGTGCTTGCTTGCGAAGAACTCACCATGAAGCTTCCAGGTTTCAGTATCATGTCCAAATGTCTCAGCCAGTGTACTCCCAGCCATGCATGAATCCGTGGGTGTTGGTGAAAAACTAAAGGAGCCAATTGCTTCTTTGTTTCCTTAGTGTAAATCCCCAATAGATGTGTAAGACAGCCACTTCTGTGGTTGTCATCCCAAGAGTGTTCATAGCTTTGCTGCACATATGTTTGCTAGATAATTCCTCTTGAAGCTGTAGCATAAGTGCCCTAATCTCAAATTGATACTTGCGGGTTTAAGCTTCTCCAGCCTGATTCAGAACCCTCTAAAGAAAGAAGGTTTTGTTTTGGAACTCTAGACACTTGCCAATAAAGCTTCTGCAGGGTTATAATTGCGCTCCTTTTCCCAAGCAATTTGTGCCATGATTGTGAGTGCTGAGCGAGCATCTCTCTCATCAGTTACCTCTCGAGGGAATGGGATTCGAATCTCCAGGATCTTGTGGGGCTCACATGTGAGCACTCGCATGTCAAATCCAAGCCTATCCACCCATGTCATACTGGCCTCCTCCAACTGCACCATAAGAAAGAGTCAGATATGAGAGAGAGAGAGAGAGTGTGTGAGGCTTTCTGCACCTAGTTGGCACAACTCATTAGAGAGAGGCTGTGGGGTTGGTGGTGGAACTTAAAGCCATGATGTTCCCTGTGGACATCTGGCTTGCCATGCCAGAATAGATCCAACAGCAAACAATAGCCCTACTGAAAGCTTTTGGGGTGCACCAGGCAACAACTATAATGAGACTGCGAAAAAAACCAGGCCTCCAGCAGCTCTTAGAAGGCAATAGTTGTCTTTGTAGGAGTGTTTGCCACAAGTCAAGGAGCTCAGAGAGGGTCTAATTGCTTCACAATTGGGTTCTCCCTGTCTCTTTGAGGGAAGGGTCTACCTGTTTTTGCTTGGCCAGTTTACATAAACCTTAAGAATGGGTACATGCTCAGATATAATTGGTGAGTTCACCTGATTTAGGGCAGCCCATACACATTCAGGATCAGCATTCCTATTGAGAGAGAGAGAATTTGACCAGTTGGGCTGAGGCAGCTAACCTCTGCATCCAAGTGAGTGTAAACATTGCAAAACCGACGAATGTCTTCCCAGTGCTTGTGGTTCATGTCTTCCACAATTCGGGGTGCACACTCTCTCAATGGATCAGCAACTGCAGCACTGTAGTCTGTCCCCATTACCCAAGTCTCCTCCTGGTGCAATCAAGACCCAAACAACGACATCATCATCATCATCCTCCCTTTCCAAATAACAAAATCAGGATATCACGCCCTGTCATTCAGCTGAATCTCAGTAATTTCAACACACCTCACCCATATCCTGGGCTTGAAGCGCTTGCTCCACTTTCATCATATATAGGGCATCATCATCATGCATGTGCTCCTTCCCAAATCTCCTCTCCCATGCAAACTCCATCTGGATGAGTTCAACAAGATGGTTTGTCTTAGATTCCCCTCAGTCTTGTATTTGAGAACTTGCAACAAGATCTCATCATCAAGTGATTGTTACCTCTTTGAGCTTGGACTCATCCACTCTTACGATTCGGCCCCGCAATGTGCATTGTGGTTTTTGTCTGCCTGGTTGCTCCAGCTGCTCTCAACCCGAAAAAAGTTACCACCAGAAATTTGAGAAGAAGGAGAAACCGAACATCCAACTCTACAAAGTAGTTAGTTCCTGCCTAAAACAATGACTGGTGCAAAGAGTGACATCTTAGGTTTACAACAGAAGCTTGTCTGTGAGCATTGTTGTTGTACTGGAGGAGGAGGAGGAGGAGGAGGAGGAGTCTTGCCTGGGCATGTAGACTACAGCGACTATCCGAGAGAAGGTTCTTGGTATGCAATGCTGAAGGTTGTAGACGCAAAACAGGGTTACCCTCCACATCCACTGCGAATCGGACTTCAGTTCCCAACGGCCATCCATCCTGTGATAAAGTCGAGAGCGTACCCTCTACACAGACTTCCATTACGGTGCGCGCCGCCTCTGCTGCCGTGGGTCGAAGAAGCACCTGCTGCAGGCCCCCCGCTGCTGCTGCTGCTGCTGTTGTCTCTGCCGTCGTATTGACCGAGTCCGCAACAGCAGAAGAGGCAGCCGCTACTACTACCACTGCCGCTGTTGCTACTGCGACACTTTCTATCTTCCCTGATCCACACCTTCTTATCCATCCACCACTTCTGGTTCTGAATCTCGGGAGACGAGCAAGAGAAGAGGAGTACCAAGAACGGCCATTCGAAAACAATGCAGTGGAGCTAGAAGATTGATGCGGAGAGAAGAACTTCAGCGGAACAACAACATCCTTACTGCTGGAAGAATTGCAAATGTTGGATTTTGACAAAAACCCATTTCCCAGCACCTCCATAGCTATGACAGAGGATGGTCAGAATATGCCAAAATCGCTTCAAAGCTCAGCTAGAAAATCTTTCCCATCGCCCGTCCGCCCGCCCCGTGCTACTCCAATTCTGCGCATAATTCCTTCCTTCCCTTCGTCTCCTTTACTTCCTCCCCTCTTCCACCGCACTGCACCAAAGAAGAAGACGACCTGGGGAAAAATCAAAATTACCGCACAAAAATAACAAACATAACAAACAGTAGGTCTTGTTGTCCATGGTCCATCCCACTTTTACTTACCCTCCATGTTATCTCTTTTCATCTTCTTTTTACCTGCGCAATCTAGATAAGGTTCTCAAAGTTCCCACAATTCACTTCCTTCTGTTCCCATGATCCCTTGAGTTGTTCTCAAAGTTCCCATGATCTTGTGTGATACAAGGTCCTCTAAAGCTCTAATAGGTATTCCTCAACGTTTCATTTGGATGAACGTTGTTTTCATCTTTTGCATCCACGTCTAGATAAGGTTCTCAATGGTTCCCATAATTCTTACTACTGTTCCCACGATCCCCAGAGTTGTTCTGAAAGTTCCCATGATCTTGTGATATACGGTCCTCTCTAAAAGGCTGTAATAGGTATCTGTTTCAGTTGGATGAACTTTTTTTTCATCTTTTGCATCCACGTCTAGATAAGGTTCTCAGGGTTCCCATACTTCTTACTACTGTTCCCATGATCCCCAGAGTTGTTCTGAAAATTCCAACTCTTGTTATACACGTTCTCTAAGCTCTAATCGGGTATCTATTTCAGTTCCCAAGTTCTAGAGCCTGAGAACAGGATGAACGTTCTTCTCATCTTTTGCATCCAAGTCCAATCCTTTTACTGTTCATCTTTCTAGTGGGGCATTTGCCTTCCTTCTTTCTTTCTTTCTTCTTTTGCAGTTGTCCCTTTGGAGTTATGAAGCTCCTCCGCAACAAAAGAATTGCACACAATTGCTTCATGCAAAATATAAGATTAGACGGCCTTTCCCTTAGTGAAGAGGTTTTATGAGGCATCCTGATTTGTAGCTCTATTTGTTATGGTCCTTTTGTTTCTTTGTTTGCTTGGTTTTTTTCTCTTATCTCAATGTTTTAAGGCCATTTTTTCATTGTCTTTTTACATGGCAAACATTTCATGCATGGTGATGAAAAAATCTTGTGTGAAAGAAGCCACATAAAAGGCAAACATATTCTTGTGTGTGAAAGTTGTTATGCACTAGCACATTGGTGCCCAGCAACACTACGAAAACTAACAAAGTCACATACATTAAAGAAAACATGCACACAAATGATTCTTTGGAGGTGATGGGTTTGATTTCGTAACATGAAAGATGAGACTCCAAAAACACCCAATGAGGATAAATTCCTCAAACGCACACAGTAATTAAAACCTGGTTCACACTAAACTTGGTTCCAACCACAAAATAAATCCTACAAAATTTCGTATCTTGCAATAAAAAGTTGACAAAGTTGTGTTTCGTGTTTACTACTATGTTTTGTGCATGTATTTTGTGTGTGGCTTTGTGCGTTATTTTGGGTTGGGTCTAATGTTCTGATGAAATGCTCTGCTGCTCGATCTCCAGCTAATCTCATTGCCATCAACATTTGCAGAAGTGTTATCTTAGAGTTTCAAAGGTGGAGGAGATTGTTCACATGTATCCAAAACTCCATCACATTACTACATTGCCAGTCAAAAAAGCCTACCCTTTGTGTCCTGTAAGACTCCCAAACTCTGACAAATATTCCAGGACTTTGGAACTCTCTAGTGTTGTAGGAATGGAAGCCGAGAGATTTGTTTTGAGACAAAGCCCTTGCTTCAAGTATGAAATAGCAAGAGATTCAGAGGGCTGGACTGGTGAAGAAAAAGAGACACAAAGGAACTAACTCCAACAGTTTTTGTGACTAACATTATAGACAAGCCAAAGCACCTTAAGTTTAGTGCACGAAATGCAACATAGAAAAACCTAGTTGTGAAAGGAAAAGAAATCACCAGGGAGGCAGTTACCTATCGACTACAATTCACTTTATTAGATATTGAGCAAGTATAGCTCAGAAGACTCTCTTTGACTACTGCAGGCAAAATACCCCAAAGCTTGTGGTCAGTCCAAAGAGAGAGCCTTAAACTCAAAGAGACCAAAATTTAGTTACAATACACAAGATACACACTCTAATGTATCATGCATAATCATTCTTAACATGAACAACATTAACTCTTTGTGATGAAGAGTAGGAAATCAGCTAAGAGATACGCTGCTTACCCTCACATCCTGTAGAGTGCCTCCTTCCACGAGAGATCGACCCCATGGATCAGCTACAACAGTGATAAATGTGCCCAAATGCACACCATGGATCAAGAGAAGACAGTCGTACAGCTCCAAGCTGTGCACCAATTCTTCCCTTGTTGATGCTTGGAAGATCTTCAAGATGACTGCATATTGCAGACCCTGAATGCTCCCACTGAAGGACACATATAAAGAACATGTAAAGAACATCCCCTCTCTGCCATTCTCAATAAGATCTGCAAAGCTTCAAGAAATTTTTAGGAGGTGATAAACCCTAGACCTCCAAGACATTGAATACTCTGAACAGCTCGACTGAAAATAGAGCAGGCCTTTTGAGCAACCTTAGGAGTAAACTTATTCTGAAGCCCACCATGAAAGCTTGTCAATGCAGATACATCTCTCCCCTGGCAAACAAATTGTACTGGAAACCTACTTTAATACTGGTCCCAATCAGGATTTATGCATCATGTCTGCCTTACAGAGATGATCTGAGGGTGTTGCTGAAGGTCCTATAATTCTGCACTAGCATTGCTACCAGTTGGCTTCAATGCTGGGGTCTTGTTGAACTGGCTGTAGTTTCCCTTCTCCTTAAAGAGCTGGGAGTAGTGATGTTTGCAGTAAAGTCGGCCTTCAAGGGCTGCATAGTTTGAGGGGCTGATTGTGCAGCCACCATGGACACACTTAAAGCAGTTCTTGTGATATGGCAGACCCTCCACACTTGTCTGCACAGCAGACAGTCGCATGGTCACTCAATTGCACCTGTACAATCATTTAATATGATAGATCCTGTTGTCTCAATCATCACACAGGGAGGATACCACTCCAGGTGCTGAGAAAGAAGCTCTGAATCAGATTTCCCCGTTCTTCTGTTTCAGAGACCTTGAGACTTTCTGATTCATTTGGATTGGCTTGGGATACAAATTGTACAACAAAACTAGTGGGAGTAATACATTAAAGCATATTCCTATTTTCTACATTAGAGTACGAAGGGTGACAATATTTGTCCTTTTTCAAGTTGTTTGAATGTTGATTGGTACATCAGGCTCCCTTCTATATGTGTACTTTGCAGAGGGTGGCGGGGCAAAAAGGAGCTGCCAACATCAAATTTCAAAGTGCAAATGATGCATATGAAAGGATGCAACTTCAGAGTGGAGGCTCAAAGGTCAGACTGTCTCAAGATGCTAAGATTATCTTCTTACACACTCTGAAGCCTGACAACTTTCAAAGTTTCCAAAACTGGCCTTGTCACCATGGCGATAAGTCATTTCTATAGTTCAAGTTCATCAATTTTGTGAGACTATTATCTCATTGAGGAATGTTGACCAATTTTAAGAAACCATCTAGTGTCCACTCTAAACAAACAAAAGGTGGTGCAGATAAGATAGGGAGGGGGAGAAAGAGTGGAGAAAAGACAGAATTTGAACCTTCTCAATTGGATACACAGTCTTGTTGCAAGCAATACATTTCTCTTGTGTCCCCGAGAACAGCAACGATGCCTTTGTGGGTGGCTTGTTCTGCTACATCAGCAGAGGACACTATGATTACACAAAATGATGCTCATGACCATCTTCATGAATGTGACTTTAGATATTGCATTAATAACTCTGAAACACCTGTCAAGTGTCAAATATTTCCAGGAAAGAATTCTACTTCCCCAAATTCTGAAACTTTTTAACAAGAATCAAATGGTTAACGGAGGGAACCTTTTCTTGAATTTACAAGAACAGGGAGAGAAGAGATCCAAAACTTCATTCAACCTGTGAGAAAAATGAATGAAAACATGTGCAAGTGCTTCATGAAACATTTCACATCCTATTGATCTAAAGACATCATGTCTATTGAGGAAGACATAGAGGAGATTGCACCTCTTGCTTGTCAGAAGGGAGCTTCTTGACCACTGTTCCACATACAAGCCAAAAGTTGTCAGATCAGAACCCAAAAAGATGTCCATCCTCCAAATACCCTCAGCCTATTCAACTGTCCTCAATGCTGCTTGAAGAGAGATAAATCATAGCATTCCTGGTCTGAATTCCCAAAGAGACATCATTTGTGCTTTGTTGTAGCATTTGCAGTTATACAACTATCAACAGTGTTCTAACAATAGCATACCTTCAGTGCCAGTCTTGGTGTCAAAGCTCTTATCAAAACTTCCCGTTGTCTTCAAGAGCTGTTCAAAGTGAGGCCTGCAGTAGAGAACACCTTCCAATGAGGCGTAGTTTCCAAGCTGTGACAAACAAGCCAAAAATAAGTGTTCCAAAAATCTGACTGCCTGTTTCTTAGGTTAAAATGCGAATGACAATTTTTTAGTGCTATCTGTAAAGAATCTCTCTGGAAAACACCAGCGCCTCATCAACCAAGGTAAATACTGTTGTTCCTTTTGACAGACCTGCAAAAGACTCAACCAGTTTGCACTAAACTCAGCTCAACAGATCGTCTGTCAGTGCCCCAAGACTGCCACAATATGGATGATCAGAGTTTCTGCCTTCAAACAGGATGAGACTCAGTCCTGCTAAGATGATAACACAGTGCTGTATTTCTTGGTTCAATGTCGCCAACATCAAATTCACGTCATGCTTGCATGATTGCACCATTGCACAGCATCTCCTCAAGTGCAAAATCCATCTTGCACAGCAAAGTGGGCAGAATTGAGAGACTCCACTTCTCATCATCAGATGGACAGAACTGCATGTCCGCTTGTCTTTTGTAGCACTAAGGGGACATACAGACAAGGTGAGATCGCATTGCGGCATTGATAGCGATCAGAGACCGTTCAATCTCCGAACAGATCTGACATTGAAATCCGGGGAAGTTGGATCGCATGCTCGGCGCTGATGAATCTGCAAGCTTTAGAGCTAGACGATCATTACTGAGGCCAGCAAATCAACACGATGTGACATCACATCATTCCGATGCACTGAAAAATCGGGTTCCTGGTGAGAAGCTCAAGCCCTCTTGATCGACAGGTAGGTAGTCCCCGCCTTTTTCTCAACCATACGACGACGCATCAGACCCGGCTCGCTGCACGTATTGCATCACTCCGAAAGCAATGTTGACTACTGGCAACAGAATGGACACGATGCAACATGATCTCCATCACTGAGGCTTGCTACCCATTTCTACACGGAAAGAACACGGAAGAGGAAGAAAAAAGTAGTACCAAAAAAGAGACGCAGATATGGAAACCAAGAGACTGACCTTAAGTGTACCTTTGCAATGGTTGCATCGGAAGCACGACTTGTGATAAATAACACCATCTGCTGTTAACTGCTCCACCAAATACACCGTCTTATCACACGCCTTGCACTTCTGTTGTGTGCCAGAAAACGCCATCGCTCTCTTCGCACCAAAAAAACGAAAAACAAAAAAAAAAAAAACACCGGACGGAAGACGTTTTCAGTGCTATCCTTTTTATTAGGCTCTTCTTTTCCCGCCCCGCTTTCCGTTCGCGACCGCATCAACAGAGGACGACGTCCAAGTATCCGCTGAAAAATTAAGCAGAGGAAAAGAGATATCACAAACGCCGATAATATACTCCAAACACACGATTATGACTGAAGAGGATCTCTACACACACCACAACAAAAACAACGACGACAACAACACACAGTTCTGTCTTGCAAATCACAAACCTCGATCGATAGATAGTATCTCTTCACAACCACCGCATCAACAAAAGACGTCCAAGTTATACACAAAAGAAATATTTTTTAAAAATCCACTGAAATCGCAGAGAAAGAGATGGATCTTATCACAAATGCCGAAACTACTACAAACACACAATTATCATGACGACGATCTATCTATCTATCTATCTATAAATCTCTCTCTCTCTTCTCTACAGCGCAGCAACAACACCAACACACGTACTACAACTGTCTTGCAAAATCACAAATCTTGATGGATAGAGACTTTCTCAGATACTTGAACACAAAAAATTTCCCGAAAATATACTTACTTACCTCGCGAAGAATTCTCGATGACTACAATCAATCGACAGGTATCGCAACAGACACTACTGTCAGTCACTCACTCAGAGACAGACTGCGTCGTTCCGCCTTTCCCTCCTCCTGAGTCCTCCGGAGTCCTTTCCCTCTTGCTGCTGCTGCTCTTCTGCGGTGCCGGCTGCTGTAAATCTTCTTCTTCTTCAGACTTCGTCTGCAACACGGATTCCGATACTCATTCCGTGCGGTACGATTCTCCTGGTTTAAATGGCAACAGTCTCCTTCCTTCCTTCCCTCCCTCCCTCCGCACAGTTTCCAAAACAACGCTCGGTTTGAGAATCTTTGTCAGGAAGTACAGCATCTTTTTCTTCGTTCAACGGTCTTTTCGTAGGTACCGATCATCACGGTTAGTAACTTACTAGTTACTAGTAATAAGTTTTGTGTGTACATACACAAGTGTCGTCCGGTTCCGGTTCTTCGGCCGGTTACCGAGTACCTAGACCCGGTGTCTTATTTAGCTCTCTTCGTATACAGACCCAAGGGTTATAGTATTGCTAATATACAGAGGGTATTGAATAGGCTTGTGTGTAGGTGAGCAAAAAAAAAATGCTATGGCCAATGAAATTGCTGGATTTGGGTCGTTTGAAATTTCGGCATGTAATTGTTATTTTTGGAACATGTCTCAATTACGTGTGCAAGTGTTTTTTTTTTTTTAATTTATTTATTTAAATTTGGAGTTTAGGCATGAAATTGATATAGGTGGTCAAATTTTTATTCATTGTACAATGCTAGTAATTAGAAAAATCAAATCAAATTTGGACTATGTCTAGTTGGGTGATATTGAATCTAGTTTGAAACCAGACTCACCTAAGACTTTTTTTTTTTTTGAAAAATGAGGAGTTGGAAGTCTTGAAATGAGAAAAATTGGGTTTGAAACTGGACTGGAGGTTCTAACAAGGATCCCCAAAAATATCTTGAACCAAACTCTAGGGGGTTTTTTAAATAAAAAAGAAAGTTATAAATGGGATTGAAGGTTTTCTTCAAAATTATGAATCAGACAACAATTGAATATAATAAAGTCATTGGTAAAGTCACCCTCTCTTTCACCCCCTATCCCCTCTTTCAGTAAATCCGCAAAGTAAGGAAATTTTATTAAATCTCAGTATGAAATGCTGAAATGCACAAGGTTTGAGACTAATTGTAGTAGTCCTACAAGTAGGGAGCATTGAAAATATATGTAGCAGCAGTGGAGGCGCTCAGGAAAAGGGAAACAGGGGATGAAACTCAGTTTACCACCAAAATTGGTGGAAAAACTAGTTTGTGTCCCAAGTATTTCGTTTTGTAAAATTTCATTCCCAGTTACGCATTTGATGCCCTATTATGCCGAAACTGGTCGTTTTCGCTCCCTGATCACTGGACTTTACGGATAGTTTTAATGTAAGAGTAAATACCTTGGTAGATTTGACATTATAATAATTCAAGTGATAATTATAATCGGAATTGGTTTAAGTGAAACTTGTATAGAGTCCAGTAGTGATTGTCATCGTGACAATTCTGAATGTTGTCCACTTGATAATCGTGGAAACATTTCATAACTATTTAAGTAATTCATTTCTTTTGTCAACTCCATGTGACAATTATGAAAATATTCTATACTGCTTAACTATCTCACTCCTTTCATTAACCCATTTGCATGGATATGAAAAAAATAATTAAATTGTGTCTTCTCATAATTGGATTTTCATAATATAATCGAATTCAACTCAAAAAATTTATGAAAAAAAAATTAAAATAAAAAATTTTAAAATTTAAATTCAATCAATTTGTATTCAATTGAGTTTAATTTAATTTGATTGATTCAATTCAACCAAATTCAACTCAATTGAAATTTCAATGAAAAGACTAATCATGTTAAATTCCAAAAAGAAAACTATTGTGTTCAATTCAATTGATTTCAATTAAAAATTTTGAATTCAATTCAAATTCAATTATGTTACATTCAATTCAAATTTCATTATGCAAATTCATTCAATATTAATTCATTGAAATGGAACTTAATTTTTTTAGAAGATTCACTAATCTTTTTCATCAATTAATCATTAGTCATGATGCACATCAACATGGAGCCCAAGTTGTATTATTAGTAAAAATTATGTTGAATTTTTTTTTAATTTAAAAAAAATTCAAAGAACCAAATTTTGTGAAAGAAAATGAAAAATTGATCACGAATACTTTATTTATCAACAAAGAAAATTTCGAATCTTCAAAATTAATGAATTATTTTATTTAATTGATTATTGGATAGATATGTGGTTGAAATGTTGAAACTTGAAGCCTACCAGCCCTTTACCATGACAAGTTGTAACTTAGGCCTTGCCATTAAGGCTACTTGTCAAATCCTTGAAACAAATCACCTAGTCATTACGATTTTTTTTGGGAAAACATTTGATGGTAGTTATCATGAAAGTTAACCATACGAGAAAGTTTGCACATTCACACATGAGGCCAATGTTATGTGTTATGGTCTCTATTCACACTTTAACAAAAATTGTCATTCATACTAAAGTCATCACTTTCTTCACTTCCTTTTTTTTTTTTTTGGTTTTTTTGGTGTGTGTTTTTCATGTGATTGGGAAGAATGGTAAGATTAGACCCATACTATCATCTCCATGTTATGTAACATGGAGTTATTTGGTCTTTTTTGATGGCTTTACATAACATTAATTGAAAAGCTTAAAATATTAAGTTTAATTCTAGATTTAATATTAGCTCACGCGCACACACACACTTAACACCAAGTTAGCATCACTTCTTAACTAGGATGCCACATCATTCACCATGGTAATGACTAACATTACGTTAGCAAATTCACCTCAAAAGCAAAAATAAATTAATTAATCCCAATTTACGAGATACTTAACACTAGGTGTGTGAATTGTGCTAGGTGTCAAAATCATAATCGAAGGATGTATATTATTTCATCCGTGGAGGTGCTTGTTTCTCTTGTAGTCATCCGTCATAGCCTTTCTCTTCATTGACCAGGTTTTTCATCCTATCATTTTGTAAAGGGTGTTTATCGGCCAACAAAATGTTGGTGCCCTTATGTATGTAGGTACTCAAAGAATTCACAATTCAAATTTGAAAGCCCAATCCCAACTCACTTCACCCTCTTCGGGGTTCCATGGGCCCCTCGATCAGACACGAACCAAAATGATTGCACATTGTCTTGTCTCCTGACTTCGGCAAGACGGTGGCATGGTACCTCATGACCGTCTCTTTTCATCCATGCAGACAGTTATGTTCATCCAAGTAATGAAGGGTCACGGAATCATTGGGCCAAGGAGAGCGGAAGCTGGTACCTTGTGCTAACTAAGTATGTGGCTAATGAAACCGAGGTTGAAGGTTAATAGGTTGTAACTCGTGACCTTGTTGCCAATCAGAGCATCAAGATTCTAACCAGGGATGGTTAACGGACCATGTAGCTAACTACTAGGAGCTTGCTAGTTACCCGAGGCACAATACAGTACCATTGAGACTATTGCTGGTAACCAGTGAACTCCAGGTGGTTACCAGACATAACCAGCGTTAGGGGGGCCATTGAGATTACTAGCTCCCTTTGCTTTTTACTGATTTTATTGGTCATTTCGTTCCTGACCTGTGGATGAAACATACCATTCTATCCATGTACTCCTCAAATTATGGATGTAAAAGTGAAAATTGCGAGTAAGCCGGTTGGATAAGAGTGTGGATGCCCAATAAGAAGGTGACACATCATCTGAATGGGCCTCAAAGTTCCTGTTCCAAATTGTTTCACTTAAGAACACATGTGAGCTCAATACGTGACCCGCTATTTCATTACCTGCTAATGGGTTCTACCGTGGCTCATTCCAGAGTGTAATCGGTTTTCCCCACCCAATTGAATATGCATATTCTCCACCATAGATTCAAATTACAAGTGAAACTGACAGCACCGAAAGCGGAACCACCAGATGGCTCCCTGTCCCACAGAAAAAAGCTGGAAAAAGCGCACTTGAATAGGATTATTGAAACCAATTACGTACTCAAGAACGTGCCCTAGTGGGTGCATTCTGCCTGTAGAGTCACCAAGTGAGGCTGCAGACAAACTAGGGGCAGAATGCACTATTCAGGAGACATTCCGTGCTGTAAAAGATCTGTTGGTAGGTCCTAAAGTAGTTTTGGGACATAGGAGATGACTGAATACTAGGCCCTGGCAGCCAATTCTGTGAAATTACGCATCCTAAGGAGCATATTCTGCCTCCTACTGCATCACTAGGTGAGGCTGATGACAAACAAGGGCAGAATGGTACATTCCTCAAAGTAAAGGTCTGTAGGCAGCTTGTAGAATAGTTTTGGTAGATAAGAGATGACCAAGTCAGTCCTGGAGGCCAATTCTGCCAAATTAAAAGATTGCTGGAAAAAGCTTCCAAATCAGGAAGTATGGACATTTACATGGGACACTAAGGGTTGGGGGGTGGCAGATTATGTCATTTTCTTGACCACATTATGTAACATAATCTTCTGCTGATGATATATACACTCATAATAGTGACCAAAATGTTTTTTGAACATAAATTCTTTTTTCAATTGTTGAATCTGCCAACCCAGACCATAATGTCATGCTATAAATGATTATGCCATGCAATGCTCTAGTGCCCATGCATCACCCTTCAACATGTCACGGACCTTTAGACATGAAAATGTTGCAAAATATACCAACTAAACCCTAAACCCTAAACTATTATCTTTAAGGAGATAGTTGTCCCTTTTGATTTATAGCCAACCATTGCATATGCAAAGGCCAATGAAAATGTTGCCTTGAAGAACTTTCCTTAAGAAACAAGTATTTATAATGGATTTTTTATTTAAAAAAACTTGATTTGCAATTTGGAATTGATTAGGTGTTATTTTGATGGACTCTATTTTATTGTTGGAGCATTAAGTAATGGAAGACATTCATTGTGCCATTGAGCAAGCCTTTTTTTTCTAAATTGATATTTTTAGTGACCATTACAAGAGCACCAATTGCAACTTCTTCTTTTTTTATTTGGTTATATTTAGGATAGTGAAGCCAATAGTCCTTGAATTCCACCACTTCAAAGGCACAAGATCATTTAGATGCAATAGCAATTTATTCGGAGGTATAATATTTCATAATAGACAAGCATCAATTTGGGTCAAATGGTTTGTTTTAATTATTTTATGAAGAATGACTTGCCACTTTTAAGAATGGCTTTTAGAAACTTGATTCATGTCATTGACTTACTAAGGACATCAAATATAAGTTGTTGTTTTTCTATAGTGTCATCACAAACTTCCTATGTCACAATTTGATAATAGTAATTGTGTGAAATTTAGTTCATATTATTTAAACATGGATGTCATTTGTCTAAAACATTTACAAAGCACGTATAACTAAGTTGAAAATTTTTCATCCACTTTAAAATCTTGCATCTTACTTATATGCAAAGAAATCCATTATACAATGTTTGGAAATTTAAATGTATCAAATTTTTATTAACAATCTGTCGATGATTTCTCCACACAAGTTTGAATAGTTGGTTTTGATGAGAGTTTGAAGGCTCAATGAACTTGTGTTTAAATTCATCATAGTTAGTGTTCACATATTCCATGATTTCATTTGTTAATCTATTAACACCATCTTAACAAATCTATATGATTATATGACAATACAAAGTTAGTGTATGTTGGACCTCATATTGACAAACATGTCATTTGACACATCCAAGAATATTATTTTTGCAAAATACCTTTTTGTTAAAAAATGCCCATATTCTTGTGTGGAACAAATAGGCACATTCAACAAGGCAATCTTTTATGTGGTAATTGTTCATTTAATGATGATATTACATATTCAACATCACATATATCCATCCATTGGAGCTCAAAGGATTCATTTGAAATTAGGTTTAGAAATAAATGAAATGGTCGTAGGCTGTCAATGATGGAAATAAAATCACATTGTTGGGAACAATGCCAATTTTTGGGGAACCATGTAATTTCTTATAGGTATGTTGAATGTGACAATATGTTCAATTGAATCTTCATATGATATTGATGGATTTTTTTGTTTCAATAAGCTAATATCTTTTTTTTAACATATAATTCATCAATTGGATAGCTTGATGAACATCACTATCCAAATTAATAAGTATGGTTTGAATAACTTGAATGCAATAAAAAATAATTGTATTCAATATCTAAAGTACTTATGTATCGAATTTTTCCCATCATATGCTCCATTCCCCTATAAGAAAAGGAAGGGGAACATGGCTACCTCTAAAGTGATCTTAGACTTGCATGGTTAGGTAGCTTGTTTTTTATATTTCAAAAAATCCACTATCTACACTAGCTAAAATTCTTGTGATTATAATAATTATCAAATCATAAATATTATAATGTTACCTTGTTTTATTTTTAGAATTATTAATAAACCATTTCATAATATGACTATACATGTGATTGGTCCAAAACTTTATGTGAAATCATGAATATTTCAATGTGAATTGGACTATAAATGAAAAAATGAAAACCACGTTATTTTAATTTTTTAAAGATTAAATTACTTGTATTGAGAAAGTTTCAATGCATTTTAGTCTTAAATTTTTCATTTGATGGTCGCCTAGTTTTTTATTTATTTTTTGCATCACTATGACATACTTTATAGTTCACATTTTTCATTATCTCTATGTGATAGATGTAATGTCATCATTTCAAAAGTCCATATGAGTCCATTTTTTTAAAAAATCATCCATAATTTTAAACATGATTCCTAGTAAAGTCTATTGCAAGATGTATAACTAAAAAAATTAGAATGTTAATGTTGAATATGGTTTTACATTTTAAATTCATGTAAAAAACCTATGAATATGACAATCCAACTAGTCCCCCTACCTATGTTTTAGCCTTTCAAATGATTATATAAAGTGCCATACACTTAATCTTTTTAATTTGTTGTTTATTTGGTTGATCAAATTTCCTATGTAAAAATACCTTTTATTCTTTGGACTAAAAAGTTTGAGGTTGATCAAAATTGACAAGCATTCTATAGTGCTTGCATTCTCATCCTTGTCACCAATTTTATAATTTTATGGTTGACTTTATAATCGATTTAGCAATCTCAATCAATAAGACACATACACTTGTGTTTTGTTGTTTTGTTTCTCCAAATTTATCTTGTATGAGTTGATCCAAGAATTTTTTGTGTAATTTTTTTTAATAAAGGAATTTATCATCTATCAAGTTTTCAAAAAAAGGTTTCTTCATCAAGAAACTCATCATTTGAGAGGATATGGTTGTTCAACAAACTATTTTGCCTTCAAACACACCATATTTCTTTGTTCATCAAAACATAGAAATTATATATGTCCAAAATGAAAATAGTTAAACACCTATGTACCTTCAACAAATCTTTGATGTAGTCTAGGTTGCGATAGACAATGTAAGGAGTTTGATATGTAATTATATCAATGTCATGGTGGCACATTGTTTAATAATATTTTTGGAATGACCTCCAAATGTTGTATGATTAACCATCAAAATGTTGGCAATTTTCGTAACATGTACAGTCTCTTGTTGAAATATCCTTTGGATTGAATATATTCTAAATTGTTCTTAAGGTATATGAAAATTTATGTAATCTAGTGATGCCACATATTGCACATGTTCACATTTTGAAAAAACCAAAAAGAGTTTGGTTGAATTCTTTGTCAAATCTAGAGGTAGTTTCCCAACTAATGGCATAGGCTTGGAGTCAAAAGTTTATATATTCAAATATGGGTGTTTAACCTACATGGCATTCGTAATACCATAATTAGACCTCATTTACATCAAAAGGTAATATAAAAATATTAAATAGGCCTTTAGAAACCCACCTTTTAATATGACATGTTTGCAAATGAGTAATCCTTGGAGATTGCATTTTCATATTACTTTTGTCCTCGTTGAAAATTTTGTTAAAATTGGGGCACAATTATGGATAATAAAAAAATTGGGTTGTTTTGATATTAAACACACTTATGTATTCAATGATGGGGGATCTTACAAAACCATTAGCAATTGTAATATTAAATCATTGGCACACTAGTTTTATTAACATGGTCTTAAGGAAGTAAGATAATGACACAAACTAGCAAAAGTTTTAAGAAATTGTTGTGAGCCAACCTTTGCAATATGTCTTATGTAATCCCCAAATTCATAACTTCAATAAATAGAAATTTGTACATAAATCTTTTCCATCAATTTTGAACAAAGAACAATTAAGATAAAATGAGATTTTGAGATTTCTGAATTTTCAAAAGGATTAATGAACATTTGTCTATGGTAATGAAAACTCACACCTAGTAATTAACCTAACACATCTACAATCTTTGGCAAAATGTTGTGGGGGTATCTTTGCAAAATAATAATAGTCCTTTAATTACCTACACCCAAATATGCAATCTAAAACACAAACACATTCTTCATGTTAACTTCAAAAAAAAAAAAAAAAAAACCTTAATCTAGTAAGGTATCTCCATAAATAATGGTTTAAAAAATTACATCATTGTAAATAAAAAGGAGTTTCCATATTACGTAATAATAAATGGTCCATAACAAATTTGACACATTGCACATGTGACATCATATTATACATATTTTTTGAACAACCCAATTTGAAAGAGGAATGTACAAAGATTTCACAATCAAGTGATGAACTACACAGTTTAAAGTGCCCATGATAAAATTCATATAAAATAATAGGACAAGTTCAATGTAATTGCAATCCATACCTCTACTAAGATGTTATGTTGAATTAGCTCAATGCAAAATTGACTAGATAGTTTTAGTGTCCTATCTAAACACAAACATTAACATCTTCTATGCAACATCTCACTCCAATACCTCTTTTGGTGCACAAATATCAAGCCAAGCTTCAAAATCCCACTAGTATCCAACTTTAGATATCACATTACATTAAATGATTCATGAATTTTGTTGTGAATAATTTGTGTAGTCTTAGTGAAAATTCACACTTGTAAATAATAACTAGCATAATGCATCTATGATCTCAGGCAAATGTTGTGGGGGCATGTATGCTACAAACTAAACTCTAACAAGTGAATCTAACAAGCAAACAATTGGAATAAAACTTTAAAGCATTAATTTACATTTTTTGTTGATTCTAATGAAATCATTATCTCCAAACCAAATTCCAATGCTTAACCAAATCCAATAAAATCACCCTTTGACAAGAAAGCCTTGACAAGTTGCAAGTTGAAAGTATATGCCCAAAGTCATGATGAGTCACTATTGAATTCAACGAATCAGCAATGTAACACCCCAAACAAGAAAACCTATTAATGATTTAAAATCCAAATGTGCAAAAAAAATTATGCTAACCAAAATCCATCTTGTAGAAACATGCTCTTAAAGGGTCAAACTACAGTCTCGAAATACCCAAAATAAAACTAGAATACAATTAAAGTGCAAATCATTAATTGTTTTAGTCTTGCAACCCAAACCTACCAAGAACCCAAATTCAATACTAACAAATTATACATTCAATGAACACGGAATCAATTACAAGAGTAGTTACATTCACAAAAATGAAAGGGAAACATCTCCACATGAAACTTGGTATGCATGATATTATTGGCGTGCTCAAGAAGAATAATGGAAATCCAAATTCAAGTTTGGACTTCAATGATTAGCAAGAAAGACGCCAAATTTCACAAATTATTTCCAAACACTTCACAACCACAAGGATGCAACATGTTCTTTCTTGCTCATTAGCCAATTGCCAAAGACCTTCACTTATGTCCTCCATTGCACAACAAACTTGTAGAACTTGACCTAGGCTTCAATTCCACCAAATTGTCAAAAGTGCATCATCAAGAAATTCACATCTCCAAACATTGTACATTACACTTCACCATTATCTTTCCAACAACCAAGTCTCCACCTAGTTTGTCTCCATGGCCTTTCCTTCACTTTATCTCAATGTTTCCAATGCTTGTCACTACACATCACTAAAAATTAAAGATGAACACAAATTTGGAATAGTTTCTTTGATGCCTCCCAAATCAACAATCACATGCTCCTTGGTCTCACAACCTAAAGCTACCAAGAACTCGACAAGTGGATGGGTAGACCCCAAAATTACACATGGGCATCCTTAAGCTAGGGCAATAATAATATCAAATGATTTGGATTTTGTTTGCATGACAAAGTGGGGATTGAAAAACTAGCTTCCAATCTCAACAAAAACACATGCCCTACCAATTCCAATTTAAACAAAACCCAAATTCTATCAATCCTTGAACCAAAATCCATATGCATTTAGTGGATTATTTTGTGAAACAACTATTTTGTGTTACATATGCACAAATATTCCCTTTACATCAATGCCTTCTCAAACATCTACTTTGCAACTTTACCAAAATTAATTGAGAAATAAACCTCATGGAATGGAAATTCAAAATAATATGTTTAATTTATTTTGTGTGTTACAAATTATGCATACATTAACAACTAAAGTATTGTTTAAATAGGCAGTTGAGCAATCGTTGGATGATATTATAGTTAAACAATTCAAAGTTGGAAAAACAATGTTTGGAAAAAACAAAAGCTCCAAATGTTCAAAGTATGAAAATTCATTTAGCAATGCTTGACACATAGGGAAAAATATTTAAATCTTTTGTAAGTTGTCTAACTTCCTATCCAATTAAAATCAAATTATTATAAGATTTGTATTCACCATATGTTCTAGAATTCAGGATGTTGTGCCCATTTTCGCTATTTTCAAATGTGAATCATTTTCTTTGATTTTTAAGAATGATTTAAATTATCTTTGGAACCCCATAGGACTATTAACTATTGCCTCCATCTCCTCTCCATATGTGATACTCTCTACCATTGGAGTGTAGACAACATGGATCCACACCTTGCCTTTTGAGTGTTGTAATACAAGAGTAAGACAATCAATGAGATGCAAAAATAAATCACATGATCAAGGAGGATCATGAACTTGGATTTGGATTTTGCAAAATCCAAGTTGACATCAACTTCCAGGTTCAAATCAACCACACTTTCAACTCATGAATCAACAACTTGAAATGCCCTCTAATTTCAAATAGATTAGACAAATCATGTGAAACTTGATCAATGTTTTGCGCAAGAATTTTTTTGGTGCTTAACTTGTCCAAAGTAAACCCTTGAATTATCAATGAGAATGGTTTTTGCCACTGCATGATTGCTTGGCTACAAATTCACAATACCTTTCCAAAGTTTGGGAACATGGAGTAGGTGTAAGAGGCCTCTTGTAGCCACACAAGGTGCCTCCTATTAATGTGTATAAGGTGACTTGGCAAAATGGACTTGAGGACTTGCTGGTGTGGACTTGGTCACTTGGCAAAATGGACTTGAGGACTTGCTGATGTGGACTTGGTCACTTGGCAAAATGGACTTGAGGACTTGCTGATGTGGACTTGGTCACTTGGTAAAATGGACTTGAGGGCTTGCTGATGTGGATTTGGTGACTTGGCAAAATGCACTTTCAACATTTGTGAATTGTGATGCTGACTAGACCAGATACAATGTCGATCTGACAGGGTGGATGTCACAAATAACACATGTGAACCTGGCAAATAGGAAGAGCAAAACAGTATTCCACATGTATGAGAATTATTCAGTATTTGCATTTGCAAATTGTCTCCATGTGGGGCTTGTGCATTATCACCATGGATCTTGATCAAGCTCATTAGCATATGGCACCAGTTGATGTGCGGGGAGACTCCTGGGGTGGCAGTTGATCTATCGTCTTTGTACTTGTTGGCTACCCATCTTCATTTCCTTCTTCAACGCCAAAGATTTGCATGGACTTTGTTTGTCTAATACATAAATCTGCACCTTGCATTCCAGGTGATATGCTCTTTCAGGGTTTTGCATTCTATGAGGAAACCTTCAACATTATGGCTGGATTCGATGGGCTCAAAGCAGAGGAGAGAGAAGACTGAAGGAGTTCAGCTTTTATCAAAATTTGTGATCTTAGGGGGCTGATTGCTGGAAAAGCATATCACAGTTTGAACTGGACAAATTCAGCAGAGAATAATCTCCCTTCATTTGGGAAAGAACCTAAAGAAAAAAAACCTCCTAGCTTGTTGTCTCTATTGCTATAGAGAGCAAAATCACATTGTCAAGTGGAAGGTGATTATGGACTAGGTGTTGGCTACCTTCAGTGTTTACTAGGAATTAGCCACCTTGTGCCTTTCTACCACCGTCAGGCAGAAGGTAGCAAATGCCTCACATACTTGAGATTGCAACCTACTACCTACCTACCTACCTACCTACCTCTTTAGCTATTTTTAGCTACTGTCTTACCTATTTTGAGGAGGTTGATAGGTTCGTGTTTGTGTCAGTATTACTGGACTCAAACATCCTTTGTTTGAAGAATTTGCAAAGTAATTTACCTACCCTGTGCCCACAAAATTGGTCCCTAGTTCTACCTCAACCATTAAACCACAGTTTCCTCATGCACTGTAAAAGATACACCGACAAAAAACTGAAAGAAAGTGCAGTAGAGTGGTACAGTCAAACCACTTACAAACAGCTTAACCTGAATGCTCATAACTCTCACCACAAGACTGACAAACTCCATTTGAGAAAGAGCTTGTGATGAGATTAAGTATTTACAATCACTTTACTATTATTTGGTTCTCTTCTAAACACGAGTGGTGGCAATGCACACAGCCCAAATGAATATCATCTCTTCACAGCTTCCAGTGTGTATATTGCAATAATAGTCCACAAAGACTTTCAAAGAGCCTGCTGCTCCCCAAGCTGAGCAAAACAGCCTGTTCCATGCCTCCCAGAAATCCTTCCTGATGTCCCAACCCTGAGAAACCATCTCTGAAGAATGGTTTCTGTTGCACTCTCTGCTTTGACTTCCTTTGAAACAGGGATTGGCATCTGTGAGAAAGCAAGAGTAAAAGAAGTAGCTAACGGTTTACAAAACTTCATCCTCCTTGCCCATGAACAGTCTCAAGACAGCTCTTAAGTAGAAGAAGTCCTTTCCAGTACTTGTCTACTAACAAATCCCCTTCCAGTGCTACTGCTTGCAATTCTGAGATTCTCCAATGCTCAAATTCTTAATGGTAGATGGCCATTGAAGATATTAAATTTCCAAACAAACAAAGGACCTCTGCTGTTGTCATCCAGTCTTATCACATCCGTGGGGAAGACAAGTGAGCTCTTCTCCCCTCCACTTTTCGTCCACTGTATCCGAACTTGACAAGAAAACTCAGCTGCATCCACCGGGGGTTGCTCACCAGCACAAATAAATGAGACATTTCCAGCTATTTGATTTTCTGAATAAGCTTCTGATTCCCTGCTCCCTCCAACCACGGAGCTTAACCAGCTACATTCAGGCCGTCCTACCATGTGTTTGTATGCTGTGTTAACCCATTGTACTTTGTGTCTGAAATCAGTGATTATGGTTGGCAAAGGCAGCTTCTCAAGCTGATCCTGGAAAGCCTCCAGTGTTCCCATCATGGGAGACATCAGTGGATTGACCTTGGTTATACACTCTAGACAAATCATGGACTCAGCAGCTTTGATAGGTTGTGGAGCAATAACCTTGTGGGGTGACAGACCTAACGAGAGGTCCCCTTCATAGACAACACCATCCTTTGGAACCATCGATGCATCAAACGACACTGTTCTTGAGTCATAAGAATGTTCATGCGATTGGGCTTGCGACAATTTCCATTCTCCCAACTGTCTGCTCTCAGCAAAACATGGACCAACCTCTTGGAATATGAATTTCTTCAAGAAACCCCATAGCACAGCCTTACACTTGGCAGCATGGTATGGAGGCTGAAACATCAGAACTGCTAGTTGAGTTGGAATCCCCAGTGGATCAATATGTGGACCTGCGGACTGGACCAGGGAAAAGCACAGACAGAGTCCATTAGAGTCTTCATGACCAGGAACATCCTTGACAGCTTACAAGAGGAGACTTTGAAAGGAATGTCAAGGTTCCTCTCTCTTCCACAATGGAGACAGTTTCAGATTCGGATGTGAATATCACAGTGTCTCTCAGCTGAACTCATGCACTCTGTACATAAGCACCACTTTTCTGTATCCCTCTGCAAGTACCCATTAAAGAAACCAAGACTACTTTCCCTATAGTATTGGCCCTGTGATGTTATGACTGGTGAAGCCAGAACCAGTAGGTCAATTAAGTATAGAGCCATTTCTGGTGGTAGAAGATACAGGAAAAGGAAATGGCTTTGGAACAGCAGCAGAGTGGCAAAACAATGGAAGCCCTTTGATAGCAGAAACTCATGAAACCTTTGGACTCTAGATCCGGTGCAGAAGGGAGATCAGTTATTTTCCTCATGTGTAAAGAGAAACAGAAAGGGAACACAGGCCTGCACAGAGAGAATGCTCAGGCACAGAGAGAATGCTCAGGCACAGAGAGAATGCTCAGGCACAGAGAGAATGCAAGAGAATGTTCATGCTCTCTCTAGGAACGAGGGAATGAGAGCGGGTGGGTGGGTGAGAGAGTTCTTAAGACCAAACTCACCTGCATCTTGCCACTTGTTTTCTCAGTAGCTGCTCTCTGGAATGCAGAATTGGACCACAGAATCCTGTTTTGTTCATCTGTGAGCATCACAGCATCAGATGAGGTTGCATACACATGATCCAGATAGTATGAGTCCACCACCGGTTCATTAAGAGCCTGCTGCTGCCTGTCACTCCCTGCTACTGCTCCTGCCACTGGCAAGTGTTGTATTATGGCATGAGGAGGAGGAGAAGGAGTTTGAGTCCTCCAACCACCGCTCACCTGCTCCACAAAGTCCCTAGCAGCCACAGGCCTGAAACAATTGTCTGTCAAGAGCATGCTATCAGATTTCCTCCTAAGTTTTGTAAGCTCTTTGTCGCCACCACCTGTAGTTGAGTCCCTGCATTCTTCTTCCTGATCCACCAGCCACTCTCCTCTACTGAACATGGTCAGATTGGTATCCGCAACAGCAGCAGCAGCTTGGTGGTGGTTCCTTACGCCCTCAACATTCCAATCCACACTGGAACCACCATACCTGTGAGAGCTTGGAAAGCAAGATTTGGACTTGGCATGTGAAGAAGGACTAGGGAAGGAGGAGTCAGATGGTGATGAGGGCCCTTCTGGATGTATCGGAGCATCTGGTAGCAAAGAGAGGGTTACAAGATTTGTCGTTGTCCTCCTGCTCTCTGCAACATCTTCACCTGAGCAGACCTCACTCTCAGCACCGTAAGAGGCAGAAGCATATGGCAGAGGCATGAAAGCAGCACCACCACCTCTGAGAGACGACTCATTGGACTTGATCAATACCGTGCTGCAACCACCGGTGTCTCTGGAAGGAAGCGATGACTGATGCTTTTCCTGCTGCTGCATCATCCCTGGCTCAGCAGGCATTGTTGTTCCTTGCGCTGGTCCTGTTACTGCTGCCGGTAGAGACCCCTTGAGTATCTCCCCTGCAAAGCTCAGCCCTGGGAAACCACCTAACCGCTGATTCGACATCCCGCTCCTACTTACCTCTCCCAAGAAAACTGGCGAGTTTGCAGCCGCCGCTCGCTCCATGAAAGCCGCATCCTCTGTTTCTCGCAACGGCATCATCTCCTGCTGCAAAAGGAGGCTCGGTGCTGCTACAGCGTTCCAACTGCTGCTGCTGCCTCCAGGGAAGCCAAGCTTCACCGAACTGTTATCCCTCGCTGCGACTCCGTAGCTTTTGCTGCTCTCATTGTTGTTGTTGTTGACGAGCGATCTAGTGACGAAGTACGACGATTGCCGGCTGCTGCGGTCCGAGCTTTCGTTGAATCTCTGCAGGCCGCCAGGGCCAAAGACGGGCGCCACGCTCTCACTCAGAATTGGCGTCAGTCCGACTGCGACCTCCTTGCAGACGACGTTGTTGTGGGGAAGAGGAGAAGGACTATGTTCTCTTCGTTTAGACCTGGGTGTTGTTCCCCCTGGCGTCGTTGTCGTCGTCTTGCAGCTGGATCTGCTTCCTGCCGCTGCTGCATCACTACTACGGCCCTTATTCTCACTGGGGATGATGGAAGCTTTCTTCGCGTTGATTGTCGATGCCGATGTCGAGGAATCTGTCTGCTGCGGCTGCGGCCGTTTGCGCGATCTCCGGCTTCCCCCTCCTCCTCCTCCTCCTCCTTTGCTGGAGCCCTTGTCCAAGGAGAGCGAGGAAGAAGTCTGCGGATCTAACGGGTCTGCTGTACTAGTGCCGCCCTCGGTGGGCTTGGGAGCGAGCGGCTTCGGTGCGATGGGACGGTACCTTGACATAATATGCTCGGTCTTGGACGCAAATGTGGGAGTACCTGCGTACATTGCGCTACAACAGCAGCCGCCTTGATCGCCCCGACTCATCAGCCTCGCTACCCTACCTCTCTCTATGTCCTACCTTTCTCCTCTCCCTGTAAGTCGATCCCCCTCCCCTTCGTCTTTGGTCTCCTTTCCGTCCTCTAGATGCTTTTGACATGCACCCCGCTCGCTCACACAGTGCTCAACAACCAAAAGAATCTGAAACCTCAAGGCATCGGCCAACAGCTACGTCTTCTTCTGCTCTCAGAGCGCATCAAGCAGTAGAAACAACATCTTCTGGAAGAACGAACTTACGGTAAAGGAATACAAGAAGGCGACCGCGGTCGCGAAAAACACGAGCGACTCACCACATGCGCTGATGGCGTTCGCATCAGGCCCAACTGCTGCTGCAAAATATACAAACTACCGAAAAATTCCGACCGCTAGCTCCCCGCCGTCGTTTCTTCCTCCTCTTACTCCTCCCACCTCCTCACAACGTCAACAGAAATGAAAACTCTCCACACTCAGCCATATCCTGTGAGAACCAAAACACATAAACACACACATACGACAGCAGCAGCGGCCTACTCGCGATCGCCGTTACTACAGTCGCCCTGGAATTGTTGAATGCGCAAAACAGAGAGGAAGAAAACAACGACCGATATATTCTCAACGTCCTCAAGGCCGACCAAAAAAAAACATCAATCGAAACTAGAAGACCAAAAGAAAAAGACATACATGGTTGCAGGAACTAAAGAAGCAAGACCATCAAGCGCTATCGCAGCAAAAGAGCAGACCGCAAGCGCAAGAAACAACAACACAGAACCCACCGCAAACGAGCAACTCTTGCGCCCGCACGCAAACACGAGAGAGAGAGAGGGAGAGAGAGAGAGAGATCGCCATCGTCTTACTAGTAAGTTTAACTAGTGACAGTAAAATGTAAAATTGTTGTGCGTTTACTATAACTAGTAACAGTAAAATGTAAAAATTGTTATGCGTTTACTATAACTAGTAACAGTAAAATGTAAAATTGTTATGCGTTTTACTATAACTAGTAACAGTAAAATGTAAAAATTGTTGTGCGTTTTATTAGTGGCAGCAAAATGTAATTTTTTTTCTTACTTTCGCCCCCAGAGTAGAAAGTTAAGGTGAGAAGTAGTAAATCCGCGTCTCGTCATTCAGTCAGTAGGTAGTAATCTGCAAGCAGATTGTAGCGACCATTAGAAATCGTCCACGTGTTAGGTCCACAAGCTTCCATTCGGAATCAGCCAATAGGGAGGCGTTTTTTTTAAGTCGTAGCTTTCATGACGTCCATTCGCCGCTCACAGTGGGGGGGCCCACGGGCTTGGCCTATCCGCGAGCCAATCGAGGTCCCGAATCTTCTGAATTGCGGATCTCGGCCATTCATGGACCCCACGTCACCCTATCCGCGTCCTTCACACTCCAGATCATTACCTCAGTGGTTCAGGACGTGGAAATGATTCCGGGACCTACTAGTTACTTACTACTTACTAACTAAAACAGTTTAGGTTAACATTAACTGTCTAATTGAATCACAGGTTATATAACTTATAACCGGCCTTTTGAATTTGTGAAAAAACCATATGTAAGGTACAAATATGTTGGCCCAATTTACCCATTGCATTATAAAGATGTCTATTTCCATTATTAAAAAAATTTAAGTGAAAAAATCAATTTTCATTATTGGGCTATTTTCTTCACATGGATAAATGCACATGTATTTATGGCATTGAAAACCACTTGTGTACCATGCTCCCTACTTACTTATGATGCTTACCTACTTACATAAATAGTTACCTAACATGGAGTCTCTTTTCTTTGTAATGGGTATTGAGTATTGTTGTCTAGTTGTGGGGGTGGAAACTTGGTGTATCATTTTTTACCTAGTTGGGGTTGATTATTATGTGTTCCCAATAAGTACTAATTGATGTAATTTATAATATTGACATTACCTAAAATAAATATTCAATTTGCATTTCTAAATATGAGAAAGAATGTTTAGAAACATAACTCATTGACCTTTTCTAGTGAGTATTTTGTTTTTCAATTTTTTCATATTCTCATAATTGTTACCTTTTAAGTTATTTGTCAATGTTGGTGTCGACATTCCATTTTCATTGTTTTTAACAATATGATAATGTAATAATTCTCTCCACTTTGAAGGTCAAAAGCAATACATTTTCAAAATATTGAAATATTCATATTACAAACAAATGAACAAAAAAATTAAATTGTGTTTGAACCGATGTGGGGCAAATATTTTTTCATACCCACTAATTTCAAGTACTTGAAATTTTTCAAAATCAAATGATTGCTAGGTTTAGGTATTTGAAAATATTTAGATTCAAAGAATTTTGGGTATTTCAAAAAGTTCAAAAGACTATTGGGTTTCATGAAATATTTGACAAAAACTCGATGATTTTTAAGGCAATCAATTGATATTTTCAAAAAAAATGAACATTGCAATTACATATAATAACTAGATATTTGATTTTTTTAATAACCAAGATTATCAACTTTCAAACCCATCCCCATACCCAAGGGGGTTTGGTGCCATTTTTAATATTTTCCCCATTCTAGTTTGAACCTTACAAGTAGGATTTTAAATTGTTGAATCTATGACAATCACAAATTTCATTTAGCATTTAAGGGCACAACTTTGATTCTTTATATCAAAGCCCAAATATATCCAAATTCAACTTAAAATTATGAAATTGCATTGATTAAAAGGATGCATGTTGTGACAATTTTTTATTCTAACCATAAGTTTGTGTTTCCCACCCAAACATTCACACAAAAAAATGTTTGATTGCACACCTATCAATTGTCAATGTTTGCACCAATGTTCTACATGTAAATGTGAATAACCATAAAGCATGTAAAAACCATGTAACTAGCATAAATCACATTTGCATACAATAAGTGTAAGTGATTAGCAAATACACTTACATGATGCGGTGTAAATGTTTTGCGGCAAGTTAATATAAGTAAACATATACCCTTAATGAATATACTTATTTGCAATCCATATCAATTAATTGTGAGTGCATCCCAAAGCTCAATGTTTTTTTGGCAATGAGCTACTTTGATTGGCCATCCACTAAAATAAAGTTAAATTTTTTTTTTTAAAATTATAGTCCCAAATATAAGTTTTTACTACCAATGTGGTATTGTAAGTGTGTTTCCCTTTAGCCCTCCTATATATACAAGAAAAGATCACACTTTTGGGTGAAGGATATGGGACAAATTCTGATGTTATTGGAATTTTTTGGTGCACATTATTGGGTGCATCTTGGGTGCATGTTGCTTCACCTCATGGCTCAAGTAGAATTTTCATTTCTAACTTTGTTCATCATCATTTTTGGCCTAGGCTTTTACAAGAGTTTGGATACCTATCATGATTCATCTTACTATACATGCAATTAATGTTAAAAGAAAATTAATCCTCCAAAGGGCAAATCTGATATTTTTTTTGGGAGTCTACTATGATATATTATGCATTTGTCAAGGTAACCATTCTTATCCATTGGGCTACCACAATGATCTTGGAAAAATATTTTAAAATAGAACATAGTTAAATTACATGTTAAATTAAGCTTTCTTTTGTTAAAGCTTTGAGATTCATTTTATTTGTGGTTGCATGTTCAAACTTATTTCAAATTTAGATATTTTGTAGTCACTTGTATAAAAGGTTTTAAACTATATTTTGTGCATTATATTATAAAATGCCAACTCAATATATGATAACAAATTTAGTTCAAATATTTTATTATCACATATTATATGTATTCCTATGAATTCCAATACTAATGTGACACATCCATATTGACATGATGTGTCGTGTACAAGCCTATTCCCCACTTAAAATAAGAAAACCATAATTTTACATTTTTTTACATAGTTATGTAAAATTGTGTAAATGTAGGTGTAAAACAAATACATTGGCACAATCATACAAGGCATAATATGGACTTACAAAATTCAACACTTACACTTAGATGTGTCATGTTATACACATACATAAATGTAAGTGGGTCTTATACATTTACACAAATTGTAAATAAATTCCATTATGCCATTTACATTTACATGAAGTGTAAATCCTATTTACCACACACACACACACACAAGTTTACACCCAAAATAATGTCAAGAAAAGTATTTTGGGAAGGGCTTTTTTCATGTAAATAAATTAATTGCACAAAATGTTTCATACTTCATTTTCAAATCAAGATTGATATTAAAAATAAATATTATATTAAATGTTGATACTTGATATTACACACATTATAAAGATCAACCATTTAAAATTTTGATACCTACAAAATGATGGTCATGCACTAATTTTGATGAGCATCATCAACACAATTTGAACACTAAAAAGTAATGTGTTGGATCATCAATGGGATAATTCAATAGCTTTAGTGTGAGAATGAAACAACATCCACCAATAGATTGTAATGGGCCAAAAACTCAAATTTAAATTTGTAAATGTAACCTTACTTGTGAAAATGTTGAAATTTTTAGACAAAGTGTTAAGAAACAAGGATGTGCTTCATTTGGCTAATAGGAATATAGTTCCTAGTAAATATACATACAATCAATTATATTTCAAAGGCACAAATTTGAAATATAATCAATATAGTGTGCGAAACCATTGCATTTAAAATAAAAGAACAAATTTTTTATATAGGTTACATAGATTACATGGAGAGTTAGATGTCCTTGATAAAACTCATGGTGATTTAAACATTTGGGTCCTCACTCTAGCCATATTGCATTCATTGGTGTGTTCATTATTTATTGATTATTTCAGCTATTAAAGAACAAAAGAAAAATTGAACGATTTTTTCTTTTCCGAGGGAAATGTCAAATACAATCTCTTAATGAATTTCATGATGGTTTGATGGATAAAATGTTTGAAATTTTCCTCTCAAAGTTTCCAATGTTGATTTTATATGTCATGTTGTCACAAATACATTAATGCTAAATATGCACAATTTGAGTTATGACAAATTATTACAAAATAGGTTTATGCATAATACCAACCATATGCCAAAACACAAACTACAACACAAGTATGCACCTAAACATGATTTCATTCATAACAAGAAAAATCTTGAACCATGGCATAATGTGAATAAGACTCTAATGTAACATTATAACTCAAAATTGTGTTAATAAAAATATATTGGGTTGCACTATGTGAATTTAAGTGGTTAGGCCATGGAATTTTTTATGACCCACCATCCATTTAAATAACCTTCCAATATTATTAATTGAATGTGCATTATAGACCCCAAAAAATGGATTATGATGATGAATCTCATCCTTAAGAGGACAATGGATGGTGATGGATGAAAGTTGGTAATTGATGAATGATTTTTTTTCCATGAACAAAAAAATTAAACTAAATAAATAATGATATGAAATAAATTATAAATTTAATCCTCCTAACAATGTTTCAATAATTCATATTGGCATCAATGGATGTCATTTATGACATCACCTATCTTTGAATGTTTTGAATTTTTATCATGGACAAGATAAAGATTCAAAAATATAATGATATGAACCAGGAAAACTAAATACTTGGCAATGAAAAAGAATTATAAGACTTTATTGATGGAACGAAACATTATACAAAGCTAGGTTTGAGATAGAAGTATATTACATGGGTCACAACTTGCATTGGCAAATTTGAGAAGTGATACCCTCGAGACTTTTTATTTATATTATCACATAGAACCTTCTAAAGGTTCACCTTGAGTTTTTAAAACCTTCCACCAACTAGACCTTTTCTAAAACTTCCACAATTATGACTTCTATAATTTCCAAACATACACATTATAGATATATCTAGAAATGAATTTCTAATGTTTATAATAGTTCCATATGAAAAGTGTCTTTGGGCTTGTATGAATGCTATAAATGAACTTTTTAAACATTTCCAAAATCATTTGGAAATTGTATTGTTGGCACACATGTATTTCCAATACGTTCAATCTTGAACTTTAGTTGTTTTTAATATTGTTGGTTAGCATTTTTCTTGAACTACTCCTTCAAAGCATTTGTATTCATTAGGTATCCCCTTGTGTTTGCCTTATGTATTAGTTTGTTTCCAAACCATAAATAGATGAATAGACCAATATCCTTGATAAATGCGTTCGAATTTGGCAATTGGTATGCACGACCTTGCTAGCACTTTAAACATTAAAAGTAGACCATGATTTGCAACGGAATGTGTTTGTTGTATGATATAATAGATCATATATTATGATACAAATAGGAAACCAATTCCTATGTTTTCATCATGGTTTCCTACTTGTAATATCAATGTCTTGAATTTCATAAAAAAATTGTGATGTGTGTTCGATGTGTTTCCATGTCAAAAAAAGATGTGAACCTTTATAATGTCATTTAGAATTTTCTCCATTATAATCTACTTTTTTTTTAAATGAAAAAAATCATGCTAAATTGGTTATTTTTTATGAGACAATCATGGTAAATTGGTCATTTACTTTTAGCATGCCTTTATCATGCTTTAATCATGGTAAATTAGTTTTTTTTATCACATTTTAAAACTATGCTTTCTTTTCCAAAAATGTCATTTATTACCAATTCAATGGTTTATGATTTACAACAATTAATTTGAAATTGTTAAGGGAATAGTTTCTGGTAGTAATAGTTAGTTCATATATTTTTACTTATTTAGTTATTGTTTTAGGACTTATTAACTAGATTACATCATTTTTATCACCGTTTGAATTTGATTAAAACAAATGATTATTTTTTTTGAGGAATATCTTTGGAGAATAGGAAGAGATGGTATCATTGTAAAACATTGAGTTTTGATGGAATATGAAATAATAACACTTTGATTTTTAGAGAAGCTTCATTTCCATAGTCAAAAATTTTGTTTTGATGTTTATTATCATACTTTCATTACTGGATTTTAATTTTGAAACTAAATGTGAGTATATTTGAAAGATCATATTTTATTAATATTAGTTTTATGACATGTTTCAGTCCATATTAAATCAAAATATAAGATCAAAGATTCTATATTTACCATTTGGTGACCATCCCAAAGCCTGAATTCATAGTGATTTCAAAATGTTGTTTACGTCTTGTTGTTGAAATTTTTGTTTTTATAGATAGATGGTGAACTTCAGTTTCATTTTTTGCATTTTTTTTCAAATCTTGATCATAAGTTTTTCTCCACGATGTAGATCTAAGTAGAGTAACTAATTGTGAAGGTTTTGTTTTAATGCAAAAGATTGTTTAGATTTGAATTAAAATGTGGAGAGATGGAAAATATAAATGTAACTAAAATTTTTAGGAGATAATTAAATTAGGTTTTATTAAGAACAAGTGGAAAATAGTGAAATTGGTGAAACACATAGGCACACTGGTAATCTACAATGAAATTCTAAGAAAGAGAAATGTAAGATTGAAAATGCAAACTCACAAGATACATTTAGACAAAGGAATCGGGAATATGAAGCTTGAAAAATAGTTGTGCTAGAATCACCATGTTTGATGCAACAACAGAACTTTGATGTATGAAAAAGAATAAATATTCAACAAATTAGAAAAGGAAGAAATAATACCAAGGTACATATTTGCTTCACCTCCTTAATATTGAAAAGACCATGAGAATTTAAAGTTTGAACAAAAAGCTTAGAATTTTGAACCTCTAATTCATTATGTGGTTGAACAAGAAGCCACAACTTAAGGCATCAAAATGTTTAAAGGAGTTGAGCCAATATTTGTAATTAAACAAAAAATTGTAATTTTACTAAAAATCGCACCAACAATAACACAAGGTGTACATGTGGCTATTAAAGTTAGGTATAGTGAACCCCAATTGAATCAGTAAAATGGATCCATTGTTAGAGGAGTCTCAAGAGACCAAAGTAAAAGAATTCATAGTATGAATAAAGTTCCAAAACTTAACCTTCCATAATGCACGTATTGTCATTAGATCAATGAATGTCCATTTATTGAAAATAATGTGAGGCAAGGATTTGTTAAACATTTCTAAAATATGAATCTAGATGTTGCAACCTTAGCTTTAAGCTCGCAACCAAAACAAAAGCTTGCAAAGGTGCGAGTTGAGAATGAAGCTTGGGAGTCACATTTCATGCTCTCGAAAGTGGAGGAGAGTGTGAGGGAATGAACCCACACATTCTCAAGTGGGCTTCCACTTTGGGAATTGGAGTTTTAATGGATTCTTGAATCTTCAAAGGGCAATTGCAAAGGTCAAGAATCATTAGATTGAAATTTTTTTTATACCATTGGAAAGCTTTTGGAACCTAGATGTTTAAAATGGGCTTGCATGAAGCATTTGAGTACTTAAAACATAAGTTATGACCCAAAAAAGAGTCGGGAGTTAAACTATCAATTTGACTCCCAACCATTAAAAGTCAGGAACCGCCTTGAATTACTTACGTGAAGGTGGCTTGCCACATATCGTTGAAAAGATTTTAACGAAGAATACAACTTTGCTTTGAATTTCACCTCAATCAGAGGTGTGTAGAAGAAGTTATGGGCTTTCAAAGTTGTAAGAATCCCAATTTCAGGAATTTCAAGATTCCCAACTTGGGAGTCTCGAGACAAAATGACATTGGGTGCAAGCCCCGTGGCTAGGCATAGAAAATACTATAAGGGTTCAGGTCGTGGTGAGTCTTGTGAGTCCGTGTTTGCCCATGGTTCGTCCGTGCACCAAAAGTGCTCCAATTACGCACTAATCAACTTGTTGTTTTGTTTGTATAAATTCGTGTGAATAATTGACCCACTTGTCATTCATCTTAGTCCCCATCCCAAAGCTCTAGCACGCCCTTCTACCCCCAAAGTGTTGCAAACCAAGGAACATACCCCAACTCCTTATCCTTCCGTTGTTTTCACCTTTGGACTCACACTTGAATCTATCAAGGAGTTTGGGGGTGCATCACTTGAACTTGCAAGAGCAAAGAACCATGGATAAAATGAGCTAAAGGAACTACACCAT
>Ga0116229_10001559_pt1 | contig 36136 bp, 24 predicted proteins | sample S1TSphgellanicum_3_FD_87313 | JGI IMG/M metagenome (GOLD analysis project Ga0116229, IMG submission 87313) | Host-associated microbial communities from peat moss isolated from Minnesota, USA - S1T2_Fc - Sphagnum magellanicum MG | ecosystem: Host-associated > Plants > Peat moss > Unclassified...
CCTAATCTTTTTTTCAAGGACACATCTTTGTACCGGGCCATCTTTTCCTTGGGGAATGTCTTTTCCCTAAGCTCCGCATTTCCCCGAATGGACATTCTCCTTTGCCACTATCCATCCCAAAAAAATCTTCTCCCCAGGGAATGTCATTTTGTTAAGCCCACCTTTTTTTCGGCCATTACCTATCCTTGGGTACACATCTTTTTCCTAGGGAACGTCTTTTCCTCAGGCCCACATTTCCTAGGCCATTGTCCATCCCAAAAGGACACATTTTCTTCCCCTAGAACATCTTTTCCATAAATCCAGCAAAGAAAAGGATATTGAACTACCACCGGCAGGATCAATCACTTTATTTCAAGGGGTTACTTGTGCCAAGGCCAGAAGATCGCATGGGACTTGTAGTCCGAATGCATAAAGACCTAGGGCATTCTGGTGAAGAAAGGACTATGGCTGAGATATGTAGGAGGTACTTTTGGCATAATCGGACTAAGGATGTGAAGATTGTTGTAAAGGTGTGCCAACAGTGTCAAATGGTGAGAAGGATGGGGAGTATACGCTCTGAAGATGAAAAGTTGAAGAATATACCCATTTGTGATATGTTTCATAGAGTGGCTATGGACATCGCAGGACCATTGCCTGAGACCAAGTCAAGAAACAAGTACATATTGGTGGCCATCGACCACTATTCTAAATGGTGCGATGCAAAGGCAGTCGTTGATCATGGTGCTAAGACTACGGCCAGGTTTCTGGAAAATGACATAATCTGCAGGTATGGAGTCCCCAAGTTCGTGCTCACTAATAATGGTGGGGAATGGGCTGCAAAATTCGATGTTATGTGCAAGGACTATGGTATCCAGCATCAGCACACTGCACCCCAATGGCCTTAGTGTAATGGGATGGCAGAGCGCATGATTAAAACGATCAAGCATGGCATCACCGTCCTGCCTATAGCTCCAGAAAACGTGGAGTGTTGGGACGAGCATCTGGCCAAAGTCATGTTTGGATACAAATGTGGCATCCAGAAAGTGAAGCTTACAGCGAGCATCCACAAAAGTGTTTTATTCAATGTGGAACAAGCGCAACAGAAACAAAGGAAGACCTATGCTACCAGGAAAGGTAAACAAGTTTTTGAAGGTCTGATTACTGAGGAGACTATGGTAAGGATGAAGAAACCAGGGAAGAAGAGAGCTTTGACTACAAGCTGGGAGGGTCCATACCAGTTCATTGGGTATGCTGATGGAAAGGAAAACCTTGATTTTGAGGAGGGCAATCGAGTGTGCATCATCCAAGATGCTAATGGACGCCAATGGAAAAGGTCTCGTAGGGATCTTTAGATCTATCTATCCCCATGGACACATCTTCTTCCCATTAGTTTTGGGTATGTTTCTTGTTATAACCTTGTTATGTTTTTATTTATTCTTTGTAATAAAATCTTGTTGAATTTTTGTTTCGTACATGTCATATTTTTGTTTTTGTTTGTTTTGTTTCATGATCTAGATTTAGAACTAGGCTTACTTTATTTTCATTTGGGTTAGAAAATCTTTTAGTCTTGATTATTTTCATGCATGTGACAAGTTTCACCAAAAAGTAAGGTTCAATTTCCATGTGACCATTGGCCCACCCATCCATTATTTTTTGGAATATAATAGTTAGGTGGGGCTTTCATGTGCATAATTGCATGCATCTAACCACTATTTATTAATGGACCTTGGGTGGGTTGGTTAGTACCCCCCACCCACCAAATTTGAAATGTGTCCATTATGTTTTACTTTAATTTAAGGGGGTTGTTAATGATGACTCATTCTTATGTTGTCATATGTTCATAATAAATAAAAGTCAAAAGGTTGTTGATATAATGATGGTGGCAAAATAATGGGTATGACATGCACCACTAAATTATTTTTATTGATTTTTTAGTGGGTATATAAAAGACTATGGGTGGGTGAAACAAATGAAAACCAATGTTAAATATTTTGTATTGTTTATGTATGAAAAAAGAACATGTTTTCACACTCATTGAGAAATCCCAATCAGTTATCTATATCCACCCATATGATAATTATCAACTTTTTCAATCCTTGAAAATGTTTCATCCAAAGATTTTCAATGGGACTATATCTTTAGGTTCACCTTTCCTATTAGCTCACAACCCTCTAGTTTCTAATTTACATCATCCATATTCACATCCAAATCATTTCCGACCTTTAAAAGTTCATGGTGGTTTGGTTTCATCACCTTTTCCCATCCCTCAATATGAAAATTAAATCCAAATTCTTGAAAATATGTCATTGCATGACATGTTGCAAAGCAATTCCCATCCATTTTGGAACCATCCACAACAAGGAAAAATTTGGGAACCCCATAATACATCAAATGTACTAAATAAGAAACAATCAAAGGTGAATTTGCATAAACATAGTTTTGTTTTGGGGTAATGATTTGTTGTTAGAATTTTTAAAAGATATACCATGAAACAAATGGCAAACTATATATGATCCATGTATTTTACATGATTATGGGCAATGATTATCCATTATAAATTATTTTGTGTCATAGGGATATATTTCACATTGGTTTCATTAACAAACATTATGATTATTTTGTGAATTCTAGGGGAAAAAGTGTGGGGTCCATGATGAGTACAACATGTGGAATGGATATAGACAATTATCCAAGCAAATTTTGCAATGATTATTATAGCATATATTGTGAAAAAACATTGTTAAGAAATGTGAAACATATATATGACCAAAACAAAGGCAAATCACATATTAGATTTATTAAGTTATTAAAGAACACATGAACATTGAAATGTATGTCTATTGGTATGTCTAAAGTTTTTTGAATCATTCAATTTCCAATTGTACACCATATTGTTATTAATTTCCATAAGTTTTGATATGCATTTGTGATCTAACATATGTGATATGTCAATGTAAAGTGGGGTGAAAAAGGCCATTACATGATATGCAAAATGTACAATACAAATGTCCCGACTTGTTTCAAAAGAATAATGAATTACATTGTTGGTCCACAACATCATAAAAAACATCAAAATCAATAATTGAAAGTTGTTCTTCAAAAAATAAGTAAATCAATTATTTTTCAATAACATATAACAATGTAAGATATATAATGTGAAAGTCTTTTAACTATGTTCTTTGTTCATTACAAGAATTGAATATTGGGGGAAAGTTAATATTTTATTGAGTACATGAGGTATCTTCCACATGATGTTCAATATCTACACATATTCAAAGACAAAAAACCAAAAGATCATTATATCAAAAACTATGATTCGAAAGATGAAGTATTACATTTCCAAAATGTGGAAATGTTAACTATGTTGGTGGACAAAGAAGATAATTATGCTATTATAGCAATTTTAATGTATGATGTCATTCCCCATGAAGATCTAATGAAAGAAGTAAAATGGTTGGAATCAAATGCAAATGAATGTTAATAAGGACCCACAAAAGGCAACTCAGAAATGTGCATGGCTAGAAAAAAAAAAATTACAAGAATGGAGATGGTGCATATGGCAAGTATGCATTTCATTAACAATGTTATATAATAAATTATTTCTTTGTAGGAAAATTGAAGTGTAATAACTATCAAATGTCATTTGTAGATATGTCCATCATTACTTAGAAGTGGATGAAAAGGTAGGAAGTTTTGAAAGACATGTGAATAGTTATTTAATCCAACATTTTCCAAAGGTTTTGGAAGGGTTTGACGACAAAGGAAAACAATTTCAAATTAATGATACTAGTGGTCATGTGATAGAAGGATCACCATTCACAACATTTTCATTGAAAAAAATTTATGAAATTAGAATACATAAAGACAAAGACGATGACGATGTCTATTTCATTTTGTGGATGCAAAAAAGTTTTTTTTTTTTCCAATTTCATTTCATTTTGGTAATTCAATTCAAAGGGCTAATGAAATTGTTGTACATGACATAGAAAATGGTCAAGTGGACATTTTGTTTGTTGGAGTATCCAATTAAGTTCAAAACACATAATGGTCTTATTTTCATGTTTAAGACTAACAAACATGTATATTGTACTATCAAAAACCAAATGGGTGATCAATATGGTCTAGCATTCTTTCAAAAAACTTCTATTATGAATTTTTTGAAGGCATCAAAATGACATTGTAATTACATATTCATAATATCATGCTTGCAAGTTTTTCAAATTAAAAGTGAAATTCATGTTTTGTATATACAAGAATGATCATATGAAGTTGATTTCATTAAATTGTGACAAATTGCAACCATTGAAAATATTAATCAATTTGAACCCAAATTGAAACAATATTTTGTATATAATAAAATAAGTGTCTATTGAGTTTTTAGTAAAATCAAGAATATTGATCAAGTTTAATGGAAATTTGAAACATTATTCTTATCTTATCATTTAATAAATGTTCAAGTTGAAAGCAAATCTAAGAATATTAATCAAGTTTGATTTTAACTTGAAACAATATTTTTAGGAGTTTTGGTATATATATAAATAAGTAAGTTCTTTAATGGTTTAAATATTGTTTCACATGCTTTCACATGGGATCATTGATATTTTACATAGTGAAAATGAACTAGAAAATATATTGGTTTTTGCTTAATTTTGGTTTAATACTAACTTTTGAAGGGGGAAGGGAAGGCAAATGGAATTAGATAACATATATTTTTTGTAGAGTGTTAGTTTGAAACTAAGTTTTTTGGGGTGGGGGAGCAAATGGAATTGGAGATTATATTGGTTTTTGCAAAATGTTGGTTTGGTACCAAGTTTGGAAAGTTAGGGGGGATGGAAATGGTAAATATATTGGTTTTTGTAGAATGTTGGTTTGGTACCAACTTTTGTGGGGTGGGGAGGGGAATGGAAGATTCCACTAGAAAAGAAAACAATACACAACCAAAAAAACTAAAGGAAATCCAACCCTTCAAAAGTTTATAACTACCATTTCGTTAAGGTTTCATAAAAAAAGATTTCACATTTAACTTTGAGATTTCATTTGTCAACCCAATGTGCTTAATCACTATAAATAATTTGGAGTAGAATGCAATATGAATATTGAATTTTTGAATAATATAGTCAACTAATTAGTCCATATATTTGACTTCAAAAGTCCACTATTCATAATGAATGCATTATTTTCAAAAAAATTAACTATGCAAATGTCTTCATAATCAAGTTGTTATTATAAAATGAATCATTATTTAATTTATTTAAAACTAAATTATTCACCATAAGCTTTTAAACACAAAGCACCTTACAAAAATTACTACTGTGACTCCAAAAGTGAACCACCATACCTTGCATGCACTTTCCATTCCTTTGATGTCTTTCAGTCATTTTTTTGAATTAATCCTATCTATCAATTCATTGATCTTGTGATGTCTTTCAATCCTACTTGTTTTCATATTTTAATCACACATAAAGTAAATGTAGCATGAACTTCCATCTTACTTGCACAATCCCATTCAAATTTCTTTGAAATGCCAAGTGATTATGGGATGTCAAGTTCATTAACAACAAACTCAATCTAGTTTTTTTATAGTATTGGTTTGGAATGGTAAATGACCCTAACATCCCAATATTGATTTTGTTTCTTAACAATATGAAATGGTGAATTCCATATTTGATTTAGACCATATATATTAAGTAGTTTGTACATCTTTGTCTTGTTAGTTAAAATGTGTCTTAAATTGTTTAATAGAAGGTATTTTCAAACCCACTCATGTTTTTTCTCGTGCATTGTTATTTTAATCTTCTAGCAATAGGCACTAATAGTTATGCTGTAATTATGATTATAGATCATTGAATCCCATTAATAGCATTGTTCATTTACTTAATGATTGTTTTGTAGATCAATAATCACAATTTGGAACATCCATAATAACAAAAGAGATTTTTGCAAATTGGTTGATAATTACGCCAAATCGTGACTTTCATGACTATGACACTAAACAACTATGTCCTTTGTAGTCATTTTTACTATGAATGTGGACAAGGTTAATCATGAATACAACTATATGACCATGAATAGTAAGTATAACCATTTGTAATCATTTGCATGATTACAAGACTAAAATTATGATTTCATGACTTCCTAAAAATAACACATCACAACAACTTTGTTGAGATAAGTCTTGCATTATTTACAAACAACAAACCTTCCTACCTCACTTAACATGCTCTCATGAATTTGTTACGACAATGGACAATCTGAGGAAACAAACAACAATAGAAAGCCTTTTCATCGTTGTTGTGCAAAAAGTTCACAAAACCAACAAAAAACTTAAAAACTTCTAGCGCTCACACTAAAAGCATATATGTTTCCTAATGCCACCTCATCTTTGTTCACACCTTCTCTAATGAAATCAATAATACACACTACAATCAATATCACTTAGTAATGTTTTGACTTCAAATTAACATGAAAAAACAAGTTGCAAAACTGATTTTACAAATTTAGCTAAAAATGAATTATTTCTTCATATGTTATCCCTTCACCAAAAAATAGCCGCTCTGAAATAGGCCTTCTCCTCCCACCAACAGAGGGTCCTTAGACCAAAGCTTTCATTGTGCAAGATGCAAGCACCATGGAATACAAATATGAATTGTGCAACATTTCCCCTGCTCCCTCATTCCATGTCACATGAAGCATTCATAGTTTTCCTTGAATGGTTTTTGCAATTTCTGTTTCTCCCACAAAAGATCAAATATATTGTGGCAATATATTGTGAACAAAATTCATGTCAACTCTTCCATAGAGAAGGTTTTCATTGTGGGAAAAACCACTCCTCATGTCATCAACATGCAGTTGTCAAGTCCAAAAAGTGAGCTGAAACAATAGTTGTTTTATGTTCTTTCATAGTAGAGCTCACAGGTTTTTTAAGTCCATGGATATACTCTTTCAAACTATTTGCAAATGAATTTCCAAAAAGCTTAGAGAACTCAAAAGTCAATTAGATTGTCTTGTTAGCTTTAAATGTTAACTTTCAAACTCTTGATGATGGGACTGACAATCTTGATGACAAATGCTTTGCAACTTCATTACAAGATGCATTCCATGTGTGGTCTATGAAATGGGAGAAAGCATAATACCCCTAAAAAACAAGTTGCTTCTTTTCGTGTAGCTTCAGTATATGCTCCTCAATTGTGTTTTCAATGACAAACCTTGTCACCCTGCCCAACGCACAAATCACAAACTTTGTGTTAAGTAGGTCACGAGTTCAGGATACTCAAGTTCCTATTCCTGGGGAACCACTGTGAACCTTCAAAGAGTAGACTCAAATGAGATATCTTTGCCAAAAATGATGCCTCTGTCATACCCAGCAATCTTATTACTGCATACCTACAATGTCCTCCCATCCAAGTCCACAGAAACCTCCGTCTACCAAACATGATCTTCAAGTAATGTAACCAAACCAATTTCTGGAAGAATGTTTGTTCAAGAAGCTCATCAAACCACTCCTCTACTCTCAATATATTCTTACTTAACTCATGTTCAAAAATACCTTACCACTGAATGCACAACAAGAAAGAAAGAGGAGCCCTTAAGAACTTACTTGTCAAGTCCATATCATGGGGTAGAGCAGTGTATACCTTGCAATCACAGTCATTTGTGAATCTCTCAATCATCACATCATGGGAATGCATACTCATGCTTCCATCCAGCTTCACACATTTGATTCTTGACTGTTCAAATTTTACCAAACCCAATAATAGCACCACATCAGAAAATGAACATAGAAGAGAAAAGCTACTGATCAAGATCAATGTGGCTCAAAATGCTAGTACACTTGTAGCCCAGATCTTTTGCATTCTTCTCCTTTGCTTCTGCACTTTTAGTGCTAGTAAAGTCTACGGTTAATGGCTTCTAATAGGTTGAACATTGTGGCGCAGGTTCTCCTGCTGCCATAACATACTCTTGTGAACTTTAGCTTTTGGTCATGGCAACAGTGCCAATGCTTTTGTTGACCTCAGTATCAGACACAAATCATACCAAAATATAAGATAAGAAATGTGTTTTCTGGAACTAATTGGGGTTTTAGAAATGCACAAGCATAACAAAAGAAATCTGTTTCCTTGAACTAATTAGGGTTTCAGAAATGCAAAAGCGTAAGACAAGAAATCTATTCTTGATTATCAACAACACAGATGAAAACTGCAAGCACATTCTCTCTGACTTATGGAAATGTCAAGAACACAAACCTGTACTTTGGGATCTTGAAGCTTGAGTTTGATTCCAAGTAACAACACACCTGTTTGCTGAGATCTTAAAGGTGAAGATGAAGAGCTATGATAATCTCTTCCCAGGTTTTATTCTTTTCCAAGTAGGTTAGTGCATCTGTGGCCAAATCCTGGCATACTGTACAAGCCTTCTTATTGCCTAATGCAGCTTCCACAGCAGTAGCAGTGCAAAACACTGTTGGCACATTTTCAACCATATTCTCACACTGCAAAAACCAGAGGCATACAAAATAATCCACATCCTCTTCTCCCTTTTCAGATAGGGATAACAAAAAAGAGACAAGTGTTGACTTGGGTCTGCAGGTCTGGTTGAAGGAACCTGCATCGATGGTCCTCTAGCAAGTTGATTGCATCTCTGTGATGTGGGTTGCAGCAACTAGTTTTCTCCAACATATCAATACCTGCTGCTAACATTGGTACAAGAGGAGCATTGTCAAAAGTATATGGAATGGATTCTGGTCAGGGTCCCTACATTGTACCAGAAGGTAGGCAGGCTATGAGGCCAATACTTACAACTGCCGAGCCTGGGAACTTGCTCACTAGGTTCTTTAGGACGTTCTTGTCTGAAAGCGCCAAAATCTTCAAAACGTATGTGGCAACCAGTGATAGCTAATGATCAGATCTTAAGATCTCATTTGAGATCTAAAATGAGGACAGAGCAACATGGCCTCACAAGCATCCAGCATCTCTGGAAGGTGCGTAAGGCCTTCTCCTCAAAAATTGTGGTGTGAATGAGAGGATCTGTACAGAAAACATGGATGAAGCTTGTGATCCAGAAATGCATTTCTTTCTGGGGCCTCATTCTGTGTGGAGAAATCTGTAGGCAAACATGTGCACAGGAGGGCAGCAGCAACAGCAGCATGAAGAAAGCTGTTGTTGCTCCTCCTCTTGTTGAGCAAACTGGGAAGGTGATACCATCTCCCTTTGCACACAATAAACAATAGTGCAAGAAGCAAAATCCTCCCCTCTATTAGGGGGGGAAAAAAAAATTCAACAAAGTATTGATCACATTTCTGTCTGTTAAACAAAAGATGACAATTTACAGTAACATTCATGTATGGATAAGTTTGAAAAGATTTGAGAGTCTGCAATTCATACGGGTGCAAGATAAAACAAACTCTTCTGCTACATGTGCCATGGGACTTTATTAGCGTATCTGAGAAAACTGCCTGTACAAGAGAAGGTGAGTCTTGATTTGTTGTTGCAATTAGGTAGTCTTTGTTTACGCAACTTTTATCTTTGTGTGATCTCTCAAAGAGGGAGTAAGAGGACAGGACACGGAACAAATTCTGCCAGTAGATTGCTGTCTACATGCTTTGAGTGTATGGATTCCATGCTGAGAACTACAAGATCCAAGCCCATATCATCAGCCACCTCCCCTATCACGGCTGCTGGGCGCTTTCCCTCTCCCAGCCTCTCCACCAATGTGAAGTCCTTAAATCCTCCTGCAAAAAATGGAAGGAAACTCTGGTCAGAAGCTGAAACAACATATCTTCCTTGTGTATATAGCATTTCCTCAGATGCAAAAATGCAGTACTTGTTGCATCAACAGCATCATCTTATCTTGTCCATGATGAAAAGAAATCAGAGAGCTACAGTCAATCCTAAAACCAAAGGAACCTGACAGAAACTCTAAGAAATTCTGCAAGTCATGTAGTTGCTGAGCAACCGCATCATAGTTTGGGGAGACAAAACATCAAAACAATAATGCAAAAATACCTTCAGCAAGATGCCACCGTATATTCTTCATACGCACTTCATGATCCTCTGTTGTCTCTAACTCATTTTCATCAATCACTGCAGAACAGAAAAAAAAGAAAACAAGGAAGCCACTGCTGCACAGAAATGCATTTCAAGCAGATGGAGATTGGAAAGCATGGGAAAAAAAAGATAGACAACATGAGGTGGAGTATTCCAGAAATGCACTATGGAAATGGAGAGAAACAAAGAACCATGCCACCACCTGATGTGCAGAGGAATACCTACCAACAACTGTGATGTTGGCACCATACATATTGGCAAGAGATGTCGTGGTGGCTGCAGCCTAGAAACAAGAATGCCAGAAGTTCTGATTAGGCTACTTGCTTCTCTGTTGCCATGGCCTCTCACCATGGAAAGCACCAGATGCACAGAGAAAGAGATAGAGACGGAGAAAGAGAAAAAAAACAGAAGATTGTTGTGCACGCAATTTGCAACTGCTACATGAAAACCAAGCAGCTGAGCAATGATTTACATAGTTTGAACCTGCCGTGTGGCTGCCGAAAGATAAGGATTCTTGTCCATGATGGGTAGCATCAGATGCTTGAAAGTAGTAGTGGTAGTGACAATTGTAGATGCAACTGCTGCTGCTGTGTCGTCACCACTACTGGCAGCTTGTGAAGACTCTGACGCCCTCACTAGGTATCCACCATTGCCACAATAATGAATGACCCCTGATCAGTTTTTTTCCTCCAACAACAGTCAAACTCCTCCACTGGCAGCATGAAAAAAGATCACAATAGAAAACTATAGACTTTGATGGATTAGGTCTTGGATTTAGGGTTTAGAGAGCTCTACTGGCAACTTGTGAAGAGGGCAATTGCAACAATAACAAATGACCCCTGATCAACTTTTCCCCTCGAACAACTTTCAAATCCCTCTGCCAGCAGCATGAAAAAAGGTCACAATAGAAGACTACAGACTTTGGTGGATTGGTTTATGGCTCAGGGTTTAAAGAGCTTCTCTACTGGCAGCTTGTGAAGAGGGTCATTGCCACAATAACAAATGACCCGTAAATAACTTTTACCCCCAACAATAATCAAACCCCTCTGCCGGCAGCATAAAAAAAGGTCACAATAGAAAACTATAGACTTTGGAGGATTGGATTAGGGTTTAGGGTTTAAAGAGAACTTCTCTACTGGCAGCTTGTGAAGACTGTGTTCTCTTCGCCAGGTATCTTCCATTGCCACAATAATGAATGACCCCCGATCAGCTTTCTTCCTCCAACAATTATGGAATCCCTCCAGCAGCAGGAGAAAAGATCACAATAGAAAACTATCGACTTTGATGGATTGGGTTTAGGATTTAGGGTTTAGAGAGCTTCTCCTCCGACAAGCAAGGTTGTTACCTGATAATCCCTTTGCAATCGCCCGCAAGCTCATGTGTGTAGGAAGCCCACATGAGCGTGAATACCAGCAACAGGGAATGGGAGTAGCTCTCCCGCGTCCAACGCTGGGGATTATGGCAAAAGATGCAGAAGGGAAAGAGGAAGTGCGTGTGCGACATACAGGTAGTGCCATCGCTCTAACTGGAACAGACAATAATGCTCCCGCCATATACTCCATCTTCATCGCCATCACGCTCTCGGTTTGTACGTCTTCTCTCTCTCTCTCTCTCTCTCTCTCTCTCTTCCTAACAAAACCTCACTAGGGTTTAGGGTAAAGGGTTTTAGGGTTTTTATGACACGAAGAAACCCAGCCTCCCCCCCTCCTTTGTCTCCTTCTACACGTCCAAAGCGCAATCGACAAAGGAATAAATTACAAATTCCAAGCAAGCCCCGAAGAACAACACATTCCCTTCCACAGACAGAATGTCAGCAGTTGTTAGCCTACGAGCCATCAGCACAGGTGGAGAACAACTTAGGTTTGAGAACAATGCTGCTCCTTGCTTACTCTTTTGGCATCCAAGTCTCTGTTGCCTTTCTTGGTGAGTATCAGTTCTGGAAATAAGAAAGCTAGGAAAGATTTTTGCTTTGTGGGTTTCTGGATTTTCCATTGCTGTGTGTTTGGTTCTGCATTCTGAGATCTTGGGTTTCATTATAGTGAACTTGGGTCCACTCCCTGACATTTCTTATGGGGTGCATGATTGGTGTTGTCTACTGAACATGGTGTGCAATCAATCATGCTTGCTTATGCTGTGATAAATTAAAGGTATGGTATTTTTGTTTTTGTCTATTGGCCCCCTCATCCACTAGCTTTTTTTCTGTGTCTGTATGGTGCTTTTCTTTTGTCTGTTGTCCCCCTTCACCCACTAGCTTTTCCTGTGTCTGTATGGTATGTTTCTTTTTGTCTTTTGCCCCCCTCACCCACTAGCTTTTTTTTTCTGTGTCTTTGATTGGACATGCCAGCCTGAATCAAAGGTTATGTGGATATGTTTTGTTCCCAACAACAAACCAGCAGTACTTAGTTTCATTGTGCATTTTGCTGTGTAAGCACCTCATCTGTTTCCTTCTGTCTGAGGTGGACTGTTTTCCTGATTTGCTGAACTCTTTGAAAACAAGGGCATGTTACAACTACCAATTTTACTCGTGAGAAGTCAAACTGCCAACTTTCAATTGGTTTGTTTGCACTGAAGACAACTTGCTAGCATCTACATGGTATGTACGTATAAAATCACAATGCTCATCATCTTTGATGCCCTGGCAACATGTCTTGTGCACTAATGTTTCAAATGCACTTCCTGTCTGCAGCATAAAGTGCCACTTGAATTGTTTACATGCAGATGCAATCAACTGAACTCTACCTATACAGTTGAGTATTTTATGTCTTCAACTTGGAGGAAAGTCAGGAAGAAGATTGGTTTCAGCAAATGTCAACTCAAATTTCAACAGACTTTCAACACCATCAGCAGACTGTTGCTGCAACACTCTCTCTCTCAGGTAAGCTTGGGGCATGTTTGCTATAAGAGTGGGTCATTCACACATTTGCACAACTTGGAAGCCACTGCATGTCTCTACGTGTGCACACTCTTGGTCTAGTGGCGCATGTAGTGCCCTGAAGGCCTAACTAAAACCCAAAGTTGAGGGGGAACTTTGATACTTGCTACCTGCGCTTGCCCACACACAACACAAAATGAACAAAGGACTTGTTTTACATTTAGGAAAATTCTCAAATTTTCAACAATTGATACCTATTTGCAACACCCACGATGGCTAGTTTGAAAAAACATGTGAAATTTTGAATGAACGTGAATTAGAAGAGCATGTCCATCAAAGAGAATAAAATGGCATTTATGTCAAATTTTGGATGAAGTGAAAATGACCTTAGTTTCTATAAATGCAAGATACAATGCTTTTGTAAGGACCTAGTAAAGAAATGTAATTGGCTAGTCACGATGGTTGGTGTCTATGATGACACTTAAAATTAGTATTCGATACTCAATTTGCATTATCCAAGATTTCATGTTTATGGGTGCGAATGGGGACTTAACTTCAATACTATTTTGGATGTGATAGACAAAGTGAAGACCGACATACCATGGTTCACAAGATCCACCTCAAGTCATACGCATTTTTAAATGTGCAAGAGCAAAAAGAAAAGTTGCATTGTTTTTCATCTAAATTGGGTCATTTCATGCATAAAAAAGTCATCTCACTTTATTTGGACATATTTTATCTCTTCCACCAATGGTATCAAATATCCATAATGATCACATTCATCCATTGAATTGTCTTTCATTTTATCATTTTCATCCATTTAAAGTTTATTTGTGTTATTTCATCCACATTAGTTCACCCCATGCATGGGATCAAATTCATCAACATCCATCAAGATTTATTCCATGCATGAAAGTTCATCCAAATGGTTAAATGTATTCATCAAAATCCATTTCATTCATTTATTCAAATTTATTTTGCCCATGGACATTCAATCACTCATTTCAAAGTATCCATTCATCAAAATTCATTTTTCCAATTATGATAATTTCATTCATTGTTTTAAACGAAATTGATCCATTGACATTGAATTCGTTCAATGGATCATATCACCCATGTAGATTGTGAAATTCACACTCACTTACTTCAACATTACAAGTCTTTTGAGAATAATTTTAAAAAGGAAACTGTTTTACATCCTCCTTGTAGTTGAAACTTGCAATAATGATTGCTTAAATCACTAGGAAAAAACCCCCCCCCTTGCAACCATAACCTTAGTTGAAAATGATGCTTCAACTACAATTTTAATCAAAATTATTTTTTTTACATTTTCTAATTTCAAATTTTAAAAATCAACAATAACAAGTTGAAAGCAACACACAATTGAACATGATAACTAGGTGGCAAAATATGGTCATGATCTTATTAATTTATTTGAAAACTAGCTTTGAATGTAAATTGTTAAGTGAATAAACCTCATTTGCTAACAAGGTGCAATCACACAAACAAGAGCCACATCAAATGTAATATCTACTTAATTTTTCACATTTAGAAATAGCAATTTAATTTGATGTTGAAAGTACAAGATTTTTTTATATTGCAAGGTTCCTAATATATCATTGAAACATGTGAATTAATTTGAAAAATATCCTATGAATAAAAAGTTTTCAAAAGCAATCATGAAGCATTATAATGGTGGCTTTTAAACACAAAAATGACTTGTAAATGGGTTTCAAAACTTTTGAAAATGATTTTTTTTTTTTTTTATAATAAACCTTGACATAACAATATTTTTAACAATTCAAGATTTTTTTAATTTGAGAAATTTTGTGAAAATATTTTTAGGAATATTCTCTCAAAAGCCATCCACTAAGTAGGTGGGTGTGGATTGTGTTATCATGTTGGCACCCAACATGCCATTTCATTTATCCTAATGAATTTGAGGATCCAATTTTTGTTTTCAACTATTTTGAGATAATGAACATCCTAGATGTCAAAACATAGCACATTGCAAAATATTCTATTGTAGTGTGGCACATCACCATTTTCATTTGTCATGGTCATGAGGTTAGCAATTTAAATTATGTTTTGACTATTAAGGATCCATTCAATATGTCCAAAAATTCCATTCCATTGAAAATTAAACCAACCCACACATGCCACATGTATGGTTGCAAGTAAATATATAATATTTAAATTATTCAAATGCATGACAAATTGTTTGTTGCCACATGGTGTTGAAGGATTTGATTACATGTAATGTATGTGTCCACATTTTGCATGTGTATTGGTGAACATAACAAAAAGATGAATTAAAAAATATAATCAAAATGAATTGAAACAAAGTTCAAATAAATGTCAAATATTATCATTTACTAGAACAATTGGAAAACAATAGAAACAAAGTGCAACAATTACACATTGAAGGCAATTTGTAGTTACAAAATTGTTACAAGTCCATTTTTAAAAAAATCAATATATACTCAAAAAAATCCACATAATTTGTAAACAAAGTAAAATTTGGGTATCCAACATAATTTGAACACATTTCAATTATTTGAACACACAAACAAACATATCTAAACTACAAAGCTTAAATGTAAGAACAATATAACAATCGCATAATGTTGTGATGTGTATCATATTTTAAAGACACCCTAATTAAGGTGCATCATCTACATCGATAACTTTAATGTTATTTAAAACATCTTCAACCCCAATTGAATAATAGATCTTTAGATTTATTGGTATGCTATGGGAATGATCAATAATTGAAAATTAACCTATGATGCTCATGTTCATAATGTAATTGAATTTTTTTGCAATATAATTGGATTAAAAGGTGTAGTCACAAAAACACGACCCATTGTTGTTGTAATTCATCCTAAAAATTTGTGTAAATATGAACAAATTATGTGGAAATTTATTGTGAAATGGAATCTTTTCATGTATTATCATTTAATATGTATTGATAAAACTTGTTGTGAAGTTTGAAACTTTTACATGCCCAAAAGGATTTTCTTAACAATGTAATTAATCCTAGTAGTCTTTTTGTAACATCAACTAACACAAGTTTTTGAGATTTTTGAAGCTAAATTTTTATGCTTTCAGTGAATTATTATTTATCATCAATTTTGGGGTTTTAATACCATTTTCCTGTAAATATAGCCATAATTCCAAATTTTAATCTTATATCACTGTGGATGGAGTAGAATTTTATTATTTTATTATTTTAAAATATTTTAAATAATGATGACAACTTGGAAAATTAACTTAAACTTATTTTACTTGTAGTTTTAATTCATTTAATAAAGTTAGTTGGAATTTGATTAATGTAGTAATGGAGTAATTATAACAAAAATATGGACAATGAACAAAGCCTTCCAATGTTTCCTTAATAACCACATCACAAAAGGGTGTGTGTGTGCGGATTGTGTTTAGAATTATTGTTCAAATGGATAAAAAGTTGAAGTAAATTTAATTCTCAATTGCAAACATTGTTAATGTAGGTCATGACTAGAAAAGTAGATAGGAAAGTAAAGTTGAAACATATTGCATAAGGGATGGAAGACATGTCATGAAGCTCTTGGGTAGTTTGTGGGGACATGTTTCAAGTCAACTTTGTGCCAAAAGCCATTCGGGTGGAATTGGGTTTGCATTGTGTCATCCAATATTGGGCAAATTTCTTCAAACATATTTGTTTTGGTTTATATGTATTAAACTTTTATCTTGGTAACAAAGGACTTGGATATTGAAACATAAATATGGTGTTCTCCATTGTTAATCATCTCAAAGACTTGGGAAAAATCATATTTAATGTTTTGTTAAAAAAATTTATTAGACACTAAAATTTGTTTTTCTTCCTTTTATTATTCAATTTATAACCAAAATTCATAGTTCAATTTGCAAAATCATTCATACATTAAAAAAAAAGGTTTGACAAACTTGGCAAAAATGTTAAGAGTTTGAAAGCTTAAAAGCTTGAAAGTTTAAATGTTTTTTTGTAGTTTTTTTCCTTTCTTATTCAATTTTGTGCATTTGAGGCATGATGGGGGGGAAGAGATGCTTTGGGAAATCTTAATGCAAAAATGAAGCATCATCAAGTTTGTGTTTGGCAGGGTTCACACAAGTGGAATTTTTTGAATTTTAAAAAATTTACATATAAAAATAATTTCAAATTTCTTCACATGATCACCATCATGCAATAATCATCAATTGTTGCAACTCCTTCATTGTGCACTAAAATGTTTTCTTTCTCATATTTAAGTGTTGAAACATGTAGATTTCTTTAATGAAAACTTTATTTAATAAGGTAGTTTTAATGTCCATCTAATGTATTTCAAGATCTTAAGTGCCGATAATTATGAAGTATTTAATACAAAATCCAACAATCAAAATAAATCTTTTTTAATAAAAAACCATAATTGTATTCAAAAAATAATTATAAAAAATTTCATGCAAAAGAGATGATCAAAGATCAAGAATTTTATCTCCTATTAGATCCACATGTTATCTTACATGTAAAAAGGTGCCATCACATGGAATAGATTAAAAAAATATGATGTCCAAAATTCAAAAATGGTTTTTGACATAAATGAAAAAAAGTAAATTAAACACCTTAATAAGTAAAAATTATAAAACCATTCACTCCTCCATTGAGTTTATGGTAAACTAAACACAAAATTTGAAAAACTTTAATATAACAAAATATGCTACAAGTAGATTTGAAATCAACTAATCAATATTGTGTTCAAAATTATTTTTACATTAGAAGTTTGATATATTATGATTATAGTATACTGAATTTAAATTTAAATAAATATCTTCTAAGCTTTCATTAACTTGAAAGTAAAAAATAATTAATATTTCATTCACTTATAGCCCATTTTGTAAAACTGAAAATATCATGCAAGTAATTTTATTTTAAAATAATATATTTAAATTACTTGAAGATGTGATTTTTCAATATTATAATAATAAAATGAAAGATTATCCTCAATATAATCATTGGATAATTATTATTTTTACTTTCAATACATGAAAGTTTTTTTATAAGTACTTGTAATTTCTTGTGACAGGGACAAGAGATTGTTTATTTTACCATGTTTTCACCCACATTAGGTTTATTTAACAAATATAAAATGTGCAACCAATTAACATTTACATAATTATGAAAGGTGTGATTGGTTGATATTAATGTTGGGCATGTATCATGAACATGGTTAAATACCCAACTAATTCAACCAATTTTCAATCTAGTTATATCATTGAAAACCATTAGGTATCACCTTAATCATGTGATAGTCAAATCACTAATTGACCATTGAAAACCATATGCATTCAAAAAGAAATTTAAAGTTTTTAATCAAATGGGTTTGAAGGACCTACCTAGGTCTAGTTCTTAAACTAGGGGGTCTATGTAGCTAGGGTTGTCTAACAATGTTGAAACCTTTTTCCAAATGATTTGCTATCATGATTTCAACACAACCTTTAAAACCCTATAATATTTTATTATTATATAGAACAATGTTGGGTTGTCAACAAGTATGCCTTAATGCCATCATCACACATTTTGGATTTCATCCTTACTAGAATTATTGTATAAATATGAAAAATTACACTCAAGGAGAACTCAAAAAAAACAAAAGACACCCATACAAACTTTTTTAGTTGATTGAAATCAATTCGGAAAGGTTGGCATACTAAAAAACGAATAAAAATAAATATTTTTAGAAGTTCATTTTAATGGAAATTAATTATTGAATAAATTTCTTGTTAATTGCTAAATTTGTTGGAACAAATGTTTTTTCATTTTTCAAGAAAAACTTTGATTGGGATGAGAGTTCTACATGGCAACAAATCTATGAATTATGAAATGTTGTTTCTAATAAGTGATGATATTTGACATCTAAAGCTTATTGCCACTTATGAGATTCCAAGCTAAACATGGGTTTGGTCAAAGATATAATGTTGTTGATTTCAGAAGCAAGAACTTGAACAAAAAAATTTAGAACTTGGTCATGGCTTTGCCTTTATTTGGTCATTTAAATTGCCTTTGAAGGGTTGTGGTTGAGTTTGTTTTTTATGAACATGTTGATGAGATGTAGAACTAGGTTACTCAATGACATACTTGATGGAGGTTGAATTAAAAAAATGTCAAACCCAAAAGTCTTTTTTATCAACACTAATGATTTTGGTGCCAATGTTTTTAATAGATCTAAGTCTAATGGGTTTAATACCATGAGTTGAAAAATAGTTATTGGTGGGATTTGCTCATTCAATGAACTTTTATACTTTGATGATAAGTACTTTTAGCATTGACCAAATTATCATCGATGAAATTTATAGCATTTTAATATAAAATCTTCATCAAAGATGACATTTCATTGAAAGAGAAAATTAATAGCATTATGAATACAACAATCATACAATTTATGTCTTTTTACTTTTTCTTGTTTTCCATATCCAATGAAAACACTTTTGATTGTTTAAAAATACAATTTTTTTTTTTTTTTAACGGGAGTGTGTATGTAACATGTACACCCAACTATTCATACTTATGACTAATTTTGGGTTTATGTTGTGTCCACAATTCATAGGATGTTTTTGAATTTGTTGAAATATGAACCTATTTCTATATGTAACATGCAAAAGTGGCCTCAATCCAAAAAGTTGTAGGTAATGGAACATGTATCATATTTTGAATCACTTCAACAATAATGTATTTTCTCTCTCAACAACCTTTTTTTGCTTGGGGTGTAAGGTATGGTAAATTGATGAAATATATATATCATGAGTTTGACTAAAGGTCTTGAATTCAAGTGAAGAATATTCACCTTATTGTCCTTGCATAATATTTTGATCAATTTTCCTATTTGCTTTTCCACCAAGGTTTTATATTCTTGAAAATTTAAAGATGCTTTGGACTTATATTTCAAGTGATAGACATAAAAATATCATGTAATGTCATCAATGAAACATGTGAAGTATTTGACATTGTTAAAGGAAGGGATTTGCAAACATAAGGTCACATACATTTGAATGTACTAGCTCTATAATATCAGTATAATTGATTTTACTAAATTTGGGAAATGGTACTTATGTTGTTTACACATGAAGGTGAATGTATATGAAATTAAGTGCATCATGTTTGTCCATCATTTTTTTTTGTTGTGAGAATCTTCATTGAATTGAGATTTAGATGGTAATGTCAATAACATGCCATGTAAAGTTTTTTGAATAAGTGGATGTTGTAAGGTAATGGCCATGCTTGAAATTGTATTTATTAAACTTTCCTTTGTTATTTACAAAGAAGGTTGTTCAATATTCTTTTATTTGGATGTTCGTATGGTTTAAATATCTTTTTGAAAAAGCCTACTAACAAAGATGGGAAAAGTTAGGGTTGTATCATGACTATTGATTGATATAAAAGGCCAAAAGGAGGTAGGTAATGTTGCCAACAAAAAAATAATTAATTGAATGTTATTAATTGTAAGTCTTGATGTTGTGATTTCATCAAAGGATTTTTGAAATTATTTAATAAATTCAATGATTGACTTTCCTTTTTCAATTTTATTGTCATCAAGTTCTTTTGAATAGCAAGTTTCATAAGCTATTCAGTTAGAATGCACATACATGATTTCAATTTATCCAAGCCTTTTTGGAAGTTTTGAATAAATGTACCATTTATATTTGAACATTTGCTCATGTATTTAAGTTTATTTCAAATTATGAAGATTTTGTTCGCTTTGTTGCATAACATGAATTCATTATTGTTAAATTTTTTATCTTCTTCCTTGAAGTTTTTTTCAAGGAATGTTTAACACATGATGTATTGTTATGACACCATGAAAGTTTGAAAAAAATCACTATGAAAAAAAGGGTGTTTTGCAACTGGCCTTCCATGACACACCTTCAAACTCCTTGAAAGATTCAAATGTGAATTCCAAAGTGAAAACAACGAAATAAGGAATTAGGTACGCTCCTTCATCCATAGCATTTCGGGGGTAAAAGGGGCATGCTGGAGCTCCAGGATGGAGATTAAGATGAGTGACAAGCAAGTCAACTATTCATATTGATTTACACAAACCAAACAACAAGTAGGTTAACGCATAGTTGAAGCACTTTTGGTGCACAAATGAACCACATGCATACATGGATTCATAAGACTCGCCACGGCCCAAAATTGGGGGAAACCATCACCTTCCCCCCATAGTATTCTTTATGATTGGCCATGGGGGTTGCACCCAAATGTCATTTTTCCTCAAATTCCCAAATTGGAAGTCTTGAAATTCTTAAAATTGAAATTCATGTCACTTTGGAGGCCCATAACTTCTTGTGAAAAACTTAGATTGAGGCGAGGTCTACAGCAAAGTTGTAAACCTTGTCAAGAGTTTTCCAGCAATATTTGGCACGTCACCTGCACACACGTAATTTAAGGCGATTCTCGACTTTTAATGATCGGGAATAAAATTCACATTTTGACTCCCAACCTTTCTTTCGGCCAAAACTTGTGTTGTAAATACTCAAATGGATAATGCAACTCCATTTTAAACATCTACGTCTTAAGAACTTTTTAATGGTATAAAGAAGTTTTCAATCCAATGAATTTTGAACCCCTCAAATCATTCTTTGAAAATTTGGGAGTTCATCAGGATTCCAACTCCCATTTGAAAATGTGTGGGCTCATTCCTTCACACTCTCTTACACTCTCGGGAGTGTGAATGTGATTACTAAGTTGCACTATTGGTTCGCACCTTCCCATGCCCTTGTATTGGTCCCAAGCCCAAGGCTAAGGTCGTGACATTGCAACTTAGTTTTGAATTGTAATGACCATTTGCAAGTCACCGTATTTCTACGTTGTGAGTGCTATCGGACAAGTTGCATAAGTTACAAAGTTGCAAAGTTACAACTCACCGTATATATAGTGCAACTCATTACAATTCAATTGCAACTATGCTGAAATCATTCATTTTCAACCACTATGCAACTCTATTACAACTACAGCCATAACGTCATGTTGACGTTAATAATTTTCATCCATCCATTAAAACTTGACACATGGCATTATGAAGATTTTTGGGTTTAATTTTTTTTTGAAATATGGATTTCCATGGTCTAATATTATGACACATGGCCTAATAAAAAATTGTCACAAGGCATATTAATTAAAATTTGAAAAATAAAAATAAAAAGTAATTCATTTTAATAGCTAAGTAGGTTGATACACATCCATAGGTAGGTAGGTTGGTAAGTAGGAAAATATAAGACTAGATGAATTAAATAATATATATATACATAATTTTTATTTTGTATTTGGGGTTAAGTTTTTTTGAGTTCATCCCAAAATAACATGTGTATTTTGGTGTGAACACATAAGAGAGGTCACCTTTTTTATATATTTTATGACATGCGATTCAAAAACAAAACTATGGGTTAAATCCTCTAGTTGTTTTCAAATTGCAAATTGAATTACAACAACACAACGTAAACTGGTTGGTGATTGAACACTTAAGTGCTCAGGGCAAGATCTAAGAGGAGGGATCTCTTTTTGTGGTGCCCAAACAAAACTTGAACCCCTCCATTTGATGCATATGGCATAGTAAAAATTGTTTAAAACATAATAGAATTGAAAAAGTTATGGCCCCCCAAAGTAGAAGGGGTCAAAAACTCAAAAAAACAAATCATTGAATGTTACAAAGGCCAGTTCTTGAATACCCAAAAAAATTCCTTGTATGTTGCTTTGTTACTATTTGAATTCAAAAATGATTTGTAGAACTTTAGATAATGTTTCTATAACACTTTTTAAAAAATTTAATGAATAAGAAATAAGAAAGTTATGAAGTTTGAAATTAGAAGGGGTTAAAATGAAAAAGAAAAAAAAGAAAAAAAACACATTTTGCAATTTGAAAAAAAATTATCTTTATAGCTCCTTTTTGGCTAATCCTTTGACTTTGCATTTCCAAGGTGATTTGTAGAATTTTAGGTGTCGTTCCTATAGCATTTTAAATCATTCAAAATGAATAAGAAACAAAAAAGTTATGAGGTTTGAAAATAGAAGGGGTCAAAATGAAAAAAAACACATTTTGCAATTTGTAAAACTGTATTTTCTTTACAATTTTTTTTTGGCTAATCCTTTGGCTTTGCATTTCAAAGAGATTTGTAGAACTTGAAAAGACGTTTCTATAACAATTTAAATCATTCAAAATGGAAAAGACAACTAGTTATAACATAGTTGTTGCGTGAGTTGCACATTTACAACAATTCTAAAGTAGTTATCACATGCAACTATAGTGCAACTCCTTCAAAAGTAAAAAATGGTTGAGTACAAATGTATATACATTATGTACAAATTATTATATAGAAGACCCATTTTCAACTCACTTACAACTATAATACAACTAACTGATTTTCTAACATGGCAATCTATTTATTAATTCCCTGTATTTCCAAAGGGATAGTTGCATATTAGTTGTAATACCTAAGGGGTAATTGCATAATAGTTGTATATGAGTTTTTTTTTAGCTCTAGTTGCAAGGCAATGTGGTTTTAGCGGACACAATTTTTCATAATGATTACACACAAGAAAGAAAAAGAAGAATGATAATGTATTATTTAAAAAAGGTTTGCATAAGAAAAAAAAACCATAATGGATTTTTTTAGGTGTCACAAAATTATGGTAGAAGTTTCAAGGTTAGACACATATTATTATATAAAACCCATATGCAAGTTGGAAATTTAAACAAAATAAATGAAATTAACTTCTTTGTCATGTTTATTTTCAAGCGATTACACCAAAAACATTAATTTTCAATGAAATATGGACTTTACAATCTAGGCAATTTTGAGGTCATGGTCCACAAAAAAAAATGTTATGAATTCATTACTCATAATGATATTGAAGAATTTTCCATAATTTTGGAACATGTTATAGTTTCAAGGGTTATGGCACTTAGGAATAAAAAGTTTGGAAAATTTGAAGTATGTGATGAATTTTATAATTCTTTATTGTGTGTAATAATTTTTTAAAAATAAAATCAAAGTCCATCACATATCCAAAAGATGTTTTTCATGACCATAACTAAGTAGAGGTGTTCAAAAAGCTTGAAAATAGGGCACCACTAACTTGGACATGGAAAAGAATCAACTTTAACATCATTTCAAAGTTTTTGTGTTTTTGTTCAATTTTTTGTGTTTTAAAATACACTAGAAAAACTCTCAAACTAGACTTTGCAATTGCTGCTTTTGGTACATCCTAGTGTGCTTTCACCCTATGTTTATCCTCTAGAAGACTCAAAGAGAAAAATTAATAATCATTAATCCAAAGTTCATAGTCCAACAAAATAGCTACATACAATTTATCTCCTAATTCTATTTTAGAACCTAACTACTAGGATCATTTAGCATAATAACCTTCTATGGGCATTGGAACACCTTAACCCATTAAAACCCATTTATAAGGTCCAAATTGTGTGCATAGAATCAAATTGTATTCATGATTTTTTGAATGGAGAAAGAAGATAAGCAAGTAATTGCCATAAATTTATAAGGTGGTCGAAATATCCATGAATCAAAAACACTTTCTAAACCACACATTTTAATTGTTGCACCATACAAAGTTGATGTTGTTCATTAATCCATGTTACCATTTAGGATTTTTTCCATTGTCTAGCCTATTTTGACATATGTTATTTCATGTGTTTATGGGATATATGTTATTGTATGTTGAAGTTCAATTGACATGTAACATTGAATTGCAATTATTAACAAAACATAGACAATTATTTTGTTTAAAGGATGGATACATAATTGTAACTATGTACTCAAATGTTGACTTCAATCTCTTGTTTCCTAAGGATTCAAATTATTTACAAGCAAAACTAAAATGCAATTTACAAATAATATAAAAACTTCAAAATTACAAATGGCACTTCAAACAATGATCATCATGAATGTCCTTTTTATGATGCACTTAACAATTGGTGGTATCAAAATGAAAATGTGATGAAACATGTGATTGCTTTTACAAATGGAAATGATGAAGTTGTAAATAGTTTAAAATTACAAGTAAAATACTTGATTGTTTAAAGGATAATGGTAAAAAATTGTGAATGGATAGACAATCCAATGGATAGATGAAGTTAAAAAATCAAATAAAAAAGAAAAATTCTATGGACATGAACATTTTTCAACCATGATTGAAATAATACATCAAAGTTACAACAATTTGCATAAACTAATATTAATTAAAAATATATGGATTCCCAAATTAGATGTTTCATTATTAAGCTATAGATATCATAACATTGAATTTTGAGTCATTCATCAAAATTTAACTCAAAAAGGTACATTCATAGTAAAAGGAGCCAAGGAGGTTATTGACAATACTTAAAACTACATTTACATTATTTTGGGAAATCATCATTAATTTTATTTAATGCATTATTTATCCATAATTTGTAATTGTGTTTCGGTGCTCATGAAATTTGACTCTTATGAATTTGGAATCATTTCACTATGTTATTAGAATCCTTTGTCATACACAAAACACTTGTTGACAAGGTCTAAAAGTTGAACATGCTTTTTGTTACTCAAACCTTCACCAAATGTTCTCAAATTTATTATGGGCTTTAATATACTTCACAAGAAGGGCCACATGTGTTTATATTTCTAAATGCACATGTATTGAATCCTTTTAATGGATGTTGTTGATTTTGATTTTGAACGTCCTTAATGGTAAAAAAAGTTCAAAATTTGTCACCATGGTTAATTTTTTAAATACATTAGATTATAATCTAGGTCTTCATGAAAAAATATATAATTTTTATTATAATATGAGTCATGTGTGGTCTCAATAGCAGTCTTAGAAATTACATTTAAAATATAGTTTTGATATTTAATAAATCAATACATGTAAGACACGTGTAAAATATAGTCCTTAGTAAGGACACTGACCTTGGTCACCATGGTTCCTTTTATTGTGTTTTTACCCAAAACCATATGTCTTTGAGAAAAATACATCACAATTTCTTTTCAAATTAACTTCAAAGAAGTTATTTGTTACATGTTGATGGATTATAATAGTTTTTGTCAACATTTTCTTGGTTTTTTCTTGTTTTTCTTTTTTTTAAAAATGATTTTTCAATGATTATCAACACATATTCATCTCCACGTTGATAGTTTATGTTTTCCATGTCAATTTTCTCATATTCCATTATCCTTATATTTGCACCCTTTTGTATGTTTAATTTTGTTTCAACCATTTAAAAAATATTAGTTCATAAATTGTGTTGCTCAATGTTGTATTTGCTTCTACTTATGTTTATATCTATTACCTTCAACATTTAGTGTCACAACTTTAACTTTGGATTTACAAAATTGGAGCAAGATAAAAAAAACATGTTGAAAATGAGGCCAAGACATGGCATGGTTCAAGGACATTCCTCAAATGTGTAAGAAGAAATCTCAAGTCCCAAAGACTTTTGGGACATGGTTTGGGGGACCAAATTATATTTTAAATCAAATAATTTTTAAAATTTAGCAAAATTTTCAATGCAACCTATAATGTGATGCCTTAACATTGCCAAAAATAAACTTACTAAAAATTAAGGTCATTTAAAATTTCAATGGTGTGGAAAAAATCAACTATTGATCACTCATACATCATTTCGAGGTTCAAATGATGTTATATGGAATTGGAAATCATTTTTAATTAGATCTATTTTTAGGAAATTACGAGATCCCAAAATTTGGACACTAAGAATGTAAGATCGTGGAACCAACATCCTAATTGCCATGATGAAGAAAGTGATGTTGGGTAAAACCAAATGAAAATGATGAAATAACATTTTTGAAAATAAATTTCCTTGACAAAATTAGAACTAGAAATGGAAGGTTGGAAGGTAACTACCTTTTAGTCTTTGGACAATACCTTTGTTGTAGAAAACAAATCACAAACTTGTTGCCTTCATCTTTTGTAGTTGTTGCTTTCCTTTAGCTACCTTCTTATTGCAACTATTTTGTTGTAGTTACCATCTAGTGATTAATTTCTAACAAACATTTTTGGAAATGAAAGATGAAGAGAAAACTTAACTAAACTAAGAGTTACTTAATCTACATCAAATTAATATTAAATATTTTATTTTGTAACGAAGAAATCAAAGCAAAATACCAAAAAAAAATGTCATTTGACTTTCAATTAAAATTCATTATATTTCTTCTTCATACAAGTACAATCTTCTTCTCTCACTTCATGCACCAATCTTCCTAGAATCACACATTAAATGATGGATTGAAAAGGAATGAAATAATGAAGGAATGAGCCCAAGGAATAATAAGGAATCAAAAGTGATTCCTCACCACACATGAGTTTGTCTTATCCTTTTAAATTTCTTCACCTTATTCTAATCTCCTTCACATATCCTAATTAGTGAAATATCTATAAACCTTAATAAATTACTAAACCTACCTTTTAACATTCCAAGTTCTTTGCATTGGGAAGAATGTAATTTGTGCCATTGGCCCAAGTGTGAATCGGTTACACAACTAAATTTTCCTTCCAAAACCATTTTTGTAATATAATTGAATTTTCAATGACAAAAACTCAATATCACACCTCAGGTCTAATTTTTTTCAAATCAACTTCACTATTAAATCCTACTGAATAAGGGTTTAAGATAGATTCATATACTTAATTGAATAAACTTTCAATGTGCTTTGTATTTTAATAATTCATCTTTTTCACCTTTCAAAAAGAGTGACCACATTGGTTAGGTGACATTTCCTATCAACTTGGAAAATAAAAGTTTGTCCACCAATCACACAGTTTCCTGAATCTATTCAAACATAGCCCGATCACAAATGCTAGGTGCCCATCCATAATCACAATCCCAAAAACTACGCTTTGCATCTATAACTATTTGAATCAATCTGGAGGAAAAAACTTTGCAACCATAATATAATTTCAAGGCTATATGAGATGCAATATTTTAAACATCACAACTATATACAAAATCTACGATGTTAAGAGCATCTCCAGCAGTGCTCAGTATGTGACCCTGAATACAAATATTTCTCACATTCCCCTTTTAGTTACCCTAGTACCTTGGCCAATTCGACACTAATTATATTATTTTCAGAAATGTTGAAAATTTCCAAAAATTATTTCTTTCCAAATCAAAAAAAGTTGTGAAGGATAATAATGAATATTTAGGAATATTCCATTCGTTGAAATGAGTTTTTCAAATTTTAATTAATTAATCATTTGACGGACACGTGTTGAAATGGCCAAGGTACTACAGTACTTCCTTTTTTCCAACTCCACTCATGAAAGTGAAACTGCAAGTGCAAATAGGTGGGAGACTACTAATAACAACCCACATGGACCAATCAAACTATCTTCCCAATCAGAAACAAGGAGCATTCAGGTCTCCCACATCAGTCTTCCAGTGAATCCACTGGATTTGAGTGCTGTACCTCATCAAGGATTTCTAGTGCAAAGTCACATACTCAGCATGAGCAGAGATGCTCTAAGGACTTGCTTGGCTGCATGATCAGCTCCATACAATTTAGTTTCAAATTGCATTCAGTGTTGCATTCTCATGAGCTTTGGTTTATAGAGTTTTGGGGCAATGATGCAGTCAGGAGTGGATTGTGGATTTTGAGGACAAAAAGTGGTGGGCAAAAAATGCAGCAAAAACCAAGCGGTTTTCTTCAAGAGGCTTGCCTGTCAAGGATTTGTATCTATCTACCTTTCATCAGCATCATCTAAGAGCCCATGAGCTCTAACTTCAACATTAGATTTTACAAAGGAAGATCTTTCACTGAGAGCAAACATTGGCTGAAAATTCTTCACAAATCATCATCTCCTAGAAGCAGGCTGGCAGATGCTGATCTCTACCGAATCTACCAAAGTTGGAACTTATACAGGACCGATGCCTCACTTGCCATTCTTCCTGTAGAAATGATTTGGATCATGACAGTTTTGTACTCTGCTCTGAAGGTTGCATGTACTGAACATTGTAAACAAGTGCTATGGTGGTACGACTACGTTGGTACACTGCAGATAAGACTATTCAAGAACTAGGAAGATGTGCTTGTTGCTGTGTGTCCCACTTGTTTGGTCAAAAGGTAGATTTAAGAATGGGGCAAAAGATTGTACCAGCTTTCATGAATGGGCAAAAGATACCAGCTTTCAAGAATGGCTTCTGCATGCAATTTTTCTAGGGCAATGTACTTCTGTGATCTTTTCCTCTTCACAGAACAGATCAAGTGGCAGCAGGATGCTGAAGGAGGCAAGAAATTAGGTCAATTGTTACATCATTTTAAGCAAAGTCATTACATCTGCTGCTGCTTGAGTTGTCTGTCATTCAACACATTGTTGGTGGACAATGCTGCCACCTGTTGCACTCCTCCTTGAAGCCTGTCCCTTCCAAGTGCAGATCAACCCATCGTAACATTTAGCCTTTTCTGTCACTATGTCAGCAAAAACAGAAATTGCAAATTTGGGCACTTCCCCTTTGTGTTTGCTGTTCAAGCCCTTGATGTACCCAAATGGAGAATCTTAGATAGAAAAAGGACAGCACCCATGGGCACTTAGGTTTTTCTATTTCTCACCTTGTAAGTTATCAAGCTGAAAAGATGGTGTCCTGGTGAAAGCCCCTAAATCACGTTGGATGTCAGCTTCTGGCTGCTCCAAAAGCACAGCAGTTGCAGCTCCTGGCTGGCAAACATTTCCATTCCATGGATCAAACCCTGTCTGAGCTCTGCCATCAGAACTCCTCCCAGCATCAGGGTGGTCCCCAATACCTCCAGAGTCACCCCCCTGTCTTGGGTCTGGCTCTGATCTGAACTGCTTAACCTGTGAAGACTCTGCATCTGTGTCCACTTCCGATCCATCATCTTTTGGTAGCAACTGCAATTATTGCAGCACATCAGTAATCAACCCCTACAATGTGCATAGCACTTCTCTACAGATGTGGTGAAAAATCAGTTGCACTTTATTGGCAGACACAAAGCAAAATTCTACTTCTACCCAAATGCTTGAAAGTTGTAAAAACTTTCTCAAAGAAGGTGGGTGGTGGATTCCTTGCAGCACCTGTTGCTTTCTCTTAGCACGAGCCTTGCGGTTTTGGAACCAGTTGTATATGTTGGTTTCACCAACATGGCCATGCTGCATTAGCTCTGTGGTGATCTCTTTGATACGCTGTTTGCTTGGGGTTGCATTTCCCTGCTCAAATAACCTCTCAAGGATCTGGAGCTGGTTTTGGCTCGGTGTCCACCGCTGCCGCACTGTGGCCCGATGCATGGGTGTCATAGTTACTTGGTCCATGACAGAAGATGGCTGCACCCCTGTTGCCATAATGCCTGTCCCATTGACAGTGTAGTTAAGGTTGCACCAATTCTGCCATCAGAGTAGACCTTAAAAAGAGAGAGAATCCCACCATAAAATCTAACTGCTTGCACTGAACTCCAGTTCTGACAAAAGTCCTATCCTGAAAAAAAATCACACAAAAATCTCAACAATTTCAGTCACAAGATGTGCATGTGAAAAAAGGAGGGCCCTTGTTCAGATGGTACTGACCAGGGGCAGAAATTTCCTTAGAAAGACTAGCTTTGTGCATTTCCACCAGCTGCTGGCAGATGGTTGCATACACCGAGATTTGCCTTCGCAATGCCTCAAGCTGCTCCTCTGTCATCACCACCTGCTATACAAAAAATCAGCTAATGTGATTATTATGTGCACTCTTGGTCCATCCGACCATCCATCATCATTTGAAAAAAACCAAACAAAAGATGCATGAGTTTCTTCACCAAAGATGCATGCATTAGTGTCTTCAACATGTAACATGAATCTTGAGTTCAATTGACAAAAACCCACTGAGTTGTTCTGCAAGCTTCACTGGATGATGACATTATTCAAGAACTCAGGTTCAGAAGGTTTTTAGAGAGTTGTTCTGCAGCAAAAAAGCTTCAATGTATGTATGACATTATTGAAGAAGAAGCTTCAGAAATAGGAGCCCATATAAGTACTGTTCACAAAGCTCTCTAGATCTGTGACAGATTTTTTTTTGCTTGCAAGGCTTTCATAATTTAGGTCTATTGTTATTTCTTTTGTGTGTGTGTGTGTGCTGATCAGAAACTTTTTTGCTGATGGGGAGATTTGTTTTACAGTCAAGAACCACAAAGAAGCTTCTGGGAAAAAAATGGGTTGCAAACTGATGATCAGAAATGATGTTCTGCAAGGAGATGTGGGTTTTGTAGTTGGAGGGAGGAAAAAGGGGATGGGGGACTTGTTTACCTGTCCAGATCTCCTTGTGCACAGTTGTTGTTGAGAGAAACTGGTTGGATCCAAAGCTTCTCCCAAACTACTGGTGTTGTCCCCCATAGTTTCTCCTACCAAAGGAGCAGATGGAAGGAGCTGCTGCTGCTGCTGCAGTCCTAACCCCACCGAACCCATCTTCCCAACAAATTCTTCACATATGCAATCTTTGCAAAAACCTTCAACCCCCTAAAAAAAGAAGGAAAAAAAAACCTCAAACTTTATCACAGCATTCTCTTCCCCCCTGTGTCTCTTCTCTCTATCAACGACCCATTTCCCCAAAATCCATTTTCTCTCTCATCTGCTACTCCTGCAAAAAATTGCCTTTCTCAACCTGATGAAACAAGGTGCTTGAATGAACGCAAACACCATCTCTTGCTCTCTGAGTGTGTGTGTGTGTCTGTGCAGACGCCTCTGTCTCTGTCTCAATCTTTTTCTGTCTCTTTCTCAAAATCTCTCCCTCTTTCGGCAAAAAATTGGCAGTGGGCTGATTGTAGGAGAGGCTAAAAGCGGCGACATTTTACGACGGATTGGGCTAGCGAAACTTAGAGCTCCAATGGGGAAGAAGGGAAAGGTCTGCTCTTTATGAAATGGGAACCAGCAGCTTCTTCTGATGAGAGATTCCAAGACAAAAAAACTCAATCCTGGGGGAAGATTTTCTTTTTTGTCCCCCAACCCCAGCCCCCCAAAAAACAGACTAGACTAGCCAGCCTACAATGAAGAATCTGCCATGATCTCTCTCTATCTGCCAAGGTTTATAGCAAGTAGGAACACACCCATGTTCTCTCTCAGAATCTCACTCAATCAACAAGACCCACGGCCCATGTTCTCCTCTCTTTTCTCTCCAACATCCCCATGTTTTCTCGAACACCCATGTTCTCTCTCTCTCTCTCTCTCTGCTGCTGCAGAAAATGTGGTCTCTGACAGTCAGAAGGGGTTTCAGGTGGGGTTGCTTCCTGTCTGTTCCCAATGTGTTCCCATCAAGCTCTCAAAGTGTTCCCAGTATGTTCCCCAAGTTCTCAATTGTGTTCTGATCAAGTTCTCAAGGTGGTCCCAGAAAGTTCCCCAAATTCTCAATTGTGTTCTGATCAAATTCTCAAGGTGTTCCCAGCAAGTTCTCAAAGTGTTCCCAGTATGTTCCCAGCAAGTTCTCAAAGTGTTCCCAGCAGGTTCTCCAAATTCTCAATTGTGTTCTGATCAAGTTCCCAAAGTGTTCCCATCATGTTCCCCAAGTTCCCAATGTGTTCCTTATGACATTTCCAATAGCAACTTTTATCCCTTACAAGTGTAGCCAGTGCCCTGTTGGCCCGAGTGTGAACACATCGAGGGCACAACTAAATTTTTCCTTCCAAACCCAATTTTTGAAATTTGGGTTTGGAACAAAATCCACTCAAAATTCAATATCTTCCACACCTTAGCTCTGAAAATTGTGAAATGAACTCCATTAAATCCCACTCATCGAGGGCTTTCCAACAAAACCAAGAACAACAATACCCCACCCCCCACCCCCCAAATTCCAATACAGTTTTCAGTTTCCATTTCATTTAGTTTTTAGTGAAAAAATGGTTCAATAATCAATAATAGCTTCCATTCCACCCCGTACAGTCGGTGCACCCCTCCTACTCATCAAGAGCTTTCCAAAGATATGAAGAGTGTGCGGCATGAAGAAGCAGGCGTGGTTTGGAAGATCTCAACCTGACAAAACGAAGGAAACAAACTACCTTGCTTCATAGATAGATTATTTGCCCACGGTTCAACTTTTCATAGTTTATAAAGAATTGTCAGTCAGTCTAGTCTTTCAAATATATCCAATCAAGGAACCATCGGTTCTTATTTGAGAGGGGAATCAAGATTTGATTTTATGAAAGTATAAGGAAATAGAGAATCCCCAAGTAAAACAAGTCTAAAACTCACACCAAAGCTCCTTTGAGGACCCACTTAATTGAAAACGGTGGTTTTGTCCATCCGGTGTTGGGTGGGTATTGCTTTTCCTTAAAAAATTGCTGATGTTGGTTCTTCGAAAAAAACATTATTTCAAATAAACATTAACTTTTAAAACATTGGAAATACTCTTGAAAGATATAAGCAAAAATCTATATTCTTTTTATATAACTTCATCTTGACTAAATGATTTTTCAAATTCTTGTAACTCCTCTTCTAAGTTGGAATTTGTCTCAAGCAATACATTAGATTAAAACAACTTAAAACTAATCCTATAATTCATTAGGTCACTTTTACCCACAAAGATAAATTTAGAGATCTTTGATTGGAGATGGCTTTTCCTTACATTTGTAAAAACACTAGCAATTTTATTTTTTATCTATTTCAATCTTTGGATCAACAATTACAAAAATTCAATGAAAAAGTAGAAGCATATTTAATAACATTGGCAAGTAGTGAGAACAAGCAATTACAATGAACAAGGTAAAAAAACTAGTGGTATGACATATCAACAACGAGCAAAGCACAAAGAAACAACAACAAAATATGAAAGCAAATGGATCAACTAGTTGTCAATCAAATGCACAAAGCAATCTCATGAAAAAAAACACATGGAAACTCAAAAAATGGCAAAGAACAAGAGATATTGTGTTAGCATGACAATGGTTGCTTTTAACAAAGCACATGCTTGCTTCCCACTTGCAATAATTTTAAAGATTAACCTTAAGTTCAAAATTCAAAACCATAACCTTAATTAACTTACAATTAACCCTATTTAATCTAAAGTTAAATCTTTTTCCACTTAATTCTTAACTAACATGAGAATTAAAATTAAATATTCAAATATTAAAAAAACAAGGTTTGGGGTATCAAACTTTGTTGAAATAGGATATTTTAATTAAATCATTAAATAAAGTCTCAAAAAATAAGTATTTAAAGTGGGGTCATGATCTTAAATATAAAATCTAAAACATAAGTAACAACCATTTGAAGAATCAAGATTCAAACTCCCAAAATGACTCCTTACCACAAAAATGTTTAATAAAGTGATCAAATTAGCTTGAATTTGGGAGCTTCTTATGTTGTTGGATAGCTATTTTCAAAGGTTACAACTTTTCTTGTGAAAATTTATAAGCTTGACCAAAAAAAAAAGAAGCTTTTAAATCAAAGTTGAAACAAAAAAATTATGAACCCCCAAATGGTTGAGCATAGTAAGTTGGTAGTTTTGGGACTTTTGTTTGGAAGTCTTCATGAAAAATGTTGTAACCCACACAAGAAATTGCAAAGTATAATGTTGAGAGAAAACTAATAATGAATCTTCTTAAATTTGTGATGCACTCTAGATTTGTCAAGTGGTATCAAAAACAAGAAATCTTGTTTGTGCACCATTTTTATTTCAAACTACATTAATTATTTTCTCTTCTTAATGTGTGTTATTTAACACAATTGTGAATTTGATTTAGGAATTTATCCTAGTCTCACCTTGAAGCTCCTACACATTCTTTCATTGTGGGAGTTAGGAAACACCCCTTAAGCTTATGTTCAATTACAAAATCAAGAATTAATCAAGGGTTTTTTTATTATGACTGTCACTTGACAAATCTAGGAGTGTGTCACTTTGCCCATTATCATTTCACATGTTTATATTGCTTTAAATGCATATTACGCACAATATTATCTAGTATTCAACATGACTACCTAGTCCATCTCTTCAAGGTAATCCCACATGAATATCCAAGGGAATGACATGACCACCAATTTAAGCAAATCTAGATGTCTACAACCACACATACAACTTGATGAGAATTTCATATACATATACCATCCCTTCTTGTATTACATACAAAATCACAAATTTCGTAAAGGCCTTATACAAAATACACACACACACACCATTCCCTTACTTACATTCCCCAAATCATCCATGAATTCTCCTGACAATACCCCCACTATACAAATAGTTCAACAACTTAACCCTTGATTTTTTAAAAAACTATCCAATTACTTTTGAACCTACCTAACAATCTCAAGAGCATAAATAACATTAAGTACTTTGTTTTTGAAATGCCCAATACATGGGCAATTGTTGGAAACAATATAGAGCTTACCCTTTTCCCATCCTTGAACTACAAATTTTGTGGAGACTTGAATACACCTTTATGCTCTTATAGTTAGCGTCCAATGATCCATTGTTCATACATAGATTGACATATCAAAACCCTAAGGCACATTCAAAAACTCCTCAACACCCATCACTAGCATTGCAAAATTTGCAATATATGAAAATGTTTTGTTACTAATTCTACTTTAGGCAATTTTCTAACAACACCCACTACGTCCCTTTGACTACTTTCATGTTTTTGTTCCCACCCGAAAGGTTTTTTGTTGCATTAAATTACAACTACAATGTCCTACTACAAATTGCCTTATCACACATTCCCCCTTTATTATTATTAGCCCCATTCCTTCATTTCACATCCAATTCATCAAATTCACATATTTTCATGACCAATTCTCGAAAGTTGCTATGACTTGAAAACTTTTTTTAAATTATGATATTCTTTTGAACACCATCTTACTCCCTCATATTGATGATTATTTTACCCACTCTCGTTCCCTAATTGTTGATCAAAGAGGAGCAATATGCTTGCACATCAATGCTCTCCTCTTTACAAACAAGACTTTGCACCACACCTTCTTCCCACATCAAACACCGATCCCTTTTGCCGAGGGAAAACATTCTGCTTATAAAAATGTGACCTCCAAATACACTAGAAATGTTTGTGGCGGTGATTTATGAAAGAAAGAAGGCACGGAGGCAGGGCCGACAAGCATGCCCACCTTGCCCCCTCTCACTCCGAACAAAAATTGCAGGCACCTGAAATAAGAACTTCAGTCTTGTCTGTGTGGGGGGGGGGTGGGGGACTTCACTTGTCATCAAATTATTGCTTTTCTCAGGTTCTATATTCTCTGCAAAAAAAA
>Ga0116229_10001560_pt1 | contig 36130 bp, 23 predicted proteins | sample S1TSphgellanicum_3_FD_87313 | JGI IMG/M metagenome (GOLD analysis project Ga0116229, IMG submission 87313) | Host-associated microbial communities from peat moss isolated from Minnesota, USA - S1T2_Fc - Sphagnum magellanicum MG | ecosystem: Host-associated > Plants > Peat moss > Unclassified...
GACGGTACATATTACAAAATGATGCTGAATGATGTTGGTGTCCATGACATCATCCTTTATTGGTTTTTGTTTAGTTTGTTTCTAAATTTGTAAGGCACACCTTGAGACATTTTTTCTCCTCCTTAATTGCCTTTCATGTTTGTGTTTATCCTTTTTTCAAACTTGTATATTATTAAGTATAAAAACTTTTATTCTAGTTTGTCTTGTTGCAACTTGAAGGTGGTTTTGGGGGGGGGTTGGGGGGCTATTTGAAACTTGAAAAACAATATTTTTTTGAATGTGTGGGTTTAGGGTTTAAGGTTATTGTGTGGGTATATGTTTGGCAATGTAGTGTTGTTTCCATTTTTATTCACACAGTTTTTGTTTGGATGCTATTGTGATTTTTATTTTTTTTAATTGTCAATTTTGGTCATCCATATTGGAAGGGAGTTCATTTCATGGCCCTCAACATTAATCTACAAGTGAAAGGTTATATTGATGATATTTAATTTCTTAGTAGAACAAAAGCCCATATAATATATTAATACATTACCTACAGATGCAAAATAAAACTATCAAATTTCCAATTTAGGCTTTTCCACATTTTGAACACATTTGAAAAATGGAGTTAGTAACTAAAATTTAAAAGAATAACCAATTGTAAAAGATAACAAAATATTTGATAAAATATATAATTTTTCTCCCCTTTATTTGAATAGAAAATCAAATCTAGAACTTGTAAGAAAAGTCACTAATAGAAACAATTGCACTCAATAAAAAACACACGGAAAAAATCATGTCACTTAACTTTGGAACATCTTTTATGTCCACTGAAAGAGAGACCCAGTCTTGCAAGGTTTTTGTGGGGTTTGTTCTACCGTCTCCAGGGATTTCAAATCCTGGGGTGACCTACAGAGATAGAGCGATGGGTCACTGCTTGTGGATGGATGGATGACGAGACGAATGGATGGAAAGCTTCACGAAAAACGACCACGACGTCCTTTACTATATATAATAATGTGTGTGTGTGTTTGGACCTAGGGACAATGAAAAGCCAAGATGGGGATTACATGGTGTCTACCTAAGGGCTACCAAGGGGCCTACTTAGGTTAGGAGATACCTAAAGGTTATATAATTGACCTACTTAGATTATGGGTTATTTAAAATAAGGGCTGTCAATTTTTTACATAAGGGGTTACATAAGGATTATTTAGGGTGCTAATTCATAGGGGTTATTTAGAGATATACTTAAGTTAGGGGATGCCAAAAGGCTACTTAAAGGGTTAAGTAGGGTCTACATAAAGGTTATGACATAATCGCTAGGTAGCCCGTTATGTAACCCCCTTTTGCACTATGACTCAACTTGAAGTAGTTCTTCAAATAATCATTAGGTATCCCCTTCTCTAAGACATTACCCCCCATAGGTAGGCTTTATGTAGGCCCTTTAAAAAACCCTTAGCATCCCATAACTTAGGTTAGCCCCTATGACTCATCTAGATAGTCTTTAAGTAGCATTTTAGTTAGGCCTTGTGTAATCCCAAATGTAGGCTTTTGATAGCCCTTAAGTAGTCCTCTAGGTAGGTTCTATGTAACCCATTAAATAACATTTAAATACTTCGTAATTTAGTTAGGCCTCTAGTTGTCTCTCTAAATAGTCCCTAAATAAACTCTCAAAGTAAATTTTGGTATCCCATAACCGAAATAGGCGTTTAGGTGGGGGGATTTTCATTTAATAAAAGGCTTATAATGAGATAGGACCAACCCTAACCCCACATTTTGATAATATCCTTCGCTTATGGGTCATGTGAAAGGAAGGAAAATTACAACTATCCTTTATGGATGGGAGGGGTTTTATGTTTGCAAGTAGAACATAAGACATAATATTGCACATGTATTCTTCCCTTGAGAGTGGGAGAAATCAAATGCCTAAACTTATGCCTCTAAGTAGGAATAAGATTGTTTATATTATATATTGCAATAGGTAACATATATTTCCTTTTTTCTAAAAACGACATTCATGATATAAAATGTTTTTCAAATACATTTAAGAAATTTCATTGAATGTTTTACATTGTTCTCTTATCATTGTCATAAGAACATGCCCAATGGTGGTTGGAAAAGCACTACCTTTCAAATAAGAAATTTAGCATTTCAAACTTGTGGGGCCTAGGCGTGCTTCAATGGTAGTCCAATTGGGGAAAATGATGATGGCCTTGGAAGTCCTTGTCAAGACTTGACCAAAATTGTAGGATACTAGGTTTCAAATTGTTATATGTTCATTGCCACCAATATGTGCAATTTACCAAATTGAGATGACAAAATGGCAAGCAAATGAAAATGATCCTAGGGGGCAAATGGCAACACAAGGGGGAGTCGTAGCAAGCAAGGAAGAATGAAGGAAACACAAGTAGATATTGGGCAACTGGAACAATGGTAAAACAAGGAATAGTTATAACAATAAAGGAAAAACAATGGTAATGCAAGGGCAAGCCTCAAGTTAAGGTTTGTCCCTCACTTTGAACCTGCTCGAGCTTTTGAAACTTTATTTTGTACCCTTAAATTTTCCCTTTTCTTGGTGGGGAGCCTCCCTCTTTTTGTATGAAGTTTTTTACTCCACACTCATTTTTTGACCCCCACTGCTCTTTGTGAAACTTTTTGTAAGTTTCCAATGGACATCACATTTGACACCCAAGCACAATGTTGCAATGATCAATTCACATTAAAACATCGAAATGAACTAGACAAACATGTATACCAAACATCTTTTATTTCAATAAAAATTAGTGCCTGTCCAAGCCCACAAATGTTCAATCAAATCCAACCTTAATGATAAATGTCTATTTACATTTTCAAATTTTGTGTACCTTGTTTCTAAGCTACAAATAACAATCTCCTTCCTAATTGAAGTCCAATGCCACGATCAAAGAAAAAAAAATTAATTAATATCATGTTCATTTTCAATGATCGTGTTATGCACAATTTCACACACATAATGTGTTCAAAATTATTTCCATGTCCCATTGTTGGCAAAGATTTTGAATCATTGCTCACGTTTTGATTGAAAGAGACTAAAGTTTTCCTGACAACCTCCTGCATTTTGGCAAAGTGTTGTATCTTCTGGATTTTAAGCTTCTTTATGGTTGATACACAAAACAAGTCTGTTTTAAGTAGATTTTATGTTTGTTAGTAGATAGTATTGTGGATATGTGGAGCCATTCACCATGAAGTTCAAACCTCAATCTACATTCCTCCAATTGGGGTAGACTTATCAAACATATTAACGTCATTGTTACTTCCTAGTAACCCAAAAATATATGCCAAATCCATAAGAATTGCTTTGCAGTAGCCTTGAGAATGATGTTCATATTCTTTTTTTTGTTTTTAAATTTTTCCTTCCCATGAAACAAAAAAATTCTTTCATCTCCAATGCATGCAATCTAGTGATGCAAATAGCCTAGGAAAACCCTTTTGTTCATTTACCTCCAACTATTTCTCAAGGTTTGCCTTTGTTGACTACCTCAAGTACTTGGACTCAAAACAAGTCTTGATAACTTTCACAAACCATTTCATTGATTCCATAGTAGTGTTAGATCCTAGTTTGCAATATCCATCAATTACATTAACCTCAATGCCATATGCAAACATGTTCATATCTAATGTGCAATTTTGAATATTGGACAATCCAAACTTAGTTGCAACATATTTCTTTTGAATGAAAAACAAATAATGTGCACAAATTGAATCCATGAGATGAAGAAACAAAATTCTTTTCATTCTAAACCATTGTTTAAAACACTTCTAATTATAACTAAGTGAATGATTAAAATATTCTTTGAAGATCCTCTTATGCACAATTCCCTTGTTTCTTTCAAGATTATTAGATCATTAAAACTTGGCCCATCACATTGTTTGGGTGCTTGTGACCCCTCAACTTCATCACTTGATTTGTATGTGATAACTTCTATCATAATTTCTTCACAATCATTATTCTCAAATGTAGTTTAAATTTATGCTAGCAATTGTGCTTTGCAAGCTTCCGTCTTGTGGAACTTCTAGGGTTGTCTATGTGCAAAGCTCTCTATTTGTGAATGCCTTTACACACATAGCTCTTTTTGTTGCGAAGCTTTGTGTACACAATATATCTCTCTACATGTAATGCTTTTTTAAAGTGTGATCCTTTCTCTTTGAAATGACCATGATCTTCTCTCTATGTGCAATCCCCTTTCTTACAAAGTTCTTTGCATGAAATTAGAGGATGAGATGAGAGTTGAAACACATTATCAGCTAAAATCTAGTAATCTAGTATGGTTGAAAAATTTGCAACCTAGTTGTTTGGCTCTACACAAACATTAACCCATTGGGCCCTACAAGGGCCGTCACAAACAACCTTTTTTATTGAACCACTATTGGGCATGCTCTAATCCCAGTTTTAAATTTTTTGGTTAATAAAGGATAGCACATTATATGGCCAAATACAGCTAAAGATGCAAAGATGTCATTTGACATGTAAAGATCAACATCTTGGGGGGCCTTTATAGTTTGCAAGAAAAATAGGCCCTTTGCCTACAATTTAAGTTCCCTCTAACAGTGACCTGGAGTACCTAATCAAAAATTAGAGAGTTGTAATTGAGATCTCAACTACATGCTGGGTTCAAGTTAAAGACTCTTTCATTGGTTTCCCACTGAAGAAATGACACTCCCTAAAGGGTTACCAGGATGGATGATGTGTGGACAGGAAACACTTTTTCATTATGTTCCGTTCCCATAAGCTAACCACGGTGTTTAGCTGTGTACTAACTACTAACCAATTCTCATCCACCTACAACCCAGGGTTTACAAGATAGGTTATGAAGGTGGGACCTATGTGGGACCTTGGTATCTTGTCGTGGAGCACCCACCAGCGCACCATCCACTGGATGCCTGTTATTACTCAGTTGTGGATGAACCTGACCTGAGTTAATATTTGGTTTCACCTTGGTAACCAATTCTGTAAGAAACAGCTCTCATATATAGGTAAATAGGTAAGAAAATAGGTAATTACAAGGTAAATAAATGGTTTATACATAGGCAAGGGCTGCTTTTACTACCTACTTACTAACAACCTGCTTTTGAGTTGTTAGTAGGTAGGTAGTTTAAAAAAGCAGCTGAGCTAACCACCATGGTTAACTAGGGAGCTTGGAAAGCAACAGATAACTGTTTCCTGACCACGTACCATCCATCCATCGGGGTGCGCTAGTGGTGGGTGCCGGTTCACTGTGGCCCGTGGTAAGGACCCCAAAAGAGGTTGTTTTGGGAGTGAGGGCCCCTGTGCAATCGGAGACCGGGATCCAAGTTCTTGGAACAGCTGCTCCCTTCCAGTAAGGTCCTTACCCAACATAAAGAACTGGTAAAATTTTGCAAGTATAAACGGATGGTTGCGGTTCATTTGAGAGGAGGACCTCGACACACCTTACATTTAAGGTGTCACAAAATGAACCCTAAACCCTTAAGGTGCCATCCTTTGTTTTGACAAGGGTTTAGTGTTTAGGTTTCCACACACACTAGAAAAAATAAATTACACCGGTTGTTTAAGTTTGAGAGAGTGTTCCGCATGACCATCTCAACCATAGTAACTAGCAAAAACATCATCCATGATTCCAAACCCAACAACCCCACCACATAAGTGGGAAAGTTCCAAAGGTCACACTTTTTTTGGAATTCATCAGCGTGCGACGACCTATTCTTCCAAAATCATATACCCCTCTCTCTCCCTCTCTTCAAATGATTCTCACAAAACAATCACCCCTTGAGTTGCTCCACATGGCCCAAAAGCAAAGGCTATATGGACCATTGTGGCCCAATCCATGATGCTCCTACTACTTTAGTAGTGTGAAATGGGTCCTACAACCCGGGAACCCCTTGAGCTCCATAGCACATGTTTAGTCACAGGTTTAGTCATGTGGTAAGGTCATATACCAAGGCTTGTTCTGAATGCCTTGGGTGAACTAACACCTACACCCATATTATACCACGGTCAAAACTCCAATTCTCAAATTCTTTTGTACATTGCTTTGAAGGATTATGAGTGCCATACCCTAGGGTTAGCTTCCACATTGACAAGAGGAAAAAAATAATTTTGATAATTAATTATATATTTTTCCCCATGATCTATTATGATGTTATTATATGAGAAATGAAATTATATCCGTGCCTACTATATATATATATATATCTATATATATACCCAATAGTATCAATACAATATAAACTTTCAGATGTATATATTCCAAATATGCACTTCATTAGGGTATATTAGTTTTTAAGAAAATAGATTCGGATAAAGGATATGTCTTACCCATACTTGACGGGTATATATGGGTTAAAAATATTACCCACACAACACTCTCTCCTTGATGACAACCAGCCAACAAGAACAGACCACTAGGCTACTGTTGTTGGCTGGTTTCTGAGAAAAACCACTCGGTTATCAACATGGGTATTTGATAACTTATTGATTTTTTTAAAAATTGAAAGGTAACCTATTTGCCTTGTACATATCATTTCGAGAACCAACAAGACCCTAGTTCTGGGTTGGGTATTGAATTTTAAAATTTTAATAACCTACCCCAGTGATTGGAATTTCATCCATATAGGTTATCAATCTTAAAATTCTAAACATGTTTATGACTTTTTTAATATAAATATAAATAAAAAAGAATAAAATAAAATTGTAACTTACCATACCTAGATAATTTAACCGATTTCAAAGGTGAGTACTTGAGAATTTGACCCTTATGCATAATTGACAATTATTACCCAAAAATTTGAACAAATTGATAACCAAGAGGTATGAATTTGACATTGAAATTGATAATTGGTAAGTTTAAATTTAAATGTTTTTTGAGATTGATGCCATGTACAAAAAAATTGAAATAAAATAGGATATGCAAAAAGGGCAATAATTGGATTCCCAAAATCTAAGTTTATCAACATTTTGGGAATGTCCCTTGCCAATGGGTTTACCCATTGTAAAACACAAAGCAAATGGTAGCTTGAACCAAAACATATGTAGATCACAAGGTGTAGGAGGAGGAGGGGTCTTACACCTACTCCTTAAGTGTAGGATGATTATTATGCCTATAAGTAGGTGTAAGATCCCTCCTCTTTCTTCACTCCTATTACTAATAGTAGCCCAAATATTTCTTCTCCGGGCTTTACATCTAATTAGATGTAAAGCCCAAGGCAAGGGCATTCCCATAATAAGGGGTTTAGGACAAACAATGCAATAGTCAAGTCCGACCTTGCATTAAGGGAATGCCCACCACCCATGGGCTCTACCAATTGTAAATCACTTGGGTCTACACATTATGAGTGTGAGGGAGATTTGTGGATATTCGGTGCCTTCGGAATACATTAGGAAATTTCTTCGAAATCTTGATGGGGGACACAACGCACTCAATCTTGCAATGGAAATGGAGGAATAAAGATAGAGGTATGTCCGATAATACTTTAACGCATTTAGAAATAGGATACAAAATAATTGATTAATTAAAATTCATTTTGACATACAATATGATATTTTTCCAAGGTTTTCAGCTTGCATTTTAGATTAATTGAAATAAATTCAGCATGAATGAGAATGTCAATCATTTTCATTCCATTTTGATACATAACATCCATGTTACATTTCTTAATTCTTGTTTGCATTTTTTTTTTAATTTTTTTTTTGAGTGTGATGCTTCAAACTTACCTTTACAAATTTTGAAATGAAATGGATTGCACTAGGATGATGCATGGAAAATTTGTGCTATTGACAATAGGTCAAAGTTTTACATAGTGATTTCCAAATGAAATATGTTATCAAAACAATGTTGTATCCAAATTTGACATTTACACAATGATATTCACCAAACATTGGAACCCATGATTTCTCATTCTCCACCAAAGCCAAGGCCATATTATTGGCCAATTGAAATGTGTACAACTATGATAATGGAAAAGAAAAAAATGAAGACATGCTAGTGAACAAGCCATTTTTTTGTTTTGCAGCCCAAAGGATTTTTTGGGAAAAAATCCACCAAATTTGTCAAGTTTCAAAGAATTATTTTTTACTTTGCTAAATTTGAACAATAGGTCCTAATTTGTGGCATGCCCACAACAGGATTCCTTACTTTTTTTCCTTCTTATTTGCCCTTCAAGCCTCTAGCCAAATTTGGCTAAGTCCACTTTTGGATGATAGTCAATCCACCTACTTCACAAAATTGAAAAAATAAACCCTACTTATAACTTATAACCATTAGGTTTCCAAAACTTTTGGCACTATGCAACTTGAAATTTCAAAGGTTTGACACTTTGGGCAATTAATTTCTCAAAAAAAAAGACCCCCCCCCAAAAGGCATTGCTTGCAAATTATAACCATTAGGTTTCCGAAACTTTTGGCACTATCCAACTTGAAATTTCAAAGGTTTGACACTTTGGGCAATTAATTTCTCAAAAAAAAAGGACCCCCGTGCCCCCCCCAAAAGGCATTGCTTGTAAATTATAACCATTAGGTTTCCGAAACTTTTGGCACTATCCAACTTGAAATTTCAAAAGCTTGACCTTTTGGGCAATTAATTTCTCAAAAAATAGATCCAAAAAAAATTAAAATAAACTCTATTATCATCAAATCCATTAAGTTACTACATTGGAGATTTCTATTAAATACGCCTCAAGATCACAAGCCTTCTTGTTGTGATGGGCCTTATTGATGGGCTCCATAGCAAGAAAAGATGTCAAAAATCTTGGAGCTCTCCCAAGATAAAGAGGCATAACCTTTCCACTTGGCCCAATTACGTAGGCTAAAAAACAAGGACATGGGCCCAGAGTAGGACCGGTCATTTCACCCACCCAACAACAACAAGGGGTCTGTCACACTGTGGCCTGAGCCTTGCCATATACATTAAAAAGTATCTTAAGGCAAAAGAAGAATTACTGAAACTCAAAAAATATTTCACCATGCCAAAATATAATCTTCAAAAAAATCCTCTAAAAGAAATCAAAATCCTTCAAGATATCATAACTCTATAACAACTAATCTCAAGTTTCAATACAAGCCAAAATACCATCTTTCAAAAATCCTCGTATAAAAATAGACCTCCTTTGGTAGTACCTGAACAGATTTGGCATAAAATAAAATAAAATTGTTTTGTCAAATTTTTGAAAAATTATTTAATGTTTGTGCCAAATTTTCAATAAAATCAAAAGTTTAAGCTTGAAGATTGAGAAAGTCTGGACACATTAGACTATTCCACAACCTTGAAGAGGGATGGTTTATTATTTTATATAGCCATTATTTGTCAAAATTTTCAGAATTAAAAAATCAAGTGCCAAAGTTAAGATTTAAAATTTAATTAATTATTCGACAAAATCCATTTAAGTTACTCTATACTCTATAATGAATCTGAACACAAACAATATCGTTGCCTTGGAAGGCAAGGCCAACAAAATGGTCGCAAAATGACTGGGAGCCATAACTGGCAACTTGCCACTTAGGCAAGGTCTTAAAGTAGCTAGGCAGGTCTTAAAGTAGCTAGGTAGGTCTTAAAATAGTTTTAGGTAGGTACCAACACGATAGAATGTGCCACTAGGGTAGTTTATGGAAAATAGAAATGCCTGAAAATCTTCCAAATCGGTAGATTCTGACCTTCATGTAGTCTTCGTATCCACACTAGTTGAGCACATGGAGGTGTATCCATTGAATGATTGGGGAGGGGAAAAGAAGGGGGAAAAATAAATCATTGTGGGTGCCTAAATTGGTAGGACCCGAAATTCTCAATAATATATATTATATCAATATATTATATTATAATACTTTTTTTTTTAAAAAGGGGGTAATCTACACCCATCTATCACATTTGAGCACATTGGAACTTTGGAAATTACAAGCTATGGCACTTCATTGGTTGGTTGGTTGGTTGTGAAACTTAGTGTGAACGTGACTTGCATTTTACACAATTCCCTAAAGATGACTCTCTCTGTCTCTTGGCTCAAATGTTGACTTGGTAATAAGCAATGTTGGGCGGGTATTGCACCATGTGTCGGGTATCATCTGGGTATCGGTCTTCACAGAACATTGCAAGGCAGTACATTTAGTGATACCCGGATTGATATTCACAGTATCGGTCTTTTTCTCTTGGTTGAAAATCTACGTGAAATTTTCCCAAGTTTAACTTTAATGATTTTGTGAGTTTTTGTTTAAAATCTCATAACCCGTTTTTGAAAACCGGCTTAGATAATCGATTATTCTTGAATTTATTAAAACCGGAACATAGGGAACGGGAGAATTTTTTTAAATGAACACTTAAATACCTTATTATAGGGGGGGGGCAAAGTAATATTTTATTACCACCTTATTACCTTACACTGCCCAACCTAGTTATAGTGACATTGCCCTGGTAATAAGGTAATAAGAATTTGTTTTTTTAATAATTCAAAAAGAGAATTAGGTAGGGTTTTCAAACCCTTGTGAAAATTGGATCCAACGGTTTTCGAAAAAAAATGAAAACCACCCAACGCTGGTAATAAGGTGGTACTTATTTCATCTGTGAATTAATTAGATGGGGTGCTTCTCAAGTTTTTTTTTTTTTTTGCAATGAGTCATTTTGATTGGCCCATCACCCAAAAGATACTTAAACTTTGGAGGCTTCTCAAAATTAAAAAGAATATTTTCAATATAAAAGTATAGAGTGCCTCCCCTTTGGCCCGTTTGCATGGGTGAAAAAATTGACAACTTTGGGCAAGTCCTCATTTGGGATCAAAGTGGGGTGCTATTGGGAATGAGTTGATGAACACATTGAGAACTCAGTGAACCTTTTGGGAACTTCATGGGAACCCCTTAGAACCTCATTGGAACACATCAAGAAATGAAAAATCCCACCCACCCCCACTCCATCCAACCCTCCCCAAAAGAAAAAACCACAAGGAACACATTGGGAACTTTATGGGAACCCTTTCAAAACTTGATGGGCACATATCAAGAACATGAATAAAATGCTAGTAGACCTATTTAAAGCCTAGAAACACAAAACAATGTAAACCATATTGTGAGCCTAGCAAAAAATGGCAAAACAAATCTTTAAAATGGAGCTATTTTGCAATTTTGCCTGCACAAAATCCCCTAAAATTTTAGTGTCATGGTAGCCAAATCCGAATTTAGGTTCAAAATTGGTGACTTTTAACCACTAAAAAAACGCATTGGGTAACCATCCTATTGGGTACACATTGTTGTTTCTATTAATTAATTGGGGAGGGTGAAGGAAAAATGGAGAATCTTTTTTAATGTTCTGGAATATTGTTTTCTAGATAATTATTGATTATTCAGCAAACATGTTGTGCTGAAATTGCCAAAGTAGTATGATATATGAAAGTTCAACTTTGGGCAAAACAAATGGAATAAGAGTGTTGTGCAATTGGGAGCATCTAGGGGAACACATTGGAAACTTGACGGGCACTCAATGGGGATGGAGTGAAAAGACATTGGGGACAACTAAAATCCTTGCCAGGCAAATATAAATATTTTCCCTCATGGAACTTGAGCTCATTTCTTGTGGGAACCATGTGTCCCTGGGAGAAATATGTAACTATTCCTTGGGAATGACAATCCTTCCTTCTTGGATGAAAGCCATCCATAACAAATATCCTCATCATACAAAGATTTGAACCCAAGACCTCCCATTGAAAGAAAGGAAGTAATAACCATTGTATCACATCACTATACAAAAGTCTAAGCAAATCCCAACCCTATCACCATATCCCATTTTGAGGATTAGTTTCTCCTTGGCCATTCTTGTGGTATGCATTTTTTTTGTGTGTTGAAGATTGAGCTATATTTCATTCGTTACACCCACTTAATGTTTGCCAGGGATAAATATGTAAAGGAAATAATTATTTTTTAAAATTGTTTATTTAAGGGTGAAAATTATCTTAATTACCTAACAAGCCAAAAATAGCATTTTTGGGAATTGCAAATTGGTTTGAGGCGTGCTTGAATGATTAATGTTTCCACATTTTCCACACACAAAAACTGGGTTGCACAAGGTTTTCTTAAGTTTCGTAAGGGATCCTGATCATATGTTCATGAAGCATATTATAATGTGAATTTTAAAAACATTCAATCAAATAAGTGCATGCATTGGGAATCCCAATTATCCCTCGATTGATTTTGATTAAAATTAATACCAAAGAATGGGAGTGGATCAATTTTGAATCCAATAATTGCTTTTATAATCCTATTTGTGCATGAATAAATTAGGTCTATTGTGTAACTAAGGCTTTAAATAGAAGTAAATAAAATGGGTGCAAAAAAAAGGTTTAGGGATGTCATTTTTAACCTAAGCTCTAGTGGACCAAGTAACATGACAAAGGAAACTAATGTCAAATGACATAACACCTTCACGAAAAAGTTGACAAGATGTTAATTGTACAATCCAACCCCAAGTAGAAATGCAATTAATATTAAGTTAGTCCAAGGCTCCAAGTTTTGGAGGTTTCAATGAAATAGTTAGATCAATTGAGTTTTGGGAACTTGTTCATGTGCAATTATGAGCTTTCTTGTTGTGAGTGAAGTCTTCCAAGTCTCCCAAAGTTTTTGTGCAAACAAATGTGAGTATTGTTAATACCTATAGAAGGGAAGTTGGGAGTAAAATTTGTGTGTATTGAATTGTGTTTGTATGGTGCCATTTGAGGGCTCTTACAATATGATGCTTTTGGAAAGAATTGTTTGAGGTATGTGAGTACTAAATTGCATTTAGATAGTGCCATTTGACTCCTATTAAGATTTAGTGCTTTTGGAAAGAAATGTTTTAGGTATGTTGGTACTGAATTATGTTTTATATGGTGCCATTTAAGCCTTTTTTAGGGTTTAGTGCTTTTGAAAAGAAATGTTTCAAGTATGTGAATGTTGAATTGAAATGGTGTCGTTTGAGTCCTCTTAAGGTCCCATGTTTTTGAAAACAAATGTAGGATGTATGTGGGTAATGAATTGAATTTAAATGGTGCCATTTGAGGGCTCTTAAGGTCTAATGTTTTTGGAAAGAAATCTTTCAAGTATTTGGGTATTGAATTGAATTTATTTGGTGCCATTTGAGCCCTCTTAGGGTCTAATGCTTTTGGTGCCAAATATTTTAGGTCTATAAGCACTGGATTGAATTTATATGTGGCCATTTGAGGGTTTTTAAGGTTTGATGGTTTTGGAAATAAATGTTTTAGATCTATGGAGTCCTAATTGAACTTGTGTGATCTATTGGTACCCAATTGAGAGTGTGTGGTCGCATGTTGAACCCTCTTGGGGTTTACATGTGTTTGAAATGGCATTGGCAACTTGTAATCTAATGAACAAGAGGTTTAAGGGTGGGAGTTTATTTGAGGGGGTGTTCTTGCAATGGATGGTCATGTAACAAGGAATGTGCTCAAGAAGAGGCAAATTTTCATTGAAGGAAACCAGTTATAACAAGAGCATTTCCTAGTTCTCTTAATTCCATGGTAGCAAATTAACATCCTAGCTCAATTTTTGTGCCTTTTATTCCACTAAGCTCCATGTTAGGTCCAATTGAAAACCTAATGACAAAAGTGGAGGTGTTATAGCTCCAAACCAAAGAATCTTCCAACCATGGCACTTGTTACCAAGTGAGCTTTGGAATTCAAGATGTAATATTGTTTGCTACAAAAATGGACATCAACCATGTGCACAAGAACAAGGTGAAGATTTTTAACTTGTGAATAAAATGAGAATAAGGATTAATTTTTGAGGAAAAGTTTAAGGCTAAGGTTAGAACTTGCTTAGACATGTAGTTATTGTCCCTGACCCATCCATGGTCTAGAGGTTTATGAATATGGTCACCAATCATTTCATATGTGAAGTCCGTCCTCTTTTTGTGCATAAATTTGGTAAATAGTGCTACATATTAGAAGAGATGTGAATATTTTGGTTTAATGTTATTGACCCTTTTCACAAGCCTTCCCCATTTTCTTTTCAACCCACCAATACCTCACTCCACCAACATTTAAATATTCGCACTAATTTCATGTTTCCATTGGGAGTATTTCTCGTCTCCCAATCCTCCTCATTATGAACATTTCCTTACCCATATATGCGAGATCCCCCCAACAAGAACTTAAATTCATCACCATGAATGAAATATTATCACTAACCCCAATAAATGATGGAATGTCGAAGAATGTTGATGACATAGTAAATGCCATGATATCATGCATACATGTAAATAAACATATATCTATGGTTTAAAATAATATTGTTATTCATGGCGTAGATTTTTTTGGCCATTGAACCAGGTCCGATGAGCTTAGTCCCTCCAAGGTTTTCAAATCTCAATTAGGGTCCCATAAATGAACCTTACTCATTTCAACATCTCTTGTAGACGGGTACCCAAAGTAGCTTTCTCTTAGGTCATAAGCCAATGGATTTCATCTACAAGTGCAAGCGAGGCATTGATATAAAATGAAATGAAAAGAACATTATCACACAGAAAATTCTTGGACCAGTTTTACATAAAAGAATTATATTGTATGACCTTGTCATGTCTTAAGAACAAAACAAAATTCAAGAGCCATCGCTCACAGCTTAATTTCAGTAGTCTCCCAAAAACAATTGGGGCTTCACTTATAGACCTAACATGGGAAATGATGGTAGGCACCATAATGAATGCCAACTTCTTAAACTTAGTGGTAGTGAAGTTTGTCAAGTTTTTGAACAATATTGGGTTGGCTTGCATTGTGATGAAAACATCCCAAACACTTGAAATCAAGTCTATTGACTACCCACCCACCTTTCCATCTGTTGTGAATTGAAGAATTTTCAAAAATAGCAAGCAAAATACCCACATTAAAAGAACATTGAGCCTCTTAATCCAAATCATACAAAATCTCATCATCACTTTTGTATTAAATTTTTTTGAAGAGGAGATAAAACTCAAAGAAAATTCATTGTTTAAAATAAAATTTATCATATAAAAAAACAAGAGAAAGAAAAGAACAATAAAAAAATTCAGAAGTGAAAGAGAAGAACTTGAGAAAAAGCATGCCCTGGTGAGAAGAGGTTAAGAAAAAATAAATTTTAAAAGAAAATTGAGAAAGAAAAAACCCTAAATAAAAAAGCAAGAGAAGGAGCAAATGATAAAGAGCAAGAAAGCCCCACATACCAAACCCCAAAAACTTAAACCTTTTCAAGTTCCTTCCAAAATTATACCACATCCCCAGTTTTCATGTTTGATCCCCAGTTTGGCAGATTTACAAACAACACAAAACTAAGGATGAAATGAAAAATTTGGGATCAAGACTAATGGTTAATTGGGCATGAATTTAGTGACACCTTTATTATGTATCTTCAACTTTGCAAAAAAGAAGTACTAGCAATTGTTGGAAAAGGTCTCATTATGTTAAAGATTCAAAGCCTAGAAAACCCACCAAAGAAACTCCCTATATTTCTTGCCCGAATTTCTAAAAATAAAAATAAATTTACTACTGAAGTGAATTTTGAAAAAATAAAAAAAAATGTAACACCCAAGTCCCAACCTAATAAGGTACTACACTATTATATTTTACAGGTCCATTGTATCAACCAACCACCTAGAAATAATAATAATAATAATAATAAATAACAAATGGTATACATGAGATCAAAACCTTGAGGAGAATTCCAAAACTTCCATTGCCCATGAATCATATTGGTATGTAGAAAGGGACTAATACTTTAAAATATAAATAAATAATCGCATTACCTTAGTTGGTGGGAAATTTTGGTTCAACATTGGGCTTCTACTTGGTCACCAATATGATTCATTAATATTGATTAGTTGTGGGAAACCCTATTATGCACATGTATCATTTGTTGGGCCAATTAGGTTATCTATCTAGATTCATCTAGTTAGGATATGGGCTATCATGTCGCGGTCATTTTGGCACTAGGGGGGCAATTTTTAAAGTTTTTCAACCTTAGGTATAACCTATTAGGATTTATTTTGATTTTGGATAGTAGGACCTTTTTTTGACATTTTGGTGCATAATCTAAGTCTTATTTTGTTGATATTTAGCATGGGTTTCCAATAGATGGGGTTTAAGGATGTTGATAGATATTAGGGTTTAGCTAGTTGAGTAATTTCATGTTTATGGGTGAGGCTTGAGAAAGATTTAATACATCATTTTGGATGGAGAAATACTATTGGAGGACTCAATACCCAATATGGGTTGACCTTCTTAATTTTCTGCAAAAAAATCAAATAACAAAAAAATTGCGAGGGAAAAGTATTGAATCTTGAAGAATATTTTATTTGTTAAAATGAAAATATTTAGATTAATTGATTATTTGACACAATTTAGTCCTTATTTGGCTCTTGCGTTTTGTTTTCATCATTTCTTCCCCAGTCTTTTGATTTCCTTGGAATAAAGTTGGGCAGGTTTACATCATTTTATTTTATTTTTCAATTTTGTAATGCAGCAACCACAATCGTGAGCATCCTCAAACAGATTTCACCAAGTTTTCAAAAAACTGAAAAAAATTCGGCAATTCTTTTATGGAAAAAAAAAGGGAATTAGTATAGCCCAAACAAAAACATTCAAATTTCCCCAAGGCCTTAGTCTTTCAAGGCTTAACAACTAATTAGGTGTATGATTTGTTCCTATGCCCCATAGTGACCCACTTTAGGGTTTGCTCTTCTAGCTCAGACTTGGGTCCTCTCTCTCTTTGTTCCTTCTTTCTCCCCCTTTGCTTGCTTGGTGCTTTGTTTAATGAAGTTTGCTAGGGTTTCATCATTATATCCACCAATAGACTCTTTCTACACAGAAGCTTTGTGTTGTCAAGCAAATTGTCATCCATAGTCATCCTCCCATTTTGTAATCCTTGGAAGATGTCAAGGTACGGGGAATGGACCCACCATCACAATAAGTTAGCCCCCACCTAAGTACCCTTCAAGTGATGATGCAAGTCAATCATAGGAGCATCTTGGGTTTAAAATCTTGTCATATTATGCATATGCACAAATATGGAGAACCTTCCTCATGAATGTAGTTTTAATGTACAAAGAAATCATTCATACTAGAGTTGTGTGGGTCTTTTTTCACCCACATATACCCATTGGGTATGGGTAGGGTATATCTTTTGCCTTAACTTATTTTCTTAGAACCAATTATACCCTAATGAAACGCATACCTGGACTATATACATTTGAAATTTTTATATCCTATTGATACCATTGGGTATATGCAAAATATACCCACACAATTAGGGTAAAAAAAAATAAAGAGTAAAAGTCCATTGTATTTGAAAACTGTCTTAATAATTTCAAAGTATGACAATTTTTTTCTTTTTACTCAATAAATTAGAAATACATATCTGTTTTCTTACCCTAACCCTGGGTACATGAGGGTGATTATTACCTGCACCCTACCCATCTACCAAAAATTACAATGTTTTATGCCCGGAATATAACCCAATATAACCTTGTCCTAGGATATATCAAAAGCAATATACCTGCACAACACCCCTTCATACTAGAGTTGTGTGATTCTTTGATTTTGTTAATAATCTAGGGTTTGGGTTATTTTAATTTGAGCCTCTGCTTTGGTCCTGTTTTCAAAAAATCAGTACCAAACAACCTCTGGATTCCGGGTTTTGAAAAATTCAAAGAACTGGTAGTTTTCATGAAAGAATTGGCAGTTTTAGGATATAGGCTTCTATGACTAGTTCCTTCATTGTGGAGAAGAACCTTGATCACGGGTCGAATCTTAGAACTGGTTGTTTCATTATTGAGAACCATATATCAAGGGTTCATTATACCCAACACTCACCCACCGGTTCTTTCTTTGAAACTCAGGTTCATATGAGTATCCTTGTGTGAGGATACATTTTTTTTTTAACATACTGAATATGGTGAGTAATATATCTTTACCTTTAAAATCGGTGTAAGGTAGGGTACGAATAAGTATAAGTTTAATGTCTTGCTTGGGCTGGATCAAAGTATGTCAAGAATGGAAAATGTGTGGGTTGGGTAGGGGTACCCAAAATCATGTACCATAAATATTATGGGTATATAACGGGTACATGTTACCATAACTTAGTTCGTTGAACCTTTCCACCAAAACATTTTCTACATTTGCAAAATTATGCTTTTGACTTTGAACATGACAAAAACTAAGCACCACAAGTGTGTCAAAAATGTAATGCACATGGCACTGCTGTAAAATTAATTACAACTTCTCACAACTTTAATATGATGGTCTAGTAACCTAGAATGGGTTCAAACATATGAGAGTCATCCTTTAAATGAATACCTTCTAGCACAAGTAGATTGGATGAACCAAAATCTCACATAACACAAAGAATGAGATTTAGATGTTTTAGGATAGAATCACTCGCGTGTGTTTAAACCTTAGTCTTCACGGGGAATTCATCACATGTACCTAAAAACCTTATCTTATAAAGATCACTCACCAAATACACACGTGTGTTTTTTTGGTGAATTCTTCCACAATAAAACATCACATGAGTTTATTGAATCATATGTTTGTTACACACAAAAGTTCTATTAGAATGAGTTTATTCTATCATATGTTCATTATACACAAAAGTCCTATTACAAGGCACCACAATAAACTAATAAGGTGGAAGAATGGAAATGGAAAACAAGCTCAAAGCTCCACCCATTGCCCCTTAGATGTTTGAATGGAGATTAGATGAATCATTCACCCATTTCCTATGAATTTAATAGATATTATCATGCATTAACTTTAGATCAATAATATTATTTCATTTACTAATCTTTTATAATAGTCATCTTCCATGGATGGACCTTTATATTATTTGTTATTTCCTTCCCTAGAATCTATTGTTTTGTCCAAATGAGGTCAAATTTATTTATTTATATTTATTTTCAATCCAAAATATAGTTAATTAACCTATACATGAATACATGAATACAAAATAGACTCCTAGTCAAAAGGTCATTATGCATAGCTTTCATAAAAATGTTAATTCACTTTTCTAGCTTCATCTTTTTATCATAAGCCAAACCAATATTATTTACAACTAGTGTAGCACACATGTTGTTGGCCCGAATGTGAAATGGTTACCAAACTAATGTTTCCTTTCAAAACCATTTTTTTCATTTAATTAATTTTTTTTTACAAAAATTATTCAAAATTCAATAACTTCCACACCTTAGGTTTTTAAAATCCAAATCACCTTCATTATATCCTACGGCTTTCCAAAAATACCAAAAATGTGCCCAAATTTGCCTTTGATTAAATGGATTTTCAATGAAAAAATTGTTCAATAACTTTTCCATCATAAGTTAAAACATTATGAATTCAACTTAATGCATCCTATTCCAAGGGCTTTCCAACAATACCAAGAACATGGCAAGAGATGACTTTGTTTGGGCAATGTCAACATGACAAACAAACAAAACAAATGAACTATTGTCCTTCACAAATAGACTTCTACTTCTAAAAACATATTGAGGTGTTTCAATTGCACACATAATGACATGCATCACCCCCACAACTTTAATAAGTTCAATCCCTTCAATTAGACTACATGAATCATAAATAAAAACTTCCCAATAGGTTGGAATTAATGTTGGGTGGTTATTTGTGTTTTGGAGAAACTCTTGGATCAATTTTGACCTCTTGTTAAATTTTTTAAAAGAACCTCCAAGGAAATTTTTAGATTTTAAAAATAATTTTCCAAAACTCCTTATTAAGGTTAATGTTCATTTTCCCAAAAATGGGGGGATTTTAGGTAATATTTTTTATTAGGGTTAAGGTTGAACTTGTGCGAAAAAAATGATGATTGCAATTACAACCAACTGCACATTTTGAAAAAAATACATTTATTTCAATTTGAAAACATTGAAGTCTATCAATGTGAAAGTTTTATTCGCATCAATTACATGCATACTTTTTATTCATATATGCAACATATGTCCTCATAATTCGGAATTTGGGCACATTTGAACTTGAGACACTTGAAGGGATTAACATCTTATTAAAGACCATTTAAGCCAATGTTAGGTTATACCCATTTCATCACAAGAAAATTACAACATATATATGTGAAATAAGGAAATACCCAACATTGTTATACAATGCAAGTCTTCAATTCCCACATAATACCACACCTTCAACTAACATTGCAAACACACCAAGAAAATTACAAAATCCAATTATTCACACAAAAAGTTGAGATCAAAATGTTGAAAAGAAATATTGGACATTGAAAGAAGAAATTACAACTTGAAATCTTGACCATGGTGACATGAAATCAAAGCTTGAATATTCTTTGAATAAACTTTGTTCTTCAAACATTTTCTTATATTCTTCAATCAAACTTGCCTCAAATGCCAAAAAATCAACCATGTTTTTGGGCAAACCCATCTTTTGGTGGTACCATTAAGAACATCACACTTTGATTTTCCTAAATCCATTGAACTTTTAAAATTATAGGAAATCGTTAAATACATATTTTCATAAAATTTTAATGAATATAGTAATTAGGTTCCATAGATTTTGAAATGTCAATAATATCATGAATATTTTGCATTTTGATGTTCCTAATCATTCCATTTAGAAAAATGTTCATGAATATAGTGTCGATTCCTTTCTTTGAACTTTATGGTCATGAACACAAATTTGAAACATGATTTGAAAAATTTCTTGGGAATTTTTTATCTAAAGTAAAAATTTTAAAAATTTCATTAGGAATATATTGAATAAATATAATTTAGCTATGAAATTTCAAAATTAAAGCTATTGATTCCTACAAGGGCCATCTCTATTAAGAATGAAATTTTTTAATAATTTCTTATTTTTAAAATTTCAAAATAAACTTTAAGTTGTATGTTAAGGCATGCAATTGATAAACATGAATATATATATAGTTGTGATTTTATTTTATTTTAAAAGGCCTAGAAAAATGATTTTGCCACTTTTGAGTTTTGAAAAAATTCCTTAAAAGTGGTTCCAATTGTGTTAACCCTGCAATACATAGATCTAAATGTTAAGCTTGCAATAACCACAAATCTGACATTTACAAATGTTAATTTATAGTTATTAGTTAGATATTAACATGTATTAAACATAGACTTGACCTTTATAAATATTGGTGTGTACTTATTTTGTTAATTATATATTAACATGTATTAAATATAGATTTGACCTTTAAAATTTTAAGTCATAATTTGTAATTATTTTGTTAATTAGATGTTACCATGTATTAAGTCATAATTTGAATAATTGTTAACCTTGAATATTTATTAACTAGTATATTAATTCTTACTTAGTTAGGTAACTACTTTAGTTATTAATAAGAACCACCTAGCTTATTTAAGGATGTGAGTTTGAATCTTTTATATTTTTGTTCATTTGCAATAACACTCATAAAGTTGTATTGTTATCTTTTAAGTTTGAATCTATACATTGTGTTTAGTTTGAACATGAGATTATTGTGTACATGTTTTTTTTAATGTATACTTAGTTTATTAACATAGTGGTACCATCCCAATAATAGGTTTGCCCCTTTAGGTTGCAAGGGTCCATCACACCCAACACAAATGTCATTGGACCAATTATTGATAATGAGAATAAGTCGGTTCAAATTTTCAATTCAAAACCTAAACCTTTCCGAAATAATGATGACACCCTAAACACTAAAAATTCATTCTATCTCAATTTGTGATCTCATAATGCTAAGGACTTGATAAACCAAGAAAGAAAAATGGCAAAATTGCACTACATGATTTGCCCACACAATTAGCAAGTTTTTAATGTCTTCTAGTTGCTTGAACAATCATTGATACAATTGTAATTCATTCTTCAAGGTGAACATGATTACATCATCACTTGACATAATCCATTGGAAGAAAATTCATCATCTTTTACTATTGTCAACTTTACTATTTCCTTAACAAGGTTCAAATGCAATAACACTTGTAATAAAAGAAGATACATAATATTAATCTCATATATTTTGCCAAAATTTGCATGCACAAATTCTTATATAACTTTCACGTTTGTGAAACACAAGTCAAGCATGATAGCTAACATGTTATGGGCGAATTGTAAGTTGAAGCAAATACCAAAATGGAATCAAAATATTCATAGATTATGTCATCTTCAAATTTAATTCTTGCATTTTTAATTCAAAGTCTCATGAATTAGTTGTTAATTTAGACCTTGAATCATAGCCACATCAACTTTCATGATAATGCAAAAGGTGAAAGCAAAAGATATTGCATTCAACAACAATCAATATATTTAACTTTGGTTCAAAACACAAAGTTTTACAATAGGGAGGAATGTATTTATAATGGCTAAAACAATACCTGAAATTTGAAATTACAAACACTTTGGAGGACAAATGCACAACTTGTTGTCATCCATAGCAAATGGAAATAACATTTTGATACTTTAATGTTTCTTAGAACAAGATGATTCAAGAAGCAAATTATGTCTTCATTGGTGTTCTCAACATCTTGGCAAATAGCCTTGCAATAATACAATATTCCTTCCACTCATGCTTCCCCTTCCTAGATTTTAATCCAAATAATGATTTTTTGGCAACAATGATTGACCTTTTTTCAAATTTTCATTTGAAATTCAGTAGAAATTTTAATATGGTTAATAACATATCAAGTTGCCTTTGACACATCATGGTCAAAACATGACCTTACAAATGGGTATGTTAGTTGGAAAAATAACAAGAAACCACAAAAATCAATGTAGAAGTTAATGTACTCAATTTAAACCCCTCATCTTTGATGTAGGCAATTGCCTTGTCAAGCAAACCAAAGGAATTTAACAATGTGTTTACTTGGTTTCCATGGCTTGCACCTATTATATTGTGCACTTTGAAAATGTCAATAGTCATGTGGGTGGATATCCATGAAGTATTGATGAAACTAACAATAATGGCAAATATATTCCTCCTCATCACATGTTGATATTGTACAATGCATGACACCTATCAATGCAACATATGGTCTTTTATTTATTGGATCAAATCACAATCAAATAAACTAACAATGATAAATGACCTAAGGATTATAGTCCTTTTGTGGTCATTTTGATTTTTTCATAAAGAAAAAATTTTCAATGAAATCTTTTGCAACATGCACAATACATAAGATGTTTTGTGTTAATCTTTGTTGAATATTCATGATTTTTTTTTAAATGTACAATTTTTTTCAGATTTTATGTTCATCTTGGAAAATGATCACAATTATAAATCATACAAAAAATATGTTAAACTGTTTTAGACTTTAGTTTCTTGTATCATAAGCTACAATTTTGTTCTTATGTCATGTACCTTATACTCCATTTACATTTGATAAAAAAATTCTTGAAATTATATATTTTAAAATACTTTGAATTTCTATAAATATCAAATTCCACAACTTTTAAATTGTGAATATTTTTTTAGCATGAGTAGTAAATTAATATAAAATTTATTTCTTAAGAGAGTCTTTAGCTTAGTCCTTTACAAAATACACTATTTTTGAAGTTGTTGTTGTTGTTTAAGTTCAAAAGTCTTTTACTAAAACTAAAACTCAAAATTAAATTAAAAGAATTTTTAATTTGAATTCCTCAACATTTATTAATATCTAGTAGTACTTCCCATGATTAACATGGCATTAAAATGGCACCACATAAATATATGTATACGATATCAAAGTCAACAATTTTAGCAACCATCCAACATGGTTTTTAGCTTGTTTCATTGTGATCGCACCTTGTTGCTTATAATAAATATGAGAAAATGATGTTGAAGGTTGAAAATCAGAAACAAAAAATAACACCAAAATAGAAAAACAAATAATTTTTTTTGCAAACATGATAAAATTGACCATAATTGCCTCCTTGGTGAATGCTGATTCTTGAAATATTTTGATAGAAAACATTTTGAAATATTTTGAAATTCATTATATTGTTATGTTAAGGATTGTATAATTTTTTTGTGAAAAAATATGTCATTTTCAAATTTTTCAAGCTATTTTATAAGTATTTTTATTGTTTTAAAACATTAGTTATAATGTTTTAAAAGTGATTTTGTGTATTTTGAATTAATTAGATTATTTTGAAATTTATTCACATGTTCCCATGATGTATTATGAACGCTACTATATAAGTAAATCCAAAAATTTCAACACCAAATTAAATTATCATTTAAAAACATGAAAAGCCCAACACTAGTTACATTTGTTGTGGTTCCTATTAATGTGACTACACCTTGATAAATAACTTAACTAGATTACATAGCTTATTGAATTGTTTTATTGGATCTTTCTATAATAGTCAAAATGAAGTCCTTAAAAACATTTAAAAACTTCTTTCAAATAAGCTTTGAGCAATGATAAACATACTTACTGAAAATTGGGAAAAAATATATCAATGGATAGGCTCTTCATCCCATGGTCTCAATGATAATAGTAATTCAAAGTAAAGAGGTTTGAAAACTTGGTACCGATGATGATCTCGCAAAGTTTGTGTTATTTCAAGAGAGAAATGCTAGAATCCAAAAATTGCCAAAAATTTTAGCTTTTAAAAATTCTATCACATTCTCAAAGCAACATGAAGATTTCGTCAACATGGGGGTTAACATTTTAAAAACCAAACTTAAAATACAATTGACCGTTGTGTTCCATAGCAAAAACGAAAACAAAAAAAAATTGTGCTCTATAACAAAAATGAAGAAAACTTTTTTAAAAAAGGAAAGAAAAAAAAACATTGTAATGAAGTTTTGTAATAAGTTAATAATGATGAAGATGACCACCCAAACCTAATGGAGTTCTACAATATCATCAAACAAAGTCAAGACTAAAACATTAAAAGAAAATAAGATGACCACTCCAAGATGAAAAAGGATAAAAGGATAGAGAGAGAGAAAAAAAAGTAAGAGAGTGAGAGCAACTTATTTTGGAAGATGACCACCATGATGGAGTTCTGAAGCCACATCAAAAACATATGAAGACAAAAACATGAGAAACTTTGATGGAGCTATGTAATCACATGGAACAAGATGAAGATGAAAACATGAAAAGATGAGAAGACAATGAGTTAACACCATGAAAAACTTGAGAAGATGGCAAAAATAGCTTGAAAGGGAGCAATGCACAATATAAAGGACCTCTTGCCCCAAAAATAAAATAAAATCCCGAACCCTAACCCTAATAAGGTTTGTTGTAATATTTTCCAATCCAACAATCATCAAGTTCCTAATTCTAGACCGAATCTTGAAGTAGGGTGGGTCCTAGCTTAGGGTCCAAGGTTGAGTATTAAAAAAGGATTAGGGTTCAGGGTAGATTCTTTAGAACTGAAACCAGATCTACCAAGTATTACCCGGCTATCTTGAAAACCACTCAATCCTGGTTGTAACACAAAATGCATTAGGGTTTAGGGACCCTTAAACCCTAACGCCTACAAACATAAGCACCATCATCCATTGGAATCGAGTTTTGATTCAGTTGTGGATGAACCACAACTGGTTATGGATGAACCACAATCGTTGGTTATGGATTAACCACAACCCAGTAAACCATTCTTGTACATTGATGCCACACAATCTAAGTAAGTACCCATGTAAGTGGGTAAGTAGCATAGCTACATAAGTGTAGGGTAAAAGCCCTTGTCCACAAGCATTACCGGAACAAGGGCCCATGCAAGGTGTAACTGACCATGGGCCCAATTATGGTAAACCCTGAGGTCAAGGGCTTTATTAAGTGCAAAAATAAATAAAATCAATGACACCCAACAGATCTCAAGTATTAGAAGCAAAAAAAAAAAGGGTGGATGTATGCAAACCAAAAAAAAGAAAAAAGAAAAAGAAAAAAAAGGGGAAAAAAAAGGGGTCATAAGATATTATAACTTTATTCTACCTAATCTCAAGTTTCAACACAAGCCAAAATATCATCTTTTTCAAAAATCCTCATATAAAAATAGACCTATTATTATTACCTAGTGGGGGCCAAAATGCCTTAAGCAACTATACTCTATAATGAATCTAAACACAATATCCTTGCCTTGGTAGACAAGGCCGATAGACAAGGATTTTTACCTTTGTGGGGGTGGAGATGCTCTAACCCTCAACATTACAGACGCACATCATAGTTTTATTGCAAGCCCGCTATTTTTAATATTTTTCCCCCTTTGTGTATCTTTGGCTTGATCCATCTTTTTTCTCCTACAAGATGGATGATGCCCAATGACACTCCAAATCCATGTTATGCACAGTTCAACATTGTAATGGACAACTTAGTGTCCATTACAACTTCACAACTTGCATAACAAGACCCAAAGTGTGTATGGCAGCAACAAGATGTCTGGATGCAACAGCAGACACATCTTGGATGGGCAAAAGGGCAGTCGACGAGGAAGAAATGAACCAGGCAGTACAATAACAAGTATGTGCACATATAATGTCGGGAAGTTCAAACTTCTAAGATGACAGAAAGAACTGGTAAATTTTGTTTTACCACAGTTTGAGGTCTGCTTATACACCATAATACTTGTGATAGCATAGGGATAAGCTTCAACACATGTTTGTGGAATTATTTAATTTTGAAGATTCCATGACATGAAATATTGAATATTCACGAATATACTGAAATATTTTTTACTTTTCCTTTTCAAAGTTTTTTTATAAAAAATATTTTTTGGGGAATTCAACATTTCTACAAATGAAATCATTAGTGTGGAAGGCTGAAGCTCTCAAGGGTACTATAATATATTATTATTATACAAAAATATAGCAAACAGGGTGGCATGGTACCTTCTGAATTTGGGGAGGTGCTCCTTATTTTGGGCATCTCTTTTTCTTTTCTTTTTTCTGATTTTCTTTTTCTTTTATGCATGAGAAAGCTCCATAATATATAACTAGTGTAGCCTGTGCCGTTGGCCCAAGTGTGAACACATTTTTTAAAAATTTCACATTTTCAGAAATGAAAATTTCTAACTTTGGCAATGTGAACACATTTGAGGGCTCAGCTGATTTTCCCTTCCAAAACCCAATTTTTGCAATTTGTTTGAATTTCCAGCAAACAAAATCCACTCAAAAAATTGATATCTTCCACACCTTAGCTCTGAAAATTGTGAAATAAAACTCTATTAAAAATTTGACTTGCCAAGGGCTTTCGAAAAACACTGAGAACGCCCCAAATTCCAATACAATTTTCAGTTTTGATTTTATTTAATTTTCATTGAGAAAATGGTTCAATAATCAATAACTTTATCATCCTTCTATATTTTTGGCTACTTATTGAAAGCCCAATATAAATATCTGATCATTTTTTTAAAAAATTGTTCCACTTCCGGTGATTGAAACATACCAAAAACCACTCATTTTCTGAATTTTTTAATTCAAAAAATATTTTTTAATGATTTTTTTCCCCAATAAGAAAAAGACTGACCCTGCCTAGCTAAGAACTTAGAACCAACCCTTTGAGGGTGAGAGCTATAGTGCAGCACCTAATAATACTTGGCCAAAAACCAGATTTACATATTTATCAGGTCTGACCTTTGAAGGGTTTTCGGCTTCCATTTATCTGAACAAAATTGAACTAATTACACTTTAGGAAATATATGCTCCTCAAAAGCTAATTTGTCTAGTTTTTCATTCGGTTGCAGTTGGAATATATGCACTCCACATTTTGTGAAAAATAAAAGGGTCTAAACATGGTTTTTTTTATAAAAAACATAAACTAATAACATCCATTAAAAGCAATAAATTTTTTCAACAATTTTTGTCATTTTTCCACAACAAAAAAAAATTGTTTAATCTTTTTTTTTCTATTGTAAATTTGACTTTCTTTTGGTTGGTTGGCCGAATTTTTGAAAGGTATCTCAAAGTTGGAAAAAAAAACCCTAATTGCATGCCATTATGACTCAAATATAGATGAATCTTAATTGAATTAACATGGGATTTCACCTCAATAACTTGCAACACATCTACCATTGTGGTTAGCTAGAGAACTATTTTCATAATGTTTTCTTCAACTTTGTGATGTAGCAAAAGTGGCCATCATCTGTAGGGAAATCTGCCCAAATTTGGCTATAAGCTAGATATTGAGGTCCAAAAAGTTATCATCCTTCTATATTTTGGGCCTGTTGGAATTTGTTATAGAAATATGCTTACTTGTTTCATTTTTTGGGCCCAATTTGGGTCTTTTTCAGAAAATTTCCTTGGAATAAGTCAAAATCAGATATTTCAAATTTTATACAAATTATCAAATTGTATTTTAAAAAGCATCACTACTATAAAACAATTTGTATGAGCTTTTTTTCTTTAATCAAATTGGAATGGATGCACCTTGATAAAAACATACAAAACCATTTTGGTTTGTTTTAAGAAATGTTCAACCATATTTTGGGCAGGCATATATCACCACATATTCCAATGACAAATTTTTTTGAAGAACTAGTGTATGGGAGATTTTGCATAAGTTTTTTTATCGTCTGTGGACAATTGATTTTGCATAATCTTTTGTATGGTTGTCCTTGGATAATTGATTTTGCATAATCCTTCATATATGGTCATCCCTAGACAATTTTAGACACAACTACATCATTTGTTTCCTAATAACTACCTCCTATCCTTATAACTACTTCATTTTTTTCCATGCTCACCAACATGGATATGAAAAGGCCAATTAATTTGTGCATTTTAATGTCCATGATGTTTATATTAATTTAAATTAAATTTGACATTGACATAAATATGATGAATTATTGAAAATGTATGAAAACATAAGAAGAAGAAAAAAGTTGATCATCACAAATAATGCACATAATGAGGAACCCAAGTTTGATTAACTAATATAACATGTGAAGAAATTGATGTTTGTGCCACAAAGGGGTTGGTCAAGCTACCACTTAAACATTGATCCCAAATTCATTAAAACTTTGGCATAAGGTTTTCAATCTTGATGTTCTTGTCATCAAATAAGATTTCAAATAGGGTGTGGAGTGTAGACCCATGTTGGGTGGGTATGTAGGGGTTAAATGGGTATCAAGGCATCAACATGGGTATGTCATGACTTGATTAATAGGTATTAATTAGAAAAAGAAAAACCCAAGTACCCTACCTAGGCAAGCTTTTCTTGTTTCACACACATGTGATGTCCACATTTAGGTGGGTTGATATTTTGCAATGCTTAGGGCATGCACAAATGTGGAAGGCATATCGATTTGAATATCTTATAAGACATTAGGTTTAAAGTTTAGAAAAGAAAATAATCGCCTTCAACAAATGATTGAAGATGAGAATTGTTGTTGAAAGATGTGCCTAACATAAAAGGAAGAGGCACCAAATCTATGTGATTTGTTTTTTTGATTTCAACCATTGGTGTGTTTTTATGACAAGTTCAAGATAAGATAAACATTTCTACTTTTGTTTTGCTTGATTTGTAGTGTTGAAGTGTTCTTAGGCTTTTTAGGTCTTTCCAAGGTTACAATTCTTTTCATTGTTGAAAGTGGAGTAGTTTCATCTTATTTGTTTGTTGCAACTTGCATTTGATTTATTTGGTCTTCCATTTTGAAAACAAATGCTTATCACTTGTTTGATGTAGAAAATAAAGGAATACCTTAAAGTCTTGATTTATAATGTTTTGGTTCAACCTAGGTACCAATTGTTCAACTTGATTCATAATGCTTCAATGAACTTTGGTTTGTAAGTACACTTGTTCGACTTGGTTTGTAATACTTCAATGAACTTTGGTTTGTAACATTTGTTCTTGATTTCACCTTTTCTTACTTTATGACCATCTCCCTTCTTTTTGGACCGTTTGGAATTGAAAGTAGGTTAAGTAAGATGAACGTAGAGGAGGATGTTTGTTTAACGATAATAGAAGATGATCAAGGTTTTCCTAAATTTGTTGTTAATTGTGTTGTTGTATTGTTCAAGGTGGGGTTGGGAGTGATGATGGTGAGCTTGAATTTGAAAAAAGTAATGGATTGGCTAGTCAAAGAATGATGGATGATTGGATTTTGCAAGGTGAAGCCAAGGCACAACAACAACACTTGCTCTAATAGTTAGAGTTCAACAAAAAATTCTAGATTCGTTTAGATAGAATAATAAGTACATGGGGATTTTTTACTTAATGAATGTGTTGTTGTTATGGATTCCTTTAAACTTCAAATGATGCAATGCATCTTGTACCTTAATGTTTAACAATAAGATGTTACTTAGAATAATACTCAACATAAGAAAAATCTTGTTATGTATAACAAAAATTGTGGGATAATTATGACAAGTAAACATGTTTCATAACATTTTGTAATGCTAAACTTTTGCAAAACACATCATTACTATTAATGTAGTTATTGATGTGCAACAACCTTATAAAAAAAGGAAGAAATAATCAATTACTTCCATTGTTGATTTTTTTAAACAACGGAGTCCCATACAAGGAACCAAATCCTACCTAAGAACAAATCCTTGAAGATCTGATTTTATATATCAATAAAGGATACTACCTTTTAAGCTCCATTGAAAATATTTTTCTCAAGAGATTGGTCCTTCATCAATGTGGTCAAGTAATGTTTTCAAGTAGGCGACAATTCACATCTACTAACATAATCCTTAACATGGTCAACAAGACCATGGACACCATGTTATTCATGCCCTTGTTAAAGCCACCTTAATCATGACAACATTTGAATTGTGGATGTTTCATGGAGGATTTGATACATTTGCATTGGATGTGGTTAATTACACAATAAAAAATGGGAACCATGTCATGTTATTGTTGGCATTTTTGAAGTTCATGAAATTTCAACAAGCCATGGTTGTTCAATTAACAAATTTGCTTGCTTGTTATGAATTGCTTAAAAAAATGATTGCATGTGTGAAATTAAAGGGGCAAATTTAAAACACCCTTGCAATTGCCGTAACAAACATCATGCCATGTGCTCTTCTTATGTTGTCATAATTAGATAATGCCAATTTCTATGGGCGCAAGTGATGTCAAAATTTTACTCATATGCTACTAATGATTTGAAAAAGTTTCTTGAAATGAAAAAAATGTCAATTAAAAATGCACATGATTTTTTTTGGAAAGACTATTACCTAAACAAAAAAAAATGTTAAAGGTAGGCAAGAATGGGCAAAAGCTTGCAAAAGATGCATCTCTTCACCCTTGGAAGCTTTAAGACTTGTGTGAAGACCATATTCGCATTCAAAGTCATATTTTTTAAAAAAACGTTGGAGTTCAAGGATGTTTTAAACTTGTGTTATTCACAAAATTGTTTTGCAAAGCAAAATTCTTAACTCACAAACATGGGTTGTGACAAAAAAAGTAAGTGAAACTTTGAGTTTAGTGGTCAACCAATGTGTGTTGAATCAATCCCAACATTATTGGTTGTTGTTTGATGCAATTGTTATTGCCATAACCATGTGTTGCATGATGGGCAACACCAATCTAATGCAATAGATGTAATGTAAATATGTTATTTTTCATTATTCTGGAATTTAAGTTCAAGCATTTGTTTTTTTAACATATTGCAACTTTTATCTATCTTAATTGTTCATAATTTAATGTTAATTATAGGTTGGAGATTTTGATTATGAACTTATGCATCTTAAGCACCATATGAAAATGATTGGTGTATTGAAACCATTTTTGGTATTTGCATCATCATTTCAACTTTGAAATTTTCATAACATGTTGGTGCTTATGTTAAACTCTTGATTCCAAAACTTGTAGTTCATTGGGGATTATGTGTGCCTTGAAGTTAATGCTCATACTATAATAAAATATAATTACGAAATGTTGATGCCAATACTATTGATTGTCTACAAAAAATTATCATCAACTGCTATTATTGTTTAGCCTATTGGTGTTGGGCGGGTACTCAATTTTGTTAATAACCGCCAGTTCCAGTTTCATAACCTTTATGACCCGCCGGGCATCAATTGGAGCATGTGCAAGATGAGCACTTTGGTATGGACCATCAACAAATGGACTATCACATCACCATGTCTCAAACTTGGGATGAATTTAGGGAGCTTGGTTTGCAATGGGCATATTACCACTCATGACATGTATTAGAGTTTTTTTTGAAGTCTCTCTGTCTTCACCCTGTCTTCCAGCAGAGCTCAAAAAGCGATGTAACTGACTTATCATTGCGTCCTTTAAAGTTTTGTGATATTATATAAAGAAGTATGAGTCTTTAGTTCATCTTAATGTTTCTTTCCAAATGAATAAATAGAAAACTTATTGTGTAAATAAAATACAATAGATTATCTACCCAAAAATAAATAAAAATCTCCCAGACCTATTATGATAATAAATATGATTAAGTCGATCAACATCACAAAAGCATCATGATAAATAAAATGACTTTGAAATTTACTGATTTTTTGGGCTAATTTTCAAAACGTATACGAAATCCGAGGAAACAAGCAGCGTCAAACAAAATTGACTTTGAGCCTCTTTTCACCTACTCCCCCTATTTGAGTGAGCTCCGCAAAGTAAGGAAATCTTATTAAATCTGGGTACAAGGTTCGAGAGTAATTATAGTAGTTGTACGTGCACCAGCAGTTAAAATACATGCAGCAGTGGAGGCGCTCAGGGAAAAAGGAAAGAGAAGGGCGGGGGGGAGGTGGGTCAAAACAGGATGAAACTTAATTTACTAAAAAAAAACGGTGCTTTTCTCAGGGTCACACCCTCCTCTCCACCCTCGTCCCCCCAAGGGTTTGTGGAGAAATTAGGTTGCTTTAGACTACTTCAGTAGTTAGGCACACCTCTTGTTTCTAAGAAGGAGGAGGGTGTCTTTTATTCCAACACTATTCTTGTGATGGGCCAATGAAGATGGCCCACCTTCATAGAATTCAAGGTACTTACTTGGTTGGCAATGGGCATCCCCCATGATTGATTAAGGAAACAACAAATGATGTGTACGCCACATATTTTTGTCTACATGCAATAATTAATCCAAGAAATGATGTTTAACAAAAAAGTTGAATGTTTTTTTCATTTAGAATTGCAACCAAGTCGAAGGTTTTAAGATCCAAACAACCAATTTTTCAACCTAACAACTACAAGAGCTTGAATAGGAGGAGGGTATGAAAGGGTAAGTAATTTCCTTAAGTTTTGATGTTTCGGGCAAATGATTTTCTTAAAAAATTCAATATTTTCAAATATAATATAATTTCCACTGAACTTGAAAAGGTTAATTGCATTACTAAATATTGGAGGGATATGAATATGACCAAGGTATTGTACAATTGAAGTACCCCACTAGTTGAGCTCTCTAGACCAATGCATATAACAACATATATCTATACCAAGGCTACAATAACATATGGATTCAACATGAGTCTCCACCCTATTGACCTGTCACGTCTTGAGACTTGCCACCATGGGCATTGGCTCAGCATAAAGCATGAGGTGAATCATGGATGGATTAGACATTTGTAGACCATGAGGTAAGGATGAATGCAAAGCCCACAAGGCAACTACCCCTTTTTGTGTGAAAGCACTTTGCAATGGCTCTTTAGGTGTGGAGGCACCATACACCTACTAGTATGTGTAAGAATCCTCTACACCTAAAGGATACATTGTTTATGGGTATAAGGTGCCCTTCTCTCTAACCCTAATATAAATTGTAGGAGTGCTTTGCAATGTGTGTAATAGGAATGGATGAAATTGAAGTTGAGGGGTGCAAAATACCATTTTATTGAAACTAGAGACATTGCATTAGGTTGTAGAGGACAAATAATGGACTTGCCAAATTCCCCCAAATGGAACTATAATTTCTTGTTGAGTGCATGAACTTACAAAATGCCTACGAAGCCATCACAATATTTCTAAGATTCTTGAGAATGATTTTGTACAACATATTTTGTTTTGGTTGAAAAATTAGGTTAAGATCTTATATCCAAACATCTCAATAAACTAATTGGTTGGCATGCCACTTGGATGGGGGAATAATTAACATTGTATGTTAAACATGATAAACACTTATAAAGGCTCAAATTAGAGACCCTGATATAGTTGTAGAATATTTAGAAGGAATTCAGATGAATTTTGGGGGTCTTTACCATGGTACCAATGTGGGTGGATTCATTCACCCAATGATGCAGGGGGGGGGGGCAGGGGTGGGGTGGGGAGGGGGGAGGGGGGGGTGGGGAACCAGTACCCACCCATTCATCCATGCAGGATGAATGATATATGAACAAGAAACACTTTTTCATTGTATTCCTGTCCCGGTGTAAACCCTTATCACAGTGGTTAGCTATGTACCACCTATCCAAGTGCATCATCTACTTGCATAGTAGCTACTATAATGTCACATACCTATCTACATAATATTCATTTATATTGCAGGTCATTTAAACAGCCTTTTTTAACTGGTGAAATTTTGCCAACATGTGAAACTAAATTTTCTTTTAAAAAAACCTGAGAATGAAATTATTTTTAAGGGTTTCAATCACTAGAAGTCATAAAATAGTGTCAAATATTATTTATATTTGGTTTTTCAGTATGTAGCCAAAAATATAGAAGAATGGTTAAAGATCCGTCCTTCTTGAATTTGATTTATATCAAGATTTGAATATTCATTCCTGAATATGGTTGCCACTATTTTTTTACATCTTCCTATGGATGATAGCCATTTTGGCTCCATTAAAAATTTCCTTAAAAAAAAACACTGATCTGAAATGAAATGAAATGAAAACCCATCATGATGCATGAGATTGGTCTGTCAAAAAAATTACTAACCCATATGTCAAGAACAGCATAATATTTCTTACAAGGGGTGGTGGCTCTTTACAAATTGTAAGAGCATCTCCACCGGCAGCACTAAAATGGTCAGTAAAAAGTACTTTAGATGACGTACAACACTTAAATGGTGTGAAAATGAGTTTGGACTTTGGACCTGTAAGTATGCACAAGATACAATGATTTCACAAGAGCCAGCAAAAGCAAAGAGAGACAATGATGACTCTCAATCGGTCGGTCATAATGATTGGTCTAGGTGGTGGCATTGAACTAGGTAATCCATCATTTTATATTGTCCAATTTTTGGCCTTGCCTTCCCAGGCAAGGATATTGTGTTTAGATTCATTATAGAGTACACTAGCTTCAAAGGATTTTGGCCCCTAGGTAATAATAATAGGTCTATTTTTATCTGAGGATTTCTGAAAGATGAAATATTTTGGCTTGTGTTGAAACTTGAGATTTTGTTATAGAGTTCTAATATCTTGAAGGATTTTGATTTCTTTTTAGAGGATTTTTTGAAGATTATATTTTTGCATGGTGACATTTTTGAGTTTCTGTAATTCTTCCCTGGATGAGTCCTTGGGTGTGTGGTAAACCCGTACCAGGATCCTGAACGAGTCCTCAGCAAGGGGACCCACCCAGTTGGTTTAGATTAGGTTTTGTAACAAGTAATATCTTGCATTGGTGTCATTGGAAAGATCTTCAACATTATGTCCCCCACCTTTCAAGATATTCCAATTTCCTTCTTTCACTATTAGAGTCGGTCCATTTTAGCCCCATTCCCAAGGAAGTTGGACATTAGTTAACAAATGATCATCGGTGGCAACAAACTTAGCTCTCACTTTACATCCCCATCTATTGGTTGCCCTTGTCCACTTCTTGTCAAACCTTTGAGGTCTTACCTTGCCATACAACTTGATCATCACATTGTTTACCCCTTAAGAGGGTAAGCTCCTTATGTATGGATATCACCGTTACTTGAACGCCTTTATAGTTGACGATTTGGCACAATCTACTCATTCATGAATGGGATTCCAAACCCAATTGTTGGATTCAAAGTTTACACATTCAAAAATTGTTATTACAACTTTTAAGAATAAAAACATCCATTGTCACTTACTAATCCCGTCTCAAAATCAAGTGTGTCCAAGGAAAACTAGGTGCAATCACAATCAAACGAAACAATAATAACAAAAGATTCAAGGACTATAGTCCTTTTTGTCTTTTTGTGGTCATTTTCATTCTCTCATACAAAGGACTTTTTGAATTAATTTTTTTTACAATATATGGGTCGAAATGGAGGTTACATTCCTTTCACAAGATCAATGGTGTAGTCATAGAATCGATGCTTGGGCAAGGTGTACATATTTTTCTTTTAAAACACATTCTTGAATTTTTGGTATTAGGAA
>Ga0116229_10001561_pt1 | contig 36128 bp, 27 predicted proteins | sample S1TSphgellanicum_3_FD_87313 | JGI IMG/M metagenome (GOLD analysis project Ga0116229, IMG submission 87313) | Host-associated microbial communities from peat moss isolated from Minnesota, USA - S1T2_Fc - Sphagnum magellanicum MG | ecosystem: Host-associated > Plants > Peat moss > Unclassified...
CTAATTTTTAATTTAAAAAAATAATAAGTTTCCCACCCACCCCCCCTTCTTGGGCCCCAAAAGGGGTTTTTCCCCACAAAAAAAAAAAAAAACCCCCCCCCCCCCCCCCCCCCTACAAACAAGAAAAAATGAAGAGTATAACATGAAAGACAATTCAAATCTCATCACTTGGGTCAGTTGTTATGGTTGGCCAATTAAAAGTAGTGAACAACAATTCTTTCTTATTTATTACGTTTTTCCAATCTCATCAACTAGGCCAATTTCAATTAATGAACAATAGACATTTCTTTTTTATCATGTTGTTTTGGGGTTCTTCCAAGGCCTAAAAATCTGTGCATTTTTTCAAGTCCATAGTCCTTTTTCAAGGAATTCATAGAATTAGATGAATGGAAAGACCACACAGAGTCTTCATTGAAACAGTTCAAAATGTAAGTATTTTTTGGATGAGTCAATCAAAGATGTTCATCACCAACAAAATGCAGTTGGATCCTCCTAAAATCCAAGGTATTAGGCCTAGATATGAAGAAAAAATGGATATTAAGTGGTCTTAATATTTATGCCTTGTAAAAAAATCTTTAAAAAGCCAGGAGTTGGGTTTACAACCCAATCTATCCAACCCTAAGTTTTATCAGATCGAGTCCAAGTTTGGGTGTTGTGATACATGCTTGACCTAAGGTAGATCTTGTAAAAGGTATTGTCCAATATAGGCCCAACGGTAAGAATCTTTACAAATATATGTGACATTTTCATTTTATATGACATGCAAGTTAGTTTTTTTAACAAGATCATGAGTTGTTTCTCTTGTTAGAACCCAAATGATTAAATTGCATGAATAATATTTAAAAATATGTAATAAGTTCTAATTCAAGCGGAGGTTTCACTTTTTGAAAATGAAAAATCTACAATTGATATGTAACAAGAGTTGCAGTTGTGAGCTTGATAGTTGTGAGCAACAAGTTGCAAAAAACATGAGTTCATTGTTGATATCATCCAATTTCAAATGAAGTTTGTGGTCAACACATATGATCTCTCCATGACTGGATCCCCATGCAAGGTTTGTGAATAAACTGTAATTGTATTGATAACTCACTTAGCCTAGTTACTTATCCATTACCTGCTTACATAACCTCACTATATATTAACTACTACCATAACTAGCTTAAACTAGTTATTTGTTAATGAACTACCTACATAGCTAACCTCAGCTTAAACTAGTTATTTGTTAATGAACTACCTACATAGCTAACCTCATTAGTAATTATCTACTATCCTAACTTAGTCTACCTACCTAAGTAAAATAATAGGTAGGAGTGTAATTAAGGTAACAGATATCATAGCAAATGTAATTAGTGCTTGATTTTTTTTGTTTTAATGTTCAATTTTTTCTAATGTTGCAAGTTTAAAATTTTTATAAAAAAAGATGATGCTTTTTTTAATGTATTAAATGTAAACATGTGAAATAATTTGGATTGAATTTAATGAACATGGAATATTCAAAAGCATACATAAAGCATTGTAACAATTGCTTTCAATGTTTTTCTAAAAAATTTAAAATTTTGAAATGCTTCAGAATGACATAAAGATGTACAATAATTATTCACGCATTTGCATAATATTGTGATATGTTTTGACCAAAACGAGGACTATTTTTTATCACTTTTAAAATCATGGATTTCTAATCCATCACCTTATGTAATCAATTGTAGTCTATCACATCATCTTAGCAAGCACTCCCTTTCTTTTATTTTTAAGTAAGCAAAAGCAATTTGTCATAGTCAGGTCATGTTTACAAGGTCATGGGTTTATGTTATCCTATTTGCACCTATATATATGTGCATAGTTAACTTAACTAGCCTATCTACCCTAGCCAATAGGTGGCAAGTATTATAAAAAGTTAAACCCCTAACCTTTATGAGGATAAATTAAATCCTTAATCAATAAACCACACCTTCATAAAGTGATAATATTTTTCAATTCATTTATTTGACATTTTGTTATGCACTACTAACACCCTAACACAGGTAAGTAAGAAGGTAAGTAATAGGTAAGTAACTTGTAAATAGGTTGGTAATAAGTAAACCGATGGCCAAAACTTACTTACCTATTTAGCCTAAACCTAGCCTACCTACCTAACTTACCTAGTCTAAGCTAAGGTAAGGTAGCTAGATTAGGCTAATAGTTAGTAAGCTAGGCTAAAACATAGGTTGACTAGGCCTAGGCATCTAGTTTACATGCATTCAACATGCATCTAGTTTGATTCTCCATGCCAATTTGGATCCATCCCAACATCCTACTTCCCTTTGTGGAATTCATTGACATGAACCTAGCCCATTTGTAATCATTGGTATGTGACACGAGTGACCCAAAGAACCAATTCCAAAATCAGACAAAAGGATTCATGCTTATGCATTAAGCGTACATTGCCCTCAAAAGTCGTCCTTGTTCACTCATTGCACCTCTTTCACCTTTATCTATATTTCTTCCCAAGATTTAAAATACATTGAAATGCCATATCCTATCTCATTTTTTCATAGGATTAAACTGACAATTAACCTTCACTTCAAGGATTTCTTTACATTCCTATGAACATAGAACTTAGGTCCCAATTATGGAAAAAAAAAAATGCAAAACTTACATGGTTTACCAAACTTAGGTTGATTAGTCTTTTGCACAACCATGAATATCTAAGCAATGGTCATTGAAACCATCAAACTCGATAACACAATGCAAAATTTATGACAATCCTTTATTTAAAACACATTCACATTGAAGCATCACTTTACGTGGTTAAACATAATTTCATATAAAGGTATATTCATAGTTTTAGGAGCCAAGGGTACCAAGGTAAAAGTCTTTTTTTAGGATTGCATGTGACATGTGGTATTCATGTGTTGATCTATTAACCTTTTTTCTAATATTTCTCACACCCAATTTATAATTTTTTTATTTAACATTTTTTTATTACAAATTGATCATACATCATGTAAATTACACGTCCATTTTCTTTTATCACACAAAAAATAAATGATTTTTATTAAAGACACATTTTCAAAATTCATGATTTTCAAAGTCGAAAGCATGTTTGAACCAATGTTGAGCGTGTAAATGGTTTGAGATTTATATTCTATGTAAATGTAGATCCCATAATGAAATTTATTTACACTCCTTGCTAGTGTATAATATTCATTTACGTTTGTGTAAGTGTAAAAAAAAATGTATTTATATAATTTTACACAGTCCGATAAAACAATGTAAATGTAAATACATATATTTATATGATTTTATATGGCAATGTAAAAGAATATAAATATAAAACAATGTAAAAAATGTGATTTTGATTTGAGGAGGGGAGATTTCATAATGGTTTTGAAGATAAGCCAGCTAAATGGCCCATTGCAAAAAAAAAAACCCCCATCAAAATATACACCCACAACTAATTCATTTGACTTTGCGAGACAATCTGGTCATTAAAGATATATAATAAATTATCTATAAAGTAATGAAAACAACACTAGAACCCTGAGTTTGATCATAAGTAGGGTGAGATTCCCAAAAAAAAAACATTAGCATTCAAGTTTGATGGGACCTCAATTTTTGTGGGGAACTGAGTTTCACCCTGTCTTTCCTTTTCTTTAGCGCCTCCTCTATAGTTGCATATATTTTCACTGCTCCTACTTGTAAAGCTACTACAATTAATCTTGAACCTTGTGCATTAAATGCTGATTTTCAGCATCTCATTCTCAGATAAAATTTCTTTACTTTATGGATGCCCTTGAAAGAAGGGTTTGAGGGTGAAAGGAGGCCCAAAGACAAGGTGATTTACAAATAATTTTAATGTCTACACTTACACACCCCAAAACATTTACACAGGGTTGTGTAAGTGTGTTTGACAAATATTTACACTGGCCTTACACTGGATTTACACGCCATATATATGGCTATTGACACTTACAGGCACAACACTGGTTTGAACCAAGGATGTTGAAATTTGTTGTACAATAATATTTTGTCAATTTCAATTTGTTTTGCTCATTTAATCATCAATATTAGGATCTTCTCCAATTTTGAAAATGAATTGTGCACATCTGATAATAAAAAAAGACCTTTGAAAAAAAAAAGATTTGTCACCTCAAAGTTTTGTGTTTTATCACTTTTGAAACATTTATTGCATTAATAATCATACAATTATTCAATTTTGAATGCCCCAAATAACTCCAAACATTTTCCCCTAAATACAAGAAGAAAGGAAGGTCATTGAAGACCTTAGTGGATTGAAAAAACTCCATGCATGTCGTCCAAATCCATTGTAGCAGTAGCGCTTATTTACATTCATTGTGGAACAATTGTGATTACATTAATATGAAAAAAAAGGAATTGTTTTGACAACTTTTGAGGATATAGGAACACAAAGGAATTGAAAAGAAAATACCTCTATCTAACTTAAGATGGAAAAGCCACCAAAAAAAACAATCAATGATGAAAATGCAAAAAGTACAACACAAATGAAAGAAACCATTTTTCATAAATGAGATTTCATGGTGTGCAAATCCTTGATTCATTTGTGAAAAGCCATATCAAATTTGTCATATTGCTAATATTACAATACTCACAAGCAAAAAAATGGTAGGTAAAGTCCAAGGCTATGTGTTTTACCAAAATTGGGCATGCACATTTTCAATAAAGCTCACAAATATTGAAGACCATATGTAAAGTCTTGTGGGCATTTAATTTTTTGAAGCCCCCCCCCCCCCAAGTAGAGCAAAATTTGTGCACAATAACATGCCCTCTAATTACACCCCAAAAAATGCATCATTTCTTCTTTGGCACCATCACATTTCATAGTCTAACTTTGTTAATGTTGTGCTAAGCTTTGTCTTTAATGCATTGGTCAACCTTTGTCTCTCACAATTGGGCATCTTATTATTGATTCTTTTCACAAATTGATCTCTTTTTTCTTGTACTCCTTTATTTTCAAAAAATATCATTTTTCACCAAGCATGGAAATATATGAGATTCTATTGACAAAGAGGCAATGCCATGCGACTAACAAGTTGTGTAGAAAAGCATTAGTTGAAGAAGATGCACATTCCAAATGCATGTTGAATTCATGTATATTATTAAGTTCAAATATATTGATGCCACCCCTCTCTCAGGGTGGCAACTTGTATAAAGTGAACAAGGTCTTTATTATGATTTCTAATGTTCATGACATCTTTAAGTTTTTTTATGATATAAGCTTTTGCAACACTTTTGGAAAGAAGAAAATGAAAAGAATCCAATGACACAAGTTTTTTTTTAATCAAATGTTTTTTAGATATTCAAAAGTGAAAATTGAAATTTTTTAATTTTTTAATTAATTAAATAGGTGTCTATGTCCAAAAGGCTCAACATTTTTTTTAAGTTCTTAAAAATAATTATATGTTGAATTTTTGAAAAACGAATTATAATAGGGATATTGAGTAGAACATACACATGTATTAACCTTTTGTGATTGTGTAAAACCTTAATTAGGAAGGAAGCAAGAAGATTTTCTCTTCCACACTCATCACTTTGACAAGCGTGTGAAATCCTTGATCTGCATTGTTAACCAATGTTATAGGATGGTACAAGTTAATTATGTTGATTTGACTTTTTAAAGTGTTAATTAATACTTTTTAAATTTTTAATTAATTAATTAATTATAATTAGCTTTAATTACTCGTAATTTCTGCATATTATATGAAGACATTATTTGTACATCGCTTGGTTTTGTTGTTGTAACTTTTGAATTTTGAATCAATACATAAGTTTAATTTGAATAACATGAGAAGTTCTTGTGTACTGTAGTACCTTTACCATTTCGACAGTTTGTTGTCAAATAATTAATTAAATTTTAAATATTAACTTCAACACTTGGTTTTTTAATTTTGAAATTTTTTGCAGTTATGATTATAAATAAATAAACAAGCTATTGTTAGAGTCATGGCAAAGTCTAGTGTGTCTAGACTAACTCAGTTGTAAGTCTTGGTCCTGGAAGGTCTACGATTCAAACTTGACAATTTAATTTATGTTGAAATGGTAAAGGTACTATGGTATTCTTATTTGTTATAATGTGTGATAATTATTCATTAACATGCATCATTATCTTTGAAATTTTTTCTTTGTTGACTTTGGATATGTAACATTTAGTTTGATGAGGTTTGTGTTTGTTTGGGGCTTGTCTCTAGTGAACAAGCTTGGGGCAAGAAGTACAAGTAAGAGCATGCGAGGCCACTAGCTTGGGGCAACAAGCACAAGCAACAACGTTTGGGGCCGTCTAGCACATGTTTCACTTTTTAACTTTTAAAAAATTCCCCTTTGTCTTTTTGGTGTTTTTGTCATGTCATACACATGTATTAATTTCATCTATTCCCTATTTTTTTGTTGGTTGTTTTTTTCTTATGTTTTGTTTGCTTTGGGTTTGTGGTAAGAAACACAAGCAAAAGTGTGTGGGGACATCAACTTGGGTATAAGCCAAGCAATGGCTTGTGGGAACAACTAATATGCATTTCATTCTCTAGCTTTTGGGTAAATGAAAATTAAAATGACTCAATTTCAATGATAAAACATTCCTTATAAGTTCATTTTGTAGTGTTAAATTTGCAAATTGATAAGGTATCATTGGATAAATGGGGGACTATGAGGTGGTAAGTGAACTAATCGAATAAATGTAAAAGGATTCCCACCTAAACATGTCTTTTTTACCTACATGTTACAAGAAAAAAACATCAATCTAATTAAAATCAACTTAGATATGAACTTTTGAAAAATAAAGTCCAAATCTAATCATTTAAAAGTTCATGACTATTTGTTGATTAAAAATTTTATAACAATTTTTTTGAATTCATATTTTAAAATATATATCAATACTAAGTCCTTATGAAATATCTTGAATAAAAATGATGATGAAAAGTGCATTCAAGTGTGAATGTAAATGCTCATAACTATTCATATAGTCTTCCTTCAAATTTCATTATTATGTGTTTGGTGTATATGTGTATGTATTATTTAATTATTATGTATGTGTTCTTATTCAAGTTGACAATCTTAATCCAAAATTTACATAATGATGATTTGACTACATGTTTATGGCATTTGAATAGATGACACTTTGTAAAAAGCTCCAATGTAATGGAAAAAATGATCCATGGTAGTTTGCAACCACCTTTTTTTTCTTTTCTTTTTTCTTATACCCCTTTGTCTTTAGGAGTTTTTGTCATTTCATGAATCATACATATTATAGTTTGTTTACTTCCTTGTTTTGTTGGTGTTTTTTTTTTCCCTTTATACCCTATTGTCTTATGGGTTTTTTTGTCATATAATACATATTATGGTTCATCTTTTTTTGTGTTTTGTTGTTTTTGGTTGTTCTTTTCTTTATTTTCCTTTCTTTACAATGTTCTTTTGTCATCTAATGCATTTTTATATTATGTTGAATTAACCCACACCATTGTCGCACTTTCATATTCTTGACATTCTTGTGACAAAAACTTGATTATCATGTGAAGGTTCTAGGGTATGATTGTCATCACCACATGTTGCTAGGAGGTGATGTCATTGCAATTCACCTCTAATATAAAACATCATGTTGAAGGTCATGGAAAATATATGATTGATTTCTTAGAATTGTCAAATAGAAGTTGCTTTTATAGAAGATTGAAGTGCATTTGTCAATAGAGCTAGAACACAACTTTTATGCATTCTAACTTGTTACAATTGAAATTTCAGCCACATTCTAGTAGTTATTACAAATAACTCAAAGTGTGGGAGCTTCATTTCAACGATTTTAAAAAATTTATTCAATGGAATGGGGCAACTACAAAAATATGGTCATGGGTGATGATTATAGTTGTCAAAAAACCTTCATCAAATGATCCACTTCTATGTGGATGTTGTGACTACCATAAGCATTTCACATTTCACATTTTGAATCATATTAAAAGAAATGATGTGATAAGGCAATGCCAACATGGTTAATGAAGAATTGGAAAGCATGTGAAGAGGATTTTGTTTGGGTATTTTCGATGCAAGGTCCATATCATCCATGAATTGGTCAAAACAAAAAAAACAATGGCCTAAAGTGGATTACGTATTATGTACCATGTGGGGTAGAAAGAAATATCAATCCATCATTTAACTTTTTAAATTGGAAAACACACTTGTCCCTAAAGGCCAATGGACTTGATAATTTATCAGAAGCGTTTTTAAAAGTATTTGACAAAGAAGTTAGAGCAAAAAAGGAGGCTTGAAAAGAACAAGAGAAGGTGGAAGCAACCACGAAACAAAAAGAAGATTAGGTGCTCAAATGTGTTACATAAGGCAAACTAATTATTTTATGAATACCGAGTTTGTTTTTTATATTTTTCTTGTTTTGTTACATGTCACCTCATGTCATCATACATTGATGTTGAAACCTAAGTTAAGTGCACAATAATTCTTCCAAATGCACATTTTGTTGTTTCAATGGCACTTGTGGGGTGGTGGATACTATTGGACAATATGTGAAAGGTGCAACACAAGTTTTGACCAAAGTAAACAAGGCAACATGTGGAATTGTTCACAATCAAATGACAATTCAATATTCTTTTATGAAAGGGTTCTTGAAGGTAAAGTTGAATGTCCTCCTCATTACTTACCAAATTTATTGATATTCCTTGTAATGAATTACTATCATATTGCATATAACATGTTTATCATGAGTTCCATAACTATTCCATTAATATAGGAGATGATTTGATTGACATCCACACTTTGTTGGATGAGCAAATAATTGGTAGGGATGGTATGTTGAACTTAACTATAGACATACTAGATATTAAGTTCAACAAATGAAATAATTTAGATTAAAGGTATTTCATCATTTTGAATGTGATGCAATATTTTGTGACGATTTTTTCTTGATTCATACCATTCCACATTTTCAAAAATGGACAAGTCAACTTAATGGCATGATAATGCCAAAAGGTGAGAAAAATGTGAACAAGGTAGTAATGGGACATGTTTCAAAGAAATTAGTTTATTGAATCTTGTAGATAATGGGAAAGGAGATGTCATGCAACCAATCACAAAGTTTTCTTATTGAATGTTGCATTAACAAGGGTTACAAACTATTTTTCCATAAAACTCCAATTTGTTTTGGTTGAAGGACCATTTCTAGAAATTACACAATTGCTTCAAATGTAGGAGTCTTTGAAGAGCATCATGTATTGTTGAACTTGCTTGTGGATGTTATTTCCAATATTTTATCTATCCATATAAGTGGTGACAAAGGTAATGAGAAATGATATCATGCAAGTAAAATCAAGTTATTTGAGGTTGTTAATCATAACTCTTTGTGAACCGGTACTTTAACTAGTAGTAACTGAACCGGTATTTTAATCGATAGTAACTAAACTGGTGACACCTGTTGAACCAGTAGTAATTGAACCGGTGACACATATTGAACAAGTAGTCTACAAAATTTGTAGTTGACAAAACAAGTAGTCTACAGAACCTATACTTGGTAGAATAGTAGTTAACAAAACAAGTAGCATATTTTGAATATTATGAATGTTTATTACAATTTTAGTAGATAGTTTTTATTAGGTGATTACAATAAGGAGTTTTATCAACTAGTTACTGTTTAGCTAATTTGCACGAAACATTTCAAAGTTCAAACTTAAAATCTAGAGGAAGGATGGTAAAAGATGAGAGACATCAAATTTCTACTTTCTATACTTACTTTCTAAAATCTCTAATGTACAAACTTTGATCTCTTAATACAGTTTTGTATTTTCACTACAAGTTGGAATACATGTTAACATTGAATAGTTTGTACATGTTCAAAATTTAGGAAAAGATATTTGCATCAAGTAGGAGACTTTTGATGTTTATTTGATTTTGTGTTTATTTTTCATTGAAAACATGAAAGCATTTTTGTACTTCAGCAATATCTTTCTTGAAACCATGTGCAAATTGAGTACATGCTACTTAGGAATTGTAAATAATTTTAGTTTTGTTAGTTTAAATGTACATGTTTGTTGTTTTAGAAACATGTTGCTAGAAAAATCAGAAGTTGAACAACGTTAATGGGAATAAAAAAACCCGGTAACAGAGGTTCTATAAAATTTTGGAAGCTCATCAACACAACTTCATTAGTAAAATAACTATAAAATCAACCCTAAACACAACCAAGGCTAATTTTTGTAACGAAGGTTTTGTATATTCTATAAATATCAATGGATCTACATTGCCTTACATGTAATTACTTTTGAAAAAAAATCAAAGAACAAACACATCCTTGGGTGGTACCACTAGGAACTTCCTCAAAGAACTCCTTGAATAATGAAATTGGCCAAATAATATTTATGGCCCCTTTCCTTTAAATGTTTTTACATGTATAATTTTTTTTAATGTTTATTAATTTCATGCCAAAGTATATTGTCTAATATGTTCATTGGAATAAAAAAGGTTCTTAGAAAAAAAAAAATTGAATTGCAATTACATTTTTTAGAATCACTCTCTTGAACTTTGAAAATCCATAATTAAATTATACCAACTCATTAATTGCATTAAAACATAAAATGTATAAAACCATCAAAAATACCTTAGAAAATTATTTCCCAAGAAAAAAACCAAAATATGTTTCAAACTCGATGTGGTGTTTTTGACCAAAACTTTAAAGAAAAGAATTATTGTCACACTTCTACAAAAAACTCCTAAAATACAATTATTAGAAACATCATAGTACAAAATATTATTCATTTTGTTATTCTTGTCCCTTGTGCAAATATGACTTACTACAATAAAGAAAAACTCATCTTGTTTATTGTTAATTTATTGTCAATGGATGTCATTTTTATATTTATATTTAATTTATTAACAAAGTACTTTGGCATCTTTGACACTAATTATGTTATTTATAAAAAATTTGTAAATCTCAAAATTAGTTTTTCAAAGAAATAATGTTGTGAAGAAAAATACATAGTTTTTTATAATATTAAAAAAATTTGACATGAAAGATTTAAAATTCATTAATTATTTTATAAACATATGTTGAACTTCCTTTGTACTACATTAATCAAATGTATTTAAACAACTTTGAAAATATGGTGATTCTATGAAATCATGTGTGCTCTCCGTATCCCATGAATATGTTATACGTATGGGTTGCAAGTTTCTTTTAATGTGTGTCATTATTTGAATTAAATGCATGGGAAGATACATGATTTGTTGTCATAAAAGCTTTATGAAAAGGAAAAAAGTTGAAAGAAAAGAACATACAAAAAAATGAAAAATGAAGAAGAAATGATCTAAGTTTGTGAACAATACATTGATGCTTGCAAATTGGGTGTGAATTGAGATGAGCAAGACTTTAAGAACCATGCAAATTAATAATAAATGTTTAATTTTTTTCAAATTTTACATGACTCACATATTTAATATTTTGGTTAAATCAATTGTATGATAACCATAAATCACATGTCTCTTTGATTACTATCCCTATGTATCACACTTATGTTTTGAAATATGAATATTATGTTATAATTAATTTTTTTGACCTACATATCGTGATTACAAATTGTCAGTGAATTATATAATGAATTTACATTAATCATGTTCTATATATATATATATATATATATATATAAGATTAATCTTCAATTAATTTTTTAAAAATATTTTAATGGACACCTTTTAATCAAAATTAGGAGAATATTCAATTCAATATTCAAAATGAAATATTCATCAAAGTTGAATTTTACTTTTTAAAAAATTTATCAATGTTATGTTTATGAAATTAGTTAAACTTAGTAAACTCATTCTAAATATAAAAAATTCATTAATATTTTGTGGGAAGTGGTATTTAACAATCTTTTAATATCACATCCAAACATAACTTGGGGGTGGACATTTTATTTTCTCTCTTTTAATCACTATGTCCTTGGAATGAGTGAACATTTTTTTCCTTTTAATTATTTTCTCTTTCAAATCAATAAAATATATTTCTCCTTTCAACTTTGGTTTCTTTTTTAAATCATCTAACATTTTTTTTAAAAATTAAGCCTTTAAATCACTATGAGTGTTGTTAGGCCAAAGTTCCAAAAGAACATCTGAAGATGGGCCTATTGACTTAGGAAACATTCCCAAATCCATACATTTTACATAAAACTTCAACTTGATAGGACATGTTGCTTTAAGGATTACTTAAGCTTCATCAATAAAAAAAAATACATTTGAACAATAACAATGATGATGAAAGACGAGGAGTGATAAAAAAATGAAAAATCAAACAAAGAACAAGAAAATGACAACAAACACTCTAACGAGAGTGTCAAAAAGATCGGCTAGAAACACCAAGGGCACTTTGTTAGACATGAAAAATTTCTTTTTGGACAATATGAGGCACCAAGGGCACTTTGTTAGACATGAAATTTTTCTTTTTGGACAATATGAGGCACCAAGGGCACCAAGAAATATATAAGGGATGTTGTAGGCACTAGGGGTCAAAAATATTTTAAACTCCATATTTTATTGAATAGGCTTGTTGGGAATCACAGTAGGAAGAACATTGAAAAGGCCCAATTTTTCTTTTGAAAGCAACAGAAGGCATAAAAAGACCTCATAGGTGCCATAAATGTTAATATTTTAATAGGTAAAAATTAAATCTCATGTTCTAAAATTAATGAGAGTGAAAATAATTTCATGAAAAATCTATATACTCCTGGATCATCAGTGTATGACAACTAATTTATCTTTTGAATAATTTAGCTAAATAGATTTAAAATATATTGTTATTTTGACCTTATGTCAATTGATCATCAATGGTTCTGCAAAACCCAAGGTTTTTAAAAAATCATTCACTATCATTTGAGTGTTGGGGCACAAATATTTGTAAAACACCACTTGCCTCTCTTGGTCATATGTGATGCTAGGTTGTGAACCTAATTAATATCATGAGCAATTTTGATAGATATACCCCTCTAGGATTTGTAGTTTAAAAACGAAGAAAGTCACCTCTAGACTTCACCCCAATCCTTTTGTGCTCACAAGTAATAGGTTGGTTTAAATTCTACAAAATATAATTCCTAAACCATGACTTCAAGTATTTGCTAGAAAAGATGCATCTTACAGGAAGCATTTGTCCCTATGTCATGCAGTCCTAAATTGGCATCCAACATAATCAGAACTAATCCAAAGTCACACAAATATATGCACTAAGATGAGATTCCAATGTGCAACATGTAGGTAAGCATCCCAAACACAAAAAAGCTATAACCTTTTCACAAAAAAGTCAATCCCAACAATCAATAACAATACAAAAAACTGGTATTCTGCAGTAAATACCTCACACCCAAGAAAAATCTCCAAAACAAATGGTCGTTGGAATGGTTAGATCATCATGCAATTGATCTTTTTAAGTCTAAAGAAAGGGGGCAAAAAATTCGATTCTGCAAACTTACAAACTCTGGCAGTGAAAAATTCAGTGTCCAAGCAGAAGAGAAGCAAGTGGCCAAAGTTTGACATCTAAGCAAAGTTTCATATGAAGCTAACCATGCAAACTCTGATTTCGAAATCACAAACTAGTGAAAATTGTACAAGTTAGAACTTCATTTCTGGATTGACATACTGCACAGAGTCTTAAACAGGCATTGTATCCACAGAGAAACACACAGAACACACACATAGTGCTTCTAAGAAACCTGAACAACCCCAGCTTTTGAAGCAATGGCAGCAGCTACAGCCTCCAGATCCACAGCTTTGAGCTTTGTGTAAGGTTTTGATAGATTCTGCTCACAGAAACAGAACAGTGACAGAAGCAGATTAGCACTTTTATAAATCTAACTCAACAAGAAGCTAGTCATGTGTAACATCATTAGTGCACATACACTCCTATCATGCTCTTGTTTGGACATTGGAATTGACCACATTGCTTCACACAAACAAACTCAAAGATGTCACCAGAGGTGCATAGGATCCGCTTGTGACTACCCTATGCACCTTGGTAATAAGCTTAAACTCCTATCTATGAGATTCCATAGAAAACTCCACAACTAACACTTTGAAGGTAACCATTATTTCAGTTCTGACCAACCAAAACAAACATAATGAGTGCAACCTGTAATCTTGTGAGTGTTCATTCACAAAGCATCAGACTATCACCTTCACTCATGAATGGGGATGACTCATTACTATTACTCCCCACTGATTCATCAGCTCCTGACCATGGGTTAGATAAGTACATAATGTGCTCAAAATTTTCAACAAAACAATTAAACAGAATCTGTGTCCGGAGTTTCTGTCACATTTCTGGAAGCCACAGGAACACTTGGTCATGATTTGAGTTACCACAAGAGACATAGCTGATAAAAAAGTTGATAGTATCCTCATTCAAGCTGCAACAATCTTGTGCAGGTATAAGCTGATAATCAGACCACTGCCAATAAGTTCTGCACATGCCTCGTTTTTCTCCTCCTTTCCCAATAGACAGTTGAACTCAAAGTTTGACAAGTGTCTAAATGGAGCATATTTCTTAGGGGATGAACTATACCAGTGATGCCTGTCTACATCAATCTTTCTTGCAACTCAATGACCAAACTCTTTGTATGTAGGAACTTGAACAGTATCATGTAGCCAGATGAAAAGCTTCATAGTTTCACTTTGTATCCAGTTCAAGGCCTGGAACTAACAAGTCAGTATACCAGAGATGAATGAAGCTACAAAACATACTTCAAAACAGGAAAAAATTAGGGAATGCTTTACCTGGAGTGACACATATTTGTTGCCCTTGTCATCTTGGACCTCAAAGCTACCCTTTCTTGGCTGCATGCAATGATTAAGCATCTCAAAAATGCACCCAATCTTGTGAATCTACTCCAGATGGAAGAAGGTAATTTCTTTCCAATCCACTTCTGAACTCCCATGTCATAAACTGGACTCATGTTGTGGCAAGAATGTCTTGGCAAAAATGAAACTCAAGCAGAAGCTTCCTCACATCCAACAATGCATATTTGCACTTGACAACTACAACTGATCATGACATAGGCCATGCATCTAAAACCTGAACTCTTCATAAACCCTACTATGGCTTCAAGTGCATGTGAGACAACTCATCTGACAGTACCTTTAGGATTTGGGCATACAACTCATAAGAAGCAGTTCAATGACCAACCTTCTCTGGATTCGTGATAACCTCCAGATTTACACCAGCTGCTTTTAAAGCTTCTTCCAGCTTCTGGGCACTCTTCTTGAACAATGCATCAGATTTGCTGCGATTCACAAGAACTACAAGGCATTAGGTTTTCTAGCGAGATGTTTCTGCATGTAACCGGCATCCTTTCCCAGGCATAGATTGAGTATCCAGAAAGGTCACATCAGGTGTGAAACCAAGGATGTTGTCTGCATAGTACAAACTGATTGACATGAACTCTGCATCACACTAAGCTCGGTATCCAACAACTGTTCTGCAAGTGCAAAGATTCTGTGTTTTCAGATAACGGGTTCTGGAAATTTCAGTAAGGAAGCAAGACTCATTTGCCATTTCTGATGAAGTAGAAGAATCATCTCAGTCCATAACACTTTGAGCATAGGAACATCAATCAAAGTCAATACCACAAAGACATCACCGCTTTTGGGGGATCTTGTCAGAACCCTGCTGTTGTTGCTTGCAGAAGACAGGGTACACTGCAGGGTACCCAATAAAGTAGCACCGAGTTTCATGATATGGGTCAGACTTCACATGGTAAGGCCGAGTCAAGACTCTTCCACAGACTAATAGCATAACGAGTGATGGTCTTCTATTGCAGCCATCCCGTTACATAACATCCTCAAATGGAAGAGACTTGGAAAAACTGAATCCAGTGACAGTGCACAAAGATGATGTTCCTCCAAAGGCTTGGCATAGCTCCGGGCACAGACTGCTGGAGAGATCTGGTATCCTCCCATCCAGAGAACTGACCACAATTTCAGACTGATGACATTTTCCATAGGCATCTAAAGAAGTGAGGAAGAGGGACTGCTATTGGCACCAAATTGTAGAATATGTCTCTCCCTTGAAAATTTTTTTAACAGAACTTGTAACACAAGAGGCACATCAACTGAGAACAGGCTCACAGGATAACCTACAAAAATTGGGGATGTCCAGAGGTGACAATGAAATCCACCATTTGCAAGAGAGTAACACTTAACAATTTTTTTGACGATGCCATGGAATGATTGCAGGTCATATATCAAACAATAGACATAAGCAGAGTCTTTCATAAGCAGGCGTTGCATGATGCTCCTGGTTTGCCATCTGGGCGACTTCCAGAAGCACCAGTACCTTTTGCTGTGGGAGAGCCCCAGAGCAAGGAAAGTTCACGTGACAAGAAATAGACATGATGAAATTTAAGGCGCCAGGACCGAAGCCATTATAAAAACCACAGAGAATGGATCAGTCGAAAGAAAACTCCACAGTACAACGAATAGATTGTAGCTGGGGTGAAGCTTGTGGTACTTAGAACTTGGAAGACGTTTGATCACTCACCAGTGTTCGATGGTCACGGACTTAATTTGAGCGGCTTTCGTATGGTTTCCAGAGTCCACCTCATCGACAGTAGCTGGAGGTACTTCTCCATTCTCCTTGTCTTCTTCTTCGTCCTCCGTCGATATTTGTTTTACCGGAGCCGCCTTCTTCTTTGACGACGCTGCCTTCTTACCGGCTTTGGGAGCCGCCTTCTTCTTTGCGGGCTTTTTCTTCTGCGAGGCAGCAGCTTGGGGAGGGCCCGGTGCTGCAACTGGAGTGAGAGAGCTGGGGGCTGCAACTGGAGCGGGATCACTAGTTTTTGCTCGAGGAGGACGACCGCGTTTCTTCGGCACGGCCACCTCTCCGTTCTCTGCCTTCGCCGCTGGCGTAGTAGCCTTCCTCTTCGGTGCCATTGATAAACCTTTGATTCTCCCTCACGCTCCCCCCTCACTGCTGAACGGTCCCGCTGCTACGGATTCTTCTCGCAAATTGTTCTCAATGTTCCTGTACTCCTCTGCATTCAGCAAGCACAGTTTCTCAGTAACAACGCAGTACTACATGACGCCGATCGACCGAGACTCGATGAGGGGTGAGTAGTGCAGAACATCATTAGCAGAAGACGCAAACGAATGCCTGATTTCAGTAATACTAGTATGTGTAATAGAGTATTCATGCCACCCCGTTTTCGACTTCGTCTCTGATTCTTCCTATTTCTGCATCTCTTATATCATTCACAGTTTGTAAGAGTTTATTTACAACCCTCTCTAGAAACATGTTCCTTATTATGCCTTCAACAAAAAGAGTTGTTATCATAAACATAAGTCACACATAACGCACAAGCCTCGACTCTACATCAAAATATTGTCAACCTCTAAATGCAACGCTAAACCTCGAGCACTTCAACCGTCTGTCTCGTGCTCAATAAACACCAGAGGCGGAGAAAAAATAACGAAGGCCAAAAAAAAAGACAAACAAATCGAAAAGCTCGTAACAAAAAATTCACCTAAAACGCGAAATCACTCCGAGCGCATAGTTTGACAATGGGATTAGAAAAACAGACTGTCGAAAGCTGTAGGAAAGGGAAGCAGGTGTCGCGAGGAAGGACAGCGCGCGGCAAACGTCTCTCTCTCTCTTCTGTTCTCTCAGGCGAGCAGCAGCAGCAGGCGAAAGGAGAGAGACGAAGCCACCCGTTTCTAAAAAGGTGACACTCTGATTTTTTGTACCTACACGACCTTTTTAAATCTCCCTCACGAACTGCCTTTTTGTACATTTACACCGCCTTCAAAATTTTCTCATCGCAAATGTCTCTCTCATGGCAGGTCCACCCACACCCGCTACGTGGGCCTCTACGAGTGATTGTCACATCCAATATAGAGTGTTAACAGTTTCCAAGCCAAAAATTTAAAAAACGTGAAAAATTGGACAGTAGACTATTTATATCCCACCGCCCGGTGTTTCTTTTTTTAGGACACATTATTATTTTGTGATTTTTTGGACAAAATAGTTGGAAAATATTTGGGAAAATTTTCTAATTGCCAATGTTGTGCTTTACTTTTGTGAAGAACCTCTGGTTCTGGTTTAAAAACTATTTTGGTTTCGCACATAAATGGAATTGGGGATCACGTTCTGGGTCTGGTTCTGGAAACCAACCCGTTCCAGTGCAGTTCTTACTGACTGAGACTGGAGCTGATGGTTACCCAGTTATTAACCACCAGTTTTAGTGATTTCAAAAACATAAATCTTGGTTTTGGTTCCAGTTCCAGACATAAATTGAACCAGGAACCCAGTTTTGGGTCCAGTTCATGGAAAAATCTGGTTCTGATTCTTACTAATTGGAACTAGAAATGACAGTTCTAATGCGCCAAACTGGGTACGTGCCCAACATTGGTAAATTTGACTAATTTTGCTAGTTTGTGAGGAAAAAAAATCCCTAAATTTTTTATATAACCATGCCACCAGCATGTCCAATCATTATGGCTGACCAATCAGAAACAGATTTTTTATTTTTAAAATGGGCCTTAAGAAGTGGAGACCACTATATTCTGTGGAAATTTGACAAGTTCAAATAGCCGGACCTTTGAACTTATTTTCATGTTATTTAGGTCTGTACTTCGGGCAAAGTACGGTGGGCCATTTTATTGCTGCCCTTGGACCTACTCTGAACAAAGTACAGAATTTCTTTGCAAATGCGCCCTTGGAATAAAGTGTTAGCACAAAGCTCTAGATTCTAGATCCTGCAGAATTTTTCTACTCCCAACCACATAAAAACAGAAAGATTACCAAAATTCAATAATTTGTTTAGTAATCCAGCCCAAAACTAAATCAATTATCATGTTAAGTACAAGCAATGGGTTGTTGAATGTCATTTTGTGAGCCATATAATTCGCCAGAAAATTATTGGAATTTGGAACACTTGTAGACCCCAACAACAACTATTATTTAAAACAAATGAAAATTATATGCCAAAATCCTAATAAGGATGGTTTCCTTCTTTGGTTGAATAGTAAGAGGAGTTAAAACTCTATATGGTGTCAATAGTTCAATTTCTCTTCTAACTTGCTGAAAATGTTACAGCTTTTGAGAGAATAACAAGGTTAATAAAATGTTCAGAATATCCCGCCATTTCAGGTACTGGCTGAGTGTTAGAAACATAGAGTAAAGGTGCACTCACACTTGGTGTTAAGGACTCTGGTATTATTAAGTCCCCTAACAACACCAAGCTAATCATTTAGAACCTAAACCTATTTACCACAAAGATTTTTATGTTAAGTTAATATTCACTTATGGTGCATTCACACTTGATGTTAAGTCAGTGTTAAATGATAATCAAGGTGGCATCCTAGGTGGCACCAAAAATGTTAAATGAGCAATAGCTTAATGTTAAGTGAATGTTAACATAAAATATTCATGGTAAGTAGGTGTAAGTCCTAAATGACTAGGGGACTCAACACTAGAATCCCTAACACCAAGTGTGAGTGCACCTTTAATATTAAACAATCACCCATTTAACATTGGTTGCCACCTAGATTTTCACATCACATTGACTTAACATTAGGTGTGAATGCACCTTAACTTACTTAAGTATTAATCCTTTATCAAGGAGGGGTTTCCTTAGTACTTACTCGAGGATGAGAGAGAAACAAGCAACAATCTATTGATACGTGCCTCCTTTCTCTCTACTTTACACACCGGAAATACATGGAAAAGAAATGAGAGGAGACCTCTGTGGTTGGCAGGTTGCCTTGCTTTCATGTGAAGATAAGGAAAAAAGTTTTAGAATAAAGCTTCCTGTTTCTTGGCGTGAGCACATTTGATGGAATTGGTTGCTCTCACGAAAAGTAGTTATCATCCCACCTCTTGATTGTTAGCTTTATTGGAAATGGTTTGTCGGAGTATAGTTTCTTTTCATATTTTCTACTTCTTCAATGACCCACCCATCCATCATCACAGAATCAAAACTATCCAAAACATATGGGTTGAAATTTGAAACGTACCCATGCATCATCCTAGAAGAGGAAATATCATTCTACCTTGGCAGCTTTGACATTAATTATATTATTTTCATAAATTTTGAATTTTTTTATAATAAAAAATTTGTGAAGGGAATTATTGAATTTTCAAGAATATTCTATTTGTTGAAATGAAATTTTCAAAATTAATTAATTACTCAACAAACATGTGTTGAAGCTGCCAAGGTACTACAGTATCTGAATTATATGTGTATTGAAAGTTTAAACCCACCCATCACCACCATAGAGGTAATATTGTCAACATGAACAACCATAAAAAAGATTCATTGTGGGAAGGATTTAAGTGTAGCGGAAAGCCCTGGGTGGGGGCCATTGCCTAAATAAGGTGCCCAGGAGGAAGCAGTGTTTGTTCTTTTGTTTTTTTTTCTTTGGTGAAGTTTTGTCAAATGGTGAATTTCTCTTTCAAAGTGGTGAAAAGTATGTGTTTCTTGGGTTTTTGAGTTACCAATTATTTAAAATAAAAATCACCAGATTCTATATTAAACTCCACTTGGTAGTCAAAATGTAGATGGGTGCTTTAACTTTGTTAACTTTCAAAAAAATTAATAGCTGAATCCAGCTAAATCATCTCGTGGATGACCACCACTTCAGCTCGGCTAATTGCAAAATTGGGGGAAAAAAAACACTGCCAGGGTGATAGTCAGACTCCAGCCTCACATTTTGGGAATGCCCATGGAACTGGTGTACTAAGTACACCAACCTGACATGCACATTGCAGAGTTGTTCTATGTATTGAAGTAATTAAGCAAATAGGTACATGAGTGAGTCTCTCACATAGACTGAGCAAAACAGGACCAAACTCACTGTCAAGCTCATGAACATGACAAACATATAACAATTTGCTCAGGTGATAAACCAACCACCTGTGTACAATGAACTAAATTGACAATGGGAATTTATTTTTTAATCAAATTGGCGGCAATCAAACTTCCAACAACTGTGTCGCAGCATGAACGATGATCATAAGATGCAATAATTCTGGGGAGGCTGACTCTTTATAGGTCCTTGCCAATTTTCATCTCATCTATGGACCTTTGCACTAGGGAACATGCCCCTTAAGAGAGCACATTCAACTTCGCCCTAGTGATTTGCAAAGAGGGAGAATGCATCCCTTCTCATGCACAATAATGCAAACTTACAATCATCATCACCCCATTACCATGTACAGAACTTGCAATTACAGAATAACTCCATTTAACTTCAGGAGTCAGAAGCAGATTCATCCCCACCCACAGCAGTAAAACGGGCTGTACATATGTTTGGATGAAGTATGGCAGTGCAAATAGTGCGACCCTATTGGGGCCTCTACTTATGATCACTTTGCAGTGCCCTCCAGAAGGGCCAGTAAAATTGTCCATCTTTCCTATTTATGGGTGGTGATTGGGATTATTTACACTGTATGTCGAATCTTGTAGATACTAATAGAGGCCAAATTAGTGGGTATGGGTGGTGATGCTCTACTGACATCACTGCAATTGAGACCAAGTCTTCCAGTGCCAAGCATTATACACTAGGTTCGTTTTAGACGACAGTTCACACTCAGACCATGGTTCTTCCAATATGGTACTACTAAATTACAATTGCAAATGGGGTAAATACAAATGTTGTGTGGGTATCTGATTTTGTTAATAACCATTGGTTTCAGTTTTTAAAAGAATCTTAAAATCCCATGACTACCAATGTTAGGGGGGGTATGGAGTTTTCGTCCAAAGTCAGGTTGGGTATCAACCAGTTCTCTTGCTCTTGTTGTTGCAGTTGCAAGGAGGCAAGCTTCAACTAAAGCTTTTGGGCACTCCTCTTTCTATGTGCTCTTGCTCTCGGTGTTGTTCATTCTGTGTGTTCTCGCTCTATGTGCTCTTGCTCTCGGTGTTGTTCATTCTGTGTGTTCTCGCTCTATGTGCTCTGGCTTTGGGCGCTCCTGTTCTGTGTGCTCTTGTTTTGGGCACTCCTCACTATTTGTGCTCTTGCTCTAAGCGCTCCTCATTCAGTGACCTCTTGCTCTTGGCGATCCTTGCTCTGTGTGCTTTTGATTTCGACATTTCTCACTCTATGTGCTCTTGCTTTCAACATTCTTCACTCTATGTATTCTTGCTCTTGGCATTCCTCGCTACTTTCAGAGTGGTTGGTGGGAATTGTTGTTGCTAGTTGAGTTGTTACCAGTGGAGCTACTACATCAAAAATCCAAGGTAACTTTCTAACCTTTTTCATTTCAATCTGATTTTGTTTCTGTTTTTGTTTTGTGTTTTTCAAATTTGATCAATGTTTATGTGTAGTTGTTGTTATTTTTATATGTTTAGAGTTCCTACATCAAACATGTTTTGAAATCTTCACATTCATAAGGTATGCTTCTCTAAACCCTTTTCTCTTTTTTCTTTCCTTCTTTTAGTTGTTGATTTTTTTGCCTTGAATTGTATTTATTTCTTTTATGCTTTTGTTTTTGTAGGACTTTTTAACTGCTAGTTTTTTCAGTGCAGAGTGCAATTTTCCACTATGGAACCTTTAAAAAATAACATTTTTTATTTTCATAATCACACGTGCAATAATTTTCATTATGAAAAGTAAATTATCTTGTTTGTAAATACTTGTAAATGTTTTTTATTGCATAGATTGTTAGCAAAAACTGAAACTTGTTGAAACTACTACATATACTTATTTGGTTTCCTTCTCCTAGATCCTATAATATACCTTAAGATGGAACCAAATGTTGTTGATTATGATCTAATTGTAAATGAAAGTGAAATTTTTGCTGAGGAGAGATCTAAAGAGGAAAAAGTTGAAGAGTCTATGAAAATCTTTAGTTTTTTGTCAAAAAATGAAAGTAGCATGAAATTAATCCTTCAAAAATTGCATGAATACAAAGCTAAATGGAGGTCCCGTGGAAGAAATTCTCCTACTTGGGGTTTTTTTTTATTGATGATGAGTCAAAAGTTGATGTGTAGATCCCACAAGTCATGCGTTGTGTGTTATGTTATGAAAAAATCAATGAATTTTGGGCTATTCAAGTAAAAAACTAGGTTGAAGAAAAGATTAGTTTCATATTTCAAAAGTAATGGAATAACTAATTTGAAAAAACATGTGGATGCAAATCATAATTGCAAGGAAATTTGAAAAGGAAGTGAACAATAACCTAAAAAATCTTATGGAAAGGCAACATGCAAAGAAAAAGACCACAATAACTAGCAGTGAAATCTTTAAGTTCTTTAGGGGCATAGATCCTTACAAAAAGGATAATGTGAACTAAAAAGAATTTTTGGAAAACTCAAGTCTTTTGTTGTGAAGAGACACTTACCCATTTAATTTGTTGAGACCATGTGGCTGAAATGTATGGTATTACAATTATGCCCTTGTGTAATTTTCCTTTCTAGAAAAGTGTTCAGCCAAAAGTTGTTATAGGACTTGGTACAAAACCCCAAACAAACATATGTTTTACTTGTTTTGGTAGAATGTGTGTCTACCAAAATAAGTTTTGATTTATGGATGTCCAAAGGGGAACATGACATTTTTGCATTAGTAGTTTTTTTAAATACAAGATTGGGTGCCAAAACATATAATTATTGGATTGTTTGAGGCTTCTAAAACTTGAGGACTTGCATTGGTAAACAATCTCAAAAGTATTTTGGGACAATATGGATTGATAAAAAAAAAATTGATTATGTAAAAGATGAAGGGGCTAATTTAAATGCCATGATAGTTGCCTTGAAGGCAATTGTTAATTGTGAAACATTAGTTGTGACTAAAAATTTTTAAGGCACATGCTTTTGGACATGCCTTCTCTTAGGCCTATCAACATGTAATTGTTGATGAAAGAGTTTGTAGAGGTCTCATATATGTTTCCATAAAATTTGCTCAAAAATTTTAGAAATGTATTTCAAGGCCAAAAAAGTTAGGAAAAGGAAGGCAAGAATGGATGAAGGCTTGCACTAAAACTTAGAAAATTGAATACACTAATTAACATAAGGTAAAATACAATTTATTTTTATTTTTTAAAAAAATCCAATTTGTATTCATTTGTCAATTTGTTAAAATATGGAGGTCTAATTTTAGATTTCATTTGTGCAAGTTTGTAAGCAAGGTGATAATGTTTCAAGAAATACCCCAATTTTGTGAAATTATTGTCTTGTGCTACAACATGAAGACTAGGCCTTGAGTTATATGTCATGTACCTCCTCCCATTACATGGCATATACATCACAAATCATTGTATACATTTTGTCACCAATTACAATTACTTGCATCTTGAACCAATCCAAAGGCCATTGGTTGTTAAATGATGCCTTATAAACAACCATATCCCTCAGCCTTAAATTAAAGGAAGAAACATTTTTCCTATGTTGAATGCGTTTGTTGATGATTATTTTGGTTTAGATGTTGAAATAGGAATTTTCACAAGAAACATGAAGATGGAGGTAATTGGGTTCATTGATTTTTTCCTTTCTTCTTAACAAGATATGATGAGAAAAGAGTTCACAATATGTTAACCCTAATGTTGGATCCTATATTTAAAAGTTTGAGATTAATATCTTTTTTTTTATAGGTGGTGAGCTTGGGGTTGCCATAGTTGCAAAGTATGATAAGAATTCGTTGTTTCTTATGCTTTTGAAGTCTTATCACCATTTGCATGCACTGCCTCAAACTAAAAGTTCCTTTACTACCACATTTGATGAAGACAACAATTTGGATATTTTTGAGATGGTGGTTGGCACTAATGAATCGACAAAGGAGCTTGTGAATTGGGAACTAATGATATTTCATAGATTTCATGTGGATGCAAAAGAGATCAAGTGTCCTTTGGAGTATCGATGGAGGAAACATCAATCTATGTTCCCAACTATTAGGGATTGTGGGTTTTCAAATAGAAATTAAAAGAATATTTCCCTTGTTGGTATATTTATCAACTAGTGTGAACCCTGTGCATAATGCATGGATACAATTTTTATTTCACAAAAAAGTTTTGAATTCTTACTGAAAACTCACATTTTACATTCAAAAACCACCCTTTAAAGTTTTCCTATGAAAAGAAAATTGCAAAGTAACAAAATTTGGTCACAAGACAAATCACTAAGGGTAAAGCAGAAGTGCCAAAAATCAAGTGAGGGCCATGTGGTAATAAGAGCATCTCCATCAACACTCAGTAGGTGACCTTGCACTAGAAATCTTGGATGTTGTTCATCAGTCAAATCTAGTGAATCCACGGGGAGACTATTGGTACCCTCAAACAATCGACAGCTTTGAGAGCCATGCAGGAACCCTGGAACAATCTAATAAACAAAGTCAAAACGTTTGATTGGTCCAAGTGGGTTGCTATTAGCAATCTCCCACCTACTTGCAATTTCAGTTGTATGGGTGGGGTTGAAAAAAAGTTAGTAACTAACACATCCCGTCCGGAATCACTGTCACAAACAGACAAACTTGCTGAATTAATATATTAGATTTGGGAAGGTGTCATTTACAACTAAAATAGCTTGAGAGTTAATCTTTGTGAGTATAAATTGGCATAATGATGTAAGGGTTGGTTGCAAGGCCCCTTCTACCTTAATAAAATTGATAGATTCTAGAATAGATTTAGAGGAAGAACTAGATGAATTTCATAGTTCATTTGAATGAGAAAAAATTGAATGATGATTTAATTTTTAATTTTTGTCCTCGTAATGAGGTTTGTTGGTTTTTCTTTTGGCATATTAGAGTCTTTAAATTTTTTTTAATTAATTTAATTTTTAAAAATCAACAAAATATAACTAATTAATCTTAATGGAGAGATAAACATTTGTGAGAAAACCGGACTAAGGAAAAGAAGACAAAAAAAGAGAGAATCGGTTTAAGTATTAAAATGAAAGAAAAAAAACAATAACTAGTTTGATTGTTAAAAAATCCCTAGAATTGGAATGGGTGGTTATTAAAAAAAATTCATAACTGCCCAACACTAATAACTACCAATTTTGGTTTTTGTAAAACATGTTATGAGATTAGAAAACCACCTTGATAACCAATAGGGGTATAATGTCATTTCTAATAAGTTGATAAATACATAACATTGGTCAACACTAAAATGACCAGGAACACAAAAGGGGGTATGGTGCAATCATAATCAAATGAGCCAAAAACCATATCAAACGATTGAAAAACTATCAATTTTGTCAAATATATTTATGTAATGTCAATTTAATGTCATGCGATCAAGGAAATTTGTGCTAAATGATTTTTATGAATGTTGAATAATTTTGTTAAAAATCACTTAATCTAATAAATTGAGTTTTGGTTTTATAAAGAACTTTTGAACTTTAACACAATATCAATTTTATAAAACATTAGGCTAAAAAAAAATTTAATGAAGAAAATTTGATGGGAAAAAAATATAAATGATGATAACCTACCATCCACATATGAAAAGCATTCATAATCAAAAATTGTGGTACTTGATATTTTTTTAATTCAAAATATAATTTAAGAATGTTCAAATTTCAAGAGACGTTTGTTAGATGTAAATGGGTCATAATTTGTATGACATATGAACAAAGTTGTGGCTTCTAATACAAAAAAATAAAGCTAAAAGTAATTATCATATTTTAACATGATTTGAAATTATGATCATTTTTCAAAACAAAATGAAGAATTTGGCAAAATTTGTACACTTTTAAACAATTTATTTGAACATTTTTGCAATGTACATTCTATAACCAAACAATGCAATTTACCATGCTTGCAAAAATGTTTCAAGTTCAAAATTGTTCCATTTTTATTAAAATATTCACATGTTTTGTGTGGTCTAGATTTAATTAAAACAATGGGATTTTACATCAATAGTCATGGGAAAGTAGACTTTTGAAAAATCTAAAAAATTTAATGGCAATGCATGGTGTCCTCATTTTCCTCATGGTTTTGTAGCTAGGTTTGTTTGTATTTGCATTTTATCAAGCTTTGTTACACATGGTGGCATTTTTGGTCATGATTGTCATCTACATGGGTGGGTTGGTACGTAAATAGGTAGGTTGTAAAATTGTAGGTGGGAGGTAGGAAGCAAGTATGTAATAGTTATAAGATGTCCCATTTGATTAAAAAACATTGGTCATCTTTACTAGTGATGTCAATTTTCTTATGTTCAAATTTGATTAGATGTCTCATTTGATTAAAGCTCGTTGACCATTTTGACTAGGGTTGTTTAACTTGGCTTGATATATTGGTCAAATAGGTCATTCTAGTCAAGTTGATTGGTCAAAAAACACATGTTTTAGGCCTTTAGTCAAAATGGACATGTCCATTAATTAAAAAAGACTAGTCAATAGTCAATCAACTTGGATTGTTTGATAAACCAACAATTCTAATAGTGTGGAATGATTATTGATTTTTTTTAGTTTTCATAAGATGGCATGCTTTAGATTCATCACTATATCTTAAAAAATACATTGTACTGAACATGTATCTAATGTTTGTTTCAGTTTTTTATGAATTAAAATATGGGATTTATAATCAAAGACTTTTAGATTTGATAAATCTAATATATGACCAAACCATAACTCATATGAAGCTTCATTATCATTTATAATTTTTTTAGAATGTATATTTTGCAAATAATGTACAATCATTAAAACCTCCACCTCAAAAATTGTAGGTAGTTTGGCATGAAAAAACATAGCCGATATATAATGCCTATTAATATTTTTTTTTCCTTTCACAAATGCCAATTTGTGTATATATATATATATATATAATAACAACAAAATTCATTGTAAGATTACTATACATTGAATGTTTTTGTTAATGAATGAAAACAAGATAATTCATCACTATTATGCATTAATTTTCAAATTTTTCATTTAAAAAGTGTGTTGAAAATGAAATAAATCTTGAAATCTCCTTTTGTAATGCAGATTCAATACATGTTAAGTATGTTTTAATAAATACAGAACAAGAAAAAAAATTTATGGGTAGATTAAGAATAAAATGATCCTTATATTTTAACATAATATATGTATATTTCATTGATTATTTCATTTTGAAGGCTCCCCAATCATGATTATTAATTTACTAACCAATAAATAACCCAATACTAGTTGTTTATTTTCAAAATTTATTTGCTCTTAATGTTTTGGAGGTAGATTTTTATAAATGTAATATTTTGATGGGGCAAATTGTTTTTGTTTATATTCCCACTCATTTTTATGTTATTTTAAATCATTTTCATATGCATGATACAAGGTAAAAATGGATATCCATACATTTTGTATATTTTACCATGCTTGCACCTTAAATTCATCTAATTTGTATTCACCTCCATGGTCTAATTTTTAATTTTCAATTTTATGGTTAATTTCTCTTCTTTAAAAATTCTTTATAATGAAGAAACTCATCAAATGCTTTTAATTTGTATTTCATAAGGTGAAAAAAAAGCTTGATCACACATTAAGATGGACCAAAAATGGCACATGTAGAATCCATATTTTTTTTTTTAATTTTCAATTTGAATGTTGGAAATTTCTTATGCATGTAAATTTGTCCATTTGAAAGTAGAAGGCAAGTGGGAGACCGACCTAAACACTAAATTTACATGTGTCCAAAAACAACCATCCATCCAAAAAATCATGACCCAAAAACATGGTTTATTCAATTTTTATAATTGGCAAATGTTATGTAGGGCAATATTTATGTCCTTTTTTACAAAATAACATTTTCAATTCTTTCATTTTAATAAATTATGGACTTTTTGGACTATTGAGAATCTTATGCAGACCTTCATAGATAATTAATATTCTTTATAATGAAATCTGACTATTATCATAAGCAACCTTTGTTGTTATTTTGGTTATATGGTATTAAATATCAAATGTTTTCATTTCTTGGTGTAAAAACATGACTTACTTTGTTTCTTACCAAAAATAATTGAAAATACTTGAAATATCTTCTCCTTCCTTTGAGGTTAAAGATTTCTTAAAATTCTTATTGAAAATAGATTTTCAATTAAAATTTGGATTATTTCTTCTTGCATAAAATGCTAAAATATTATCCATGCTTAAATTCATGTTATGTTCATAAGACTTTCCTCTTGTATTAATTTCATAATTAAATGTTGTAAAATCAAATTAAATAGTCTTTTATCAAGGAATGAATAAAAGTCCTTTTTCATGAAATTAAGTAAATTTTCATCATCTAAGATGTTACATTAACAATTAAAAATAATTCCAAATGTGTTATAAGTTAATGTATATGTTTTATATAAATGTTAGGAATATAATGCTTATCGAAATAGGGAGTAATGTATAGTTGTAGAAGTCTCAAGAATAGCCCTACCAAAATCAAGCAATCTATCTACCAAACCAAGCTAGTTATCTAATTGAATTAAGGTAGACACCCTATCGAGATTCGATATACTATTCAATAGGACCTTACTAAGTTCGGATGTCATCACTATTACCTATTGAACTCATGGGGCTGCTAGAACAATGAAGGTTTTAGTTATTTGAAGGTTTAAGGAACCAAGAAAGATAATGGAAATATAAGGAGAGGGCAAAGAGTAGTCTTTACCAAGAAACCTAGAATGAGTGATGCTCTTGTACTCAAACTTGATAATACACACTACATTAATTCCTTGTTTGAGGATGTCTTTGTGTGCATGTTCCCATTCTCACATTGTTTGTTGATAGTAGATTATAGCTTTGCAATATGTCTTAACTACTTAGGTATGTGGTATTGTGCATAGTTTGGTAGACAAAAACCTTCGTGCTGATTATTTTGCGAAGTAGAAAAGACATCAAGTGGAAGAACAAGGAATTTCTATAGTAGTGACTAAGAAAGAAGGAAAGGATAGTGGTGCCAAGAGTGGAAGAGAGCAACTGGTGTACACCTCGTCTTCAAAAAAACTTTGGTTATCTTCTGATATAAAGCTAGAGTGGGAGATAAAGCAGGAGATGGGTAGTAGTTTAGATTTTGAGTGTAACATTTTTTTTTCCCACCCCCATCTCAATGTTGCAAACCGTTGGGAAAAGTTAAAACGAATAAAGAAGACCTTGCAACTTACATGTTTCCGAGTTTTTATTATTGTAAAGAAAGAATATATTAACAAAAAATTAGAGCATAGTTTTTTGAAGGTTTGGAAATATTGGCATGTGAAGCAAAACAAAAAACTTATAGAAAAGCAGAAGTAGGAAGTAGGAATTGAAGAGTCAATTTGTCATTTAAGTTTCGATTATTTTTTTATAAGTGTGATCAAACAACTAGTATGCCCGCCCACTATGATGACAATTCTCATGTTGTGGAATAGAAAATTCAATTATTACAAGGAGCAATGCCTCAAGTTAGCAATGGGGAAGCACAAATTCAAAGTTGTGTGGTCTTTTGGAGCTAAGAGGATGAAGTCCAAAACAAAGGACATAAACGTGGAAATCCAGCCTATGATGTTGGATCAAATTCATTTTTCAACATGCATGTATATCATGATGTGGGTAACCAAGAAGGAAAAACATGCCTAGATGGTCGAAGCAAAGCTTGATGATTTTTGTTGGTTTGATTAAAATACAGTCCACCTCCTTGTTGTCAAAGAAATCATTTGTGGCTTTTGAGTTCATAATGCGAAAAACATTATGTGTTATAAGTAGATTTCTTTAAACTCTCTTACCATTAGTCAAAATTTCAAGTTACTAGCAAAAGGGATTGTAGTACTTGCACAAGAAGTGTATAATGAAGAATAGTCAGAGTATTTTGAAGGAGGGAAAGACAAACATTACAAGCAAGATTCAGGGTATATCCTTGCGAAGGTGCGCGCCTTTGGGATGTAGATGCAACTAATAGCATTGGTAGAGGTTGTAACATTCTGGCAAGGTAATTGTTATGTTTCAAGAACCCTATTATCTACAGTAAACACCACTAAGAGAGGTACAATCAATTGGGCTGAATGGTTTAAGGTACGATGGCACAAGGTGATGATTGCAGTCTAGAGGAAGGTAAGAAAAGTAGGGAATAATTTGATTGGACTTACTCTCTCTTGTGGCAAAACACTATCTTGCATTAGAGTACACATAGGAAGATGAAAAGGAGCCAATTGCCCATCTTCAACACCCAAAGAAAACAAGGAAGATGATGTTTCGAATGCCATCAATTCCATCATTGGGTGTTAATTTGGTTACAACATCGTCACAAGTGGAAATTATACATGTGGAAGAGGAGCATGTGCAGGAGCAAGCATATCCATTGACAAAAGTAGTGCAAGAAGGTGGTGTTCCTCACAATGATGTGTAGGAAGATGAAGAGGTGCAAGAGATGGTTATAATTCAACCTAATTCACAAGACCAACAATCCACTGAAAAACTGCAAGATACTTCCATGGTGGATGCATTTCATGAGGAGACTATCGCAAAGGCAAACGAATTTAGAGCTAAAAATGCTCAACCATATTCAACAGGTGACCCAAATGAACTCCAACCAAATTCGAAAGCAATCCTTGTGATTTAGCTAGTGTCAACAAGCATAACCACTGATAGATAGGTAGATAAACTAGTCCAATCAAATTCAGTAGGCATGTTTGTCAAGTATGGAGCACCAAGGTTTGTTTGTGAAGGTGGAATAGATCCTACCCGATTAGGTGATGCTGAATATGGCTCTCTCCCTGCATTTGATTATTACGAAAAAGGAATGGGAGTAGAGTGTTCTTCAGAGCATGAGGATTCCATGGAGGAACAACTTATACAATTGGTTCATGCATCAGCCAAGAAAACGAAGGATGTGAAGTGGTCCTATGGGAAAAGAATCTGACAACTTCTTTTAAAGTTGGAACATCTATAGGGCATAATACTATATGAGCAAGAACGTGTTGAACACCATATTGATCCCCTTGAGTTTGAAGCCCACAAACAAGAATGGGAGAAAAATAATGCGGGTCTTGTGTTTACTCATAAACAATTGGATCAAGAACTCCATGAAATTCAATAGAAGCTGGAAAACAACTGAGAGGAGGAGAGGGAAGCAAGTGAGACTTTGAAGGTTTTGGAATATAACTTCACAATTGTAGATGGCACATTCACCTAAGTGGTGGAGGAAATGAAGAATGCAGAAATTCAACATGAAGAAATGTTGACCACAACATTGGTTAGGCACAAAGAAGAAATGGATTCAATGACAAGGTGCTTGAAGAAGATCGAGCAGACATTCCTTGAAATGTAAACTTAGAAGGAGAGTTGGCATGCCAAGTGCCTAAGTTTTGAGGCAAATGTGCAGTTGTTCAAATAATAGAAGTAGAACACCATGTGAATTAGTGAAACGCTTGAGAAGACTTTGTTGGAGAAAATATAAAGTTTAGGGGAGTATATTTAAATTGCAGGTGCTAAAAGGAAATTGCACAAAAGGAAGTAGAGGTTAAGCAAGATGTTGAAATGACTAAATGGAAGGCGTTAACATTGAAGTAGTTGGTTAAGATAGTCCACTTTGATTATTTATTGGAAAACCAAGGTGAGGAACTTTTTACAACCCTTATCAAAGCTCAACTATCAATGGTCTAGTTGTATTACCACAAAAAAAAAAAACATGGTACTATAGCTTAATGCAGCACGTGTAAGCTTTAGGGAGCGAGAAGAATTCGAGGGCACAAAGATAGAGGGAGAAGAGGAAGATTAGGATGTTGTGTGAAAAATCTAAGTTATTGAGTTTGTCGAACAAACTGGAAGGAAGGAGCAAGTGGAAGGTGGCAAGAGGGGAGAAAAATCATAATGAAGATGATAATGCAGGGAAGGATAGGATTTTAAAATAACCACTTGAGGATTCTCCACCATGACAACATTCTCCCATGATAGACCATTATTAGAGTTGCATGCGTTTCCCCATCTGCAACAAGTGAACAAGGATTGTTCCTCCAACATTTGATGCAAAAGTTGTTGGGTTGAAACAATGCAACCTAAGTGACATACTGCATATTTTGAAGGAGTTGGAGTATACCCTACCAATCATTCCTAATCTAAAAGGGTATTATTTCATTTATCACTTGCAACATGTCTTTCGATAGGATTTGCTCCCCCTATGTTTAATGCTAGAATCTTCATTGAGGATTTTGAACATATGTGGAAGATATAGGATAGGGAGTTTTGGGAGTACTTAACATACATTATTTTCTGCGGCTATATTGTTTTTAATGATAGTCGTGGTTATGGTGTGTTGGAGCACCTCACGAGCTATTTGGGTGCATATGCATTGTGATACTATTGCACGTTGGAGGTGGTGTACAATAAATACTACCTAAAGCATACCACGGCAGTTAGTCATAAGCCCACTTTTGTCATGGCTAGAAGGGACCCTATACTAAATACAATTGAGAAAAAGGGTGAAAGAGGACTCAATGGAAACATGACAGTGGGTGCAAAGGTTGGAAGATCTATTGGAGAGTTATGCACTCAAGGACATACTAAAGGAAACAATGACATCGATCATTTGGCATTGCACAACAAAAGGACCAAATCTGCACATGGCCCAAACACATTTCAGAAGGAGCCCAATGACATTATGAGTTGTTATTTTCAAAACAAATCACCTAGTAATGCAGCTTTCAAGGAACCCAAGGAATCTAATGTCGCATGAGTTCCAACAGTGTTTGCCACATCCGTTCGTTCCTAGGAAAGATAAGGCACATTTGTAATTTTTTTCCAGGAATAGTGCGAGGGGAGAATTTTGCATCATAGGTCGATTTTGATGATGATATCGACAATTTTTTAACCTCAGTCAACATCTCCCAATCTCGGCTAGTAGCTTCGTGCAAGGAATACACCTATTTAGAAAATTGATGACCTTATGTGGACACTAAGGTCCTAAGGGGGGGATAATGTTAGGAATATAATGCTTGTAGTGTATAATTGTAGAAGTTTCAGGAATAGCCTTACCAAAATTAGGGATTTTGTTTATCGAACTAAGTTAGTTGTTTAACTGAATTATGATACACCCTACCGAGATTTGACATGGTACTATTCGATAAGGCCCTATTGAGTTTGGCTATCATCATTATTACATGTCAAACTCATGGGATTGCAGGAATGATGAAGGTTTTAGTTATCTGAAGGTTTGAGGAGTCAAAAACGAGAATGGAGATATAAGGAAGGGCAGAGAGCAATCTTTACCAAACAACCTAAAATGAGTGATGTTCTTGTACTCAAACTTGATAATACACCTTACACCAATTCCTAGTCTAAGGATGTCTCTGTGTGTAGGTTCCCATTCTCACATTGTTTGTTGATAGCAAATTGCAGCTTTGTAATATGTCTAAACTACTCGAGTACATGGTACTATGCGTAGTTTGGTAGACAAGAAGCCAATAGTGACGTTGAACTTAATTCTCATCAAAAGCATCGCTAACAATAACATGATCATTTTCTATCATTTTCAATGTGTTACATCCATTTTTTAGATACATTTTTGTCACATCATCTTTTAACTCAAAAGTCTTATTAAATTAATTCATGCTAATCTTGAACTTGCAAAACATGATTGAACATGGTATACTACATTGTTATTTAGGAAATTATTTATTAATTTGTTAAAGATAATGTATCTATGTTTTGTTGCCTAAATACATGTGTGGTAGGTAATGGAAATGTGATATTAGTAAGTTGTGTTATTGTCAAGTTCATTGGTTTTGGTTCAATACCATCAACTAATAACCATTCAATTTTTTTGCCATGAATGTCAATATTATTTTATGTTTTTATTATATATTAAAGTAAAATCCATCAAATATAGAAATTTGACTTGTATTTTATCTTTTAGCCATTTTTAATTGTTGTTAAATTTTGAATGCTCGCTTTTTGGAAAAACAAGAGTCCACAAAAGTCCATTCTATAATGTTGAAATTAAATTTATTATGGTATAACTGGTTACATGGTAATAAAACCATCTATTAAAAGCAATAAAATCCACATTAAAGGAAGCCTAGGCAAAGATTCCAAAAATATGCACCTTTGGAGGAAAAAAATGGAAATTGAGCAAAAACAACTTTAGGAACTTATGAAAATACAATTCAATTCTAGCCATTCAAGAATCTCTCGTTAGAATTTGGCTTTGATTTTTGAAAAAAATATTTCATATAAAAATTTATTATTTCATGTTACATCACATATTGTGTTATTATAAATAATTTGGAATGAAATTCAATACAAGGCTTTTACTTTTAATTTTTCTACCATTCCAATTAGATGACCAATCCAAAAGCCCATCATAAAAAATAGGTGTATATTTGTTTTAACATAATTACATAGGTGTATTCATAATCAAGTTGTTAATATAAATTTGATTGTTAATTAACAAATTGATATATTTATTGTCAATTGGTTATAGGTGTCTAAGGAAAGGGTACCTTACAAAAATTGACATAATTATGAGTCTAAAAGTGAACCACCATATCTTGCATTCACTCTTCCATCAACTTTTTCAACTTCTAGTTGACTTATAAATTACATTGTGTTATCTACAAATTTTTATTTTATTTTGTTCAATGTTAAAGATAGATGTTTCCTTCTTTCAACATGAGCAATGATAATTGAGTCTTGTTTGTATATAGTTGTCTATTGTCAATTTTGTTTTGAAAACTTGAACCTATGTTAATTCAAATATCATAATAAATCTCCCATTCTTAAATGTGATTCTAGCACCATGAGAAAAATCATTTATGAATGGGAGACAACAAGAGAGACACAAAAGAAACAACATTATATATACTAGTGTGAACCCGGTGCATAATGCACTCGTGCCCCCCCCGCCCCCGTTACTTACTTCGGATCGGAAGCAACCTCTCCTCCTGCACGGTTGTTGTAAATGCTCCCCGGAGCTGCTGGCTAGACGTCATCCAAAAAAAAAAAGATAAAAAAAGAAGCAAATACGTAGCCTTAGATTTTTCCGAAAAAACAAATCCAAAAAAAAGATTAAAAAAGAAGCAAATACGTAGCCTTAGATTTTTCCGAAAAAACAAATCCAAAAAAAAGATAAAAAAAGAAGCAAATACGTAGCCTTAGATTTTTCTGCCCATTTTTTATTATTTATTTTTTATTTTGTTTCTTCATTTTTGTTAATTTAAGAGAAGGGGAGAAAAATCCGAAAAAAAAAATCCAAAAAAAAAGATAAAAAAAAGAAGCAAATAC